>Ga0116229_10004694_pt1 | contig 22395 bp, 20 predicted proteins | sample S1TSphgellanicum_3_FD_87313 | JGI IMG/M metagenome (GOLD analysis project Ga0116229, IMG submission 87313) | Host-associated microbial communities from peat moss isolated from Minnesota, USA - S1T2_Fc - Sphagnum magellanicum MG | ecosystem: Host-associated > Plants > Peat moss > Unclassified...
GGAATTCAAACAATGGTGAATTTGTAACTATCCACAAAATGGTCAAATTGTGCTTGTAACCTTTCTAACACAAACATACAATTTTTTATTTCTTTTATGTTCAATTGTTAACAACATTGTCAATGATATTTTGTGTAAGGGGCATGTGAAAGTGCATTTTGTGAACCTTGTTTACTTTTTTTTTTGGCCCACTCACATTTCATAATTATGATATTTTGTTCCATATTTTTATTCTTTCAATTTCACTTGCAAAGTGGATTTGGGTTCAATCTCCCCTTATATTGTATATGAATCAATCACATTGTGTGGGTTTTTTTGTTGTTAGATTTGGGAGCAAAAATGGAATCTAGATGATCTTAAGAATGTGACATACATAATTGTCAATAAAAAATGTGTGCAATTGAAATGGAAGCCTATGATAATTGTATGGTTGAAGCATCTATTGAGTTCATATCTTGTGCAATGCAACAATGTGAATGACATAGTTGGAACACATTGTATGCAATTCTATATATATATATATATTCATGTGTGCCAAAACTATCTTATTCTTTGTGTTTGATTAATTTAGGAAATTTTCATTTATTAAATTCTTGAATTGTAAGGAAATTACTTTGAAATACAAGAAAAAAATTAGAATATAGTGTGTTTTAGTTACTTAACCAATCCTAACTTGATTTAATATTCAATTGTTCAAATCTCTTTATAGTTTGCTTGACTCAAACCTAATCAGCCTATGTATAACCTCAATAAGCTCTAAAGGACCTTGATAAGTCTTAGTGCTAATTTGAATCAACCAATTCCAAAAGCTCCAAATGCAGCCCCAAACACGGGTTGAGTTTATGGATAAATGCTACTACCTCAAAAAATGGGCAAATCAAGCAAAATATGCTTTCTCACAAATCTAAAACATGCAAGCATCTACAACTCCACAAGAAAATTGTGAAAAACACAATGCAAGCGAAGTAGAGATCAAGTCACTAACTTTTGCAATTTGGAATTTCTTTGAGGAGATAGCTATGCGCGTTACAGTTCAAGTTTTGAGAAGGCTGGCATTCTTAAATTGCATGCATCAGATTTGAGATTGTTGTTGGCATTTCCGTGATGGTCTGCCATACCATTGATAATATGAAAACACTAAAAGTTCTTTTCAAGTCCAAGGATGAATAGCTTCCATAATTGAGCTTGACTCAGTGGACCTCAAGTGCTATTGAATTGGCAACTAACTCATCTTTCATCATTCTTTCTCAAAGTCACATAACTTATCCTTCAATGAAATATCAAAACCCAAGTTCCTCCAGGACTAAGAAAATCACACTCCAGAAACTAAAAAATGGTTTCCTCTGTAATATTAGTATGAATCATGAGAGTTCTTTCTTTTGGGGGGATTTATTGGGTTTCTTGATTGCAATCTAGCCTGCAATCTAGCCACATGAGACAGCAGAATTTTTTTGACATTGTACAGAATTGGAGATTGTGGGATTGGAATATGATTGGAATTTGCAACTTTGTGGATCTCTCATGTCTGAGCATCATCACCATCATCATCTCCACTTTGCAGGTTGTTTGATGGGGTTCAAATTTCTTGCTAGCAGGTGCAAGCCTACATGTCTCTCACATAGTCTATTTTGAAAGCAGCTGAGATTGTTGTGGTTGTTGTCAAAAGCACCTAGTTATAATTCAGAGAAGAATCTGTGGGCATTTTGCTTCTGATATGCCCTGTGGGTTCTTATGTTCAGTAAGTGTTCCTATCCTCCAAAGTACACTACAAATCGTTTGAGGTTTTTATGCACTGTCAAAGGATGTTCAGTCAATTGCCAATGTTGGGTGTCTACTTAGCTCCGATTATTGGATTACAATTCCAAAGAGCTGGTCAAAGGTCTCTAAGGAAAGAACAATTAGAGCTCATTCTGTCATCATAATATCAGGTAGGCAGAGTTGCATGGCTTTTTTGCAAATATTGCTCTAATTTTCAAAATTCGATTCAGTGCATAAAAATTGGGGTCTGGGTGTTTGTATATGATCATATGAGGCAAAGCTGCTGCAGGTTTCTTTTCTTAAATTGGGAGGGAGAGGGGAGGACTGGCAGTTTTTCAGATTTCAAATTCCTTAAAATCTTGGGTTGTTCCAACAGCTTCCATGGTCATATTTTTTCAGGTGTGTTTTTGTCCCAAGAGCAACACAAAGGAACAAAACACGCACTAAAGGATTCAGAAGATAGAAACAAGTTGTAGACCTCACAAAAAGAAAACATGATGTCCCAAGTTTTGATTTTGGCATCTTCTTCAACACGGGATGCCTATGACCACCACACACGACTCATAATAATAGAAATGTCAAATTTGCCATGAAAAATCTCACAGTGAGAGGGTGTTTTTTTTTGGGTGGGTGTGGGGGAAGGGGGGGAAGGAGAGATTCAAACTTTCTGATCAAAAGGGTCAGCTGATGATCATGATCAGAAAGTGGGGGCAAAAAAAGCTTTCCAAGATTTCCTCAGACTCAAAATTCAAATGAAGCGTGATGCAGAGTCCATGATCCAGTATGTAAAATGTTCTATTTTGGGTTTCAAGACACACACAAATCAAAGCTTAAGAACAAAAGGGAAGGAGCACCCCAGGTAAAGTCAAAAAAGGGAGAAGAGAGAGAGAGGGAAGGGGGAAGGCGGGAAGACATAAAAAGGAAGCTGCACAAAAATCTGAAGAAGACAACAAAATCAGAAGAAGTGCTACAACTCATGTATAGATCAATCAATAGAGGTGGATCTAGAGACCAACCAACTGCAATTAGGTTTTCTTCACTTAGCTTGATGACAATGGCAAGTGCAGCAGCAGCAGCAGTAGCACAAATTAAGCTCCTATGGAATTTAGGAGCTATGGAGGTTTAAGTCTCTGACAAGCTGCAAGTCAAGTGAGAGACAACACGTCTATACAACATGCTGATGATCTAATCTTAGATCTATTATTTACTAGTGCACACTTTCTTTCACCACCACCACTGCCACAACCTTGATCTTCTTTCTTTCTTTCTTTCTTTCTTTCTTGGGGCCAGACTGAACCAACTAACAGACAAATTATCATCAATGGAATGCCTGTTATGGAATATGGATAGGTTTTCACCTTCCTTGCTAACTAGGTAGGTAGGTAGGTATGTAATATTATAGGTAGTAAATTGGTGGTTACTAGGTTTGTAGATTGCAAGTAGATGTCAGTACATAAAGTAAGTTTTGATGGGTTGTTAGTTGGTAGGTGATAGTAAAAAATGGAAACTGAGCTAACCACCCTGGTTTAGGTAGTTATAAAAAGTGGTTGCTAGGTGAGTAGAGATGCATATAGATGGTTGGTACATAAGGGGTTAATGGGTTGTTAGTAGGTAGGTAGTTAGATATAGAAACAATGCTTAACTACAGTGGAGGATGTGGAACCCAATGGAAACGTGTTCCCTATCCACCCCCCAATCCATCCATCCATCCATCCCTCCCTCCCTCCATCCAGTATTTTCTTTTCCCCCACTTTCGGTAAATAAGATTTAGCATTAATTGGTGAATTGTTCATATAAAAACTGTCCAAACTGTAGAAATTTATTGGCAAAAAATCTGTCCCAAAACTAAAAATTATTTGAAAATGTGGTGACATTTTCTCCATTAAAGGAATTTCTCAAAAAAATTGGCAATTTTTTTCTGATAAATAAGGAATTTTTGAAAGAATATTCATTTAAATTTTTCTATTTCTCTTGTTGTTCCAGATGCTGCTATATGCCTCCTCCTCAAAGATTGAAAACACTAGCTCGATGTAAACTGCAAAGATCTCCTCCAATTTTTTATTTATTGGCCTTGCCTACTACCAAGGCAAAAAGGATATTGTGTTTAGATTCATTATAGAGTATAGTAGCTTAAGGGATTTTTATAGGCCCCTAGGTAATAATAATAATAATAATAGGTATATTTTTATATGAGGATTTTTGGAAGATGATATTTTGGCTTGTGTTGAAACTTGAGATTTTCATTATAGAGTTATGATATCTCAAAGGATTCTGATTTCTTCTAGAGGATTTTTTTTGAAGATTATATTTTTGCATGGTGAAATATTTGAATTTCCATTATTCTTCTTTTGCCTTAAGATACTTCAGGGCAGGTCTTCAGGTTTGGCAAAACTCTCAACCCGAGGGGTTTACTGGAAACAGACCCATACATGCTTGGCTCCACCTTGCATGGGTCCTTATTCCTATAAACAAAGCCCATGGCCTCGACCTTTTGCACTACTCAAAAGGCCATCCATCACTCGACATGATTTGTAAGAGGTAGACACAATTTTTTCATGAGCAGCGAAACCGACAAAACAGAAGCTTCAAAACAGAAAGCTCCAGACTCCAAAGGTCCAGAGCTTCTTCTAGACACAAATATACCATACCAGCAGCTAGCTATTGGGAAATGTGGAGGATGGGGGGGAGGTGCAATGGAGTACAAAGAGTTGTACTTTACTTTGCAAATAGTGATATTGAAGGATGTGCTTTGTCGGGTTTGCATACCAAAGGCAAGAAGGATATTGTATTTAGATTCATTGTAGAGTATAGTAGCTAGCTTAATGGATTTTGGTCCCCCATGTTAAAAATAGGTCTATTTTTTATATGAGGATTTTTGGAAGATGATGATATTTTGGCTTGTGTTGAAAACTTGAGATTAGTTATTATAGAGTTATAATAATATATTGAAGGATTTTGGGTTTCTTTTAGAGGATTAATTTTTTGAAGATTAATATATTTTTGCATGGTGAAATATTTTGAGTGACAGTGTGAGTGACACACCCCCTTGAAGATGTTCTCATTGAAGATGTTCTTTCCCAAAATTTTGTTCTTTCAGTTACTTGTTGCAAGTAGGAAACTAGCTACCTCTCAAGTGTCTTAGGGTTTGATGTTTTGCTGAAATCAGTCTGCCTTTGCAACTGACAAAATCTTATTTTGCTGTGCCTAAAGATGCTTATCTTGCTCCAGAGGGTTTATATTATATATATATATATATATATAATTTTTTAACTTAATTTTTTTTTGGGTACCATAATATAGGGGCAATTTCAACACATTTTTGTTCTTTGAGGGGAATTTTTTTTTTTTTAATTTCAACATTTTTACAAATAATATAATTAGTGTTGAAGCTGCCAAAGGTGCTACAGGATTTGGAGGTGGCTTACTTTGGGCATGAAAACTTTCATGCAGGCTGGGACGTATCTTATGCATGTGTATAATGTTCCTCTGAGCATGTTCCCTTTCAAATTAGTTCAATATTTTAGGCAAAGGGAAGAAGGGTAGATCGGACAAATATGTCTGAAAACAGAGAAAATGTGCTGTGACATTGCCTTCCCCTTCTAAGGTTACTAGTGCACTCTAGACTTGTGCAAGAAAACACTCTTGGCTGTTTGCCCCCTTCACCAGACCAAAGAATCTTAAACATTGGGAACAATTTTTTGGGGGGGTTAATTTGATTTCAGATTTTTAGAAAAAAATGGAAACTTCATGGTTTTGAAGATTTTTTCACCATTTTTTAGGAAAAATAAAAAATAAAAATTGCCATATCTACTACACCTAGGCAATAGCTAGGTTGCCAATTGTGGGAGGTTTTCTGGGAAAAATTCTACTATTCCCCCCATAAACTATCACCATTTCTCGCCAGATTTGTTTTTCAAGGATCCTTGTCCATTCAACTTACTTGAGAAATGGGAAAACAAAAAAACTCACATTGGGAACCAAATGCTTTTGTGATTTCAAACCATTGTGACAAAACAATTTCTTCCTTTTTTCCCAAACAAAATTTCTCCATTTACTTAAGAATAGGTACTTAAGAATGCTCATGCCACCATAAAATTGGAATACCTAATTAGTGAATTCAATTGGAGAGGGAGTGGGGGGGGTGGGGTAATAGAAAGCCTGGGCCCTTGGGTCAAGTTATTAATGGTTTTACTATTGGTTCATGATCATATCACAAGAAGAAGCTTGAAATGATCAAGAAGGCAATGAAGATGGGGGGCAAAGTGCAAAATGCCACCAAACCTCACTTGTGTCACAATTGTTGTAGTACCTGATTAGATTTGGCAATGTGGTGCCAAATTAATATTAATTAATTTATTAAATTGCTTATAATCATCTGATATATTGTTAATTTTTTTTTGGGGGGCTTGAATGGGGATGTCAATCTTTTTTTTGGGGGTCAATTTTGAACATAAAATTCATTTGTCATGTATTTTTATATTCTTGTTTGCATTTGCCTTTAAATTCTTTGATTCTTTGTTTGTCACCTTGCAATTCAGCTTTATAAATTTGAAAAAATGTAGTGGATTGCAATAAGATGCATGGAAGATTCTGAAGCAACCTTGTGTCAGATTTACACAATGATATCCACCAAACATTGACACCCATAGTACTATTCCATTCTTCACCAAAGTTCAAGACCATATTATGGACCAACAAATGGTACATATTTGATTGTGGTGACATTGAAAAAAAAATGAATACTTGCACTAAAAAAACAGGGTTTATCACAACCCTTAGATTTTCAAAACTTTTAGAATTTGGCATTTTGAAATTTTGAAATTTCAACATTTTGAGTAGTGAACATCTCAAAATATCAAAAATTTAAAGATAATTTAATTATTTCCAAATCCAATCCTGTACATTACTAGAGAATGTGATTTTTCTCACACAAGAGGCTGTGACTCATGACACATCTGTGAGATAAACTTTGTGGTTTCATCCATTACAATGATGTGTGATGTTTAATGTGACATGTATTACATCAAAATGACAATTTGATATTAGGTGATGACACATATGGGGTTTAAACATATGCTTGCCATTCTAATGTATTGTATGCCATAAAATAAATGCCACATTCTCTTGTAATGCTAGCATGAATCAAATTTGAAGGACCAAAAATTTTACTGGAACTTGGAGGGCCCCAAATTGGAAGGAAGTCCGAGGAGTCTCATTGTGAACACTGAGCACTCAAAGGGATTTGAACATCTAGTGATGAATGTGGGGCTATTGCTTCAAGAGGGAGAATCCCTCAACACGGAGGAAGAAGACTTACACTACACATTTTGGATGATGAAGGAAGGAAGGCATATTAGTTATGAAAGCAAAGTGGTTGGTGATTATAGAAACACATTGATCCCAAGGTTGATGGCTCTTTCATAGTTAGTCCCCGCATTGAAGGGTTGTTGAGAGCATCAGTTTCCATCAATTAGTAAAAGAAACCCGGGTCTAATATTTGCAAGTTGGTGAATTTGGGTCAAATTTTCCATAACAATTCCTTTTGCATAGGCCAAAATCATGTTTGTCAGGACGAAATTTAGCTCTCTCTCCCCTCAAACTTACTTACATGTACATAGTAGTACACACATGGCTGTATACGTACATACATGCGTAGACAAGGGGCCTGGGCTACAGTACTTTGTTGTCAGTCCGTCACCAGTCCCCTGCACTTCACGCTCTCCCTCCCTCTCTCTCTCTCTCGCAAGCAAGCAAGCTCTCTCTCTCCAGCTCCAGCAGCAAACGCGGTTTCCTGTTATGCATATCCGGAATTGGATTGACAAGGATCAAGCTTGGTTGAGCTGCTGTGGATTGCTTCAACTTTTCACTGCCAGCAGTCCAGGAACTAGAAGCTTGATCACATCATCATCATCATGCTGCTGCTTGTGCTGCTGGTGCTGCTGGGAATATTATTGACATGATCAAATTGCAGCAGCTGTTGTAGCTTGCAAAATACAGCTAGGTTGTTGTTCAATTCGTTTGTTCTGATTCCATGTCCCTTTTGGTTTATTTTGGTTTTGTTTTGTTTTGTTTTGTCTCGTTGACAGTTTTTGAACTAATATAAAGTCTAGATCAATTTTAGTTGGTGGGTATTATAATCATGATTAATGGATTCTTCTTGTGATTGTAGATCCGGGCCGGTTTTAGAGCTTTGATTTTTGATGGAATGACTGATCTCAGGCTCTGTCTGTCTCTCTGTGGGTGTGTCCTGTTTTTCTCTTCTGTCCGTTTCCTCTCTTTCTTTCTGGGATTTTTTTTTGGGGGTGCTGGCTTGGATTTGATCATGAAGTTGGAAGGTCGCTGGTTTTGTGTTAGAAGATCACAGAATGATCTGGATTACTGTTGTTGCTTATAGTGTGAGATCTGCAGGGAGGGAGAAACGGATTTCATCTTTTGTGAGTATTTATGTAGAGATCAAGGGGTGATGCATGTGAGGCAGAGCATTATTGTAGCACCGTCTTAGAGCTAGAGATTGTGTGATCTGAGCAATATTGGGAGAAGATGATGAATTTCATGAGAAATTATTATGTGCGTCTTTTCATGTCCCGAGCAGCTGGCCGCGGCGCTGTTGGTTGCTGATCCTCTGAGTTGAGTTGGAGGGAGCTTCTGTTCTCTCGACGAGAACCGATTCGAATTCCGCCGGAGCCGGTGGGCCGAGAATTGGAACGGGGGAGAGAGAGAGAGAGAGAGAGAGAGAGAGAGAGAGAGAGAGAGATCAGAGCAAGCCTTACTAACGGGAATTGATTGTAAGGAAGCTGGAATGGCGGAGCGCCGGGAAGTGGACGAGTGGGTTCAGGAGTTCGAGGACGCGATGAAGCTAGCAGAGGAGATCATGGCGCGCATACACCAGGAGCGATCAAGCTACAGCGCTAGTACTGGGAGTACTGGACAAGTTACTGACGACCACGTGAGTACCAACAGCAGCAGCGACACGGACAGCAATCTGCAGCAAATGATCATGAGTAGCAGCCTGCACACCGCCGTGCAGCAGCGCAAGCTTTCGCATCAAGTATCCATGCCATCGTCGACGAGCAGCTGCAGGCGCAAGCTTTCGCAATTGGCACACAAACTGGAGCATCTAGAGTCTCTTCTCCAACAACCAAATCTCAAAGCAACAATGTATGCAAACAGTAACTAATACTAGTAGAAAGAATTCTGCACATATATACAAACATATATCTGATCGTCTCATGCAATAATATAACATGTCGTCGATCTTGTAGCTAGCTCTACTAATTTCTGTACTACACAATAGATCAAATTTCTTACAGTCTCAAAGAATCTCCTGATCAGCAGCATCATCTTTGTTGAATCCGCAGAAGCGAGAAGGAGATGTATAGGAGACAGGACATGTTACTAGGGATTCGATTCAGGACTAAGAAAATGGCTTACACTATGGGCTCCTTCAAGTCTCACAGTAGGTATGTTTTACGCCCTGACCCATTGATCCTCCATCAAGAAACCTTGCTGCTTTGCAAATCTTCTTCTTCTTCAGCATGATGCTCGGTTTCTAGCTAGTTTAATCTCTTATCAGCTGCTGCTGTTACTGGCCAGCTGCAAGATCATCATGAATCAGCCGCTGGTTGATATACTGTTGAATATAACTTTGGGTCCAGAGCAAGATCGACATCAGTAGTCTTGGATTCAAGCACATTTCCCACAATTCTAATGTACAGCTTGTCATGTGGTGGTAATTATTATATCAGGAAGAATTTGTCGACTCAATCTGCCGCTGGAGCTGCATCAACAGCAGCAATCCCGACAGTAGTGAATCTCAAGCAGACCTCGATGCAGGTGGATCTGAATTCTTCAATTAATGATCGAGGAAGCTCAGATGATGCAGCAGGAGCCAAAGTTCACCTTGTTGCAGGATCATTAGTCCCTTCTTCAGGTAAGCACCACCAGTACAGAACTCGATGAAACTGGCAACTTAGTTTAGTATAATTTGATCACAGATGTGTCATGATGAGATTGATGAAACCGCAACTTAGTATTTACTTCACAGAATGTGTCATTTGACCTGCATAATCATTATCATCATCATTATCTGGTGGATGGCTATGTCCACTGTGAGAAATTTATCTAAAAGATGCTGCAATTTTACTTCATGTTGTTGGTTTATGTGGAACTTGTGTCATGATCAAAGCTGCAGAGAAAGATTTAGACTCCAACCAACTCCCAATTGGTGGTGATGAACTGATGAGCTTGAATCACATTGCAATCAAAGTTACAGACAAGCCAGAGGAGGAGCTTCATGCCCCACTCCTGGTGAGCTGCCCCCCAGGCATCCGATTATCACACCAGTTCTGAATTTTTAACAGGAACTCAGCAGTCCCTGTTTTTTTCTTTTTCTTTTTTTTCCCCCAGAACTTTAGGTTTTGTTGTTTTTTCCAAGTCCAGCTGACATAGTTTCAAAGGTTGCAAACTGGATTTTTTAATATAGGATTCCGCTAAATCATACAAGTCATTGATGGTAGAGCTGATACACATTGTGGTCCCGAGCTTTCTTTGCAGGTCAATTTGGTTCGAGATACAGGTTTCAAGAACATCTCTGTACAGGTGAATGTCACTTAGTGGCTGATCTGTGAAAAAAAAAACATATTCCTATCCATCAGTTCATCATGGATTTGTAATATCTTCTTCCAATTGTTTGAATTCAGCTCTGAGTCCACTAACCATCTTCTTGTTCTGGTTTGTAGTTGATATGATCAGGCTCGGTGAATTCTTTCAGGTTCAATTTTGTAAACTTTTTTGTTTCTGAAAAGTTTGCCTTCAACAACTGATTGATGTTATGGTTGTGGGATGGTGCCAGGATAAAAAGCGTGTAATTGTGGCCACCAAATCCAATTGGTGTTGCATTCTTATGTGGATTTTCTTTTTGGTATTTGTGACTACAGTACTAGCTACTATATCATTGTTTGTGTTGAGATCATGAAGCAAACATCCATAGCCAATGTGCCTTGCATGCACACTGAGACAAAACTCATGTATGGGTACACTTGGATTTCATTTGCAACTGGTTTGAGAGAGTGTAGAAATCTCCACAACACAAATTAAGTGAAAGAGCTCCAGTTATATAACTCCCATGATTTTTTTTTTGCATCACACTGATGATGTTGGTCAGGTGTATTAATGAACTTTTGGTCAGCTAGGAGGATTTGGTCACAGAGGAGAAGCAGCAAAAACATTTATTGAGTGTAATTGTAGCTCGTGAAAATGGCAGCAATAAAATTGTAAATATTCTGAAAGTTTTGTGAATCTTCATTCAGAGGTTTTGCTAGAGCATATTGCAGTGGGAGCGCAAAGGATGATCGTGCGGATCTGACATGAAGCTGAAGTCTACTAGGTGGCTGCATCAGTTCCTCTTTTGCGGTAAAGTGTTGTACTTTGAAATGAAAGATTTGTAGATATTATGGGTTTCTGGCAGCAGAGCAGATTGTATACTAGATATCTTCAAAGTGTAGATGAATATAATTTTTTGGGGCATGATTCAGATCTGACAGGATTTATAGTGGAATCGAGTAGCATGTTGCAGTGCATGAGCCTTCAAATTCAATATCTCACAATTGGTTGTTCTGTCCTGGAGCTATGCACAATGTGCTTGCAGTCATCAATTCAGGACATGGATGAATTCACTAGATTGAATGTTCCATAGATGATGGTAGGCATCTGCAAGGTGATGAAATGTCACAATTGGGTTCTTGTCAGGAGCAAACCTGCCTGCACCTGTTTAGGACAGATAATCTCTGTGTGTTAAGACAGAAAATGCCTGACTTTCAATCCGAAAAATCTTAACAGTTAGCAAAATACTCCCAGGTTTTATTGACAAGCTTGCTGTACATGGGTTTCTCACATACCCAACATATTTTTGTTGTCAATTTTGTATTGGAAAATCTTGATATCCATAATTCAAGAATGTTGATGTCAATTTCCTTGTCTATCAAAGTCATTCATTGGTGTAGCATCTGAATCAAGTTTGGACACCATGTTTTCCAAATTTTCATGATCAATTTCTTCTCTATAATGTCATCCCTCTGTAGCAGGGCTGGAAAAAACCCGATTTTTTTCCATTAGAAAATCGGGTTTTTGGTTTTAATGAATAAAACCTGATTTTTGCTCTATAAAACCTGGTTTTATTTCAGAGTTGGTCAAGCCCCAGGCCACCCACACCCCTGCCGCCGCCACTGCGGCAAAGGAAAAATTGAATGCCAAACCCTAGTTATTAATATAACCGCAATAAATAAATCGATTAAAACCTGATTATGACGCTATCCTGGGACTCGGGTTTTATTTAAAAACCAAATAAAACCCAATTGAATAAAACCCGATACTGCCAGCCCTGCTCTATAGTTCTTCTGGGATAATCAAGCTCTTGATCTAAATGACCCATGGGCTCAAGTATTGTGACTGTTGGTTCTGCTACATAATCCTTGCTTATTCCACTTCTCTTGTTGTCTGAAGTGGGCCATTCTAATAACCCCTGCCTCTTGATTTTCCTGTCTGTGTCACAGATTTTCAGATTCTGTGTTTCTTCTTCCACCAGTCTGGTTTTGGAGTCCATTTGGTATCTCTTGTGGGTTCTCATTTGTTCTGGAGTCTCTGATGTGCAGAATGCTCATGTTCTAAACTCTCTATGACCTGCAGCAAAAATATGATTGCTGCAATTTTTCTTTGATCAGTATTCAATTCAAAACTGCCTCTTTGTCTTCTGAGCTCCTCAAAATGCAATTCTGGCATGAAGAGCTTATCACCCGCTTGCACAATTTCCAACCCAATTAAACTCATTCATAATCTGTGGTCCTCCTCTCTCACTCTTCATTTTCTGGACCTGGTAACGTTTTGGATTCTATTGCATGCAATTTGAGCATCATAAAATGAGAATGCAGCAACTGTTGTGGATGCTCTAAATTGAAATGGGTTAATAATTCATGTTTTCCATTTCTTCAAGAGCTTATGAAAATCGTGTTGCAGCTCCCAAATATCTCTTATCTTCTTTTGCCATATCGATAGAACCTCCTAGAAACAATGTCAAAGCACATGTATATATTGATCTTCTATTTCACCAGTAAAAGAAGGCATCATTATCACATCATTGTTCTTTAACCAAAGATTAGTAGTCTAACTATTGGGCCTCTAAGCTTATTTAAGTGTTGGTTCTTAAATCTTGAACATCCTATATCACTGAATCATTAAAGCATTAGAGCATCTCCAGCAAGGTGGATGTGAAACACCCCCTAGGAGCTTTGCAGGTGTTAGTGCAGTGCACTGTGCAGAACCCAACCCACACGGTTCTGTGGCAGGGCGTGTTCACATTAGTAATCATTCAACAACTTATTTGTCGTCCTGCATGTCATGTTTTGCTGTTGGTGATATTTGAACCCGCAACTAGTCATTATATAGACAAAATAGCCTACCATCACCCTAGATCCAGCCATTGGAAAGAAGTGGCATCTTGTTGTATTTAATCTCATCAAATACTTGAATAGCGTAACCATGTAGGTGCCATGCATGATGGGACACTAACACCCACAAAGTTCGTGTGGGGGTTTTTAATGTCCTCCCTCGAATAGGTGGTAGCAAAAGGGTTTGCAACTGCAATTTATCATTGCCACCTATAAACAACAAAAAGAGTGCACTCCAATGGTCACCTATACCTACAAATAAAATAATGCACCATGACATCTCATGTTGGCCTTCATAATCTGGTGGAGGATACCAAGCTTGTTAGACGAGCGTATAGACTAGTCAATTGTCATTGACTATGTGAACTTCTTGTGTGTGAATTTTGTAACTTGCAAGCATGGCAACACCAAAACCCAATGTTGTTGCAACCATTAGAGCAAGGAAAGGAAAGAACTTTGTGGCAAAGGAGGAGAAGCAACTCTATAAGTTGATTCAACACATCTCGCAAGATCTTATCATAGAGAATAGATAAAAGAGTCAAGCATTTTGGGAGTGCATCATGCACATTACAACAACTTGATTGACCTACAAATCGTGGAGAGCACCTAGGTAGAAGTTTGAGGACAAAGTAAGCATGCATCAAACACAATGTCACAAATTTTTGTGGCAATTACCAAGTTGTGGTCGCCCTCAATGGAATAACATTTCCAGTGAAAATAAATCCCAATTTAAAGTGTTAGAGCTTTATAAATCCAAGCACCCAAAGAAAGTTGAGTTTCTTTTCATACATTCTCATTTGATTTTGAAGGATGTAGATTGCTAGGCAAAGACTAAAGAAGAAAGTAGGAGAATGACCCATGAGGAGGAAAGTTCATGAGGTAATTGAAAGCTTAGAAGAACATCTAAAAATCTTGGAAGTGGGTATAGATTTCATTGAGAATTTTAAGGATTTCAAAGTTGTGATGTGGACACAAGGTTCACATGCAACCAAGGATGATAAAAGGAGTGCAAAACTTAGAGAGTGTTTTCCAAACATAAGCAAAAGCCATTATAGACATGGTTGTTGCAACTTTGAAGAAAACCTTCATGATGGAAGCCTAGAGCATTACACTTGCACTCTTAATGAAATTCTAGAAGACCAAATGCCAAATGAAGAGGTTTGGGAATACTTGAAACTCTAGGTGACTCAAGCAGTTCAAGAACTTGCGTTAATGCCTCACATTCTATTCAACTTCTACGACCACATTGTTATTTTCAACACTTGTGCAACCTCCAACCCTTATGTTTTTTCCAATGCATGTGATGAACCCCCTAGTTTCATTGAAGCCCCCATTTGCAAATTCTTCACCACCTCCAAAAACACAAACAACATGATTCAAGCATAGGTTGTAATTTTGAATGATAACACCATATCCATACATAATGGCTTTGAATAAGGTAAAATTCATGGTGATTTTTTTTTATTAGACTTGCTTAGGCCCTACATGAGTCACACATGTATTATGAAGTTTTGTAATTAAAATTGTTTGTGAATTCTCACCATTTTTAGAGCCTTTCATGAAATGTTCAAGCTAATTGCAATCCCTCATTATTATATATCACATTTACAATCCCTCTCAAAATTATCTTTCAATTCACCTTCCATGTCAAAGAACACAAAATTGAAAAGTGTAGCTCTATGTAAATCACATAAAATTACCTATAATTTTTGAAAATACATTGCACTAAAGCTTGGGGGAGGTCATTTTTTATCTATTTAAAAACACATTTGAAGAAAAAAATATTTTGAAATATGCTATAAAACAATTACATATTCCTACTAACATATTTAAGATATATTCTAAATATATTTTCAAAATAAATTATTGACACCCTATTTAGATTTAAATAAATTATATTTTTAAATTTTTCCAATAAGTTGCACCCTATATTTTTTTGCACATCATTTATAATAATATGGAAGTGACATCCTCAAAACCTATAAAACCACAAAAACACATTGTGTGCAAACATAGTCCTTTGAGTGCATGTTAAGGTCTTTATATTTTCTCACCTTTATGAAAACAACAAAAATCATCAAAACTTTCATTTACCACATGCCATGCTAGACCATTGTTGGGATTCAAAACCCTTCCTACAATGGCCAAGCTTCGGTTGGATGCATTCAAGATACAATGTAGTTGAAGGCATCACCATTAGCAATGCTCTTAAGAGTTGAAGGCAACACCACTTATCAATGCTCATATTAATGCCCATGTATATAACGGGAAGAACTTTTGCTTAATGAATGAGCTAGCCCTTATACTCAAATTAAATGATTAATAATCATTTTGGAATCATTGTAAAGTATTTTTATGACCACATTGTATGTGTAATGACACATCTTTTTGTTCACATCTTTTACATAATCAATTTTTAATCATGTTTGAAATGATTTTATCCTAGTCATCTTTTCAAATAATGTCTTGAACATCCATGTCATTTTGTCAGCAGATCATGGATGTCATATGAATCAAAACTTGCAATGAAAAAACAATGTCATCTTTCAAGTGTTATCATGTCATCATCTCCTAGTCAAATGCATCACTAATACATGACTATAATTTTTTTCACATAAGACTTTAAATAATATCCTATTACCATAATCAACTATATAGTCATTTAGCACATTTTTTATTTCTTAGTTGCAAACTTGCAAAGACATATTTCCTTCATCACAAACTTAAGATTTCACGACTTAATAATGGAAATCATACAAAATTTGTTCATTCATAAATCATATGTTTCACACACTGACATTATGCATTAAAAACACATTTGACACACAAATTTATAAAAAATGTGATAATTATGTGACATTCATTCATTCATAAATTCATACTTCATTCATCAACACATTTATTTGTGTGCAAAACATGCCTTCAATGCATGACATTCGTACATAAAATGTACAAACCTATGCATGAACAAATTTCTCATGATTTTCATTATTAATCTATCACATGTTAAATTTGTGATGTTCCAGTGACATTAATGTTACTTCCCCAAAACTATTGCAAAGATGGGTGTGAATGCAAACAAAAAAGCCACTTTTAAGATAATGTTTATTTAACATGTTTGCAAGTTTAATATATCAAATTAAAATTGAAAATGTGTATTACATTTGTGACAAGCCCTTTCTAATATATGAATTTAACATTTGAATAAAATTGAAAATAATCCAATGAATATAAAATACCTTTCAACACATTTAAAAGCCCATAACCTATTTAACACAATGAAATAGTGTGAAACCATTATCTTAATCTAAACATGTTATAGTTCAACACATAATCAAGACTACTCAAAAATTGTTTTCTTTTTGCTAATAACTAATTTTATTTTATTTAAATCAAAAGTCAGTTAAATTTAATTTTTTTGGTTTTCATTTCATATGAAAATTTTAATCATCACAATATCCAATGGCATTATCATCATTTCATGTCCATAATAAGCAAAAACCACAATAAATTCTAATTTTCATGATTGTTTGAAACCACACCTTGTTCAAATTGGGCCCCTTTTAAAATTTCAATTTTTTCTTAAATAGTATATAATTAACATGAAGTCACATTCTCAATTTGAAGATCTAAAACACAAGTTATGACAATTTTAAACTCTACTAAAAATCTTGTATTATCTAACGATCCAATTTGCAAATAAATGCAACCATCTATATCATAATATGTAACTATGTTATATCATTTTTACAACTAGTCACCATCCTTTAAATTTTGTTACTATTTTTGCAATTTTGGTGCAATCACTAAATTTCACATCCTTCCATATTGACTAACTTCTTGGATTTTTCATCCAAAAATAAATCCTTACATTCATAAATAGTTATAAAATTAATCATAATTTAGTTAATTTTTATGGTGTGCTTATACATTTGATATGCATTAAAATATTCTGGACTACAATAAAAATGTATTTAACTTTTATTCAATGAATATTAAACATATTTAAATGTATTAGGAAATCTTTTAAATATAGTCAACATACATTTGCCATATGATTAAACTATATTAGTGGGGAGGCCATATTAATATCATATAATCATCATATTAAACAAGTAATAATTATTGATGAATTATTACTGTCAACTAATTGATTATTCAATCTAAATTATGAAATAATTAATGTTACTAAATTAGTCAATTGAATTTTAACTAATATTAACCAATATATAATAATTGACTATTTAATTAGTTATTTCAAAATATTTCATTGATTAATTAGATGTTAAATCATAAATTGATACAATAAATAATTATTATTGATGAATCATTACCATTAATTCATTCATTTAATCAGAAAAATACATAATATTAAATTATTTATTTACTTCATATTTAATTTATAACTTAATAAATTAAAAAATTCATATTTACATTTAATAATGAAATATTTATCAATAATTTATTAGCTATTAATTATCAATTAATACTTAGTTTATTTAGTTACTATGAATTAATTTATTAATGGTTTAAATTAATTTGATTAAGATAGATACTTATTTCAAATAATTAAATATCAAATTGTTAATTACAATTATTAATATCAGATAATTAATGTATGAATTAGACAAATTAATTCAAATAACTAACTTGAATCATTATTTCATATAATTAATTTCTATATATAACTATTAAATAATTACCTATTTAATCATATAATTTACCAATAATTTTAAAAACACAAAACATGTGAAAGGATTTTTTTTCCTAATTACAAACTAATTTGTAATTAAAGTGCAATTAAATTTTTTAATTCGTATGTTTTGTCCTTCAAAAATAATATAAAGAACATGTGTCTTTTCTTATTTCATATTAAAACACATGTGCCAATTTGGGATGAACTCAAAAAAGTTTAATTTTAACATCAAAACATAAAATAAAATAAAAATATTTGCATAGTTATTCTTTAAGTCACCTTTTACCTTCCGCTTACTTGCCTACTTAGGTAAGTAAATAGGTCCTACTCGTCTATATGCCTAAATGGGTAGGGAAGTAGGTTTGTAGAATAGGTGAGTAGCTTAAGTAAGTAGGTATGTCCTACCTACCTAATTGTATCTACCTACTTAATTTTACCTAGACATCTAAGTAGGTAAATATTTGGCTTAGGTGGATAGGTAGGAGCTACCAAGCTAATTATTTAGACTTATATATTGATTTACCTAACTACTTAGCTTATTTATTTATTTATTTTTCAAAATTCAGTTAATATGGCATTCGACAACTTTTGATTAAACCACATGTCACAATCTAAGACCATTTAAAATGAACAATCATAATGGACAATGAAAATCAATATATATTTTTTAAATGATTTGCACCCAAAAAATTTCGTAATGTTACATGGCAAAATTTAATTGGAAAATGTGTCAAGATCTATGGGCCCATATTGGAAAATATAAACTAATATTTCAATAATAAATTAATTTTTCTCAATTTTTATTATGTTGTCAAATGGCAGTTAATGATAAGGTTATTTACTAATTACCAAAAAAGGTTAATAGTTACAAATGTTACATGTTGGTCAAAGGATGCAAATGTATATATTGACCATGTATACATCATCCATGTGAAATGTGCTAACATCATTGTGAATCATCATTTGCAATTACATGTTGAGTGCAACTCCATTTATGCAACTAATAGATTTTTAGTTGTGAATGTTCATTGTAACTTACTTATAATTGTAAATTGACATTTTTCTTATAATGAAACCTTTAAAATCAAAGTATAGAAATGACCACCATAGTTTATAAAACATTTAGTAAATAGGAGTCAGATTAACTCTAATTTACAAAAATGATATGGAGTTAAAAAGTTATTTTCAAAGGCTACAACTTACCTTTTAAAATTTTCCAATTGGAATTGAAACAAGAATGTTATGAACCCCAAAATGGCAACACTCATAATTTGGCAATTTTGGGACTCCTAATTGAAAAATTTCATTCAAATGCAACTCACACAAGGAAGTTCAAAGTATATTATAAGGAAAATAGTAGTCCAAGCTATCTTGTGTCTTATGAATGTGAGTTGCATGTGGTTCATTTGTGCATCATTTTTGTTTTAAATTGCATTGATTGTCTTTTCTCCTTGGCATTTGTAATTTGGTCATGGACTTGATTTAGAAGTTGATCCTAATCCCATCTTGATTAGAACGTGCCTTCTTTCATTTTGGGAACTAAAGAATGCACCTTAAGTTTGCATTGTGTTGCAAAATTGGGAATCAACAAGGTTCTTTGCCTTAATACCATTTAACAAACCTAAGGTTGTGTCCTTTAAATATTCATCATTATTGTCTTGAATAAGAATCATGACCAAGTGGTAAGTGTGCATTTTAACCATAATGATATTATAGTTGTAATAGAACAATTTATCATTATGATCATATTGCAAGACATGTTTAGGGTAATGAACCCTAAGTACTCTTATCATTTAATACTCTAACTTTAAAGACATACCACAAATATTGAATACAATAATCTTCACAATCCTAAACATTATGTTGTTTCAAAGTTCTAGTTTTAATGCACATGAAACCACAACCACACATTCATCAATTATTTTCTCCAGGTAGCTATTATTTTGCAAGTTTACTCCCTTTGTTTATTATCCCTCCTCTCTTTTGTGGTCTCCTTTATGTCCTAAAATATCATCCTATGAAACCTTCATGCCAACTTACAAAAATGGCAATGTGTCCATAAATCATGATGGTTTTTCCCTTACAATTGTTAATGCCTATTATAATGATGCTAATAACTACTATAATTGTTTAATTCCTAATTTCTTTTAAAGGCCTTTCAATTTTGGTTTTGAATTTTTTGCCTTTGTTTGATAAAAACTTTAATGTGGTTTTGAAAATGATTTTTTATATTTTTATAAACCTCTAGTTATGGATATTTCCTTCAAATTTTAAAACTTGGTTTGTTTAAACCAAGTTTAGGTCCATTTATGTTACACAAAAGTAAAATTAAAACATGGATGTAATTTCTTTTTGCTCAACATGTGCACAAATCCCAAAATGAAAAATACTAAAAGCAAATGTACACACTTTACATAGGGGAAGGCATGCTCCCACCAACCTCCTTTAATATTTGGGCCTATACCTTCAAGGCTTCGACCTTCATATTAAATAAGGCCTTGATGAACAAGCCTTGCCCTATGCATAGTTGCCAAAGCTCTTAATTGCATTTTTATATAAACAATTTTACCTTTACAATTAAATCTAACCCTTAATAATAAGACAAGTTACACATGAATATTATTTTTTCTTCCAATAACAATATTGAAAAGAATTTAAGGTTTACACCAAAAATACATGTATATATAACATGAAATTATTATTAATATCCAATGTTCATAACACATTGTTGTAGCTCTTGGGGGGTACACTATTTCTTAATTTTTTACACTACATGCGTCAAAGAGGGTATTATTTTGGGTGTATTATGTGAAAGAGATTTATCTTTTTTAACCTATTAATATGTAGAATTCTAATATCCATGCATATTTAAACCATTCTAAATTTGAATCATATTTTAAATTCACATTGAATTCTGGCAAGTCATATTTATTTTTTATTTTTTATTTTTAGTTGAATGCATGAGCTATGATGAAGGAAACTAAGTATGCATGACAAAAAAAGCAGATCGTGCATAAAATGTTCAAATTTAATTTTCAAACATATCAACAAATGTTTAAGTGTTTGATCACATTAATTCAAATGATAAAAACCATGTTTAGCACTCACAAAGTCATTTCAAATAATGAACATCTGGTCATTTGTTTCAATGTGGAAAAAAGTGAGGTTTTTGGGTTTCAAATCAAAAAATGTTCAATGTGTGCATTGCATCCAAATTGACCTAAATTTGGATGTTCATTAACTCCTTATTCAACAACTAATTGAATTATAGATTTTACCCAACAATGAATATATGGGACCTTACATTTTACTCACATTGTTTTAATTACAAAAAAAATGTTCAACCCTGAAACCATAGATATGACCTTTTAACCTCATTATTTTACAATTTCAAAAATTTCTTTTAAGATATGTGTTACTCAACATTCACATCATAGTTTATGAGTTTTGATATTCTCATCAAATGTGCAACAATATTTTCATTTGAGTTTTATTCATATGAAAAATATTTAATCATGTTTGCAAAATTACAAAAACTTGTGTTCTATTTATGCAACACTTTAGCTTCAAAAATCCAAAACTTTGACAAAAGTGGTCCAACATCAATGAATTATTTCACCATAATACCAAACTTTTATTTAGTACTTAAGTTTGTCAAGTAATAATACATTGTATGAATTTGAATATTTTTTTTTCACTCAACAAGCTTACAACGTAGAGCGTAACTTTAACAACTAATCTTTTTAATTTGCACATTGATTCACAATGCCAAAATGTGTCTTTCATGACTAGGACATTTTGTGACTATCTTCTAATTCTAGTCATGTAATCATATCATTAAGAGGAAAATCAGGACTTACAATTAACGTTTGTAATTATTTTTTAGTTGCAAGTGACATTTCAACTAAAATATCCATAGTAATAAACAACGTCACAACCAATAGTTAATTGCAACCTACCAATCCCTTGGATGAAGTTTTTGTCTATAAAATATAGTTCCATCTATATAATGGTTGTATCCATCTACCTAGTTACAAAGCCATTGCAACTTTCTTGTGATTGTTTGTTGTATTAATGCCAATTGGACATGTGGCACTCCTAACAATTAATAGTGGCACAACATGTGGCCACCTCTTAGTAATTGGTGTAATAAATTTTGGGGAATATTATGGAAATTTTAAAGGCTGTTTGATTTGAAACCCTTGAGTTTTGCCACATGGCTAAAATCCCTTAGTTTAAGGTTTGGCCCCATTCAACCTTGCATTGACATGTGTCCATTATCGTTGGGTCAACATAGTGCCATGTCTCAATGTAACTAGTATCCACCATCAATTTATAGGTTTAAGATCATTTGGGTGAATTGTTTTTGTAACCATATTTGAGTTAGTTGCATAATTTGGCCAATCATTTGGGGGGTTTCAAATTTTATTAAGGTTTAGGGTTTAAATTTCTAGCCAAACGGCCATGTACCATGCATAAATTGAACCAAAATGTGGATTA
>Ga0116229_10004695_pt1 | contig 22393 bp, 9 predicted proteins | sample S1TSphgellanicum_3_FD_87313 | JGI IMG/M metagenome (GOLD analysis project Ga0116229, IMG submission 87313) | Host-associated microbial communities from peat moss isolated from Minnesota, USA - S1T2_Fc - Sphagnum magellanicum MG | ecosystem: Host-associated > Plants > Peat moss > Unclassified...
ACACACACACACACACACAAGAGACACATAAGAAAAACTAAGGAGCTTAAATTAAAAGGTTTTTAAATTTTTAATTAGGGTTTTAGGGGGGAGGATTTGGGAAAGGTGTTTCTTAGAATGTGTGTTTGTGATGGGTCTTTGTTTAATTTTGTGAACATTGAGACCATGGAACATATTATGGATACTAATTTAGTGGGTAACATCCATTCTATCAAAGTTGCCTTGCCATTCATCAAGTCCAGCAAGTCTACTACCATTTCAATTACAATTTTCTCTTTGCAAGCTAGTAAGGTATGTGTTTTGTTCCAATCCCTAAAAGTAAGATGGGTGAAAGAGCTCAAAACATGCTCACAAGTATGTTTAATTTAGGGGTCATGCAAACCATGGGGAATTAAATGTTTACAAATATGCAAAGTAATCACCCATTGGAAGAAGACCTTGTGCTACTTGACAGGTTGTCAAGATTTGATGGATTTGTTACAATGTTTATTCCTGCAAATTATCTGCCTACCATCATTGTTAGCTCCACCCCAAGCTCAATAGACTCATTCATAATAATAATAATAAAAAGGGAAAAAGATTAAAAAACCAAAACAAGGATCTCTTTCCTTCAAGAAAACCATGAGCTACGAAGGGCATAAAATAATGATGTATTTCCTTCAAGAGAACCATGAGCTTTAAAAGGTGTAAATTGATTGATTCTTATATACCTACTTGCCACACAAAAGATTGAAGTGTGCCCAGTTTACCCATTGGGTGAAAACACAATCATAGGAGTCAAGGGTGTTAATGTAAAAGTCCTTTTCCAAGCACTATAGATGACATGTGTCATAACCCTAACATTGGGTTCGCGACTAAATGTGGAATGCAAAGGCCCATGAGGCCAAAAGAGTGTGTTCAGGTGTGAAACACACTCTCATGAATGGGGGAGAGTGCAAGGGATGGAGCCAATGACTCCCAAGTGCACACCCACTTTGGGAATTGCATTCGTGTGGGAGTTGCAAATGTTTAGAACCTTGATTAAAAAGGCAAAAAAACACCAAATTGGACCCCTAGGATACCATTAAAAAGTTATTGAAGCATAGATGTTTAAAATGCCCTTGCATTGTTCATTTAAACTTGATTTGCATGAATTATGATCAAAAGAAGGGGCGGGAGTCAAATTGGGAATTTGACTTCTAATCACAAACCCCTTGAAAGCAGGGGTCAAATGAGCTCTGATTGGGGGGTGTTATACATCGTTGGAAAGATCTTTTCAAAGGATATAAGATATTGCCCTCACATTCTCAAAAAAAACTTTATTTGAGAAAGATATGAATGTCCAAAATTTGGAGACAACAATAGTCCTAGTTTTGGGACTCTCATTTGGGAATCCCAGGGAAAAGTGACATTTAGATCTAATATCCACGGAGAACCATAAAGTATATTATAGGGAGGGGAGTGGTGCCTCTTCCGAAAGGTTACAAGCTGTGTAAAAATTATGCTTGAAGTTGTCCTTACTAAATCCACTACACCACTTCCATTCAACTTGCACTACCCGCCCTCTTTTCTTGGTTGTGCAATTTGATCTCATCTTGAACTTTCACTTATGAGTTCGTCCTAGTCCCATCCTAGAGCTCTGGCACACCCTACTACCCCCAATATGTTGTGAGTTAGAAAGCGTGCCCCAACTTTTTTTTTTTCGTTGTTTTGCTCTAGGACCCACATTTGGGTTTCTTAAATAGTTTAGGGGTGTGTCAACATGTGTCATTTTTGCATTGGTTTATAACTTAAAATTTTGTATTTTGGACACCCAATTTAACACTGCATGTTAAATATAAATACATTTTGATTAAAATTTGATTTCATATCATATATATTATGCATTCATGCCCTCTACCACATAAATTTGAATAACTTTTGTTAAGGCCACATTTTCAAAATTCATAATTTTCAAGGTCAAAAGCACGTTTGAACCAAATGTGCTCAAATTGGTTATATAAACAATTTTCATTAGTCAAGTCCTTTTGCCCTTATAATCATCAATGTTAAAATCCTCTTCAATTTTCAAAAGTAATGGTGCACATTTGATAGGAAAAAATGACGTTTGAAAAAAATAAGGATTGTCCACTTTTGAGGTTTGAGTGCTTTGAACATCTAAAAACATTTTTGATATGTGTCAAGCTTTGAAAATATAAACTTTGCAACTAATGGAAAATATTTCCAAAAAAATTATGATAATCCAAATTATTTTGTTTTGATTGTGATCTTTCAAACATATAAAAATGCAGTTTTAAGGACTATCCACTCACTTGGGTGGCTCCTATGATTGTGTTTCTACCCCATTGCCATTGCCATTTGGCCCATATAATTTGCCACATTGGGTGATGAACCCAACAAGCCATTAACAACTATGTTTGCAAATGATTGTTGTAAAGCTTCCATTCCTTGTGAAAGTGCATCTTATACATGTTGTGATGACTATTGCAAGTTACAAATTCCAAGTAGTTGTTGCTTTGTAAATGGTTCAATTTGTGGTATCAAAATTTGCAGACTCCCAAGAAACAAACCCAAAATTCAATTTTCTTTTTGAAAAATGAAATTATATTATGTAATTTTCATTACAACTACTTATGATTGAAAAAATGAACTAAGTATTAACTACATGTTTTTCTACATAACATAATCAACAAAATTTCTACAAAATGTTCAATATGGATCCTTCACAGTACTTGATGTGCTGAAGCAAGGTAGTCTCAAATGGAACAATCATTGCTTCCCAATATATTCTAAGTCATAAAAAGTGCATTTGTCATGGGTTGTATTTTAACCCTTGTAAACATACTTGCAAGTTTCTAATACAAATCAAAATCTTTCCAACCATGTCTTTCAAGTAAATTGAAATTCCAAGGCAAGGTCCTCATATCCATTTTTGCTTGTCCATTGAAAAGGAGATAAGAAATTAGAGTCAAATGTGTTTGGATGTCCTATGCCAAGCTAGCTTCCTTGTTGCTTCAATTCCCTGTGCCATTCCCACCCCACAATGCTCATCATGGAACAAATTATGCATTTTGACTTAATAAGTTAATCCATGGTATGATATTCATGACTAAAATCAATTAGGGTACTTGTTATATTGTAGAGATTTTGAATAATAACCACTTTTGATGAATGTCCAATTCCTTGTACAACTTGAACAATTCATAAACAATCTAGAAAATAATACACATAAAAAAGATAAACAATTGTTACCCACCAATATATTAGTACATTGGAACTGAAAACCAAACATATAACATGGCAAATTGTAAATGATATTGCAATTGTGAATCCAACTTGCCCTCCAATACTATCACCCTAAATTGCTAGTTGATTTAGGTGATGAAAATAGAACATTTAGTGAGATGGGCTTGATAACAAGTTGGCAAGAGGAAAGGCTACTCTTATTGTGAATTTTTCAACTTGGGAAATTTTTTTCTTGTGCAACTTGTTAATAAGTACAATGACATTAGTCTCCATCTTGTGTTACATTGAAGGTGGTAGAAGATAGTTGTTTAAAAATATACCAATTTTTTTTTACCACCTTATTTTTTTAATGTGTCAAACAAAGTATGCATTAGCTATGTCACCTTATAAGCCAACTATCAAATGAAATAACTACAAAACATAATAAACCAAAAGTGAATGACAAGTTTATGAATTTATTTCCAACTTGGCATGGATAAGTGTTTTGCACACCTTATCATACAACACAAAACAAGATTAGACCTATTGGATATTAACATATCAACAATTGTACAAATAAAATTGCACCAAATTATAGCTTGACGGCTGCAATAACATTCCTTATGCCATCCTCTTCATGTTCAAGGAGCTTGTACACTAGTTCATTTCCTTGAACTCTATGATCTATTAGGGCCTAGGGAATTTGATAACCCTAACATGGCATGCATGAATGTACGCAATTTGGGACCTAGTCAACAAAACATAAGAAAACTCTGACTAACCCCAATTATGGTAATATTTACTAGCCACTACCATGTCACATGCACAAAACTCTCACCCCCATGGGTATTTGAAAGGATTCCTAACTGTGAAAATAATTTTTATGCATAGTATATAGGATGTAAAAGTCCTAACCTTTTTTGTTTCCTTCTTTTGCATTTACCACAAAAAAAATTCCCAATGACATGCAAAAAGTTAGATGATACCATCCTCCTTGTATTCACCCCATTCATCAACTTGGAAGGAAACTTCCATGGCATTACGTACATATGCCACATTATTGGGGATTAATACCTCAACCTTCCACTAATTTGTTCAAGGCAAATTTTCACAAGTTGAGAAAATAGAATCCACACAAAAACAACAAAAATAGGCCAAGTTTTTTTTTAATAGCTTATTCACATCCATGGATCCAACAAACCAAATAGAATGCACATCCCTTGTTCCCATAATTAAAGAACATGTGTATTCAATGGCTTGGTCCACATCTGCTGGCTTTACATGCCAAAAAGTGTGCACAACTTGCCTTCATCCCCCTTAATAGGATGTTTCTAGTGAAGTATTTAAATGGTCATGAAACAAATTGACCATTTATTTTGCATTTTGAAGTTGAAGACCTTCCACATCAAGTTGAACTTGCCGAATGAACCTCTTAAGGATTGCACCCAGCCCCATCATGAGGAACCTTTCCATGCCCAAAGCAAAAAAAACTCCATAAGCAACTACATCCATTTATTAGGTGAGGGTATCGACTCATAAAGTACCACGGTATCTTGCTCTTAGAAAGCCACAACCATCAAACAATATCCAATGTTGCAATGACCCAAACCCACCTTTCATTATGTCCTCCCAATGTAAGAGTAAATAGTGTTGTACAAAATAATTGTCATGGTTTTTATCATTGGATATGTAAAAATGGTACCTCATGATAGTTTTAGAATCATCATCATCTAGGTCAGGGTTTGGATTCCACATCCAAGAAATATGCACAAGTATTGTGCACTAATAGTTATGCTAATGCATAGATTGTACTTCATTTTGGATTTCAAAGCTATAGTTTTCAACAAAGTCAATTATTGACACCATAATGTCAATTAGCAAATGTTTAAAGCAATTTCTAAATTGTTGGTCTTGCCACCTTGCCACAAAGTTATGACACACAAAATACTATAATTTAGGCTTGAAATATTCAATAAGTTCCTTGGAATTAATCTCCATGTGCATGAGTTTCAATTTTTTCTTTTCCTCACATTTCTTTGTTACAATTTTTTCATGGTGAAATGTTTCCAACAAACTACGTCATATCATGTTCCTTCTTCTTCATCTGGACAAAATGCCAAATTGTACACACCACAATCTTCACATGTCCCAAATAAATAATCTCGGGTATGCCCTTTAGAATGGGGGTCCTTAGGGCAAATTATGGTTTCCCACAATGTAGTTATGCTAGGATAAATGACATTAAACCCAATGCAACCAGCCCTAGATTCATTTGTAGATTCACAAATGGCTTCACAATCACAATGAAAATCTAAGTGTAATTTAGATTTCTATCACATGTGATTAAATCCCACCCTTAATTCCTCCATCTTTACCTGGTATATACAACAACACACATTACAGTCTTTCATTTTGTTAACCCGATAAGGACATAATGAGTCAAATGCTTGTTTACCAATGATTATTAATGGATGTGCTCTTTGGAAACATAAAATAAACTCCATATGTAGCCACCATCATGTGCATAGACTTGCATTTATAATCAACAAAAAATACAATATAATCACATAAATTATCCTAAAACATTCCAACCACATACATTTTCTAAACCTCCATATACCCCATTGGTGTTCAAACAGTCATTATGCACGTGCCTATTGCTTTTCAAAATTCCAAAATGCCCATACATTCCATTTCCTTTCATTGTTACAACACTAAGAATCATTTTAATCACATACATGAGTAGATAATCATTAATAGTAAATAATAATCAATATGTACACTCCTTGTATATCATTAATACATTCCTTATGTTAACATACTTATAATGTTCATGATTCCACAAGTGCCCATTAATACTCACAAAAGACATTTACATGTCTTCATTAGTCACCAACTATTTTCTAATAGTCATAGAAGACAATTACATGTCCTCATTAGTCACCAACTATTTTCTAATACCCATAGAAGACACTTACAAATCCTCATATTAATACAAATCACTTATAGGTCCTCATCAATCACCAACTATTTTTTAATACTCACAAAAGTCACTTATAGGTCCTCACCAGCCACCAACTGTTCTCTAATACTCATAGAAGCCACTTATAGGTCCTCATACTCACAAAAGACACTTATAGGTCTTCATTAGTCACCAACTATTTTTAATACTCATAGAAGTCATTTATAGGTCTTCATCAGTCACCAATTATTTTCTAATACTCATAGAAGTCATTTATAGGTCTTCACTAGTCACCAATTATTCATTATAACTCACATAAAAACTTACTATCTTCAAAAGTCCACACATATTATACATTACTCACATAACATTTTGCAATTCCATAACAATCCATCAATGTTCACAAATATTCACCACAACATTATTGCAATCCACATCAGTCCATGAAATTGTTCATAGACAACATGACTCATGCTTGAACTTCACAAATGTTAACAAATGTCAACAAATGTAAAAGGAAGTTCATTGTAAATCTTAATGAATCACACATGACTCAGGTACATATATGATCCATATTGAGGTAACTAAAATCATAGTTTATAAAAAAAAATCAATTAAACAGCCAAAAATTGTTAATATTAGGGCCTTCACATGTAATGCACATTATTCAAAATGTGTCCAAAGATTAAAGCTACTCATTACAAGGTAATTTTCTCAGCATTTCCAATTTTGCACAATAAAACTAATGTCTGGGCCATATTCATGCCTTGGCTAAAAATACTTCAGTAATTATTCAACCTACATATGTGGCTATTACAACCAACATAAGATGTTGTAATGAAAAATTGTCATAAGTAAACAATCCAAATTGTGCCACAATGTTTTGAAGGTCACATTCATTAAAAGAAAAAAAATGTAAATCCTTAGGAACCATGCATTTATGCATATGATCCATATTGAGGTAGTTAAAATCAAAAGACTACAAAGACAACCAATTAACAAACAACCACAATCTTCAAATACTCAAGCTTTCACATGATGACAATGCATATTATTCAAAATAGGTCCAAAAACTAAGGCTACTGATCATTACTTGAGGTAATTTCATTGACATTTCCAATTCTATACATTGAAAAATTATAGTCCCCCAAATTCAAGCCTTTAGTAAATAGGATTGCATAATAATTCATTCAACCTAGTTATGTGGCTATTGCAATCAACATGACATGCTGCAACTAGTAATCTTCATAAGTAAAGAATCATCAACTTGCATTAGTAGAAAACCCCCCCTTTTACAATTACATTTTAAACTATTGTTCAATTACAAACAAAGTCTAAAACTACACATAGTTACAATTTACTTTTTGCAACTCTCAACCAATAATGTTGAAAAACACAAATCAAGAGTGAAATTATAGTGAAAAGTGTATGCCATGTGTCAACACCACATCAATAGCCACTACACGCCACTACTTACTAATTTAGTTGAAAATTGTTCTACCAATATAGTCGAGGGATGTTGTCAACTACATTCGACTAATGGATGAACTTAATCCATTAACTAAACATGAAATTAGCCAAAAATATAATTACTATTTCAACTAGGTTGCAATTATGTAAGTTGAACATTTTGACTATGTTGCAACTATGTAAATCAAACATTTGGCCAATGGTTTTGATGCACTCTCAAGCTCCTTGATAGACTCAAATGTAAGTTTAAGGCGAAAACATCGGAAGAGTAAGGAGTTAAGGCACGCTGCCTGGTTTGCAACACTTTGGGGTAAATGGACGTGTTGGAGTTCTGAAATGGTTATTAGGAAAAGTGACAAGCATCAATTATTCACACGAACCTGCACAATCCAAACAAGTTGGTTAATGTGTAATTTGAGTACTTTTGGTGTACGGACGAGCCACGGGCAAATACGAACTCACAAGACTCACCATGGCCCGAACTTGGGGGAAGCCACCACCTTCCCCCTTATAGTATACTTTGTGCCTGGCCACAGGGCCAACACCCAAATGACATTTTGTCTCGAAATTCCCAAAATTGGGATTCTTGAGACTTTGGAGGCCCATAATTTTGTGTGAAGACGTCCAATTGAGGTAAGGTTTAAAGCAAAGTTGTAACCCTCGTCGAGAGCTTCTAACAATATGTGATATGCCACCTGCATGCAAGGAAATTGAAGCGATTCTTGACTTTTAGTGGTTGGGAATCAAATTGGCAATTTGATTCCTGGCCCTTCTTTTAGCCATAACTTATGTTTCAAGTATCCAAATGGATCATACGAATGCATTTTAGACATCTACATTCCAAGATCTTTTCAATGCTATAAGGAAATTTTCAATTCAATGAGTTTTGACCCCTGAAATTGCCCTTTGAAAATTTGGGAGTCCACTAGGACTCCAACTCCCAAAGTGAAAGTTCATTTGGGAGTGTGGGGGTTCATTCCCTTGCACTCTCTTGCACTCCTGGGAGCATGAAATGTGGCTCCTAGGCTCACTCTTAGCCCACACCTTTGTAAACCCTTACCTTGGTCACAAGCCCAAGGTTAAGGTTGTGACAAGTTTAGTGACATGTGGCATGCTCACAAATTTTGGGGTCAACAAATAATTAAATAACACATGGCACATCCACATCAATAGTTTAGGCCACATGGTGCCTAAACATAAGTTAGGTTTAAACTTAAACACCTAGGTTAAACCTAAACATAAGCCATTTAATTTAGGTTTAAGTTAGGGCTAGATCTAAGCACCCATGTTAGGCCTAGACTTAAACCACTTGGCAATTAATAAATAAAATATTATTTAATTTGGTTTAACTTTTAGGGTTGAACCTTTTTGATTGGTTCATTCCAAATGGCTATTAGATTTTCATGTTTATTGTGGCTCCAACAATCATAATGCACTCCTTTACATGGTTTGGATTCATGGAATGGAAACAAAACAATATGGGATAAAGATTTTAGTTGTGACCTAAGGTAAACACGCCCATCATCGAACACTTAATAATATTGGATTGTTATAACTTTCATGTCCATGGTCGATTCCTTTTGAAACTTAAAACAATTTTGTAATCTTCCACCTGGCGTATCCAAATTTGTAAAAAATGCTACAATCTAATGGAAAATGAACAAGATATGCCTTTTCAAAGTGAAGGGGGATGTGCTTTAGATTTTTCATAAATGTTTAGTATGATTTTGAAGCTTAAGTTGTTCAACTATTGTTTTTTTTTAAAATTCATTTTAAACAAGTATTATAGATTTTGAAATAGAGCATTTGTAGTTTTTAAAATCGTTCAAAATGAATGAAAAATGAGCAACATATAGTTGTTAGAAGTAGAGGGGGTCTAAAGACAAAATTTGAGACAAAATATCATTCTTTCTCTTCTTACATTCTCTGCTTTGTTATTTTGCTTTTGAAGTTCAAAGAACATTTGTAGCTCTTTGTTTTGCACTTCCAATGACATAAAAAATGTTCCATTTGGTGTTGAAATGAGGGAAAACTTGAAAGTGTTTGATGATAAAATACCATTTGTTGTCTACCTTAGTTTTAACCCAATTGCGTCCTAATTGCAACTCAAATAATTGTAATCTAGTTGTACAAGCTAATTTAAACTTAGTTAGGCCTAAACCTAGACTAATAATCTACTTACCCTAGGTATATCTACTTACCTTAATTACATATAGTATTTATTCATCAACTACTTTTAACTATATAGTTGTATAATTAAACAATTAAACATATTAACATCATTTGTTGAATAATATAGTGATTAATTTTTTAAAAATCATCAATTAAATGTATTTATCTATTAAATAATTAATTATCATTGAATATTTTTCAAATTTCGAAATTCATTATAAATTCTTATTAACATTTCATAAAAACCTTAAATCAAATATAAATATTCAATAATAAATTTTAGATGATATTTTAATTATAGTAATTATTATATTTTGTGATAATTAATAATGGACTACAATTACAACAACGTTAATAATAATAATTTAATTAGTGGTTAGGTTAGGCTAGTTATTTAACTATTTTTATTTGTATTTTTATCTAACTTGTTGGAACTATTAAATGACCTAGTATAATAAATATTAAAGAAAAAATATTTTATAGTATAATAGTGTTAAATAAAAATAATTTCTGAACACCATATGATAAATGATTAAATATCTTTATGAATTATTCTAAACATGATTATAGTTTAATCATAAATAATTTTAATGAATAATTTTAATAAATGAAAAAAAATTGGAATTAATCGCGAAAATTAGAATAAAATAAAATTCTAAAAAATACTAATTATATATCATTACATAATATGTTGTAAATTAAAATTGAATCTACATGGAAATAATAAATTACACATGTATTGAACATATTCCAAAAAAATATTACTTAAATATCCTTATTTGATATGTTGTAAACTAAAATTGAATCTACATGAAAATAATAAATTACACGTGTATTGAACACATTCCAAAAAAAATTATTTAAATATCCTCGCTTGATATGTTGTAAAATAAAATTGAATCTACATAAAAACTATAAATTATGCATGTATTAAACATAAAAATTATTAAGTTGATTTCTATTTCCGAATTTTTTTAAATGTAATATTTATATGCACAAAAAAATTCATTGTACATGTTATCATTCATGTATACAAAAAACATTTACATGTACCTTATTAATTAATGAATCTTTATTGTAATTTCAAAATATATATTAAGACATCATACATATAAAAATGAATAAACATTAAACTTCCACAAAATTATGAATTATGTATCATTACTTGATTTCTTGTAAATTCACATTTGATTTACAAAGAAATAATAAATTACATATATTGAACTTACATTATTAGAAACTCATATTTCAAAATTTTCTTAAATTTTATTTTGAAAAAAATAAAAAATTGGCTGCATAACAAACATTTGCATCATACATAAGCATTCATTTGCACAAATAGAATTTAGTTTAATGTTTAATGAATTTTTATTGCAATTTGAAGCAAATATCGAGATATCATGTCTATAAAGGTTAATAAACATTAAAGTTCCACAAAAATATTAATTATGTATCATTATTTGATATGTTGTAAACTAAAATCCAATTTACATATAAATAATAATTAGGTGTATTGAACATGCACATTATTACAAATTTATATTTCAAAATTTCTTGAAATTTCATTCAATCAAATTTTATTGTTTGTGTGCACAAAAAATATTTGCATCATACTTAATCATTCATTTTATACAAAGATAATTTACAAATAGTTTACTTTATTAATGAAGGTAATATTTTGTTTTGTTTGATTATATTGTGTTGAAATTTTCCAAACCAAATTATTTTATATAATGTTATTCATATCTTTGAAAACCTAATAATGAATAGGGCTGCACTAATTTGGGTTGAAATTTTTTGGAACTATGATGCAAAGGTTATTGCTTATGAACCATTTTCTCAATAAACATTAATAAAATCATAAATAGAATTTTTACTCGAATCCAAAGGTGTACTTGGTATTGTTGGAAAGTAATCATTGAGTTCAATTTAATGAAATTTATTTGATGATTTTCATACTTAAGGCGTGAAAGATATTGAATTTTGAATGAATTTTGTTGTTGAAAATTCAAACAAATTACAACAAATTGGGTTTAGAAGGGAAAATGAGTTGAGTGTGTTCGAACTTGGGGCCAATAACACATTTTATCTTATTTATCCGTGAAGGAAGGTAGTTTGTTTTGTTTTGTCATAATGATATTTCCCAAACCATAGTGTTTTAGGTTATGCTATGGAACTTATCATCAAAAAGTTCTCAATGAATAGGGGTGCAATGATTTGGTTTATAATGTTTAAAGCTATAGTGTGGAATTTATTGATTATTGAACCATTTTTTCATTGAATTTTTTGAAAAACCAAGATTGAAAACTATATTGGAATTTGGGGACGTTCTTGGTTTTGTTGGAAAGCCCTCACCAAGTTTGATTTAATAAAGTTGATTTCGTAATTTTGAGACCTAAAATGTGAAGAATATTATTGAAATTTTTATGGGAACGTATTGTTGTTGGAAATTCAAACAAATTGCAAAAAGGGGTTTGGAAGGAAAGTTCAATTCAATGTATTCAAACTTGAGCCAATGACATAAGGTACATTAATGTTGAATGAGATTTTATCATAATTTTAAACAAATATGAAGATATCATGTGTATAAAAATGAATAAACATTATAATTGCACAATATTATTAATTATATATCATTACTTGATATGTTGTAATGATCTACATAGAAGTAATAAATTACATGTGTATTGAACATAAACATTAGTATTAACATATTTTTAAAAAATTAAAAAATTAATTTTGAAATCAAAGTTTAATATTTATATGCACAAAAAAAACCATTCATTTATACAAATAAAATTTACATGTAATTTAATGTTATCATAATTTAAAATAAATATTACAATATTTATGTATAAAATTAAAGGTACCTATTAATTGTTTAATCTAGTTGAAATAGATAATTGCAAACAAGACTGTATTTCATCCATCCTCTAGTACATTTTATCATCCATACAATTTATCATCCAAAATAGTTGAACTTTAGTCAATGTCTTGATTGTGTGCCAATTAAAGAACCCTAGTTGCCATGAATATTTTTTAAATGACCTTGTAGTTGAAACATGCTTCACATTGTTTACCAACATAATTGGAAATTTAACTTGGAGGCATTATAGATGCTAGGAATATTTGGCAAATGACCATGTAGTTGAAAAATGCTTTCAACTATACATTGATATAATAAACGAATCAACTTAATTGGTGATTGCCATAATTTTATTCAAAAATTTAAAAAATCCATTTGAAACATAATTGCAAATGTCATGTAGTTGAAATCTTTTGATTAAAAAACGGGGGTTTTCTACTAGTGTTTCACCACAATGAAATGTAGGCTAGTCATTTAAAATTCCAATGTAAATCCTCATGAAACTTTGCATTTGTGCATATGATCCATATTGAGGTAGCTAGAATCAAAAGGCTATAAAAATGATCAATTAACAAACAACCACAACTCTTAAATACCAAGGCCATATCATGACAATGCATATTATTCAAATTTTTTCCAAAAAACAAGGCTACTAATCACTACTTGAAGCAATTTTAATGACATTTCCAATTTTGGACAATAAGACCAAAGTCCACCATATCTAGGCATTAATTGAAAAGGCCTTCAACAATTCATCCCACTTAGATATGTTAAATTATAACCAACATAACATGCTACAAAGAATATTCATATGTAGATAGTCACCAAATTGTGCCACAACGTTCAGGTCATAGTCATTAAAAAAGTTCAATGTAAATCCTCGTGAACTATGCTTTTGTGCATATGATCCATATTGAGGTAGGTAGAATCAAAGGACTATAGAAACAGTCAATTAAAGAACAACCACAACCTTCAAATATGAAAGCCTTCACATGATAATGCATGTTATTCAAAATAGGTCCAAAACTTAAGTCATTGATCATTACTTGAGGCAATTTTATTAGCATTTCCAAGTCTACACATCAAGATTGGAGGCCCCCATATTTAGGCCATGAATGAAAAGGACATTCATTTGACCTAGATATGTGGTTATTGTAACCAATTACATAACATGTTGCAATGAAAAATCTTCATAAATAGATAGTCACCAAATTGAGTCATGATGTTTAGGTCATAACCATTAAATTAGTTAAATGTAAATCCTCATGAAACGTTGCATTTGTGCATATAATCCATATTGAGGTAGGTAGAATCAAAGGGCTACACAAACAATCAACTAACAAACAACCACAATCCTCAAATACCAAGGCCTTCACATGACAATGCATATTATTCAAAATAGGTCCAAAAATTGAAGCTACTAATCATTACTTGTGGTAATTTTGTTGGCATTTCTAAGTTTGCACATCAAGATTGGAGGCCCCCATATTTAGGCCTTGAATGAAAAGGACCTCAACATAGATATGTGGTTATTGCAACCAATTACATAACATGTCGCCAAATTGAGTCACAATGTTCAAGTTATAGTCATCAACAAAGTTCAATGTAAATTCTCATGAAACCTTGCATTTGTGCATATGGTCCATATATTGAGGTAGGTAGAATCAAAGGGTTATAGAAAAAACCATTTAACAAATAACCATGTCCAACCTTAAAATATTAGGGCCTTGTAGGGTTTTGTGAAGTGCAACAAAAACTCTATTGTACAACAAAAAACAAACTTTGGAAGCTTGTTATAGTAGCAAAAAAACCCTAGAAGCTTCCAACATAAACATTGAAAGAATCAAATTAAGATGTACATATTTTTGAAAAAAACAACTTGCAAAATAACAAATACCTACAAAGCAGAAAACCTAATAGGCTTGAGAAGATATGAAAAACAAAACATAAATGAAATGAAAAGAACATTGAAAACTATAAAAATTTGAAAATAAAAAAAGAATGGTGCATTGACTTTAGTCAAAATAATGATGTCAAGAACAAACTAGAATTGATGTAAAATAACTATGTTTCCATGAGGTACTGAGTTGGTTTCTTTTCATACAAATGAAGTGTTAGTCTCCTTTGCACCACCACCTTCCAATTGGGACTCATGCGTGTTTGCATGACCCACCATGATGTAACAATTGCCTTAGTACCATGAACCATAATGTCACTCCTTTTCATTTGTATTGATAATGACCACAAAAAACTCATGACAATTAACTCCTTTTGCTGAACAACCATGGCAACATTCCTAGGATGCACATTCAACAACCGAGCCTTTTGCCTAAGTGAGGTTTTCAACTATTGCTCACAATTGTTGTTAAAAGGGCATGTTTTGTGATCAACTAGGTTGAAGTGTATGGCCTTTTCACTTCTGACAATGATTGGATTAACTTAGTCATGAACTCTCTTTCAATATTGGCACCCTTAGAAAATGTATCATGGTTTTGAACGAGTGTTATCACAATGGGGTTAACCATAACCTTTCGCAACACTATTTTTTGTGTGACAATGTTAGGAAATGCTTTCAAGGGTTTTTTCATATTTGAAGTATGACTTGTGCGCCTTTTCTAATGTCATGTTCTGGCACATCACAATACTATACATCTTTGTGAACATTTTCATGAGCCCTTTTCACCCACAAAACAATTTGCTAAGCTTCTTTTCTTCGAGCTGCTCGATAATGTTGTTGACACTTTACATTGTTTGCCCTTTCTGCACCAACACCTCTTATCATCCTTAAACATTTTTCCTTGTTTCTATTGTTACCCATGACCTCCACAAAGAAACCATACCCACGACCCCTAGACACAAAGCGAAAAACAATAACCCAATTGTAAACTAACTTAATCAACTTCCCACCCTACATCTTCAAACCCAAACCTACACTTCAAACCCTATGTTTTGCACATGATGATGTCATCTTTTCCATCTTTGTAATTTGGAATGTCTAAAATAAAGGTAGAAAAATCCATATTAGTATCACCTCACCTAGAATTTTTAAAAGCATATGCTTGTGAGGAATTTTAGAAAAATTTGCACCTCCTATGGATATATGAAAATATGGTCCAATTTTTATCATTGAAAAGTTCATAACTATCATTTGGCTAAAATATTCATGGGAACGATTTTTGATTTGAGTTTCTCATTTCATATTATAACCTATGTTGAATCACTAACACATTTGGAATGGAAATCAATACAATTTTTTTCATTTTCTAATTTTGAATCTAACTAATTAGTCCCTATTTTTGGATTTTAAAAGTCCATTACTATTAGTAGATGAATTTTTTTTCAAACAATAATTACATGGATGTGTTCATAATGAAGTTAGCCTAAATTCAATTGCCAATTATTATATATATGAATATATTGATTACCATACACATTTAAACACATTGTGCCTGGGAAAAAGAAATCACTATGTCACGAAAGTGAACCACGAAAAACCTTGCATCTACCCTTTCAATGCCTTTCATGTAGATCTTCTTCAGCCTTGTTTGTTCTTGTGCATCCTTTTTGCTTTGTAGTGAAAGGTGTAGTTAATTTTTTGTCTCCCCTTTAATTGCTTCACTTGGGATCCGTTTGACAATGTTGCTTGGCACTTATCCCTTTTGTTTCCACAATGATATCTCCCCCTTCCCCTTAGGGGTGGATTAATTAGGCATCGGGAAACTAGGATAGGTTTTCAATGATTCCTTTTAAGCAATTGGGAAGAACTTCAAGCAGAACATCTTCTCAAGGCATAAGTGCTTATGGCGACACTACCTACAAATCGGGCTCCTATGGTGACCATTCCCTCTCTAGATCCTACACCCATCCTTCCCCATGCTTGTTGACTTGGGCAAAGCTTAGCCCTTGGGGGTGCAAAGGAATTCACACACACTACCAAGGTTCTTACCCCCATTGCCCTAGCCTCAACCTTTTCTGAAATAGTCAACACTTGATGAACTTTACATCCTTCAAGTTCAAATTCCCCTTGTTCAGATTCATTGATGAATTTTCAACTAGATGCATACCTTGAGCTTTCTTTTGATTTTTTTAGGTCGACATTCATGCGCTTATCCATTTGTCAACTAGGAGTCCTTTAGGCATGGTCTTTGAACATTTCCAAGATTTTTTTGACCTAGAAGATTTAGCAAATGGTTTCATTCAATTCGACTAACTAGTTTCCCATGTGGTTGTGGGAAGTATCCCAAGGTTTGTTGTTAAGATACTTGGTGCTACTAGGCTTTCGACTTTGGCCAAACCTTCAAGTGGTGTTCAATCGATAATAGTAGACGAAATGTTTTATTGGTTAATGAATAGGGCATTGTGTTTTCAAATTTTTGATGCATCTTTTTTGCATTTGTTGCCACATCGATTTGGTGTGGTTGTTAGGACCAAACATGAGGGGTGGAAGCATATTAAAGTGGACCAAAACCGGCAAATCGAAGTCCTTTTTGAAAGTTCATTTCTAGTGTATTTGAAATTGGCTTAAAATTGACCATGTAACTTTCATTCCAAAAATTCAAATTTTTCCAAATTGTTTTTGGGGCCACCATGTTAAAAACCATTTAAAAGGTCTTCCTTGAATCAAAATTAAGAAAATCAACATTTTTTATGCCTTTATGGACTTTGCAAAATATTTTTAAGGTTGCATATTTGATGTTATGGAACATAAAAGTTAAAACAATGTTTCGTCCACTAAATGAACCTTTAATGTCCTAAACTTCAAATATTTTATATCCCAAAGTTTCACATACATGCTTAAACACGTCATGAGATGAAAATCCATATCCAAAATTTTATAGTTTGTGACACTCTACTTTGCCATTGTAAAGTCCATTATTAATTGAACATTCATGATTTTGATGTATTTTTATTATGTTTATAAACTTCATGTGTTAATTTCACATAAATGAATCCCTTTTTGTTATATTCAACAAGAGTTTAAAATTGTATGCAAGAACATTTTTCAAATTCAAAAAAACTACCATTGTGATTTCCATAATGGTCCATTATAATATGCAACCACCCTGAGGTTGTGGTTCATGGTATCTGGTTTGCATTAAACATTCATCTTGATTGGGTGGTGGTTTAGGTGGACATTACGAACACTTTCAACTTCATTTTATGTAAGGCCATTATCTAGGGGCTTTGGGTTGCATGAGGCTAATTATCACAACTTTTCCTTTTTGTTCATGTTTTTTATGCTCTAAAATCTCCTTCACTTTTAGTCGTCACTTTTTTTCAAAAAAAATTTGTCCTCCTTTTGTCTATTGGCATGCTCTAGGGTGATCTGCTTGTTGGGTGCCTTTTTTCTCTTGCCCATTTTCGTGCTTTACATCGTTCCTCATGGGGTTTTTCCTTTTCGTATTGTCCCCTCTTTAGATAATGACACCCCACATCCTTGGCCTCAATTCTATCATCTCAAGACTCTTCTTTTGATCATTTCATCTCCAAATTAACATCTATGGGACTAGCCATTTAACCCCACAAGTGTTCAACTTGGTCCCTTTTAGGCCTCCCTCTTGAATTCTCCTCTCCTTCTAGTTTTACTACCTTACAAATGGCATCAAGGTTTTAGGTATACCTTTTAGTTCTATTTCTTTCTCCATTCCCTTTTTGTAGGCCGCTTTAGATGAGGATGTTTGGGATGTTGAGGTGCTCCTAAGGTTCATGGATGTTTAGGTTGCTTTTGGTATCTTTTAAATCAATGTTTCACATAGAGGCCTTTCTATTTGTTGTGCTCCTTGCCCCCTTTTTTGGGTTTTTGGCATCAATTTGTGGTTTTTGATTCAACCTTTATGGGGTTTTTGGGAGGTTCTTAGGCCCAAGTTCTTTAAAGTGCCCCAAGCTTCCTTAGTGCATTGACAAATCTTTCTCCCCATTTCTTTTAGGGCAGCCCTCATTTCCTTTAAGGTTATCATGTCAATAACCTATCTTGGGAGTTCAGTGCTCGTTACCCTTTTCATCGAGTCAAGATTTTTGGTAGATTCTCATCTATTCATATTAGAGGTGATAAGGGCAAATAATTCAGGTTTGTCCCATTCCAAGCCCACTTGAGGTTAGCGTAAGAGCTTTTTTCTACGATGGCAGCATCAATTACACCCCCCTATTGAGCATCTTGTAGAAAAAGGTGCAGATCGACTTCATGATAACATTTTAAGAAATTTTGCATGCTAATTCTTTTTCTAACATCCTTTTTTATTTGCGTTTTGATTCACATCACACACATTTGAAATCTTGCACATGGCTAGAAGTGGGAGCTTGGTTGTCTCCTTGTCGAATCATTTTTTTTTTCCATTTGGCCTTAGATGTTTTCTCCTCCACAGTGTGCACTAGGTTGGGCCTCCCCCATCCATTGGCCCTTGGTTTGTCAAATTGCATATGTGGTCAACCTTTAGACCCCATGGGAATTCACCTTTTTTGTTGCATTCATGGCAGGGAAAGGACAACATCCCATGATGTCGTGTGGGATGCCTTTGCATCCATCATGAAAGATGTTGGTTAGCATGTCGCATGTGAGTAGACCCACATTCTTCTACTTCTTACCCTCTAGTCCTCACACTAATCAATCAACATTGTGATTTCGGTTGATGACGTGCGCATATTGGTTGATGTTGTCATTGTTGACCCCATTTGAATGGACTTGATTTTGTGTGTTGCATTGTTTTGAGGATGGCCACAACAGTGGTGGTTCAAGCAAAAAAAGGATTTTATCAAAATCAATACGTTGTAAACTTGTTTATCCCTCTCATTATTAAGGTCTTTGGGTGTTTATGTCGATAAGTTAATTTTTTTTCCATTATTATGTTAGCATGACATGAATTGCAAAAGGCTCCAAAGGCCCTCCTCTTTTGATTTTGTGTGCATTTTACAAGCAAAAGGTGTCAATGGCGTTACAATGAGAGCAAGCTGCCTCTATTTTGAGGCAAGCCATTGGAAAGGACAACTCAATCGGTCTAGAGACTTGGTGTCCCTCACATTGTACCCCTTCCATCGCTAGAAAGGCTAGAAAGGACAACTCAATCGGTCTAGAGACCAACATTTTTCTCTCTTTTTTTTTGCGTTGGAGCATGGGTGGCAATTATCTCACCAGAGATTTAGCATCACGAACATTGATCCCACAGAAAATTTAGCTTTAATGGCATGACAAGTTTCCACGAAACTGTCAAAATGATAGAAAACTAGTAGAAAAACTGTCCTCAACAGGACAAATCTGGCAAAAAAAATAATCGTGATTGGATGCAACCTAGCACCCAAAACCTCATCCAAGAACTTTGTGTGGCGAATAGGAGCTTAACTCCTGTTATGGTGATTATGCCTGCCCAAATGATGGTGGAAATTTGCACCAATTCACCAGGAAAAAAGGCTACACATTGCTCCTCCCTTGCTGGAAAGGACAACTCACTTGGTCTACACAATGTGTGCCTAGGAAAGTCACCATGAGACTTCATAGTTATCAACAAAGCAAGGCAAGTCCATTGTAGGCCACCCGAGTGGGGGATGGGGCACAAGGGGTCCATAAGTGGGCTGTGTTGACTATTACATTACAAGGATTATTTTCCATTAGGTTGCCCCCATCATAGATTCTTTCCTAATAACACCTTTTCATTACTTTTGTCTTAGCTAGCTATGTTCTCGTCATCTCATATACCCTTCCACCCTTGATAAAATGATTTCTCATATTTTCATTCACTTACACCCATCAATATTTATCTTTTGTGAACTTAGGTTGTCAATCTATGGTTAACATTCTATCCTTGTAACTTGTAACCTTTATAAGTAGCCCAAAGAAGGAGACTTCGATATATCTATTTTTGTGGCTGCCCAAAGTTTGATCACATTTCTTTGTGATATGGGCCAATTGAATATGTCCATAAGAAAAGCGAAAAAACTGGGGTCCTCACTTCTAGTTAATATGAATTACACTATACTACATAATTAAAAAGGTTACAACTATTCACTTTCACTATTTACATTTGCACGACAGTGAATTCACTAGTATTTAGCAGTACAAAAACAATTGAACAAGAGCTAGAAAGAAAGAAAGACAGTGGGAAAAGATCTCAAAAAAAGAAAAAGGCAAGGAGGAAAATTTATAGACTAAAAAGGAATATTTGAAAGTTGAAAAACCCGCTATAATTATTGTCGTGCATTTAGAGGACCATTTTCACACGCAAGAATTCAGCAATGATCTTCCAGGATCTTACTTAATGTACAAAATCTTCCACAGTGGAAGCGCATATCCTTTGAAAGTTAGGGCAGCCTGTTTCGCCGAAGTTGAGTACCTGTATCCTTTTCCAGAAACGTCTTGGTGGCATAATGGTCTGAACCTGTTTTCAGGCATCAATATTTTCAGGCTACAAGTTCAGGCCCCAGGTTCAGACCCTTAGAGCATCTTCAACCGTGCTCAGTATGTGACTCCAGACAGTAAAATATATTTGAAGTAGTCAAAATGTTCTGGTTTAGCCAGGAAATTGGTTTTTCTGCACCAAATGTGGGCAGCTTATCTTGGCTGGTAAAAGGCGCAACACATTTGTGCAGCTCCAAAAAAGAGTGTAATAAATTGGATCTGACTGCGGCTCAGTATTTCTGATTGGTCGATCATAATGATTGGTCGAGGTGGTTCGCTATTAGTAGTCCCCAGAAATATGCAGTTCCAGTTATAGTTTTATTGCCAAAAAAAACCAGCTAAACTTTAAAATTTAATTTAATTATCCAGAGTGACATACTGAACACCGGTGGTGATGGTCTTATGCCATGTTTCAAGACTTAACCGGTACTGGGTGTCATAACCTAGTACAAAAGCTACTCTCCCACACGTTCCCTAGCTTTTCAATTGCCTACGCATGCTGTCATGATTTGTACTGTGTGCATGTCTATCGTCTCTTGATGCGTGCCTACTACATGCCTGCTTGCCCCAGAATGGGCTTGGCTTGACCCATTCCAATTTTTTAACCCACCTGACAGGATTGTCCGACCCTCATGAATATATCGAGAAATCTGTCGACCTAGACCAGTTATCTTAACTTGCCTAGGGATTTGGAATAATAATCCCTCACAACTGTTGTATATGGTCAGGTCCAGATGTGTCTCAGTGACACTTTTAGCTAACCTTTTTGGGGTGGGCTCTTTTGGGGTAGCAAGGGGTAGGGGAGAGGTCAGGCAAACATGGACTAGAGGGAAAAAAGAAAGGAAGAAATGTTGTTGATGGAAAAAACTTGACATGAGGGATGAAATAAAAGATAATATTCATGATGAAGGATATTAAACTGATGAAATACTATTCATAGGTGAAATTGATCACACAAATGCAATTGGTCATACATATGGATTAAATTTTACCACCTGAAAACCTAACTTTTGGGATGAATTCTGTCATGGATAAAATTGTGTTCATGGATGATACTTACCACACATGCATTTGATCATATGGATGAATTTTGACCAAACATTTGATGGTGGATGAAATTGATCACCACATGCAGTTGGTTGTAAAGATTTAAAGTGAACAAAGAAGGCATGTATTGAAAAAAACAGTGAAATTTGCCAGAAGAGAGAAGTTGATGAAATGAAAACATTTGAATCATATTGATAACACAAATGACTATACTACATGGATATAATCATATTCATGGATGGAGTTATTAAATGGATGTAACTACTAATATTAAATTCAAACATGG
>Ga0116229_10004697_pt1 | contig 22387 bp, 24 predicted proteins | sample S1TSphgellanicum_3_FD_87313 | JGI IMG/M metagenome (GOLD analysis project Ga0116229, IMG submission 87313) | Host-associated microbial communities from peat moss isolated from Minnesota, USA - S1T2_Fc - Sphagnum magellanicum MG | ecosystem: Host-associated > Plants > Peat moss > Unclassified...
AAACTAAATTGGAGAACGGATAGAATTATCCTCTACCATAAAATCTCATCAATGTAGCTGACAATGCAATAATAATAATAGTACTAGCATTAGATAAAAAATTCAACATTTCCTTTCACAATGCATTCAAAAATATTGACAACAATCCCAACATTGGACATAGTATGGCATTGAAAAAGCACATAAATGTGTAAGGGAAACAATGAACCTATTGACATTAATGGAACAAGAGTATTGGAGGGTGATATTCATTGAAGGAATGACCTAATTCTAGAAAGGCATAGTAAATATGTCGTATTGTCACTTTAGCAAACCCCAAAAATTAATATCATATTCAATCCATTTGGGGATACTCCATATGATTGATTCCCAAAATGCCAATACGCAGGGAGAATTGTTATTGGAACAATAATAGGAACGAGCTAGAAAAAAGAAAACTATGATGTCCCTGGATGTAAAAGCTCACCAAAGTGGGGCCAAATAAAGAGCCAAAGAGATCCCAGTGGGCATATCATTTGGTCTAGGATGCTTTTAAGGCCACAATACTTATTTTCTAGCTAACTAATTTGTTTATTTGTATTCTAGCTTTGTATTCAAGCCTTCTATTGTTGCCTTCTATGTGTTTCTTTTCTGTTCCTTATAATCCCCTTGGAATCTCTTTTCCCTTGGGACAATTTCAATGCTTTCACCAATGGGATTGCATGATTCAAATTGAAGGTGTGTATGGGACAATGTTCTATTGTGGCCATCATCTAGTTTGTGTTAATGAACATAATGTACATGAGCACGTCATAAGCCCAAAAATAATTGAATGCTCATGGAAAAAACGTTTTTATGTCAAATTTTCCCACGAATATATAAATATGCTCAAAGCAATAGAATGCAAAAAGTGAAATGAAACTTATGAAAAATCCTATGAAATCATGTCCAATGGCATCTTTAATTTTCCCACTATTTGTAAACAATGATCCCATCTAGGATGTCGCAATTTTTAATAATCCAATGTAAGTAAATTTGAACCTAAGAAAATATTGGCAAAAGCCTCCAAAAAGTTGTGTGTCATAATTTATTTATGTTTTATAAAAACTTGTACACATGATTAGTATTTTTTTAGGGACCAAACCATTAATGGAACATAAAGAATTGATAAATGATTTTTTTATCAGGCAATAACTACATGAACATGTGTGTAGGAAAAAAAAAATGATATCACCACACGAACCATATCCCATTCGAACTCAAATTCTTATCAATTATAAAAGTTGAGTTATATAACCTAATTTAAGAACAGTTAAAAATATGTTTGCCAAATCTTATGAACATTGCCACATTATCAGGGTAACCTTGAGATGTCATGCCACAAAGTGCTTCACATGTAGGAAAAAACTTCCAAGAACGCTAATAGAGTTAATAATTGATTTCATGCAAAAATAGCAAATAAACAGTTATCATCAATTTACATTCCAACAACTTTGAAATTTTAAATTAAAACCGACTAACTATATTTTGTTGAATTTCAAAAAGAAACATAGTTAGCTACAAATTGGTTAACGTGAACAGAAAGATTGGAACCACAACAAACTATCATGGTTTCTTGGAAAACTTTGCTTGTTCACAGTTCACAGTGACATTAGGTTGTAACATTTGAGTGGAAACAGGTGGTTCTATAAGTACAAGTTGTTGAAAGAAAACTAGATCTGATTGATTCAATAGTCTACAAATGTCGAAAGAAGACCATACAATAGTGGGGTCAAGTCCTAAGAGAAGGAGAAGGACATTTTTTTTGTGGACGACTTCAAAGCAACGTTCGAAAAGAAAACAAATGGCAGAATCAAGGAAGAAAAGCCTTTAACTTCAGCACTAGGAAGTGATAGAGGAGGAGGTGAGTTTAATGAAACCTTTTTTTCATGAGGAATGAACGCATTCAAAGTTCTTCACACTGGCAAGAAAGTCTTTCAAGGTTGCATAAATTCACATATTTGTTTGTTTCAACTTTTTAGGCAAAACCATCTCCAACTTAGACCAACACAACCCAAGAAACAAGTTACTCTCCACTTTTCAATTTTGATTTCAATTTTGGTTTTGACCTTAAAAAAAACATAATGTTTTCCAGACAACATAAAACTTCTTGGATGAATGCTCACACAATAAACTTCAGAAAAGGTCAAGTAACATTCTTATTCAGATATGTTGAATGCTTACTAGAATTCATAATTAGTGCTTCCCAAAACACTAAAGAGTTCAACGAAGCCATTCAAAATAGTTTAAACAAATAACATTTTCAAAATAATCAAATTTATATATTAATTATTTTTGAATGATTTTTCAGAGAATTCAGATCTGAAATGACCTTTGGGTTTTCATAACATTTCACAAACCAAAAAACCCTTGGAAGCACTCAGTTAGTGTTTACTAAAGAATGTGAGCTCACAAAGAAACTATGGTCATTCAAGCTTTTCCATTATAAATAGTGCATTTCAAAGCTCAATGGATATCTTTGCAACAAAAGAAGGCACATAGACAAACTTTTATTGTCTTTTAGTTGACATGGATTGTGAGGTCCAAGATTAACATGAATTGAGCTCCTACAAACGAAGGGAGCTCTTGTGATGTACTAATGTGGAAATTTGGGAGGATTTTTCTAGGATGATTTGGGGTTAGGGTTAGACAATTTTACAATTAAGGTTAGTATCAAGATGGAGGGTTTAGAATTATAGGTTTTAAGTTTATATATTGACAAGATTTAGTGATAAGAGTGAAAGGATTGAAGGCTTTAGGTTACAAAGATTAAGGATTTTGGAATTCATTAATTTTGTTTTTTGCGTTCAACAATTTAGGGTTAATTATTTCAAGATTTAAGGTTTAAGATTCAAGTATTTTGGGTTTTAGGGTTCCTAGATTTAAGTTTTAATTATGAGATTCATGATTTTAGGGTTTCGTTATCTAGGGTTTGGATTTCTAGGATTTACTATTGAAAAAGTTGTTTGATATAAACACATTGTTTATGGTGAAGGTCTCATCATTCACATCTCTTTAAAACGTAAGTCTTAAACCTTGAAACCATTTTTTTTCTTCAATGTGCTCGAAAATGTGTTTCAGTATGATGCTTCAACGTTTGTTGACACCGACTAAGGGAAACTTCCTCATATTAGTCAGCGCCAATAAGGCCACCATCAATACAAAACTTGCTTGTTATGTAAGCTTTTGTTTCAAAAGAATTTATTTTTTGGTCCCCCAAGGTTGCGTGTTAATCATATTTTATTTCCTTAGTGTGCTCGCAAATGTTTATCAATACGATGTTTTGACATCAATTATGTTGTAACCCTAGCCTTCGGCTCGTGACCAAGGCAATGGCTTGCAAGATTGCAAAACGAAAGGGAGACCCACGAGGCACATCTTATACTCCCGGGAGTCCAGGAGAGTGAGAGAATGAACCCTCACACTCCCAAGGCAACTCCCACTTGGGGAGTTAGAATCCCGAAGGACTCCCAAATCTTAAAGGAAAAATTGCAGGGGTCAAAACCCATTGGTTTGAAGAGTTCTTTATATCATTGAAAAGATATTAAAAAATAGATATCTAAAATGGGATTGCATCACCCATTTGGACATCTGAATCACAAGTTATGGCCAAAGAAAGGTCGGGAGTCAAATTGGCAGTTTAACTCCCGACCACTAAAAGTCAGGAATCGACCCTATTTCCTTACATTCAGGTGGCGTGCAACATATAGTTGGAAATATCTCAATGAGGGTTATAACTTTGCTTTAGACCTCATCTCAATAAGAGGTCTACACACAAAATTATGGGGCCCCAAATTTGCAAGAGTCCCAACTTTGGGAATTTTGGGATTCCCATTTGGGAGTCCCAGGACAAAATGCCATTTGGATGTGGGCCTCGTGGAAAGGCACAAAGTATACTATAAAGGCGAAAGTGGTGGCTTCCCCCAAGTTTGGGCCGTGGTGAATCTTGTGAGTCCAAGTTTGCCCATGGTTCGTCCTAGCACCAAAAGTGCTCAAACTATGCATTAACCAACTTGTTGTTTGGTGTGTGCAAGTCCAAGTGAGTGATTAAAGTGCTTGTCAATCTTCTTAGTCCCATCCCGGAGCTCCAGCATGCCCTTCTACCCTTGAAGTGCTAAGAACTAGGGAATGTGCCCCAACTTCCTACTCTTCTGTTGTTTTCATCTTAGACTCACATTTGAATCTATTGAAGAGGTTAGGAGCGCGTTAGATTAGCATTGACTGAGGAAAATATCTTCATGTATGTCAGTGACAACTAAAGCCGCCATCGCTATAATCCTTGCTTTTAATCTAAACTTTGGTTTCAAATGAGTTTTTTTTTTGTCTACCAAGGTTTTGTGACATTCGGTCAATAACGACTAATGATAGAAAAGAGAATTGATCATTCTAAAATATTGGAATTCAATTATTTGTTGACCTTAAGTTTAGGGTTGGCTCCAACTATTATGTGTTGTTTGTATTCATCCCATTCTACAGGTCGATTTGTAAGACCTTTCTGCTATGGATACATTGGTCATACCTAGTATTTATGCATTCACTTCTCAACAAGAGGTCGGTTTTAAACCTTTAACTCAAATTGATTGTCCTTCTTTTTTTCATCAATGAGTTTTTGTATGTTGTTTCAACCTCAGTCGATGCCAAATGATAGGAATTTAACTTTACTTGTAAAGGTGTATCCAAACTTCACCTCTAAACCTTTCTAGGATGTTTAAAGAAGTAGCGATGGAAGTGTTAGTCGACACCAACTCACCCTTCCATCGCTACAAAGGTCCCTTCTTGTGATAGACAACAATGAATTGAACAAATTTCTTTGGTTCGTGGAGCCAAAGTTAGATGGTCTCAAAAATAATTAGTCGGTGATGATTAAAAACAAAAAGACTAATGTTTTCCTGTAGATAGTTTGTCTTTTTGTTGATGTGCTACTATTTATGAATTCAATATTCATTCAATGTACGATATTTAAATTTCTTGAATTACTTCTACAGCCAATGCCAACATCATGTGAAAATGTTATTCGAGGGATCCATAACAATAACAAGTTCAACACAAACAAGATCTTGGAAAAATTCAAGATCTACCCAAAAAAAATCCTAGATGAACATTCCTTTGTGAAGGCTCATGGCCATGCCTAATGTTAGGCTTGCGTTGAAGATTGATGTCCTCAAAATGGAGTAAGCCTTTCAAATGGGTTATAAGCAGGGGGAAAAAATGTTTTTCGTTTCCCCCACAAATTTGCAAGGTTAAAAGATATATGTCTCTTCTATTAAAGCATTGTGGGGGCCTCTGTGGAAAGAGAAGAACGACATGTTTGAAGAGGTCTTGCAAGGAAACATGGATATAAGGCCCTCTTTGGAAAAATGTTCCACATATGGGATGGGAACCATAGATTACAAGCGTGGTTCCCATATACAGAAAGAATACCCCTTCAATATGGATTGGCACATATGTGTTGACATTTTTGTTTTTGATAACAAATCTAGTATTGCAACCTTAGCCTTGGGCTCGCGACTAAGGCAAGGGCTTGTGAAGGTGCGAGCAAATAATGAACCCATGAGTCACATTTCATGCTCCCAGGAATGCAAGAGAATGTGGGGGAATGAACCTCCACACTCCCAAATGAGCTTTTGCTTTGGGAATTATAGTCCCAATGGACTCCTAAATTTTTAGAGGGCAATTGCAAGGTCAAAACTCACTGGATTGAAAAGTTCTTTATATCATTGGAAAGCTCTTGGAATGTAGATGTCTAAAATGGTCTTACATGACCCATTTGGATAATCAAACACAAGTTATGGGCAAAAGCAGGGCCAGAAATCAAATTGTCAATTTGACCCTCGACCACTAAAAATCCAAAATCGCCCTGATTTCCTTGTGTGCAAGTGGCATGCAACATATTATTGAAAAGCTCTTAACAAGGGCTACAACTTCACTTTAGACTTCACCTTAATAGGAGGTCTACACACAAAATTATGTGCTTCAAAAGTTGTGAGAGTTCAAATTTTGGGAATTTTGAAACTTCCACTTGGGGAGTCCTAGGACAAAATGACATTTGGGTGATGGTCCCATGGCCAAGCACATAGTATATTATAAGGGGGAAAATGGTGGCTTCCCCCAAGTTCGGGCCGTGGTGAGTCTTGTGAGTCCATGTTTGCTCATGGCTCGTCCGTGCATCAAAAGTGCTCCAACTATGCACTAACCAACTTGTTGTTTGGTTTTTGCAAGTCCATGTGAGTAATTAAATTACTTGTCACTCTTTCTAGTCCCATCCCGGAGCTCCAGCACCCCCCTCTACCCCCGAAGTGTTGCGAACCAGGGAACGCACCCCAACTCCTTTTCCTTTTGTTGTCTTCACCTTTGGACTCACAATTGAGTCCATCAAGGAACTTGGGGGTGCATCATCTAGCCCCGTAGAGCTCCTCATAGCAATGATGGAGCTCAATAAATAAATTTTCATTCCCCTTACATTTCCATCTATTAATTTGAGGATAAGACTAACCTTTGATTTATTTGTTGTAATGCAAGTCCATTGAACTTGACCATGTGAAACCATCTCTGGTCCACGAGTTTTTTATAATTCAAAACATAGGAATGATCCCCTTGTAATAATTTAAGGAAGTCATCCCAGAAGAACAATTCAAAAAATGTGAGGCAAAAACAAAGAAGACTTGGTATAACCTCACATAGGAGGTCTTTTTTTATTACTTGTACAAGGTGAGTCCAATTCCTTCACATATTCCAAAACCAATACTAGCTTTAAAAGTTGAATTTACTCTCTTCACACTAACGCAATTTCAACTATGCAAAGGGAGTTGGCCATGGTAGTTGATATTGCCCGTCAACTTTATTACTCCGATGTTGTCGACCCAACTCTAAGGGACTTGAACTAGCTAGAGACACTGAAGGCAATGGATGTAGTCCAAAAGGAGTACATGACAACTTTCCATAAACAACTACCAATATGCGATCCTTCACTAGGCCCAAAGTTTATGCACAAGGTTTATATACATTATGACATGAATCCAGAACTTGAAATGTTTACCAAAAAACTTCAAATGCTTGTGTCGGCTTGTGTTACCATAGACTATAAACTTTTTTGGCTCGAGCAGTGGAATCAATTTGGAGTTTTGAAGGAAGCTCAAAAATTCCCAAAGCAAGATTCTCATAAGCAACATTTGATAAAGGGCTTCATAGAGCCACTTTTTGGCACCATGTTTGATTTTCAACCATGTTCCTCATCTTGTTTTTGAGTTCTTCTTTGGAATGCTAATCAAGTTTAACTTTATCATCATCTTCATGGAATTTTGTAGCTTGAGGTGGAGGTAATCAAGTTGTTTGACTCCACAACACGGGACTTGAATGTTACAATTGATCAATCTATGAAGGTCCTCTCTCTCATAGAGTATATTCAAAAGTGGAAACTAGAGTTATGGGTAATGACTTTCTACTAGGAGTTTAAGGTGAAGGAAGGAATCACGCGAAGGAAGACATGGGAGCTTCAATTTGGAGCAAATGAAGCTTTGAAACATGTGCTCTACAAGCGAAAAACCTCTGCACTCATGAATAATTTTCATTGAGTCCTTCAATTGTTGAGCTTAATAATCAGTTGGTGCTAATTGTGGTTTCAAAAAGGACCCCACCACTTCTACTAAAACTCGATTGACCTCAACTAAGATGTATTAGGTTCTCAACAAGGGTTCATTTAATGTTGATTATAATCCATTGATGCCTTTTGAGGCTTAGTAGTTAGTCAGTGCTGACTGAGGTCTCATGAAGGACCCAACAAGTTATATTATGATTCAGTTAACTCCAATTGAGATTAAATGCGTTTTCAACCGAAGCTCAATCATTGTTGCCTACGATAAATTGGTCTACCCTATATTGTCATAGTTGTGGAACTCAGTCAATGTCAACTGAACATTTCCAATGATGTTCTCGATAGTTGTTGTCAAGGTTTGTTCAGTGCTGAATTTTCAATTGCCTCTCAACAAATTGAATTCTACATGTACTTTTTACATGTGCTTCTTTAATCAAATGCCATTAATGAAATCTTGGACTATTTAACATTTGGTGTGATCCAAAGTTTGATAGCATTAAGTTTTGAAAGGAGATTGTGAGAGATTGGGGCTCATCTCATCTTCCTTATTGCGGTGGTACCTTGATTGCCCTTTAAATTGCATTGCAGCTTTAGAGAAGACAAAGCGAGAGAAATTTGATCTAGGATACTTATAGAAACTTGCTTCCTCTCAAGCAAATAAGAAGGAGGATATCGATAAGAGGATGAAGAGGAAAAAGGATGTACAAGTTTATGGCACCCTAGGGCCCACTCAAACTCCTACTAACATTGAGAACCCGGACTATGATGTAAATTCTAACTTGTCTAAATTCCAAGATTCTTTTAACCATGTCAATTAGGAAGAAGACTCTATCAAAGCTCTCATGAATATGAGGGGTCGTGTTGTTGAACTATCATCCCACATTCGAAGGAGGAGATGACTTGTGCAAAAGTCACCTGAGACTTCAAATTAAAGATTTCATATTCAACCTCCTTGAAGCCCTGTACTCACTAGCAGTCACAAGACGGCAAGGTTGGTTACAAAGGCTTTCAACTTGGACTGGCCTTCCATGGTGAAGACCAAAATTTCAACAAAGAAGTGACCCCCTAGCTTTCAAGATGTAAAAGATTTCTTAATGAAAGTAATATTTATTCCAAACATTATTCTCCTTTAAATTCTTTATTTCTCTCATATTCATTAAACAATGTCATTTTGAATTATCGCAAGACTCCCCAAGGATAGAATGAACCTCATCTTCATTGAAGTCCTAGGGAATTTGCATCTCCCACATTTATTGGACCCTCTCTATATCATTCCAAAATGGAATGCAAGAATTGATAATTATGTTGTGTCTATTTTTGGAATTGCAAACTTGTATCTTGCGAAGGATGGTTGCATCCTCTTTTTTTACGATGATGACTTTTAGGTTTTGAGAGACATCAAGTCATATCTCAAGAACTACAACTTCAATATTCATTCAGAGTTTGCAATGGTCAACAAAATGCATCGGACAAATCCCGAATTCCCGGAAAAAAAGGTAAACATTCTTTGAATTCCACCAAGGTTTCCTTTGTCCCCATGGGCTTCATACTAACATAACGCTCTTATGTCACAAACTCTCTTAAACATGGTGCTTCTTGTAGTTCACAAGAATGGAGGTTTTGCTTTTCCAAAGGATTTAATTGCAACAAGAACACATGCTAGATGATGATGTGTTCTTCAATTGGACCACCCCAGATATTATGATAGTGTCATGGAATGGCTTGCCTTTTCAAGTTGGACACAAGATCCATCTTGATACTTTCCAATTCCTTTTCCCTACATTGTCGTCTCCTGATAGTCTAGTTGTGGACATTAATGTTTCGACAGGTCTCTTTCAATTCCATTTGCATTTACCTTTCTCCAATCTCATCTCTTTTTCTACTCAACTTCCTATCTCTCAAGTTGTATTTATTGTCTCATTAAAAGGTTTTCCATGAAGTAGGTAATTGCATGAAAAAGTGCAAAAATTTTGGAAAACAAGTTCTTCTACTTGGGCCAGACCTTGATGTGTATGTTGAGCTTTTGTAATACTCTTGGATGTTTTAGAGGAACAAACCAATCCAGCGGAGGAAGAAAATAGTGACCTAGATGTTCCTATGTAGAAGAAGGCCAGACTTGATCTTGATTATGAGTAAGTTTAACCTTCCCAATTTGAAGAATTTAAAGTGCGTTTTTGGTCAAGCCTTCATAACTAACAATCCATTGTTCGACATAAAGATTTGTTGCCTCCAAAACAAAAGGACTATCTTTTTTTTGCCCATGAAATTTTTTTTATCTAGCCCACCATCGAGTCTTTTGTTGCTAGATTATTCAAAGGCAATGGCTTTTCATTTTTCCAGTATGCCATCTCCCCATGTACAAAATATTTTCACATCTCATCTCAAACAATTGAATGATTCATTGATTTTAATTACAAATCCTAACAAATACAAATTACCTTTGTACATGCCATAAATCTAAATAAAATAGTGATCCAATAGAAGCAATATATGAATTGAGCTTCAAAGAAATTGAATTTTGAATATTTTTATCATTGAAACTTTAGGGAAATTAAATAAATGACCCCAATGTTGTGAAATTCTATTAAATAGTGACATGAAAAACATGGGTTAATACTCGTGTTATTCGGGAAATGCTTGTTTTATTGTGTTTAAAATTGTCTTATTGGGTTAACACTTGTGTTACTATGCTTGTACACGTGTTACTTACTTTCCTATGGAAAAAATTGCAATGGAATGGAAATATATTTCCAATTTGCCACACCTATATCATAAGTTCAAATTGGTATCCAATAATACAAAAGGATTTAGTCCTCCTTATCCTTATTTGTCTACTTTGAAAAGTTTTAAAGGATAATTGTTTGTGAATACTAGAGTATTAAAATATATTGTGTATCAAGATTGTTATTTTTGAAATTATGATGCCCAAAAGTGAATAGAATAAATAAATAATTATGGATTACAATTAATGTTTTCTTAGTTCTTTTGTTGTAAGTGTCATTTTTTGGGATACCAATGTAAGAATATTTATATAATTTTAAACCTACTTTTGACTCTTCAAGACATCTGGCTTTAGCTTCTAGACAGAATCCTTTTACACTTCTATCATAGATCCATGGTGTAAAGCATATGAACCCTCTTGTGTTATATAACCATGTTTCATGTCTCATCATTATATTCGCAACTTCTAGCACTTGGGATGTATGCATTTGTTATATACATTTATTACAGAATTCTCCAAAATGGAGTTCACAACCTTTTTATATATTTGAGATTAAAGTAGAGCTCAAAATTGTTATGCTCAAATTATATCATAAATATCTTATATGAAGCTTTACACATGGCTACAAAATTGTTATATTGGAAATGGGTCACACATAAAATCTATATGTTTCAATTCCAAATTCACATGTTGGCAATAGATCACAAATTCCTTATTGAATTAATTTGATCAATATTGGTTTAAAGCTAATTTTACTTTTCATTTTCAATTATTGGTCTATCTATAATGTCTTTAGATTTTTAATAATTTTAGAGCAGATCCTTAACTTGATATATATATGACCTTGCAGATGAGTTCATAATCCTTCTTTTGTAGGCATATCATAATTTTCAAATTGTGGATGAGTTCAATATTTTAGTGGACATAGATCACAAATTTCATACACATTACATTGTTGGGGACTCCAAAACTGTTTTGTTGGAAAAAGATGACAAATTTCATTTATATGACAAATAAGACAAATTGAATACTTTGCTTCTAGTTCTTCCCTATTTTGATAAAGTTGAATATGGACACATTCAATACATTTTTTGTCTATCTTTTAATTCTTTGATGTCCCTTTTTGTCACAACTAACATCTTGTCCTTGTCTTCTTCGCTTAAAGACGTTGCATCCTCCGTTTCATCGTTGTTCAAAACAATCAATAGTGCACCATTTTTCAAGATCTTTTTTTGGTGCAATGCATTGCATTTATGATTTTTTTCTCCTTGGATGCATGAAGATTGAAATTGTTTGCAAACTATTCCATTAGTTCTTCCATTGCGTTTGAATGCCTGCATCTTGACAAAGTTGTTTTGTTATTTTCACTGTCTATAATGCCAATTCACATCACCTTTTTGAGGGCCCCTTAGCAGAGTAAAGAACTTTTCAATGTTGATTTCTCTTGACATATGTCTTGACTTTGTTTTCCATTATGTTCCCTATTGATTATATCCACTACGCATAGTGAGTAAAAACAACAAAACAAAATCTTTGGACTTTATCTTCTTCTTAATTAGGGCATGTATTATTTGTGGGACATTCAAAATTCTTACAAAAAATGGGTACTTACAATTTTTATGATGATCTTCACTTAGATGTGTGCATGTGGTAACAGACATACAATGGTGACCCACATTCTTCTTGTTGCGATTCAACAATGACATGGTTGTTTGACCCACAACATCCTTTATCCATGTTATCTTCATCTTTTCCTTCTTTTGATGTCGATTGGGATGGTGTTCTTGGTTCATATTCCTCCTCCACTTGGGTTCTTCCTTCCTCCTCCACCAGGACTCCTTTTGTCTATTCCAACAATGCTTCCTTGTTTACATCATATTTTAAAATTGACAATTCATATTCGTCATCATCTAGATCACTTTCATTCTCTAACCACTTCTTGTGTGCAACTTTTACCAATGAATATTGTTTCGCTCTGCTCATCCCCAACAAACATTATGCTTAGAGTAATAAACGAATCCTGTAGTTTTGGTTTATCAATTCGAGTGGCCACAAATTGTCCCCTAGAGCTTGTTTCAAGGTGTTCACGAAATCTGAGTCAAACATTCATATTATGGTGGCATACACTTTGTATTCCTGCACATTATTTTTCGATGCCCAATATCCCACTCTAACACTATATTCTACATCTATCGATTTCATCTATCTTTGATCCATGTTGGACACAAATCCAAGTCTGGAGGAGTTTTAGCAAACATTCTCACATTTCTAAACTTACATTTACAAATGAAGAATTGCTAGTTCCACCATGCCTCTTTCTCATGATATATAATCGTTCATAACGTTCGTCTGTTATGTAATTATAATTTTTTAATGTTCTTCTCAGAGTGCAGGATGGTAACATTTATGGCGGTTAATCACTGACATTTTATTATTTGATCAATGATTGTTTATCTCAACAATCATAGCAAATATTTCTTCGTTGATCATTATTTTAATGCATGATGTTTCAAATTGTGCCACTTAACACCACTGTTCATCTTGAAATTTGAAGCCATTTTTCAATTCAAAATATCTTTCTAGATTTTGGTAGATTTTTATCACTAAACACATTGACTTTCTCTTTTATGTGAGAAGTACCAATTGCATATGCATACACATAATTTTTCATTCATTATTGCCTGCATTTTGTTTCTCAATTGTAGTTCACATTCAAGGTTTTATTTTCTCTTTCTTGTATTAGCACAAATGTCCATATAGTTTTCGTAGAATTCTTCTTAACAAAATCAATCTTTATCCGTAATTGGAATTGAATCCACTTTATTCCAATCAATTTTCCTTGGATTACATCTAATTTTCTACATATAAACATTGCATATACTAATTCTATTGCACAATGCAATTGAATAAACACTATTTTATCGTCAAGGGTTTGGACGTTGTCTTTTCCAATTATCCCATAATTCTCTTGATTTTGATGGCGGTCTAATCATCCATCGATTCACTAGCACTTGGAGGACTTTGTTTTTGTCATCTTGAAGGACCCATGCCCACTTCCCTTGAGTTGCATATAGTCTTCTTTTGAGTTTTGCAATTTCTATTGCTAATAATTCACATAGGGTGACCAAGTCTTCATTTGATAAATCTTTGAGAAGGCTAGTAAAATAATGTTTTGGAAGTGACTTTATAAGGCTTGCACATTGTTTCCAGAAATTCCATTGCATGTTTGAACATCACCCAATGATAGTCTTGAATATCATGTGCTATTGATTGGGGTTTCACCTTGGCTTGTTTGTAGCAATAAGTGGAGCTTGTTCTTTCGTCTTTTCGTTTGCCCATCGCTAAGCAGCCCACTCATTTGTGTTATCCACTTTGTTTTTTTGTAGGTTGCCCCATTTCTTGATTTTTAACAATCCTCATAAAGGGTCGAATCTATGGTCATCTTAAGGAATTCACCATGGTCATTCTATTTGCTCAAAAATTGTGTCCAAACTTGAATGCAACAATGTGTTTTCAATCATGCATTGAATTGTTAACGATAGCTTGCCAATAATCAGTGATCTATTTGCCGTTTTTGGAAGAAATCCAATTGAGATTTTAATATTGGGTAAGCCAATTAAGTATGTAAATTAATAATATTAGCTAGGAGGATACAAATAATTCTTCTAGGTTATAGGATTACAATATTATATTAGAGGTTTAATCATTGTAAGTGGATAGTATGATTTCGAAAATGTAAACATACAATAAAGAGCAAGAAAATGTAATTGAAATTTTATTTGGAAATAAAATGACTATGCAGTCATTGTATTAATCTTTTTTAAGCTTCTAGTTGAGTTATGGGGACTAATTGGGTATTGTATATGCATCCTTTGGAGTTCCAAGGATTGAATGGATATTGTAGATGCATCCTTTGTAATTACAAGAACAAAGATTTTTCAGGATTTTTGACAAGCAACTCCTATGTTTAACTTCAACCTTAATTCATATCAAAAAGTCTATTGAACAACAAATTACTACCAAAATTGGTATTTTGGTTTCTTGTTCAATTGTTGGGACATCTTTTGTTTTCTACCATTGTACACATCTTGTGGTTTTATGGCCAAGCCTATCATTTGATGATTCACATGTTGTTTTATCATTTTGTTCTTTAAATCTTGTGGTACCCAAGCTCACCTGCTTGGAGTTGCATATAGTCGTCTATTGGGTTCCATAAATTCTATTGAAAGGAGGCTCCCAAGGGTTACCAAATCCTCCATCGACAAATCTTTCAATAAGCTTGTAAAGAAAATATTTTGGAATAAGCTTGTAAGGAAATGTTTTGGAATCAACTTTTTCAAACTTTCCTGTTCTCATAAGAAATCCATGCATGTGTAAACATTGTCAAGTGGTAGTTTTCAATATTTTCTTTTGGAATGTTTACAGTTTGTTTGAGTAATGTAAGACTTTCTTTGTCAATATTCACATTTGCCCATTGTCATGTCACCTATTCATTTGTTTTGTCAATTTGTTTTTTCCATTTTGATCCCATGTTCTGATTTCTAGCAACTACTTGAGGGGGTCTAACAAGGTGGGATCTCTTGGATATTGCAATGGTGTTTTTATCGTTTTGCATATTCTATCTAGTATGCTTGAAATTAAAATGTATTCAATCATTGTTTCTAAGGTGTTTGGTGTGACCATTGCTATGAATTTTCTTTTTGCCATTGTAAAATAGATGTTTAGAAATTGCAAATGAGTTATAGCTATAGAAAAGTTGGAGCTAGGTAGTTCTGGTGGAGAGGGGGAAAGAATGCAATTTAATTTTTCAAGTAACAAGAATGTTCCAAGACATAAGAAGTTCGAAAGACTAAATTGAAGTAAAAAATAGGTTGAATAGAAAATGTGTGGTCTCATATTGTCTCAATTCCTTATGTGAACATAGCTCTTGGAGATGAATAGGTGGTGTTTCAATTGACACATGCCTTTCGGTTGTGAATAGGTAAAGTTTAGATTGACACATAACTCTTTGTTTTGAATAGGTTTTGTTCATCCTTTTTTTTCATCTATTTTTATTTTTCATCCATTTTATCCTTCAAGTAGCAAAAATGCTCATAAACATAAAAGGTTTAAAAGATTGAATTCAAATAAAAACATGTTGAAATGGTATAATGAATGTGCAATTTCATATTGTTTCCTAATGGGAACATACCTCTTGGAAACAAACAGGTGGTGTTTTGGTTGACACATAATTTTCAATTATGAAGAAGTAGTGTTTGAATTGACACATAACTCTTGGTTGTGAACGAGTTTTTTCGATCCTTTTTTTATCCATTTTATTTTTTTCATCTATCATAATTTTTCATCCATTTTCATTTTTCATCCTTTTTTTTTTCATTTTTGGACACATGGCAAATATTCTTCTATGTCATGAAATATTTTTTATTATGTGTCAACGGAATATTCTTACAAAAATTCAATCATGTTCACCTACTCATGCTCACTTGATCATGCTCACATTCACACATTCACCAAATAGTAATCCTTGATGCGAGAAGATGGGTTTTTATTTTCATCCATTAATTTCCCATCAGCAACATTGATGACCAATTGTACAGTGGAGGAATCGACTATTCGATATTCTGGATCCAAAATGAGTCAAATATTCACTAAATCATGAATTTCGGTTATTCGTTTTGAATATCAAATTTTGGTTCTAGAACACAAATTTTTGATTGGCAATTCATTTTCAATTAAAAACCCTATGATCAAGATTTTGGTCTCAGTTGGGTCTTCCCCATTTTTGGTTTCAGTAGCTAGGGTGTTTTAAATTTTGGTTATTATTACTAAATCTTTGTTTTCGGGTTCCATCCACCAAAAATGAAATTTTTGTGTTTATTCTTTATGCATTTTCCAAGATTGTATGTTGACCCTATTTCAATATTGGCTAGATCCCTCCCCGTTTCAACTGTTAATCGAGTCCTTTAGAAGCACATGAGTCTTGGAATTAGTAGGGCTTCAATTTGTTGATGTTGACTAAGATGGGGTTGGGATCAAACTTGTTTAAAATCACTAAAAGTGGTATATTGTTAAGTAAACAATAATGTATCCTATATGGTCCAAACCAATGTTGTTTGAACTTGCATGTGTGTTCCTTGTGTGCTTTTGGAAACCAAAACACATAGTCACAAAGGGAGAAGGACTTGGTTTGGTAATGATTTTACGCCCATAATGCATGATTCCATTGTTGTTTGCCTATGGTTTTTGTTGCAAATGCTAGGATTCTTCCAACTTTTCTAACTTTGACAGTTGGGTATTAAGTACCCATGTCATGGCAAAATCTTGAGATGTTGTAAAATTGGTTATAAGTAACAAATATTCAATGGGCATTAGAGCATGCAATCCATACCCCAATTGAAAAGGAGTATGACTTGTGCCCACCTTGAAGATTGTTTTGTAAACAAACAGAATAATGTGGAGATGTTCATCCCAATCCATGCAATTTTTGTTGACTAACTTAATTAATAGCAACCTAATAACCATATTGGTAGATTTTGCTTGATTGTTTCCCAAAGGCTAGTAAGTCGTAGAGTTAGTGTGCCAAAACATAAAACAAGTGGTAAGAATCTTGATGGCCTCATTGATAAAATGAGTACCTTGGTCACTAACCAAAGTGAAAGGACAACTGAACTTGGTTAAAATGAATTAAGTTGTGACTATAGCCATGTTAGTCCTTAGTGCCTTTGCTTCCACCCACTTGGTTACATAATCGATAGTAACCAAAATGTATTTGTTGCTGTGTGAGTGACTCACGGGCTTAATGGGGCCAATGAAGTCCAAACTTCATTTCATTAATTGTTCAATTGGGAGCATGGTGATCAACTTCGCCATTGGGGTATGTAAAAGATTTCCAATTCGTTGACAAACATCACAAGATTGACAGTGCTATTGTGCATCCTTGTGTAGGGTTGGCCATCGATATTTAACATCTTGCACCTTTTGAGCTATGATGTTTGCCAAAAAATGTTTGCCACCAACTCCTTCATGCATCTCCCATACGATTACCGAAATCTCATCATCATGGAAACATTGACACAAAATTGATCTTGCCCTTGTTTGTACAATTTCCCTTTAATGATGGTAAAGGGCGACACCTTCAACACCAATTTCTTTTGTTGTTCCATGGAATAATCCTCTAGAATTTTTTTGGTAGAGATGTATGTATCCACTTCATGTAGCCATTATGGTTGAAGTAGAAACAATGATGCATCCGTAGTTTTGTTAAGCACCCCTAGATTTTCGGTAACATCTTAAAGTTGCAAGAGAGCATCCACCACTAAATGAGAATGCCCTAGTTTGTACACCACTAAAAAATCCTATTCCAAGAATAACAATAGCCACCTAGCAATTCATCTTGATAGTTGAAACTTTTTGATGAGGTACAACAATGCCATGTGGTTGACGTAGAAAACAAACTTGTTTCCTAGTAGATAATGTTTAAATTGATGCAAAGCATAAACCGTGGTGAGTGCTTCTCTTTTGGTGGTGGTGTAGTTTTTCTCTGCATTGTTCAAGAGTCTAAAAGCATATGCAATTGGCTAATCACATTTTCCAATAGGATTTTGAGCCAGCATAGCCTTGATTGCTAGATTTGACGTGTCTATGTGGATGTGAAATTCCATGTCCCATTTGGGTGCAATTAAAATCAGTGCATCCAAATACCTATATTTTATGGCCTCCCATGCTTCCTAACATTCGACAGTCCACGCAAACACCTTTGTTTTGCCTAAAAGTTTCATGATGGGGGCCATGATGAAGGCAAAGTTCTTGATGAAGCATCAATAAAAATGGGCCATTCCATTGAAAACTTGTATGTCTTTAAGTTTCGGTGTGGCCATATTTTTTATTATCAAATTTTTTTTTGGATTAGGCAATTTTCCTGCCTTGGAGACAATGTACCCAAATATGACCTTTGAGTAAACCAAAAACATGTACTTTTCCATATTTAGACTAATACTAAATTTTCGACATTTGTCAAAACACAACCAAAGTTTGGCAAGGTGCATTTTGAAGTTAATGAATAGATTGAAACATCCAAAAACAATTTCATGAACACCTTGAGGTATTCATGAAATGCCATACTACTTGCCAATAAGTTGGTTGAACATTCTTCTATCCAAAAGGCATGACTATCCAAACAAATGTTCCCCAATCGATAATGAAGGCAATCTTGTACCTGTCTTCTGGGGTGATCGTTATTTGATGATAACCCGAAAAGCCATCCAAAAATGAATAGACTTCATGCCCTGACACCATGTCCAGTACTTCCTTTTTAAAAGGTAAAGGATAGGGATCCTTTTTTGTGGTAGTGTTCAATTTTCGGAAATCCAAGCAAATTTGGAGTTTCTTGTTCTTTTTCAGTACCACCACAATTGGAAAGAGCCAAGTCACCTCCTCCACTAGTGTGATGAATCCCATAGCTAGTAACTTGTCCAAATCCTGCTTCACTACCACAATGTAGTCCGGATTCATTCAATATCGTGCTTGATGTGATGTAGGTATATTGGTATCAAGCTCAATTTGATGTTGTGGTAAGTGCAATTGAATACCTCTTAAATCCTTGTACATCCACGCAAAGACATCCTTATACTCTTTTAATAGTTGTTCTACTGCATTTGTTATAAAAGGGTCCAAATTGGCATTCAAGTTCACCACTTACGATTTGTTGTGAATACCCAAATTTAGTGGGCAAATTTGGACTTCTTCTAATAAATTCCACTTTGCCATCTTCATGTTTTGCACCTTGATATGAGCTGGCATAGTGTCCACTGAAATTTTGCTTGATGTGTGCGGAAAATCAAAAATCAGTTCGTTAGTACCAATTTTGACATCAGTTGCCACCATCGCTAAGATTTTCAACTTTGGTGAAGTAATGGTGCCAATTATAAACAAATTTGGTTTGGCTGCTAATAGCACATCTTCCTCTTCATCTATGACTTTGTCAACAAAATCGTAACAGAGTAAGACTTTTGGGCGTTTGGTGTTGCTATCCAAATGTTTTGTTATTGTTATGGTGCAAACAATGTTATTACCTTCAATGCTTATGAAATTATTCCCCCAGTCAGGTGTGACCTTGACATTTCGTAGCCATGGATGACCCAACAACATGGAGTAACTGGCATCTAGTATGTTGTTTTTCATCACTATGAAGGTGACAATATACGAAATACTATGGATATGGATTTTCAGATTTCAGATTAACCCTATTGGTTTGGTGAAAATTTGGTCTACCATCCTAAGGGTATAAGGTGTAGGGTTTGGGATAGGTAATCTTAATTTTTCCTCAAATCCTGAGTGATAATGGTAACACTTGACCCCCCATCCAACAAAACATCCTCCTCTAGGTTTTTCCCCACGTGTACTAGAATTACTACCATGTGAGGATCTATAAGCCATTAACCTTACATCAGAAGGTGGAGCTTGAAGATGGGTTGGTTGGCTATTAGGAGATATTTTTAAACCACATATTATTTTAAATCAAGGGCCAAATGCATGAATTGACCAAGGGTAAGGGTATGTTTACTACTAAGTAATTGTTGACCAATTTTCTGGAACATGTCCTACTTTTTGATAATTGTTCCATCATCAACAAAATTGGTTTAGATTTTTGGTGGTCCAGATGATTGCTACATTGGTGGTTGGCTCCTTGGGACTACTTCTATTGTGGATTCCGATGCTTGCATTTGTTGGATCACTAATTTGGAGGTCTTTTGGAATTGCTCCTCCTTTTCCCAATCATTCGCACTCTTGGTCTTCCATGGTTCCTTCTCCCGTTGCAGCACCAATCTTGGGTTCTAGCTCCTTGTTTTGATAGCTAAGACCATGTTGACAGTGGCTTCATCTTTTTTTGGTTTTGCATGGGAGATTTTGTTTTAGAACATTTCTTGTATAGCTAATTTATGCGAGTAGTCATAGATCTTGTGCTCTAATGAATTACATATGAAACAAAGATAGACATGGGAACTTCCTTGATTTTGATTCACCTATTTCCCATGGCTTACACTTGTTCCTCTCCATGCCTAAGGAAAAATTTCATTCATCGAAACTTCATTTTTTTCCTTCAATTTGTTGTTAGGATTTTTTGGGTTCCAATGACAACACTCCTTTAGATGCCTTGGTTTATGATGGAAACCGCACATCTTTTTAATCTAAATGTTGTCTAGTGTTTTCTTTAGTTTTCCCGGTGGTTTTAACAATTTTCAATATTCATTTGCATCTGCCATAGTCTCCTCATAGGTGACCGTAGATTCCTTGTGCTCAAATAAAGTATCTCGTTTCATTCCTACCATTGCAATTAACAAGTAGGGGACCAACCCAACTCATAATAAGGTTGTTAATAAGCTTTCATTTGCCTTATGTTGAAGATAGTTGGCAAGCTTGAAAATATGTTCATAGTAAACTTCAACCTTTTCATTGTTGCCTTGCTTAATGACTCTAAGAGCCATGTAAACATGTTCATCGTTTTGAACAATGTAATAGGGCTTACAGAATGTAGCTTCGAACTTCGAAAAATTGCAACTTGGATGAGACTGCATAAAATTTTCACCCCACTCCAAAATTGCATCTCTTAAAGTGAAAATAAATAGGTTCATTACGTTAGTGTTTTGCTTCTCACCATTAGCTTGAATTACTTTTTGAAACATTCGAACATGTGCATCCAGATGTGTCCCAGTAAAATAAATTGGGTACGACAATAATTTCTTTGATGAAATAACCATGGGGGTAGTGGGTGCCGATGGTGGATACCATGGGTTCCAAGGGGAACCTAACTAAGGAGCATCAAAAGGCACATCTACGCTTCCAACATGAAATTTGCCTCCATTTCTTCCTGAAGGTCCTTTGCCATTTAGGGGTCCACCTCCACTTGGGGGTCCGCCTTTGCCTAGAGGTCCACCACCTCCTCCCAAATGTTTATCCCCCCTTCCTAGTGGTCTTCCACTCCCATGAAAAGGATTAGCATTGCCTCTTAAAGGAATCCCACTTCCAAAATTACCGAATCCTAATGGGGGGTTTCGTGCAGGTGGTTGGAAATGAGGCACATGATTTATGGGAGATAACTCGCCAATAGGAACGATTATTGAGGGAGTCATCACAAACACTTGAACACCTTGACTTCCTCTAATTGTAACAATTTTGGTAGAAACCATATTCAAAAATGGGTATGCCATAGGCCCATGTGTGTTGGAGAAAGTAAATGGAGGGTTTCTTGGGTAATAAGGATTAGGAATCGTTGTCCATGGGTTGGGAATATTGTTGTTGCCTACAAAGGGCGGTCCATAGTTCCCAAGGTAACTTGGTAAAATATTATTTTCAATAGGATTCATTGTCAGGTATTGGTTGTTCGACATTTGAATAATAGGGTAACTTGGGGCAATTATGAAAGAAGGGGTAAGTTCAAGTACTACTTCGATTTGAATCATTGGAATTTGGGAGCTAACTGAGTTTATTGGTTGGGTGGTACCAAAAATTGATTCAGTCACAAAAATTGGTACTTGGCTAGATTTATAAGGGTAGTTTCCAACTACGAGCGTAGGACCTCTACAAAAATTGAAAATCTAGTTAATGGGTGGGGAATCAATAGTAAAAGTATGCATTATTGAAATTGTTTGAGGTGAATCGTGTTCCTAGCAAAGATTCATCGTCAAAGAGTGGTCACCACAATAAGCTTTAAAAGCAACCTTCTCTAGAAACTTTGCTAGATCTTCAATTGTCCTTTGAAGTTGAAAATTTTCAATTTCGAAGGTTTGGGTACTGGGTGCAATAGTTTCTTGGTACCAAAAAACATCATTTTCGGTAGGGGTCCAAACATGTGTTGAGAATTTAAGTTCAACTACTTAGGTTTCATTAGTTACTGGAATAGGAAAGTAACTAGGTTACTTTCACAAGGTTGAATAACTTTCGTTACTTATTTTAGTTTGGTTATTTGTGGTTTGGTCTTTTAGTTAAATACCTTGGTGTTGATGGTTTGGTTCTCTTTTCTTCATTACACAAGTTTGTGTATTTCATGTGACAAGAAC
>Ga0116229_10004699_pt1 | contig 22386 bp, 23 predicted proteins | sample S1TSphgellanicum_3_FD_87313 | JGI IMG/M metagenome (GOLD analysis project Ga0116229, IMG submission 87313) | Host-associated microbial communities from peat moss isolated from Minnesota, USA - S1T2_Fc - Sphagnum magellanicum MG | ecosystem: Host-associated > Plants > Peat moss > Unclassified...
TCGCGGCCCCGGTCCGCGCGGCAGCCGCGGCGGTCAGCGCCGCGAACAGGCGGCGGCTCGGCTCGTCGTCGAGTTCTTCGGGGCGCCACTGCACCGCCACGAAAAACGGGTGGTCGAACATTGCATCGACACCCTCGACGACGCCGTCGGGCGTGCGCGCCACGACGCGCAGCGCCCCGGCGACGTCGCGCAAGGCCTGATGGTGCATCGAATTGGTCACCAGCGCCGGAACGCCCAGGATGCGGGCGAGCGTGCTCTCGGGGTCGACCGCCACGTCGTGCCCCGGCGCGTAGTCCGAGCGGTCCAAGCCCGACTCGTGAACCTGCCGGTGTTCGATTTCGTAGCGCGGCCCCAGTTCGTCGCGCACGTCTTCGATCAACGTGCCGCCGAAGGCCACGTTGGCAACCTGCAGCCCGCGGCAAACGCAGAGCGTCGGCACGGCCAATTCGCGCGTCGCGCGGACCAGCGCGAGCTCGAAATCGTCGCGCTCGGGCCGGTACTTCTTCGCCTTGTTCGAATGTTCGAGCCGGCCGCCGTAGCGCGCCGGGTCGACGTCGACGCCGCCGCTGAAGACGACCCCGCCCAGCGTCGAGAGCAACTCGTCGACGTCGTGTAAATCGTTTTCCAATAACACCGGGACCGCGCCGGCGCGCTCGACCGCATGGACGTACGGCAGCACGTCTTCGTGCACTGCACCCGCCGCGTCGCGCGCGATCGACGACGTGATCCCGATCCTGGTCACACCGTTATTATACGATGACCAGCAACGTCACGGCGAACCGCGCATCCGTATCCGTCCACGCGCGCTCGACGCGGAAGCCGCTCGCGGCTGCCAGCATCGCGATGTCGGCCGCGTCGAACTTGTGCGACGATTCGGTGTGGATCGTTTCGGCCGCCGTGAGCCCGACCGCGATGCCGAGCCGCTCGATCGGCACGGTCATGCCCCGCTGGGCGACCAGAAACGAATCGACGCTGCCGCGCGCGCCGTCGTAGCGCGCCGAGTGTTCGAAGGCGTCGAGGTCGAAGGCGCCGCCCAACTCGCGATTGATGCGCGCCAACACGTTCTTGTTGAAGGCGGCCGTGACGCCGGTCGGATCGTTGTACGCGCGCTCGAGAACCGCCGGATCTTTCTTCAGATCCGTGCCCAGCAACAGGGCGTCGCCGGGTTTGAACGACTCCGACATCGCGCGCAGCAGCCGCTGCGAGGCGGCCGGGTCGTAGTTACCGATGTTCGAGCCCAGAAAAAGCGCTAAGACCCGCTGCGACGTCCGCAGGCGCGCCGACCGCAGGACCTCGACGTAGTCGCTCGCGTACGCCGTCACGTTGAGGCCCGGGTACTCGGCCGCCAGGGTCGAGGCCGAGGAAATCAGCGCGCCGGGCGAGATATCGATCGGATGGTAGTCGACGCGGCCCTGTGCCGCCAGTGCCGCTTCGAGTAAGAGCCGCGTCTTGCGCGCGCTGCCGCTACCGAACTCCACGATCTCGATCGGGCCGTCCACGCTTGCAACCATCTCCGGTGCGTATCGTTCGAGAATTTCGGTCTCGGCCCGGGTCAGGTAGTACTCGGGCAGCTCGCAGATCGCTTCGAAGAGCGCCGAACCGAGGCTGTCGTAGAAATACTTCGGAGGCAAGTGCTTCCTCGGCACGGTCAAGCCGGCGCGTACGTCGTCGGCGAAGCTCTCGACCCGCGCGGGTTCGGGCGCCCGGTACAGGAGGAAACGCTCGCTGACGGGCGTCCATTCCTTATGTGAAATCACTCGTTTCGCCCCCGCTTGCCTAAGGAGTCCAGTTTGCAGAACCAACAACTCACCATCGACGTTGCCGGAAGCTCGATGCCGAGCTACCTCGCCCGGCCCGACGGCGAGGATCCCAGACCCGCCGTTATCGTTCTACAAGAAATCTTTGGAGTCAACACCGAGGTCCGCCGGATCGCGGACCTGTTCGCCGGTGCGGGTTACGTGGCTCTGGCGATCAACTACTACCATCGCACCCACCCCGATCTCAACGAGCCGTATACCCAAGAGGGACTGCAAAACGGGTTCGCCGCCGCGGCTCAGGTCTCGCGGGCGACCCTTCGGGCCGACGTGGCCGCGGCCATCGCGTTCCTCGATTCCCAGCCGTACGTCAAAAAGGGCAAGATCGCGACGGTCGGTTTCTGCTTCGGCGGCTCGACGGCGTTCGTCACCGCCACGCTTCCCGGGTTAGCGGCGGCCGTCCCCTTCTACGGCGGCATGATCGCGAGCGGCTTCCCGAACGGCGAGCCCGAGGGGTTGGCCGACACGCCGGACATCAAGGTTCCGCTGCTCCTGTTCTTCGGGGGCAAAGACGAGTACATCACACCGGAGCACGTCGCCCGGATCGAGGCCACCCTCACGGCCGCGGGCAAGGAGCACGAGATCGTGACCTACCCCGAGGTCGGCCACGCCTTTTTCCGCGAGAGTTCAGCCGCGCTCAACGACCACGAAGTCAAGGATGCGTGGGCGCGCGTCCAGGCGTTCCTGGCGAAGCATCTGGGCTGACCCCCGCGCCCCAGGCGAACAGGAAACTCCAACGGTCGGCCAGCTCCGCGACGAGCTTCGCGCGGGGCTTGCCGACCCCATGACCGGCGTTGGGCTCGATGTGGACCAGCACGGGCGCCTCCGAGGCCGTCGCCGCTTGCACGCGCGCCCCGAATTTGCGGGCGTGCATCGGGTCGACCCGGCCGTCGGATTCGGCGCTGGCGATCAGCATGGCCGGATACCGGACGCCCGGGCGCACGTTGTGGTAGGGCGAATAGGCCCGCAGGAAAGCCGCGTCGTCCGGATCGGCCGGGTCGCCGTACTCGGGAATCCAGAGTTTGGCGATCGAGAAGTCGGGATAGCGCAGCATGTCGGTCAGCGGCACCAGGCACACGACGGCCGCGAACAGCTCCGGACGCTGGGTCGCGACGGCCGCGACCAGCAGACCGCCGTTGCTGCCGCCCGAGATCGAGATGCGGGCCGGGTCGGCGAGCCCGCTCGACGCCAAGAATTCGGCCGCCGCGATGAAGTCGTCGAACACGTTCTGCTTGCGCTCGCGCATCCCGGCGCGATGCCACTCTTCGCCGAACTCGCCGCCGCCGCGCAGGTTGGCGATCGCATACACGCCGCCGGCATCGAGCCAAGGGACGACCGTCGGCAGGTATGCGGGCAAGAGCGGCACGTCGAAACCGCCGTACCCGTAGAGCACCGCGGGCGCTGACCCGTCCCGCGGCGTGCCCGCCTTCGAGAGTACGTCCATAGGCACGCGGGTGCCGTCCCGGGAGGTGAACCAAACCTGCTCGGCGCGGTACGCCCCCGCCTCGAACGCCGCCGGTAAGGCATCCCAGGGCTGGGCCTCGCTCCCGCGCGAATCGACGTCGATTCGGACGACGGACGGCGGTTCGAAGAACCACTCGCAGCCGGCGTAGATCGCCGCGGCGTCCTCACGCGCCGAGACGTGGGTGACGGTCTTGCCGGCGAGGCCGGGCAAGGCCTCGAAGCTGCCGTCGTGGCGCCGCAGCCGAACGACGGTGCGCACGTCGTCCAAGTAGCGCAGCACCAGCCCCTGGCGGGTCAGCGCGACGTCGTCGAGGATGGCGCCGGTTTCGGCGATGATTTCGCGCCAGGCCGCCCGCTCGGGACGCGCGGGGTCGACCGCGAACAGCCGCCCGCGCGGCGCGCCTTCGGTGGTCCGCACGTAGATCGCGTCGTTGCCGGGGGTCGCGACGTAGAGCGCGTCGCTTCCGGCCACGGCCGTGGCGAAACGGGGCGGCTCGACCCGCGTGTCGGCCACGTAGACGTCGCTGCGGGCCCAGCCGTGGAACACGCTGGCAACCAGCCACCGTCCATCCGCCGAGAGGCCGGCCTGCAGCATCGCATCGGGCCGCAGCCCTCCGCCGAAGATAAACGGATCCCGTTCCCACGGCGTGCCCAGCTCGTGGCGATACAGCCGGGCGTCGTACAACCCGCCGGGCGGGAAACGGGTGTAGTAGAAGGCCTGCTCGTCCGGCAACCAGAGGACGGATGCGAAGCGCGTGTCGGGGATGGCCTCACCGAGCCAGGTCGCATCGGCCGCCCGTAAGATGCCAAGCGTGCTGCGTTCGTCGCCGTTGCGCGAGAGGCCGAAGGCGACGTAGGTCCCGGCGGGGCTGGGATACCACCAGTCGAGCGCGGTCAGTCCGCTGGGATCGTGGAGCGCGGGGTCCAACAGCACGCGGTCGCGGCCGGCTTCGCGCACGTAGAGGGTCGTCTGCGACGCGCGGGCGCGGCGGGCTGCGAAGAATTCGCGTCCGCCGCGGGCCGCGGGTGCGCCCAGCGCGTCGCTTTCCAGCAACGCCTCGAACCGTTCGAGCAGCGGCCGGCGCCCGGGCAAGCCGCCCAGCAGCCGGCGCGTCCGAGCGTTCTGTTCCTGCGTCCAGCGGGCCGTCGCGCCTTCCTTCGCATCCTCGAGGTAGCGAAACGGATCGGAGGCAGCCGCGGCGGAGGTCATCGCCGAGCTTCTTGGCGACCGGCCGCCCCGGGCCCCGTCGCATCGTGTTCGATGCGCGCCCAGCGGTCGTAGATGTCGGCCACGTACTCGCGCGTCTCGGCGTAAGGCGGCACGCCGTGGTAGGCGTCCACGGCCCCCGGGCCGGCGTTGTAGGCGGCCAGCGCGACGGCGTACGGATCGGCGTAGACTCCGTCGTACGCCGCGACGTAGCGTCCCAGCAGGGCCGCCGACCCCCGGATGGCGTCGGCCCAGTCGAAGGGATCGACGCCTTCCCCGTCCGCGGTATCCAGCGTGAACTGGGCGATGCCCACGGCCCCGGCCGGCGACATCGCATCGGGTGCGAACGCGGACTCCTGGAGCAGGGTCGCGCAGAAGAACCCGGGGGCGAGCCCGTGCTCCTGGGCGCGCGCGACGGCCACCGTCGCCAGCTGTAAAGCGTCGAAGGGGTCGAGCCGATGATTGCTGCGGACGATGGAATGGACGACGGCGAGCGTTGGACCGGCCGAAAGCGGGGTATCATAGAGCAGTCGCAGGCCTCGCAGCTCCGAGGCCGGCATCGGTAAGCGCCAGCTCTGGACGCGGTCTTCGAGCACCGTCAGCTGCACGCCGGCGGCCACGAAGGCGGCTCGCGAACGCTGCGGTGGCGGGTCCGGAGCGGCGCAAGCGACGCAGGTCCAAGCAGCGACGGCTAGGAGAGCGGGCAGGTACAGACGCTCGCTCAGCCCAAGACCGATGTGAAAAGGCATAGGTCTCAAGAGATAATCGGAGTGTTCGGCGGGTTTGTTATGAGAGCGGCAACGTGATGTTCTTCGTATCCCTCATCATCGTTCTGGTCGTTGGCGACTTCGCATCGACGTTCTTTTATCACTTGCCGCAGCATCTCTGGTTCAAGCTGCACCTGCGCACCCACCACGATCGCAGCCGCTCGTACTGGGATCACGCGGTCCTCTCGAAGGACCCGGAGGTCCTGCTCGACGGACTGCTCGGCGCGCTGCCGTACATCGCCCTCGCGACCGGCCTGTGTTTTCTGGGACCGTGGTCGGCGGCCGGCGCGATCCTGGGGCTGCTGCTGGGTCAAGGCCACGTGTGGTGGCGGCACATGACCGAGGTCGGCTGGGTCAGCCCGCCGTGGCTCCAGCGCCTGAGCCGCGCGATCGGACTCGTGCTCCCGGAGGACCACGACGGTCATCACCGTAACCCCGATGTGGAGTTCGGCGACATCTTTCGATTTTATGATGCGCCGGCGCGCGCTATGCTGAATTACGTTCGAACCGCCCAACGTCGCCGTCGTACGGCGATGAAGCGATTGCAACGCATTCGCGCACTGCGCTCGCTGCGAACCACGCAGCGCGCGTAGCTCGAAGTTAAGCAGAGGGTAGATGACCAAACGCGTCCTGTTACTGATTTCGGATACGGGCGGCGGGCACCGCAGCGCGGCGAACGCCATCGGGGCCGCTCTGGACGAGGTCACATCCGGGCCGCACGGGGAGCCGCTTCATTTCGAACACCGGGTCGAAGACGTCGCCTCCCATTGCAGTTTCCCTCTCTCGAAACTGGGGCCCGCGTATAGTGCGGCCCTTCGTTTTGCACCGCCGATCTACGGCGCGCTCTATCACGCGACCAACGGCCGGCGGCGGTTCCGCAGCGTCATCCGCTTCTGCGAGCCGCTCTACCGCGAACGCCTGCGCGACCTCTTTCTCAACTACCGGCCCGACGTCATCGTCTCCGTTCACCCGTTGCTCAACCACGCGGCCTTGCGGGCCCGCTCCGACGCGAAACTAAACGACGTTCCGGTCATCACCGTCGTGACCGACCTCGGACGCGTTCACGAGGGATGGCTCGTGCCGGAAGTCGACGCGGTCGTCGTGCCGGCGCGCGAAGTCTATCAGCGCGCGCGCGAGCGCGGCATCCCGACCGAACGAATCTATCACTTGGGCCACCCGGTCCACCCGAAGTTCGAGGACGTCTCGAATTCCAAGCAGCAGTGCCGCGCGCACCTGGGCCTGCCCAGCGAGAAAACGGTCGCGCTGCTGATGGCGGGCGGCGAGGGCGGCGGCAAGCTGCTGCCCACGACGCTGGCGCTGGCGAAGTCGAAGCTCCCGCTCCATATGGTCGTCGTGACGGGCCGCAACGCCGCCCTGCGCGCGAAGTTGAACGAGCTCGCACCGTCGCTGCCGACGCCGATGACGATCTTGGGCTACTGCGACAACGTTCCCGAGCTGATGCGCGCGGCCGACCTGCTGGTCACGAAAGCCGGTCCCGGCACGATCGCCGAAGCGAGTTTGGCCGAAGTCCCGGTCGTGGTCTACGACTTCATCCCGGGCCAAGAGTTCGGTAACCTCGAGTACGTGCGCACCAACGGCATCGGCGTCGTGGCGCTCACGACCAACGACGTCGTGCGCTCCGTGCGGCGCATCGTCGCGAACCTCGAACGCTTGCAGTCGATGCGCGATCGCCAGGCCTCGGTCGCGCCGCGCGGCAGCTCCCGGCGCATCGCCTCGCTGATCGCCAACGTCGCGTTAGGCGAACTGTCCGACGCACCGCCGCTCAAGCCCGTGGCCGCCGCGGCCCTCTAGGGCCCCCGGCGGGCGCGCCCGTTAGCCGCCCGACGCGGTCAAGCCGCCCCGGCGTGCCATCGTCGCCGCGCCGATCGCGCCCGCGTCGTTGCCCAGGGCCGCGATCGCGAGCCGCGTCTGGCCGCGCGGAACCATCGTCGTCAGCTCGTCGACCCGAGGTCGCAGCGCTTCGAGCATGAATTGCCCGGCCGAGGCCACGCCGCCGCCTAGCGCGATCAGCTGCGGATTGACGAAAGCGATCACGTTGGCGAGGCCGCGCGAGAGGTCGTCCACATAGCGATTCCAGGCGGCGAGCCCGTGCGGGTCGAGCGCCTCGGCCGCGCGGCGGATCGATTTCGAGCCCAGCTTCTCCGGCTTTCCGCTCACGAGCGTGCTGCGCGGAAACGAGTGGGCGATCGAGAGCGCGTGGCGGATCAATCCCGTGCCCGAGGCCTGCGCCTCGAAACAACCGGTCTTCCCGCAATTGCAGATGAAGCCGTCGGTCGCGCGAATCTGGTGGTGGCCGATCTCGCCGGCTCCGCCCTGGAGCCCCAGGAGCAGGGTCCCGCCCGCCACGATCCCGCCGCCGATGCCGGTGCCCAAGGTCAGCAAAACGAAGTCGGTGGTGCCTTGCCCCGTCCCGTAGGTGTATTCGCCCAAGGTGGCGCAGCGCGCGTCGTTACCGATGAACACGGGGAGCTCGAACCGCTCGCGCAGCCGGGCGCCGAGCGGCACGTCGTGCCAGCCGAAGTTCGGCGAATACCGCACCGTGCCGGTCGCGGCGTCGATGTTGCCGGGCGAGCCGAGGCCGATCGCGGCGATCGGTTCCTTCGCGCGCCCTTGAACGTCGCCGACCGCGCGGACGATCGACTTGATCACGGTGTCCGGGTCGTGTTCGGTCAGGTCGTACTCGGAGCGATCGCTGATTACGCCGTCGTCGCCGACCAAGGTCGCCAAGACGTGAGATCCGCCCAGGTCGACGCCGATCGCGCTAATGGATGCGCCCCCGCCAGGTTTCGCCAACGTTTTTCATCGAGACGGCGCTTCTCCCGAAAGCGCGGGCACCCTCGCGCTCGACACGGCCCTCTCGCTCTCTTCGGTCGCGCGCCTCGCGGTTTCGCGGCCGAATCTGCCGGTTCGTCCGCACAGCGATCTTCTCAGCGTCCGGTTCGCAACTGAGGCGAGGGTCACTCGGCGCGCTCGCTTTCCTCGCCCGGGCTCGCTCAGTTCCCCGGAGACGTTAAGTCGACTCGTTTGTTGCCGACAGGCCTTAGGGGCTGAGCGTTCGACGCTCTTCTCACTTCCATGTTCACTCAGTGCTAGCCGACTGCTCTTGCGAGGCTCCATGTTTCCAATCCCTCCTCCGCCTCGCGATCCGAATCGGCTCCTCATGCCGGCTCGCCGGCGCTGCTCGCTCTCGCGCGCACCGAACGCATGAACGACTTCGACGGTATCGATATCCTCCTCGTCGAGGACAATACGATGGATGCGGAAATGACGATGCGGGCCCTGCGACGGTCGGAGGTCGTCAATCGCCTCTATTGGGTCAGGGACGGCGTCGAAGCGCTGGAATTCATTCGCTGCAAGGGAGATTTCGCCGAGCGGGACCGGCGTCACGACTTGAAGCTCGTGCTGCTCGATCTGAAAATGCCGCGCCTGAGCGGGATAGACGTTCTTCGCGAATTGAAAAGCGACCCCGCGACGATGAGGATTCCCGTCGTGATGATGACCTCGTCGAACCAGGAGCGCGACGTCGCCGAGTCCTACGGCCTCGGCGCGAACGGTTATGTCACGAAACCCGTTCAATTCGACCAGTTCCGCTCTGCCGTCGAGGAGATCGGAGTGTACTGGCTCACGATCAATCGAGCACCGACGGTGTGAGTACCCTCACGGAATCGCCTGCCGCGAGCGATCGCATCCTCGCCTTGATCGTCGACGACAACCCGCTGGACGCGGAACTCTGTCGTCGCGTTCTCCAGCGGGCGGGCATGCACGTGGAAAGCATCACGGTCGAGGACGAAGCGCAACTGCGCAAGGCACTGCTTTCCTTCGTTCCCGATATCGTGTTGTGCGATTTCAACTTTCCAAACTTCGACGGGTTCGCCGCGCACGAAATCGTTCACGCGGCTTACCCGGCTTGCCCGCTGATCTTCGTCTCGGGAGCGATCAGCGAAAAGCGCGCCGCGATGGCGTTGCAGTGCGGAGCCGTCGACTACGTGATGAAGTCCGCCCTGGTCCGGTTGCCGGTGGCGGTCGAGCGCGCCGTCCGGAGCGCGAGAGCGGCTGCCGACGTCGCCGATCGGGGCCGCAGGCACGTGAAGCGTCTCGAAACGCTCTGGGGGATCGTCAACGATCCGGACGTGCGCGGACCCCAACTGGTGCGCGCGTTGCTCTCCCAAGCCGCGCGCGATCTCGATGCGCACCTGCATTTCAGCGGCTTCCTGTGCCGAGGTTCGGCCTCGGACCTCACGGTCGTCGACCATTCGGCGGCCGACGGTAGGAGCGCGGTCCCCCCCGCGGTGTTGCGCGCGCTCGCAGAGCTCGGCGAAGCGTCTCCGGCCGGCCCGCGAACGCGGAGTTGGGTCGACGTGAACGCTTCACCCGATGCCCCGGCCGCATTGACGAGAGCCGGCTGGCGCGCCACGATTTCCACGGCCTTTGAATCGAACGGCTCGCGCTATTGGCTGACGTTTGCCGCCGCGAACGCGGCGCAAGCGCCATTCGGCGACGACGATTTTGCCTATCTCGACGTCCTCGCGTCTTGCTTCGCCAACCAGGTTCGCGTCGACGCGCTCGAGGACTCGCTGCGCGACGAAGAAGAACGCTCGCGAAACCACGCGGCTCGCCTCGAAGCGTCGTGGGAAATCGTCAACGACACGCTGCTGAGCGACGCCGATCGGTGGCTCGCCATGCTATCTCAAGCCGCGGCGTCGGTCTGGCCCGGCCACGGGTTCCGCGCGATATTATGGCGGATCCACGGCGCCGATATGACCTGCGAAGCCGTGGGCGAAGCTCCCGGCCACGCGCTGGAGGCGAGCGCGATCCGGGTGGGGACGGTCTTGCCCGTCTCGTCGACCACGGTCGGTCTCGTGCTCGCGGCCGGTGTGAAGTCGCGTGCCTGGGACGACGTGCAGGCGAGCGAGCCGCAGTTGAAATTGGCGGAAGCCGACGGCCTGCGCTCGTCGATCGTCACGACGTTCGAAGCCGGCGAAGCGACGTGGGCCCTCTCGTTCGGTTCGGGTCGCCGCACCGGCAAGCCACTGGGAAACTTAGAACACGCCTACCTGGACGTCCTTGCCTCGTTCTTTTCAAACCACGTCGAGCGACGCTGGCAAGACGAGCGCTATCGCTTCGAACGCGAGCACGACGTTCTGACGGGGCTTCTCAACCGTTCTCAATTCCGCTCGCAGACGCACGCCGCCTCGCGCACGGCCGACAGGTACGCCATCGCCACCTTCGACGTGAGCGAGTTTCACGAAATCAACGAATCACACGGTCACGCGATCGGCGACGCCGTGCTCGTCGACATCGCGAGCGCGCTCTTGCAATTGGCTAGGTCGAACGAGATCGTCGGCCGAGTCGGCGGCGACGTATTCGCCGTGTACTTCGAGAATCGGTCGGCGGGTTACGTGCGCGCGCGCGTGCACGATTTCGCGGCGGCATTCGCCCGGCCGTTTTCACCCGACGTGCCAGGCGGGGTCGCCAAGATCCCGCGGATCGCGCGCGTCGGCGTGGCCGTCGCCCCGGACGACGGCGACGACATCGACACGATCCTCTCGCGTTCCGACGGGGCGCTCGCGATTGCGAAAGGACAGGGACCCGGAGCGATCGTCTACTACGAAATCGCGATGGAGCGCGAGGCGCGCCGGCGCATAACCTTACGCGACGAAATCCTCGAAGCGCTGGCGCAAGATCAGTTCACGTTGTACTACCAGCCCCATATGGAGCTCGCGACCGAGCGGGTCACCGGCTGCGAGGCGTTGATCCGCTGGAACCACCCGACACGCGGCGTACTCGCGCCCTTTCACTTCATCCCGTTCGCGGAGGAGACGGGCCTCATCACCAACATCGACGACTGGGTCATGCGCCACGCGTTCGAGGCGGCCGCGCGATTCGCAGCCTCGCGCCCGGATTTCCGCCTGTATTTCAATCTCTCGGGACGCCAGGCGGGCGACCCAGGTCTCATTCGTAGCTTCGTGCGAGCGGCACGCGCCGGCGTGCCGTTGCAGAACGTCGGGGTCGAGATCACGGAGACCGACGCAATGCGAGACGGCGCGGCGACCCGTCGCGTTCTGCGGGCGTTGCGGCGCCTCAACGTGCGGACCGCTATCGACGACTTCGGCATGGGTTACTCGTCGCTCTCGTCGTTGAAACAACTGCCGGTCGATATCGTGAAGATCGACCGGAGCTTCGTCTCCGGCTTGACGAACAACCGCGACGATGCGGCCATGGCCGAGACGATCATTTCGATCACGGAACACTTCGGATTCGAATCCCTCGGAGAAGGCGCCGAAACGTGTGCCGAGATCGAATGGTTACGAGACCATTCGTGCCGCTACGCCCAAGGGTACTATATTTGCCACCCGCTGCCGATCGAGGCGTTCCAAACGTGGCTCGCCGATCACGACGCCAAGATTTCAATCGGTGAGCGGCGCCAGGGCGTCGACCGGCGGCGGCGCAACAGACGCAAGCCGCCGGCAGAGGCCGCAGCGGCGAACCGTTAGTTCGAAGCGGGCCGCGAGGCCGGTAGCGCGAACGAGAACGTCGCACCCAAGCCGAGTCCGGCTTGGGCCCACACCGTCCCACCGTGACGCTGTACGATACGCTTCACGATCGCGAGCCCGACGCCGGTTCCGGGAAAATCGTCGCTCCGATGTAGGCGTTGAAACACGCCGAACAGCTTGTCCGAATATGCCATATCGAAACCGACGCCGTCGTCGCGAACGTGGTAGATCGTTCGCTCCGGTTCGCTCGTGCTCCAGACATCGAGTTTCGGCTCCGCTTTGCCGCCGGAATACTTTAGCGCGTTCGAGAGCAGATTGACCCATACCTGACGCAATAGCACGAAGTCCCCGTGGACCGGCGGAAGATCGGCGATCTTGAAAACATCGCCGCTACGGCCTGCCGCCAATGCTTCTTCCCGGCCGACGTCGCGCGCCAGCTGCATCATGTCCACGATCCCGTCCACCATCGGCCGGCGGCCGAGCCGCGAAAACGCCAGCAGGTCATCGATCAGCTCGCCCATGCGCGCGCCTTCGCTCTGGACGACGCCGAGCAGGCGGCGGCCTTCGTCATCGAGCACCGCGGCGTAGTCCTCTTCTATGGCCCGCGCGTACCCGACGATCGCGCGCACCGGAGCGCGCAGATCGTGAGAGACCGAGTAGCTGAAGCTTTCTAACTCGGCATTGAGTTCTTCGAGCTCCCGGTTGTGTAAGCGGAAAGCATCTTCGGCAAAGTTCGTTCGCACGAGTTCGGTGCGCGCGACGGCGCGTGCGACGTCGTCACGTTCGATCGTGCGCTCCGCGAGCCGCTGCTCGAGTTTGGCATCGGTCCGCGCCAGTTCGGTGAGGGCCTCGTCGCGAGCTGCGTCTCGTTCGAGCGTGCGTTCGGCCAAGGCTTGCTCGAGCTCGGCGTTCCTGCGCTCGAGCCGGGTGAGCGCCTCGTCGTGCGCGACTTCGTCAGACTCGATCGCGCGGTCTGCCAGGGCTTGCTCCAGTTCCGCGTCACTCCACGCGTGCAGGCCGGCCTGCGGCTCGAGCGCGACCGGCGAGCCTATAAGGCTCGAGCCGGGCTTACCGGCGATAGGTTCGATGGGTGTAGACAGGATGCGCGCCTTCGGAGTGTATAGGACGGCAGTTATCAACTGCCCAACCACGTTATTCAAAAGTCGCCTTAGGCGGCCTGCGCCGTTCCGGTGTGAGCGCAGCACTTTTTCCACAGACCGGAGGCACGGTCGACACGCGGTGACAGTCTTCGGCGCTTTCGCTCTCACTTTGTTCCGAACGCGTGGTTGCAGGTTCGCCATCGCAAGTCAACCGAAAGAGCAAGCAAGGGAGGTTCAATCCGATGCTCGATCCGCAAGCCCGCGCCTTTCTCGATCAGTTAGCCGCCGCCGGACGGCCGCAGTTGCACGAACTGCCGCCCGACGTGGCGCGCGCCGGTGCGAGCGAGATGACCGCGCAACTCGGCGGTCCGCCCGAAGCCGTCGCCGAAATCCGTGAACTTTCGATTCCGGGACCGGCGGGAACGATTCCGGCGCGCCTGTACGTTCCGGAGGGATCCGCCCCGCGACCCGTACTCGTCTATTATCACGGCGGCGGGTTCGTTATCGGAAGTCTCGACGGTTGGGACCCGGTAATGCGATCGCTTGCGAACGCGAGCGGTTGCGCGGTCGTTTCGGTCGACTATCGGCTCGCGCCCGAGCATCCGTTTCCCGCGGCCGTCGACGACGCGTACGCGGCGCTCGAATGGGTCGCGGCGAACGCCGCCGGCACGTTTGGCGGCGACCCGAAGCGCCTCGCGGTCGGCGGCGACAGCGCGGGCGGCAACCTCGCGGCCGTTGTGTCATTGCTCGCGCGAGATCAAAACGGCCCGGCGATCGCGTTCCAACTGCTCGTGTATCCGGCCACCGATCAAGACTTTAACCGTTCCTCACATCAAAACTTCGGCACCGGGCACTTCCTCACCACGGACATGATGCGCTGGTTCTCAGCGCATTACACGGGCGGCGGACCCACCGACGACTGGCGCATTCATCCGCTCAAGGCCGAGTCGCTGGCCGGCCTGCCGCCGGCCCACGTGATCGTCGCGGAGTTCGACCCCTTGCACGACGAGGGCGTGGCTTACGCGGAGCGCCTCCGCGCCGAGGGCGGCGTCGCGACCCTGGTCGACTATCCGGGAATGATTCACGGCTTCTTCACCTTCCCGGCCGTGCTAACGCAAGGACGGCAAGCGATCGAGGATGCCGGAGCGGCGTTACGTGAAGCGCTCGGCGGGAAACGAGCCGTGCCGGCCGCGGCCGTTAGCACCACCTGAGGGCGAACGTCGTGGTTCTCTCGCAGCGAATCGTCGACGAAGCGATCGCGACGCGGCGCGACTTGCACGCGCATCCCGAACTCGGCTTCGAGGAGGTGCGCACGGCCGGCATCGTCGCGTCGCGGCTGCGCGAACTCGGCTACGAGGTGCACGAACGCATCGCGACAACCGGCGTGGCGGGCGTGCTACGCGGGCGCCGGCCAGGAAAGACGATCATGTTGCGCGCCGACATGGACGCGCTGCCGCTTCCGGAGGAGACCGGACATCCGTACGCGTCCATCAACGCGGGCGTGATGCATGCCTGTGGCCACGACGGCCACGTCGCGATCCTGCTCGGCGCCGCCCGCGCGATCGCCGAGCGCCGCGAAGAAATCGCCGGCACGCTGGTCCTGTGTTTCCAGCCTGCGGAGGAAGGCAAAGGCGGAGCCAAGGCGATGGTCGACGAGGGCTTTTTGGAGCGCTTCGGCGTCGAGCGCGCCTACGGCCTGCACCTGTTCTCGCAACTCCCCACGGGGCTGTTGGGCTTTCGCGAGGGACCGTTCTACGCATCGAGCGATTCGCTCGAGATCCGCATCGTGGGCAGCGGCGGTCATGGCGCCGCGCCGCACCTCTCGGTCGATCCGATCCTGGTCGCCGCCGAATTCGTCGCCTCGGTGCAAAAGGTCGTCAGTCGCCAGATCGATCCGATCGAGCCCGCCGTCGTGACGATCGGTGCCATTCACGGCGGCACGACGCACAACGTGATCCCGTCGACCGTGTCACTGCTGGGCACGGTGCGCGCCTTCGATGCCGGCGTGCGCGAACGGATGGCAGAGCGCATCGAACGCGTGCTGCGCGGCGTGTGCGAGGCGTCGGGCGCGACCTACGAGTTCGACTATCTCTGGCGCTATCCGGTCACCTCGAATGACGCGCAGCAGACGCGTTACGCCCGTGCGCTGGCCGCCCGGATGTTCGGCGAAGCGCGCGCGGTCACATCCGATAAGCACATGGGCGCCGAGGACTTCTCGTTCTTCGCCGAACGCGTGCCCGCGACGTACTTCGTGCTCGGCTGCAGCTCGGACGCGCGCACGTCGTTTCCGCACCACCACGGAAAGTTCGACATCGACGAACGCGCGCTCGAGACCGGCATCGGAATCATGACGGCCCTCGCCCTCGACGCGCCCGAGCACGCGCCCTAGCCTCACCGCGAGACGGCGCGGCTTACTTCGGGCTAGCGACGTGGTTGGCCGGGTCGTTGAAGCCGGAGTACAACAAGGTCAGTTCGTCTGCCTGACAGCGCGTGACGAAGTAGGTCGTGAGGTCGAAGTTACACGTCTCTTCCGTGCCGTCTTTGAACGTGTATACGAACGCGCCCACGCGCTTCCCATCCCGCGTCTGATCGGGAAGTTTGACGAACGGCGTCTTGGGATTGGCCTTCGCGTTCCGAACGAGGCCCGCGATATCGACATCCAGATTTTTGCCGGCCGTCCCCGACTTCTCCCACTTACCGTCGGCCAAGGTCCAATAGTCCGGGCCGATGATCAGCGTCTTGATCGGCTTACCGCCGAACTCCGTCGTCATCTGATACTTATCCGGCGAGACCCAAACCCCGAGCGACCGCACCGACCCGAGCACCGTCACCTTATACGACTTGAGATTAGCAAACGCCGCAAAGATCTTCGCGCGCACGTCGCCCCCGCCGCCACCCGCCGCCAACACCGCGCCCGGCAGCAAAGCAACCAACAACCCCACCGCGCAATTGCGTAATACAAACGACGATTTCGAAGTCAAGTCCGGCATGCCCCCGCGTTCGCGCGCAAATGCCCCCGTCCCCGTCCCCCGACCCCCCCCCACCCCCATCAAGAACTCGCAGCCCTACTGCGATAATCGACGCCCGCGAACACGCGACGGTAAGCGGGGTTCGCGCCGGCGTGCCGCGGGGGCTTACGACGAGGAGCGGAGCCCGGAGGGCGGGGCCGTTGCGGCCGCCATCCATGCAACGGCAGGCTCGCATCCGGCTCGGGCAGCGACGAGCGGAGCAGCAGCGATTCTCGTTCAAGCCTGCGGGGTCGCAGCCCCAAGCACGCCGAAGTCAAGCAAGCATGCACGAGACGATCGATCTCATCTCACATGCCGCGATGCGCGAACTGCGCGCGTTCAGCCGCCGGACCGCGCAACCGACGAAACTCGAACTGTTGGACCTCGCTCCGATGGAGCACGTCGAAGAAATCGAGATCACCGAAGAGCACATCACGGTGACGTACAACAAGAAAACGACGCACCGCTATAACGCAAACGAAGTCACGCACCGGGAGTGGTCGTACAAGTACAACGACGATCCCGAATTCGTGCTCGCGATCAAGGCCGTGATCGAGCTTGCGCGCAAGCATCATCGCGATCTTCCCGAGAACCTCGCGTGTCCGCCGGGCTGCGCCGAATGCTGCAGCGGCTACGAGCCCTTCGTCACTCGCGCCGACGTCCAAAGAATCGCGGACCGTTTCGGCATCGCCTATCAGGAGGCGCTTGACGAATACGTCGTAAAACGCGATTCGGCCGACGGCTACGTCGTGGGTTACCTCAAGAAGGTCACCGAGGACATCTCGAGCCAGTGCGTTTTCCTCAAGGGCAGCGGCTCGGGCCGCTACTATTGCGGCATCTACGATTCGCGGCCGCACGATTGCGGCGCGTTCACGCCGATCGGCTGCGAAGACGTCGATACGACGTTGCGCCACGACCGCAAATTCGAGCCAGGCTCGCCCTTCCGGCCGAAAGCTCGGCCTGTCACGAAGCGCAAGGTACGCCGCTAAGCGTTGTAGGCGAGCGCCGGGAAGGCACGGAAGCGGAGCCTGCGAAGTCTCATTTATTATGAAATTACGCAACATTCTGATCGCTTCCGCGGCCGCGCTCTGTATCGTGGCCCCCGCCTTTGCCGACGAAATGGGCGGCGCCATGAAAACCGACGCGAAGACCTTTAAAATCGCGGCGCAGAACGGCTCGGGCGAGACCGGCACCGTGACGCTCAAGCCCGACGGCGTGGACGCGACCACCGTCATCGTCAAGCTGACGGGTGGCCCCTCCGCCGCGCAGCCCGCGCACATCCATCCGGGCACGTGTGCGAAGCTCGATCCCGCGCCGAAGTTCCCGCTCACGAACGTCGTCGACGGCAAGTCGACGACGACCGTCAAGGAAACGGTCGCGAAATTAACGGCCGGCGGCTTCGCGGTGAACGTCCACAAGTCGACGGACGACCTCAAGGACTACGTCGCCTGCGGTGATCTGACGTCCGATAACATGGCCCCCGGTAAGATGTAATTGGCGGACGAGCGACCGTCCCGCTTCGGGGAACCACCCGAAGCGGGGCTGCCGGACGACATCGCGAGCGTCTACGCGAAAAACCGCGAGCGGATCGGCTTCGTCCCCAACGTCTTTCGCGCATACGCCAAACGGCCCGATCACTTTCGGGCTTTCATGGCTTATCACGACGTCCTGATGAAGGGCGAGGGAGGCTTGTCCCGCGCCGAACGCGAGGCGATCGTGGTCGCGGTTTCGGCGGAAAACAAATGCCAGTACTGCGTGACCGCTCACGGCGCGGCCCTGCGAATACTAGGTAAGGATCCGGTCCTAGCCGATCAGATCGCGATCAACTGGCGCACCGCGGCGCTATCGCCGCGTTGGCGCGCGATGCTCGCCTTCGCATCGCGCGTGAACGAGCCGGGCTTCGCCGCCGGCGACGATGAGATCGAGACGCTGCGCGCGGCCGGTTTCTCCGATGACGACATCTGGGATATCGCCGCGATCGCGGCCTTCTTCGGCTTCTCGAATCGCATGGCCGGGGCGCTCGACATGCGGCCGAATTCCGAATTCTATGCGATGGGCCGTTAAGCGGCCAACTGCGGCGCGCCGGTAACGAGTTCTTCGCGCAAGCGCCGCTTCGCGCGCGAGATGTAGGTCTTGACCGTCCCGATCGGGATGTCGAGTTCGAGCGCGATCTCGCGATAGCGCAAGTCGCCGATGTAGTAGAGTTCGAGAACCTCACGGTATTTGGCCGGCAACGCTTCGAGGGCGACGTGGACGCGCGAGGCCTCGTCGTTGCGCACGGCCAGCTCCTCGGGGCCGAACTCCTCCAACGGCGGTTGTTCCTTGACGGCGTAGGACGCAGCCCGCCGGCGTCTACGGATCGCGTCGAGCGAAGCGTTGCGCGCGATGACGAACAGCCAGCGTGAGAACGGCCGATCCGGGCGGAATTCGCCGAGCCGGCGGTACGCGCGCAGAAACGCGTCCTGGGCGATGTCCAGGGCTTCATCGGGATCGCGAGTCAGCCGGTAGGCGAGCCGCACGACCGGGGCGCGGTACCGGCTCACCAGCGTATTGAAGGCCTCGGCGGAGCCTTCGCGCGCCGCAGCGACCAGGGAGCTTTCATCGCTCCCGGCCGGCGCGGCGGTGTCTAAGCGCAGGGAGAGCATTCGGGAGCACTCGCTTCGACGCTGTATTGAAGGCGCAGAAAGTAGTCGCCGGTGGGGCTGACGGGTCCGCGGAGCAGCTCCGTAAACCAGTCGAAGAGAGCGGAGCGGGGTTCGGTAATTTTCTGGTCCGGCATGTCGTCCTCCGGGGTAAGGGGTCGAGGAAGGGGCTGTAGGTAGCTTGTAGTGGGTAAAGCTGGGAGTTCACAGCGCTGAACGTTGGATGTTCCTGAAACTTTACTTGGCCAAGCAGATACTTTATAGCATCAACTATCTCGGAGGTCAATATACTGGACATGGAACCTTTTTCTGGTATGATGCTGGCGTGACGAACCCGCTAAAGGTTGACGAGCTGGTCATCCCCGACTCTCCGGGCGGCCTGGCCTGGGAGCTGATGTATCAGGTCTTCAAGGCGAGCAAGCCTTACATGGAAACTGTGGCCAGCGCCTTCGATCTCACGTTTCAGCAGGTGTACGCGCTCAGAAATCTGAGCACCGAGCGGCCGGTGGCGATGAGCGAACTCGCGACGTTGCTCGGCTGTGATGCGTCGAACGTAACCTCCCTGGTCGACAAGCTCGAGTCGCGCGGGCTAGTGGAACGTCGCGCCGCCGACCGCGATCGCCGGGTCAAGGCGCTGCTTCTCACCGCCGCCGGCGGCGACCTCAAACGCCGGATTCACGAGCGGATGCAAAACCCGCCGCCCACGATCGCCAACCTGAGCCTGGCCGACCAAACGGCCCTCTGCGCGATCTTCAACCGGGCCCTCGACTCGCTCTAGCGCCGGCCGCCCGCGGTCGTCCTTGTTGGGGAGCCGAAGGTGGCTCTCGTACCCTTGGCGCTGCGACGCTGCGCGACAATACCGTTGTTGTGGGGGCTACTACTTGTGGTAGCATTATCCTACCGGAGGTAGCATGACCGTGGGCTCCAAGGAAAAACTATCAGTGTCGCTCGACAGCGGCGTTGCCGCGAAAATCCGAGAAGCGGCCGGCGACGGCCACGTGTCAGAATGGCTCAACGACGCGGCTTTGCTGCGGTTGCAAGGGACCTTCTTGGCCGAGCTCATGGCGGAATCGGGAGTCGTGCTCAGTCCCGAGCTGCTAGCGGAGGTCGATGCCGAATGGCCTTACCGCGACTAATTCTCGATAGCGGCGCCTTATCGGCGCTCGCCGCGGGGGAGCGGCGCGCAATTGCATGGGCCTATCGCGCAACCAAACGCGGAATGCTTTTCGGAATCCCCGCGCCCGTGCTCGCGGAAACCATGACCGGCCGGCCCCAAGACGCTAGGGTTCACCGCGTGATCTCGACGCCCAACGTCGTCCTCGATACGACGGGCGCAATCGCCCGAGACGCCGGCGCCATTCGCTTCCGCGCCCAATCGCTCGATAAGACGATCGACGCGCTCGTCATTGCGACGGCGGCTACGTTACCGGAGTCGATCGTACTCACGAGCAACCCGCACGACTTAACTCATCTCGCAAGTTTCCGCCCGGAAGCGCAGCTCCATATTCGCGACGTCAACGCGCAGCGCCGATGAAGTAAAGTGCAGCGCATCTCCTGCCCGAAGGTTGTAACCTGCTCTAAGAGACGACCGTTAAGACTTCCTCGGCATGTAACACCGCAGCAAATAGTGCGGCGTCGACGTTGCCGCCGCTGAGGATCACGCCGACGCGCTTTCCATGCGCGTCAGGAAGTTTGCCGTGAAGCAGGGCCGCGAGCGCCGAGGCGCCGCTGGGTTCGAGGACGATCTTGAGGCGTTCGAAAGCGAAGCGCATCGTGGCGCGGAGGTCGTCGTCTGAGACGGTCAAGATGCCGGCGCAGAGGCGTTGCACGATCGGAAACGTCAGCGCGCCCGGCGACGTCGTTTGCTGACCGTCCGCGATCGTGTCGGGCACGGGAATTTCGACGCGCTCGCCGCGCGCGAACGACTGCGCGAAGTCGTCACCGGCTTCCGGTTCGACGCCGTAAATCGCAATGCCGGGACGCAGTTCCGTCGCGGCGAGCGCGCAGCCGGCCAATAGCCCGCCACCGCCGGTGCAAACCAGCAGTACGTCGAGATCCGGCACGTCCTGGCAGAGTTCGAGCCCGGCCGTGCCGGCGCCGGCGATGATGGCGGGGTCGTCGAACGGCGGCACCAGAACCGCGCCGCGCTCGGCCGCCAGATTCGCCGCAATCGCGCCGCGATTCATCGTCTTGCGGTCGTAGAGGAGAACCTCCGCACCGTAACCGCGCGTGGCAGCGAGTTTGGCTTCCGGCGCATCGCTCGGCATCACGATGGCCGCCGGCACGCCCAGCAACCGCGCCGCAAGCGCCACGCCCTGCGCGTGATTCCCGCTGGAAAATGCGACGACACCACCGGCGCGCTCCGCATCGGTGAACTGCGCGATCCGATTGTACGCGCCCCGAAATTTGAAAGCGCCCATGCGCTGCAAGTTCTCGCACTTCAAGAACGCGTGCGTGCCGGTGCGCTCGTCGAGCGTGCGCGAGGTGATGACCGGCGTGCGATGGGCGACGCCGCGCAAGCGTTCCGCCGCCGCCGCGACGTCGGCGTACGTCAATTCAGAGGCTTCACGTGGAAGTCGGCGATCTTCCCATCCGAGTCGACCGTGAGATCTTCGGCTAAGTCGCCCTTATCGAAGTGGGCGACGAAATGATGGTATCCCGGTTGCGAGCCGCTGGGCGTATCTTCCTTGACGCTCTTGAAAGCACCCTCGGCGTTGACGAAATCCGAGAGCCGGCCGACCTTGCCGCGATCCTCGAGTTGCGGCCGCCGCAGCGCGTTGAATTCTCCTTCGACGGGACGCATGTCGTTATTGGCGATCGCCTTCGTCACGCCGTCGGCCAGCGCTTCGTAATGATTGGCGTGAAAGAACACCGTCTTGACGGCCCAGATCACAACAAACAAAACCACCACGGCGATGACGAACCGCCGCACGTCGAACGGCCGCGCCGTGACAGCCGCACCGCCGCCGCTTCCCGGGGTGACCGGAGTGGAAGTTCCCGTTACTTGTTTCATGAGGCGAGGGCCTCCAGCGGGCGCGACCCGTCGGCGAAGGATTCAAACGACAGCTGCGGATTCCAATCTTGCGCGAGGCGCATGCTCCACTCGCTTTCGAACAGCGCGACCGGCTGGCCCAAATCGTCCTCGACCAACTTCGCATTCGAAGGCCAGGTCGCCGACGCGATCGCCGCAGCCTCGCCGCGCACGCGCCGAGCCAGAGCGAAGGGCAGCCGGTAGAATTCGGTCTTCACGTTGTACTCGCTTTGCAAGCGATATTTCGCAACCTCGAACTGGAGTTCCCCGACCGCCGCGAACACGGGTTCCGTGCGCACGGCGCCGGCCGGATAGAACACCTGTATCGCGCCCTCTTCGGAAAGTTGCGCGACGCCCTTCTGGAACGACTTGTAGGAGCCCGTATCGACGTTGCGGACGCTCGCGAAATGCTCGGGCGCGAACGACGGGATGCGATCGAAGGCCATGGCCGGGCCCGTGCAAAGCGTATCGCCGATCGCAAACGAGCCCGGGTTCGCGAGGCCGACGACGTCGCCGGCAAAAGCTTCGTCGACCACTTCGCGGTCGCTCGCGAACAGCTTCATCGCGCGGGTCACGCGGACGTCCTTGCCGGTGCGCGTGTTGCGCACGGTCATGTCGCGTTCGAACTTGCCGCTGCAGACGCGCAGGAACGCGACCCGGTCGCGATGCCGCGGGTCCATGTTCGCCTGAATCTTGAACACGAACCCGGAAAACTGCTCGGACGCGGGCGGCACGGGCTCAGGGATCGTTTCCCCGGAGCGTAGCGCCATGCGCGCTCGCGGCGGCGGCGCCATTTCGAGAAAGCCGTCGAGAAAGAGCTCGACGCCGAAGTTCGTCA
>Ga0116229_10004700_pt1 | contig 22386 bp, 12 predicted proteins | sample S1TSphgellanicum_3_FD_87313 | JGI IMG/M metagenome (GOLD analysis project Ga0116229, IMG submission 87313) | Host-associated microbial communities from peat moss isolated from Minnesota, USA - S1T2_Fc - Sphagnum magellanicum MG | ecosystem: Host-associated > Plants > Peat moss > Unclassified...
AGATCGAGCCGCCGCAACAAGCCCTGCAGGAATGCCAGCACCGCGTCGAGCAAAGATGGCAATGGCACAAGCTCAGCCTCGATCTCCACAAGCACGACGCAACCGCCGCAACGCCATGAAATCCATGCCACGCCGAAATGTCCGCGATCTTTTGGCCCTGAAAGGGCCACCTGAAATAGCCCAGGGTGAAACCCTGGGAATAAATCCCAAAGCGAGCCAAGCCCCGAAGGGGCGTCCTAACCGCGCGAAAATTTTAGGACGCCCCTTCAGGGCTCGCCGCCGTGTGAACGCCCAACCCAGGGTTTCACCCTGGGCTATATCAGGTCGCCCCCTTGGGGCTGCACTTTCTTCTCCTCGTTCCCAAGTTATACTTGGGAACGCACGTGCCCCGGCAGCTTCGCTGCCCTCGCGCGCAACATTGTGTGGTGCCGCAACGCCATGATCACCGAGCAACGCACACATCACGGTGGCCCGGACAACTTGTTGTCCGGGTGCGGGAGCGCAGCAGCGCGGACGCACAGGAAGCCACCAGTAAGTACGCGCCCTATCGGTGGCTTCCTGTGGCTCCGCTTCGCTGCGCCTCCCGGACAACGAGTTGTCCGGGCCACCGAAGAATGCGCCCGATGACTCCCAAATTCCACCGCTCCCTCACCGGCATCGCCTTTGTGCTGCCGTGGCTCATCGGCCTGGGCACGTTCACGCTCTATCCGGTCATCGCCTCGCTCTACTACAGCTTCTGCGATTACTCCGTGCTCGAATCGCCGGTGTGGATCGGCGGCGACAACTACGCGCGCCTGCTCCACGACGGCACGTTCTGGATTTCGCTCAGGAACACGCTCATCTACGCCGGCTTCTCCATCCCGATCGGCATGGTCGTGGCGCTCAGCCTCGCGCTGCTGCTCAACTGCCGCGTCCGCGGCACGGCGATTTTTCGCACCATCTTCTACCTGCCCTCCATCGTGCCGGTCATCGCCAGCTCCATGCTCTGGCTCTGGATTCTCAATCCCAGTTTCGGGCTGGTCAACCTGGCGCTCGCGCCGATCTGCCATCTCTTCGGCGCGCAGCCGCCCGGCTGGCTGAGCGATCCGGCCTGGTCCAAGCCGGCGCTCATCCTGATGAGCGCGTGGGGCGTCGGCAACTCGATGATCATCTATCTCGCCGGTCTGCAGGACGTGCCCGAGGCGCTCTACGAGGCGGCCGAGATCGACGGCGCGAGCAAGTGGCAGCAGTTCTGGCAGATCACGCTGCCGATGCTCATGCCGGTGGTTTATTTCAACCTCGTCATGGGCATCATCGGCGCGCTGCAGACCTTCACGCAGGTCTTCATCATGACCGACGGCACCAACGGCACGCCCGCGCAGTCGACGCTGATGTACGCGCCGTATCTTTTCGCCACCGCGTTTTTCGATCTGCGCATGGGCTACGCCAGCGCGCTCGCCTGGGTGCTGTTCTGCCTCATCGCGCTGCTCACGCTGCTGGCCACCAAGGCGCTGCAGGAAAGGATTAGTCACGTCCGATGAGAACGAGCGCTCCCATCTCGCCGGCTTTGGTTTGCTTTGCCTCTGCGGCATTGGCCCTGAAAGGGCCACCTAACATAGCCCAGGGTGAAACCCTGGGTACAAAATCAAAAGCGAGCCAAGCCCTGAAGGGGCGCCCTAAGCACGCAAAGATTTTTCCTCGTTCCCAAGTTGTACTTGGGAACGCACGTGCCCCGGAAGCTCCGCTTCCCTCGTGCGCGAGCCGGTTCGTGGTCGCGGCGAAGCCCAGCTTAGCATCCAATCGCGTTCCCAAGTACAACTTGCGAACGAGGAGCCAGGTCCGATGAATACGGCCGCCGATGCTCTCTTGGTCCTGAAGGGACCACCTGAAATAGCCCAGGGTGAAACCCTGGGTATAAAATCAAAAGCGAGCCAAGCCCTGAAGGGGCGCCCTAAGCACGCGAAAATTTTAGGACGCCGCTTCAGGGCTTGCCGCCGTGTGAACGCAAAACCCAGGGTTTCACCCTGGGCTATGTCAGGCCGCCCCCTTGGGGCTGACGAGGAGCAGGTCCGATGAAACGCACGCCCGCCAGCACGTTCATCATCTACGGACTGCTCTGCAGCCTCTCGGTGATCTTCATGGCGCCGCTGGCGTGGATGGTTTCCACCTCGCTCAAGCCGACGCAGGAAACGACGTCGCTGCCGATGGTGTGGATTCCGCGCGCCTACTTCGCAACGATCAACGGCCAGCGTATGGAGGTCACGCGCGACCGCGAGGTTTCGCCCGGCCTGTGGCACGTGACCGAGTTCTCGCCGACGACCTGGTACACGCACACGCCCGCGGCCGCCGTGGTGCCCGCATCGCAAATCGAGACGACGATTCGCCCGCGCTGGGGCAATTACCCGAGCGCGCTCTCGATCATGGGCGGCGAGACCATCGATGTTGATCCGAAATATCTGCCTCATCATCCGTTTGCCTCGGGCGAGGACAGCAACGTCTCGTTCTGGACGTTCCTCGGCAACACGCTGACGGTCTGCCTGCTCAGCGTCGTCGGCGCGGTGTTCTCCAACGCGGTCGTCGCTTACGGTTTCGCGCGATTGAAGTGGCCGGGGCGCGACTGGCTCTTCGCCGCCACGCTCGCGACGATGATGATTCCCGGCCCGGTGCTGATGGTGCCGCTCTACACCGAGTTTCGCGCGTTCGGGTGGGTCGGCACGCTGCTGCCGCTCTGGGTGCCCGCGTTTTTCGGCGGCGCGTTCAACATTTTCCTCATGCGCCAATTTTTCCTGACCATTCCCGAGGAACTGACCGAGGCGGCGCGCATCGACGGCTGCTCGGAGTGGGCGATTTTCTGGCGGATCGTGCTGCCGTTGAGCAAGCCGGTGCTGGCCGTCGTCGCGCTCTTCACCTTCCTCGGCGGCTGGAACGATTTCATGGGCCCGCTGATTTATCTCACGCGCAAGCACACGTTCACGCTCGCCCTCGCGCTGCAAAGTTACCAAAGCCGCCACAACGGCGTGGAGTGGAATTACCTGATGGCCGCGAGCGTCGTCGTCATCCTGCCGATCGTCCTGCTTTTTTTCCTCACGCAGAAAACGTTCATCCGCGGCATCGCCACCACCGGCATCAAGGGCTAGCTAAAATCAACAGCGGCTTCTAAATCACCTATTTTTATAGGCTGCCGAGGAGAAATAGGCGGTCACTTGGCCGGGGCCGGCGGCGGGTCGAGGAGCTTCTGGATGACCTCGGTCGCGCCGGCCTCGCTATCGGGATCGTAGCCGGTCTGGTCCCACGCGACCTTGCCGTCCGGCCCGATGATGATGGTCCGCGGGATGGCGTCCACGCCGTACTTGCGGCCGATGCCCTGGTCGGCGTCCATGGGCACGCGGAGCCGGAGGCCGTGCGCCTCGAGGAAGTGCTTCACCTGCTCCGGCGCCTCGCCCTGGTTGATCCCGAAGAGCCGGACCTTCTCCGCCGGGAACGCATCGACGAGCTTGACGAGTCCCGGCAGTGACCGGACGCAGGGACCACACCACGTCGCCCAGAAGTCGAGCACGACGACGTGGCCTTTCTCCGCGGAGAGGTCGAAGTCGCCGCCGGTGAGCATCGGGAGGGTGAAGACCGGCGCGTCCTTGCCGAGCAGGGGCGAGTTCTCGCCGTTGCCCGCGGGGATGACCGGCTCCGGCGCGTTGACCAGGTGCCAGTCCTCGAGCGCGCGGCTCGCGGCGGTCGGCGGCGGCGCCGTCGTGCGGATGGCCACGACCTGCGCCATCGGGATCTTGATCGCGCCGTAGACGGGGTGGTGGGCCGAGATGAAGTCGGGCGCGAACTTGTCCACCGCGAGCGCGATCCGCCCGCCGCTGGTCAGCTCGATCCAGTGCGTGGGCGTGCCGAGGCTGCCGCCGAAGTCCGACGCGATCAGCGCGGCCAGCTTGGCCTGGTTCGCGTCGGTGTTGACCATCGTCAGCACGCCGGAATGCGCGGGCCATTCGACCGACGCGCCCTTCGGGAAGGTGATGCCCTTGGCGGAAAGCGTATCCTGCGCGGAGGCGCCGGCGGGCAGCGCGTCGGGCTTGAGCCAGTAGGTCTTCGCGAGCATCCCGGCAGCGGCCGCGCTGTCAGGCATCTCCAGTACGACCGTGTTGTCCGGGTCGAGCCGGTAGTGCAGGTCGAAGCGCGCGCAGATCTCGGTGAGCGACTCGGCGACTGTCTGGCCGCCAATCCGAAGCGCCTCGATCCGGTGCCCGATCGCGTCTTCGGGCGCCTCGATCTTGAGGGCGTGATCCTGCGCCCGCAGGAAGTTCAGCACGCTGCTGAGATCGATCTGGTGCAGGATGGTGCGCACGTTGATCGGGTCGTTCAACGGATTCGCCGAGGGCGGATCGTCCGGCGCGGGATCGCTCGCCGTCGTGGCCGGAGCGGCATCCTTCGGCGGCGGCTGGAGCCAGACCACGGCGCGGACGCGCTCGCGCGGCACGTTGAGGGTCTCCATCCCACAGTGGAAACCGAAGTGCGTGTCGGTCGCGGCCTCAATCTCGCCGCGCAGCACATCGCCGTTGGCCGCGAGCAGCACATGCCGCGGCGGATCGTCCCTCTGGAAACGGGGCACGGTCAGCACCTGCTTGCGGATGTCCGCGTTCACTTCCGGCAGACAGGTGCGGCCGACCACGGAATGCGCGCTGAAGTCGGATAGCGAGACGGTGAAGACGCTGTTACCCCAGGCGCCGGCGGGCTCGAAGATCACGCCGGCGCCCGGGCAGTTCGCGGGATCAACCGGGAACTGACCGGCGGAGATGTCGTTCACGAACAGCTCAACCGTGTTGTTCTCCATCTTGAAGCGAACCTTCACCGGCTCGCCCGGCTGCGTCCGGATTTGAAACTGGTTGTCGAGCTGCCCCGGCGTCGTCTCCAGTCCCGAGCTAAACTGCGCGCCGGAGTTGCAGAGGAGAATGTTGGTCGAGTTCGCCTCGTCGTTGCCCGCGCAAAACAGCCGCACGCGAAGCGCGGAAACGCCGGTGGATGAATACTTGAAACTGAAGTCCCCGCACTCCATCAGCGACGACAAGCCGACGGCGGCGCCCGCGTCCATCCCCAGGGAATTGCCGTCGCGGCGCACGCTCTTGTCGTCACCTTTGATGACCTGCCAGGCCGGATCGCTGAAGCCCTGCACGTCGAGATGCCTGGCCGGGCTGAACTCGATCGCCTCCAGTTGCGCCGAGGGGAGTTGCCGCGCAGCCATCAGGCTCGATTCGAATTGGATTCCCGTCCGGTCCAGCGAACGCAGGCTGCCGGGAAGAATGTCGCCCGAGGTGAGGTAGAACAACGCGGGATCGCTTGGGAGCGGAGCGTTCTTCGGCACGGTGCGAGTGATCTCAATCGGAAGTGTGCCGGTCGGACGAGAGGCCGTGATGCCACCGATGGGAATCCAGCCGAGGGCGCCGTCCGCGGTTGTGCTCAACTTGCCATGCAGCGTGGTGTCCTGCAGCGCGATCCGGTCCTGATCGTCGAGAGTCGTCGGCGCGGTATCATTTGCCGTTGCCGGTTGTTCCGCAGGTGCCACCAGCAACTGTCGCGGCGAATCCATTTGTACGGACAACGGCTGATTGCTGAAGCTCGTGGCAAACGCGGCCCGTCCTTTGTCGAGCCCGGCCAGATGTCCGAAAAGGAGCGTCTCGTCGTTGAAGGCCAGAGACGTTGCATGAGCCGGCACCTGCGGCGCGTCAGTGGAGAAAACGATGGCATCGACTTGGCCGAGCGGAAACGAGTCCATGCTGGCCGAGCCCGGCACCTGCACGCTGAGCGTGCCCTGCGAGCCGCTGACCGACGTGCCGCCCAGCGTACGGCCATCGTCCAGGTCCACGCGAATCTGTCTGGGATCGACGCGGCCGGGGGCTTTGCCGTCCCACGCGCGCACCCGCAGTTCGTCGAGGGACAAATCGAGCCCGCGGTTTTGCACCACGAATCCCGGTGACGAGGCCGCCGGCGTCGTCGAGAGCTTCCACGTCGTGATCGGCTCGCCAGACGGCGCAAAGACTGAGCATAGCTGCGTGGCCGGGTTCCAGCAAACGCGCAGGGCGATGCTTCGCTCGTCGTCCTGGACGCGGCGGATGATCTTGAACTGGTCGCCGGCGGCGAGCACGAGCACGTTGTCCCAGGTTTCCACGCGCAGCGGCTCGCGCACGTTGCCGCCGAGCGCCACGAGGAACTCCGGCCGCTTGGAGGAATGAAGCCGGAACTCCACGTCGAGCGCCTGGGGCAGCGTGACATTGAGAAATGCGCTGCGGTTCCAGCTCCGGATCAGCAGCGCGCCGCCGGGACCGGTCACCACGGGCGAGGTGGTATCGAACTGGCCGGAGTTGCGCGCGACGCTGCCGTCCTGCTGGTTGAACATCGGCTCCCAGCCCACGTCACCGGTCGGCCCGGCGTAGACCAGCTTCGCGTTTTGGCGGCGGCGGATGCTGAGCACCTCGGACCGCTTCAACACGGCATCGCCGTGGCGGGTGCTGTGGATGGTGATCGCATCGCCGTTGATGGCCGCCAGGTCGCCGTAGATGAAGCTGCCGTCGCGCAGCGCGATGGCGAAAGGGTCCTTCGGCGGTTCCGGATTGGCCGGCCAGTCGATGCGGTCGATGACGTCCCACCGCAACTGCAGCGGGTCGTCGAAAATCGCGGACTTCCAGCTCAAGCTGTTTTCCGAGGCGCCGACGAGTTCCCCTGGCAGCGTTTCACCGTTCTTCCAGCGCAGGGTCGGCACGGCGGGCGCGGCATCCGCCAGGGTCGTGACCTGCTGGTTGCCGAAGAGCATGCTGCTGCCCGCGGGAACGCGGAAGCTGCCCACAGGATGGTGGACAACTTTCTCGCCGTGGGCTGTCGTGGCGAGCAGGAGGAGAAAAAGGGCCGCGCGTTTCATCGTTCGTAGATGGGCAGGAAACGGTAGTTCAGCGCGAGGCCCAGCAGCGACATGCCCGTCTCGTACGCCCCGCCGAACGAGCCGTCGTCGTGCTGGATGCCCTGCAGCTCGCGGATTTTTTGCGCGTTCCATTTCTGCCATGCGCCGTAGTCGCCCTGGAAAAGCGCCTGCGCCATGTAGTAGCGGAAGTACTCGGCGTACGTTCCCGCCTCATTATAGTCGAGGTTGTCCTGCAGCCGCTTCAACGCGGCGCGGTATTGATCGGTGTCCTTGGTCTTGGTAACGGCGCTGACGAGCGTCGAGATGGCGGTGAGGTTCATCGAGCCGCCCATGCCGCCGATCCCACCGGTATACGCGACGGAGCCGTCGCTGCCCGTGCTGCGGCGCACGAACTCCATGGCGTTCTTGATCACGTCATCCGGCACGTCCATGCCCGCGTTGCGCGCGGCGAGCAGTCCCATCAACACCGCACCCGTGACCGACATGTCCGCGTCGACCGAATCGGGGGAGTAGCGCCAGCCGCCAAAGCGGTTCTTCTTCTGCGCGTTGACCGCGCAGCCGATGCAAAGGTTGAGCGCCTGCGCGATGCTGCGCACCGGCTTCTCGCCCTGCCAGACGAGCGATTCATCGACCACGCCGTAGGATTCCGAGAGCGCCAGCATGCCAAAGCCATGATGGTACATGCTGCTGGGCAGGTAACCGGTCGTGGCGTCCTGCTGCTGAATGATATTGCGGATGGCGCGGCGGATGGTGGAAGCGTAGCGCCCATAGTTCGGGTCTTCGCCGCTGGCGAGAAAAGCCATCAGGCAGATGCCGGTGACGCCGGGCCCCTGGTTGTTGCCGGGCCAGCTCCCGTCCTGCCCCTGGTTGGCCACGAGCCACGCCAGCCCGTGCTCGTAGATCGTGTCGACCTCGGGCGGAATCTGTCCGCCGTAACGCAGCGTCGAATCCTGCCCGTGCGCGCCATTCGCGGTGAGCAACGCGAGCGCGGCGGTGAACAAAAAGAGCCGGAGATTCATGATGCTTTAATCCTGGATGACGGCGCGCACGGCGTGCCGCACTTGATGGATCTGCTGCTGCTGCGTGTGTATCTGCTTGATGACCCGCCAGAGGTTGTTCGCGTTCGCAAATGCCTGGCTGCCAGTCCAAACCTCCATCTGGTCCTTGGTCAGCACCGACTTGAGGGCGGCGTCGTCCAGTCCCGCGAATGGTATGAGCGTGTAGGGCCCACTGAGATACCAAGGGGTGCCATTCATGTTGAAGAAGACCTGCGTGAAGCCCTGGCTGTAGTCGTTCAGGATGCCCGCCACGAGCGGATTCAGCTTCTTCCACTGGTCATCGGTCAGGTTGACCTGGCGATCAAACTCGGAAAGGACGACGGCGGCGATGGCTTTCTGGCGATAGTCCTCGCGCGCATCGGTCTCTTTTTTCCAGGCATCGAGTTGCTGCGTGGTCAGCTCCGACTGCACCGTCTCGTCCCAAAGGTTCTCGGGCTGGTTCGACATGCCGAAGAAGCGGCGCTGGAAGAAGTAATTCTGCAGGCCGTCGAGCCGCTGATGCACGTTGTCCGGCGTGAGCCCCTGCAACTGCGAGCGGATTTGCTGCTCGGTGAACCATTTCCAGGCCATGAGCGACCGCTCGGTCATGCCCGCGGCCGCCGCTTCCAGGCGCTCGGTCGATTCCGCGCCCAAGCCGGCCACGCGCGCGGCGTCTTCGGCCTTGAGCGTGCTCGTCTCCAGCTCCCATTTGCGCTCGGCCTCCGTCTTCTCATAGAAAAAGCTGGAGATCGCCCTGTCCACGTCTTCCGGCTCGTTATCGTTGGCGCCGGCATGGCTGGTGGCGGGACGCATGTCCACCGGAGTTTCCGTCTTGGCGAGATCATGCCAGCGTTTCAACTGGATCCCGTCGAGAATCGGCTTCAGCTCCGCCTCCGAAATGTTGGTTGTCGCGGCGTAGAAAGCATCGGTCTGAACGCTGTAGTATTCGCCGGGGTTGCCCTGCGGATAGAGCCCAGGAATGTCCTTTACCATGCGCTCGGCTATCGGCTCCAGCTTCTGCCGCTGCGCCGCGGTGAGCGCGATCTTCTCGTCCAGCAGCACGACCATGACGCGGCTCATCGCCTGCTCGCGGCGCGCCTTGCGGTTGTCCTTGAGCGCCTGCAATTGGTTTTGCTCGTTGGCGGAGAGCAGACGCGCCAGGCCGTCCTTCCACGCGGGCATTTGCGTCGGCCCCTCGTCCGGACCAGGCTGCATGTAGAAGCGGCTGGTCAGGATTTGCTGACGCTGGTTCTCGGGCATCTCGAACAGGAATTTTTCCTCCCGGGCGCGGGCTTTCTCGACGGACTGGTCGACCGCGGTCTTGCCGAGGTTCTCAAGCTGCGCGGCGCGATCGGCCGGCAATTTCAGCGTCGTCTCGATGTTCTTGCACTCGGCCATGATCGCATTGGTCTGCTGGGCGCCCGTGCGGTCGGTGCTGCTTTTGAGCATATAGGCGATTTCCTTCTCGATGTGGTCCTTGTGCTTCGCCTGTGTCCCCGTCCATGCGTCCAACTGCGCGGGCGACAGCGTCTGGCGCAGTGCCTGGGTCCAAACGTCCTGCTGGTCCGGAGCGGTGCTTTGCGAGCCGATTTCGGGCCAGCTCATTACCGCCCCGAGTTGGTTCTGCGCCTGCTCGATCATGGCGATGGCCGCTTCCTTGGGCTGGCGCGCGAGGTCACGGAGCACGACTTCAGGCAAAGCCGGCGACCAGTTTTGCAGCGACGTGGCGATGGCCTGCTTGGCCGCGGCGGCCAACTTTTGCTGACCCGCATCGGAAAGGGTGGTGACGTGCGCGATCTCGTCGATCTCCTTCTTCATATCCGCGTCCCAGTTTTCGCCCTGCTTGACCTTGGTTTTGTCGAGCAGACCCTTCAGCTTTGCCTCGACTTCGGGGGATAGGGTGACCTTAGACGCCGCAGCGCTTTTATCCGGTGCCCCCATGATCACCATCTGGCCGCGCGCCACGGCGCCGCCGAAAAAAGCCAGCGCCAGGGCCATTCCCACTGAACGCGAAATCGGCGCGGTAAATTTCATTTCCCGGACGATTGTTTTTCCAGCAGCCCGAAGTAGGAATCGAGGCCCGACTTGAATTCATCCGGGAACTGCTGCCCGGCGACGCCCGTGGTCTGGCCCACGGGCCGCGCGTTGACCACCGTCTGCGCGTCATCGCCGGGGCCGAGGTCGGCCAGCGCCGCTTGCGTCGCATGCGCGGGACCGCTGCCGCCTCCGGGACTGGAACCGCCGCCACCTCCGCCATTCTTGCCCTGGCGCTTGGACTGGAGCAGGAGTTCGATCGCTTCCGATTCCGCGCCGATGGCCGGCGCGCCGGTTTCGGGCGTGTGCAGAATTCCTTCCGATTCGTTCATGACCTGCGCGACCTGCTTGAGCAGGGCGAGGTCCTTGCCGAACTTTTGCTCGCCGTCGGGCAGCGCGAGAATGTCGGTGATCGCGCTCGCCGTGTGAGTGGCGATGTCGGCCTGGCTGTCGCCGAGCTTGGCGGCGTCCGCGGAATAGTTCTCCGGGCCAAGCGCGGGCTTGGCGTTTTCCTCCTCGCGCGTTTCGTCGCGCAACTTCATTTCATCGCGCAACGCCTGCATGACCTTGAGCACGATTTCCGGCGGCAGGCTGTCGGCGCTGCCGCTCGAGGAGGACTTGAAGTTGCTGGCCGCGACCATCTCCTCGGCCCAGCGGTCGAGCGTGTCGGCCCAGTATTCGGACCCGGTCATGCCCTGGCCGGTGAGGTTCGTGGAGACCTTGTCGCCGTCGCCCGCCAGCGCGCGGACGATGTCGGTTTTGCGCATTTCGTCGAGCGTGGTCTTGAAGCGCGCGTCCTGCTTGCGCTGGTAGTAGGCGTCGAGGTCGCTTTGAATGATGCGCACGACGTCGCTCTGCTTCTTGGCGTCGCCGGCGATGTAGCTGGCGGCCTGCACCGGCGTGTCCTGGATGCCGAAGGCGTCGAGCGTCTGCTTGTCGATGTTGCCGGCGATCTTCAACTGCGCGCGCGAGGCCGCCTTGAAGCGCTTCACAAACGTGCTCGCCTCGAGGCTGGCCATGATCTGGCTGAGCTGGTCGGAGACCTTCGCGAACTCCGCGAGCAAATCGTCCTGCTGCTGCACGGCGTTGCCCATGGTTTGCTGCGCGGGCGATTGCGGCTGCTGGTCGTCAGGTTTATTGCCCTTGTCAGGAGCGGCGCCGAGCTGCGTGCTCGGCAGGTCAAGGTGTGAGCTGCCGGGCGGCTTTGGCGGCGCGTTGGGATTCGGCGGTTGCGGCGGCGTCGGCTTGTTGAAGCCCGGCTCGTTGTCGCTGAGTGACGGCGCCGGCGGCTTTGTCTGCGCATTCGGATCGGTCGGCGACGGCGGTTTGCTTCCGGCCGGTTGTTGGTCGCCATGATTGATGCTGGCGACGGACTTGCTGTTGTTCGCGGGCTGACTCGGCGTGGGCTGTGAGGATTTTGGCGGCGGTGATGGCTGCGGTTGCGGCGCGGACGGGTTTGGCGAGCCGGTGGGCGCGCTTGCGGTTTGGCGGAGCAGGTCGCTGACGTTCGGCATGCGGTTGTTCGCGATGTCCTGCAGCGATTTCAGCATCGTGGCCCAGGACTCGAGCCGCTTGGCGTCGAACTCGTCGTTCTTCATCGCCTGCTGGACGAGATCGCGGCCCGCGTGGTTGAGGGAATCGAGGCGCGAGGCGTTGGCGTTTTCCGCGGCGGCCTGCTGCGCGACGCGGCGGCGGTTCTCGGGGCGGTCGAGGTCCTGCGGACTCATCGCGCGCAGTTCCTTGTTGGTGGCGTTGAGTTGCTCCTCGCGCTCGTAGGTTTCCTTTGCCGCCTCGAGCCACTTGCCGAACTGCTCGGTCAGCCAGAGCGCGTGGTCGGTCTTGTTCAGCACGTGCAGGATGAATGCCGCGGAGCGCACGTGCGGGCGGCCGGGCAGGTAATCGATCACCCACGCACGCACCTCGACCGTTTGCGGCTCCATCCCCTCGCGCGTTGCGCAAAACGTGCCGATGGCGTCGAGTTGCTTCTTCTCCGGTTCACCTGCCGCGACGATTTTCTCGCCGCCGACGGGCGTCTTGCCGTCGGCCTGCATGTGCTCGCCGGTCCACGCGAGGCCGATTTCCTTCACGCCGTAATCATCCGTCGCGGTGAGGTTGAACGTGACCACTTCGGAATCGAGCACGACTTCTTCCAGCGTATCGCGCCGCGCGACGATGGTGGGCGGCTGGTCTTCGCCCGCTTTGACCTTGAGCACGAGCGGTTGGCGCGGCGTGAGGCCGTCCTGGTCGTGCCAGTTGAAGGTGAGCTCGGTGTCGGAATCGACCGTAGCGGTTTTGGTAACGATTTGGCCGTTTTGCACCGGAAGCGCCTGATTGTCGCGGGAAGCATCCGAGATGTCCCGGATCGCCTTGATGTCGAACGCCGCCTGCGAGCCCTTCAGGATTTCCACCGAGGCATCGCGCACATCGAGCGTCGGCTCGGACTTGTAGCCGAGATAATCGGGCAGCTTGAGATGGACCTTGATGTTCGCGAGCTCCGGCCGTGTCTTCGGCTCGACCTTCACACTCTTGCGCACGTCGCCGAGCGAAATGGCCAGCGTGCCGTCCTGCTTTTGCGGCGGAAAAATGAACGGGTACGCACCCGACGCGAGGTCCGCCTTCACGTCCGGTTGATCGCCGATGTGGCCGTGGCCCGAGCTTGGCGACCATTGCGTTCCGGCGGCGAGTTTCACGGCGAACGGGAACGATTCGTCAAACGGCACCACGATGTGGTCCGGCAGCGGCTGGATGCTGGCGAAGGTGAAGCGTTCCGTGTTGCTCCACGGCGCGATCCAGCGCACGAGCGCGTTCCACGCGGCGGGATTTACCGCGGCAAAAGCCAGCCCCACAACTGCGACCGCGCAGGCCGCCGCGATGCCCCACTGCCAGTGGTGCGCGTTCGGCACCGCCTTGCGAAAGTCGCGGTCCTTCACCGCCTCAGCCGTCTGGGCAATCGCCGCTTGGACGAGGCGCTCGCTTCGGCCCGATGCGCCTTCGTCAAGGCGCACCAGTTCGACGATGCCGAGCAACTGGTCGCCGAGGCGCGGGAACGTGTGGCGCAGCAATCGCGCGACATCCTCCAGCCGCCGCTGGCGCCAGACCCAGCGATGCCATTTCAGCGGCAGTCCGAGGCCGAGCGTCGCCGCGCCGGCGAGCAGGATGCAGAAGCGCAGCCACGCCGGCGTCTCGAAGAAGCGGTCGAGGATGAAAACGGCAAGGTACGAGAGCGCGAGACCGAAGAGCGCCGCGAGGATGCCCTCGGCCAGTTTGATGACCCATACGCGCTGGCGGAAATCGGCCAGCTTCGCCTCGAGATCCGGCGGGAGAGTGGTTTTCATGACGCGCCTCGCAATAAACCGACGCCAACCGATGCAACTTTGGCGCTCATTTTAGAACGCCCCCACAAGTTTTCGGCCAGCCCAGAAGATTCCCAAAAGCAGCATCAGGAGTCCACTCCAAAGCGGATGCGCCCAGAGCTGAACCCTTCGCTCCTGTAATTCCGGTTGCGGCAATGCGGCGACGAGCGCCGCGATTTCCGCCGGTGTGGCATGCTCCAGGAATTGGCCGCGCGTGAGCTGCGAGATCTCACGCAGGACCTCGGGCTTCGCCGGCTTGCCGATTTTCTCGCGCGCGGAGCCTTGCACGGAAATCGTCGTGTCGAGCGCGTCGCCGGCGTCGGAGCTGCTCAGGCGCACGTGATATTCGCCCGGCTGATCGGGCGTGTAGACGCCGGTGAAGAGGCCCCACGATTCCTGGCTGGCTGGCAGCAGGCGCACGCTGTCGATCTTGCCCGCCGGCGACGTGATCTGCGCGATGACCGCGCCATCCTGCAGCGGCTCGCCCGTGGTGCTCATGGCGTTCGCATTCAGCGTCAGCACCGCGCCGGCACGCGGGCGGTCCGGTGAATAGAAGAGCCGCATCTTGTCGCCCGACGACATGTTGCGCTGGTAGGCCATCCAGCGCACGACCTGGCCCCAGAAACGGTAGTGGTATTTGTCCTCGACCCCCTTGCGCCAGCGCCACGCGCCGTCGGTGCCCATGAACAGAATTTTGCCCGCGCCATAGGTGCGCGTGACGATGAGCGGAATGCGGCCGAAGTCGTTGCTCTCCGTGCTGTGCATGACGAGGACTTCCGTGCCGGCCTTCGCGCGCAACGCGGGCGCGTACCACTGGAAGCCCGGCAGCGTCTTCCACACCTCCTCGCTCGCCTCGTCGGTGTCCTCGAGCTTCGTGAGCAGGCTGTGCTCGCCCGCTTCCGTAAGCGTGAAGCCGCCCGGCGTGGGCGTGCCGTAGCCGTGCGGCTGCGCGTCGTCCCACACCACCGGAAAGAGATCGCCCAGCGGCGTCGGCAGCAGCGAGGCCTCGTAGCCGTGGAAGCCCGGCATGAAGACGAGGCCGGTGGCCTGGTCGCGCACGACTTTCATCAGCGAATCGCACTCCTCGTTCGTGAGCTGGCCCGGGTCGGTGCCGACGTCCCCAAGGAAGATCACGTCGTACTTCGCGAGCTGCTCGTCCTTCGGGAACGCGCTGAGATAACCTCGGCCCGTGCCGAGTTTGCCGAGGTCGGGATGGAAGAGCAGCGTGTTGACCTCAACGCCCGGATCGCGTTCGCAGGCGTTGCGCAGATAGCGGTACTCCCAGCGCGGAAACGACTCGATGATGAGCACGTGCAGCGTTTCCTTGCGGATGGAAAGCGGCGCCTCGAGCGTGTTGTTCTCGAGGTTCGTCTCGTTGCCGGTCTTCGGCACGGTCAGCGTGAGCTTGATGTCGCCGGGCGATTCCGGCTTCCACACCATCACGTCCTGCAACCGGCTCATCGCGGGAATGATCACGTCCTTGGTGATGACCTCACCGGTGGATGATTTCATCTCCAGCGTGGCCGGCGCGTCCTGCGGCAGTGAGCTCTCGATGGTAAACGGAATGCGCAGCGGCTTGCCCGCGACGGCGAAGGTCGGCACGTCGAAGCTGGAGAGCTCGACGTCGGGCAGGTGCGACTCCGCGCCGGTGGGCACGGTGAAGACCGGCACGTCGCGCATGCGCAGCTTCGTCGCGGCCTGGCTGGGCGGATCGCCCACGTTCCAGTCGCCGTCGCTGACGAGCGCAACCGCGCGCAGGTGCGGATACTTCTTCTCGGCCGCCGCCAGCGCGCCGCCGATATCGGTGCCATCCTCCGGCGGATTCGCATCGGAAGAGAAAGGCTGGATGGCGACGTCAATTTTTTGCGTGAGCGAACTCCAGGCCTGCGGATCGAGGAACGGCTTGGCGGCGTCGGCGCGAAGGGTGGGCGGCGCGGAGGGATTGTGCGGGTCGAAAACGTCCTGCGTTTGCATGGAGCGCGAAGTATCGACGAGAACGGCCAGCGTCGGCTTGCTGTCGGGCTTGAAGACCTCGCGCCACTCCGGCTGGTTCAGCGTGATGGCGATGCCGAGGGCGATCAACACGCGCAGAGCTTCGAGATAACCGATGACGCGGCGAAACCCGCTGCGCTGCCACGCCGTCCACGCCAGCCAGCCGATGACGCCGAGGAAAATAACGGAGATCGCCAGCGACCACGGCGACCAAACGAAGACCATTGAAGCGCTGGTTTTCATTCGGCGTTGGCGGCAATGGGTGCGGCCGGCTTGGAGAATCCGGCAGTGACCTTCGGCGGGGCGGAGCTATCGCGCGGCGGCGGCATGCAGAGCAGCGCCTCGCCCACCAGCGCCAGCGCGGCAAGGAAAAGAAACGTGCGCCAGACTTCGTTGGTGAGGCTGCGCCCGTTTTCCAGCGTGGAGTTGACCACATGGAAATCGAGTCCGGAGAAAAGATCGTTCAGATCGCTCGAGGCCAGCGTGGCGGGCTGGTCCTCGCCCGGCGGCCGGTTCAGCGCGACGATCCGGTCGCCGCTCGAGACGATGCCGGCGCGGAGCGGTAGATTTTGAGGGAGAACGGATGCGTCGTCCGGTGCGACTTGCTTCCACTTCGTCGGATCATCGCCGAGGACACCCGCGGAGGCGTAACGCTGCTGCGCGGTGCCGAGCGTCGCCGCGCCTTGATTGAGCGCGCGCTGGAGCAGCGCATACATTACGACGCCGTCACGTGCGAGGCTTGATGAGCTGGAGCCCGGCAGCGTGCCAAGAAAATAGGCATTCCCGTTGCGGCCGAGCGAGCGCAGCAGCAGCGGACCCTGGCCGCCGACTCGCGCCAGCGGCACGCCGTCGCCAACGATGCCGCAGATGCGTCCCACCTCGAGCTTGCCCACCGCCAGGGGTGAGCCATCGCGCGTATTGGCCAGCAAGTCATCGTCGGTGCGCCACCACTCCACGCCAAAGGGTTTCCCCGCCGGCGCCTGCTGCCATTTGTCCCAGCCGATGTCGAAGATCTTCGTGTCGTCGGGCGAATCGGGCGGCAGGAAAAGGATGGTGCGCCCGGCGGCGAGATAGTCGCGCAGTTGCTTCGCGGCAAGGTCGGTTTCCTTGGGAAGCGGCGCGTTCCAGACGATCATGGCCGCGTCGTTCCACGGAATCTCCGCCACGTGGCTCGTGCCGAGCACGGTGCAGGCGTACTGGCGCGATGGATCGGCCGCGGAGGAGAGCGCGGCGTTCATCGGCGCGATGACCGTGTCGTCGTCGGAGAGGATGACGGAGCGCAGCGGCGGCGGCTGGTCGAAGACGAAGTAGAATTTGTCGTTGGCCGGGAAAGAATCGGCCGGCAGCTCGACGCAGCCCCAGCCTTTCTTGAGCGCGCGGTCGATCGGCACCGCGTAGCCCTCGATGACGAGCTGATTCTCGCGCAAGTCGACCGTGGTCGAGGTCGCCGCGCCATCGACCACGACCGAAAGCGGCAGTTTGATCGGCTGGGGATTCTGCGTGTGGCGGACGATGCGCAGGTCGAGCAGCAGCTCCGCCTTGTCGGGCGTCTCGCGGCGCTGGACGCGGTCGATGGTGATGCCGATATCGTCGGGCGCGGGCTGCGGATAGGCGAGAAGATGAAAGCGCACGCCGGGCAACGCGGCGAAGGCGGAGCGCAGCGTTTGCCAGCGGCCGCCGGAGGCGTCCCAGTCGGTCTGTTGCAGGTCGCTGAGCATCCAGACATCGGTGCGTCCGGTTTTGTTCGCGGTGATGTAGTCGAGCGCGTCCTGAAGAAGGCCGGGGATGTCGGCGGCGGTGTCGGTCGGCTCGCTCTGCGGGACGTTGAGCAGCGCGCTGGCGCGGTCGAGCGGCAGCGGCTTGCCCGTGGCGCTGTCGATGAGCACGAGATGCGAGCGCGTGCCGACGGCGTCGGAGATGGCCTTGGCGATATTCTGGAGTCCGCCGGTGAGCTTGTTCGCGCCAGTCGCGGTGTTCATCTGCGACATGCTGGCCGAGCGGTCGACGAGGATGAGCACGGTGTCCGGCGCGCCGCCGGTGAGGCCGAGCCAGCCGCCGGACAACGGTCTCGCGACCATGAAGATAAGCGTGAGCAGCGCGAGTACGCGCAACGCGAGGATGAGGACTTGCCGCAGGCGCGAGAGGCCCTTGTTCATCCGCTGCGCGGCGTGGAGGAAGATCATCGCGGCCCACTTCACGCGGCGGCGGCGGTACAAATGGATGAGGTGAATGATGACCGGCAGCGCGGCCAGCGGCAGGCCGAGGAGCAGGAGCGGCTGCAGGAAAGTCATCGGGAGGCGCGCTTGGGCGTGCGATTGAGCAGGAAGCGGACGAGCACGTCATCGTAGCGCTCGTGCAGCTTCACGCGGTGATAGTCCATGCCGGTCGAGCGCACCAGCTCGTCGAATTCCGCGAGATACTTGCGCACGGCGGTGTGATAATTGCGCGCGATGAGCGAGGGATCGGCGAGCACGGGATCGCCGCCTTCGAGGTCGATGAAATGCGCGGGCTGGTCGAAGTCGAAATCGAGTTCCTTCTGGTCAAGCAGATGAAACGCCGTCACATCGTGCTTCTTGAAGCGCAGGTGCTGGATGGCCGTTTTCAACTCGGCGGTCTGGACGAAGAAATCGGAGAAGATGACAACGAGCGCGCGCTGGCGGATGTTCTCCGCCGCATCGTGCAGCGCGGTCAGGAGCGTCGTGCCGCCCACCGGCTTGATTTCGGCCAGGCGGTCGAGCACGAGCCCGAGATGCACCGCGCCGCGGCGGGCGGGAATTTCGATCGGCTTCTCGGCGAGGCTGCGCAGGCCGACGGCGTCGCCCTGCTCGGCGGCAAGATAGGCGAGCGTGCCGGCGAGCTTGCGCGCGTAGTCGAGCCGCGTCGCGCCGGCGGGCCCGTAAGCCATCGAGCCGCTGGTGTCGAGCAGCAGGCAGAGGCGCAGGTTGGTGTCGGCCTCAAACTCTTTTATATAGAAGCGGTCGCTGCGGCCCCAGGTGCGCCAGTCGAGGCGGCGCGTGTCGTCACCGGGCACGTATTTGCGGTACTGAGCGAACTCGAGCGACGAGCCGCGCACGGGACTGCGGTGCTTGCCGGAGACGGTGCCGAGCATGGCGTGACGCGCGTGCAACGGCAGCGCCATTAACCGGCCCAGGACGGCGGAGTCCAGGAAGGAGCGGCGGTCTTCGGCCATTGGAATGGCTCCCTACGCCGCTTTACCCAGCTCCTCCACGAGACGCCGGGCCACATCGCGGCTGGTGACGCCCTCGGACTCGGCCGTGAAGGTGGTCATGACGCGATGGCGCAAAACGGGGTCGGCCACGGCGACGATGTCCTCCATGCGCACGACGTAACTGCCCTGCAAGGCCGCGCGGGCCTTCGCGCCGAGGATGAGATATTGCACGGCGCGCGGTCCGGCGCCCCAACTGACCAGCGGCTTGACCCACGTGGGGCTGTCGGGGTTGCCGGGCCGCGTGCGGCGGGTGAGATCGACGGCGAATTCATAGAGATGGTCCGGCACCGGGACGCGGCGCACGAGCTTTTGGAACGCGATGACCTGCTCGCCGCTGATGACGGGTTCGAGCGTTGGCAAATCGGAGCCGGTGGTGTTGCGCGCGATGGCGAGTTCCTCGTCGCGCGAGGGATAATCGACGCCGATCATGAACATGAAGCGGTCGAGCTGCGCCTCGGGCAGGGGATAGGTGCCTTCCTGCTCGATGGGATTCTGCGTGGCGAGGACGAAGAACGGGGCCTGGAGCGCGTAGGTGCGGCCTGCGATGGTGACGCGGTGCTCCTGCATTGCCTCGAGCATCGCGGCCTGCGTCTTCGACGGCGCGCGGTTGATTTCGTCGGCCAGCACGATGTTGGCGAAAACGGGGCCGGGCGCGAACTCGAACTCGCGTCGGCCGCCGGGCAATTCCTGCAAAATGTCCGTGCCGGTGATGTCCATCGGCATGAGGTCGGGCGTGAATTGAATGCGGCTGAAGGTGAGCGACATCGCCTCGGCCAGCCGCGAGATCAGCAGCGTCTTGGCCAGGCCGGGCACACCCATGAGCAGCGCGTGGCCGCGGGCGAAGAGGCAGATCGAGAGCTGCTCGATGACCTGCTGCTGCCCGACGATGATGCGCTTGAGCTGCTCACTGAGCTGTGTGTTGACCTGACGTAATTGGTCGATGGCGTCGACGTCGTCGGCGGGAAGGGAGTGGGAAGTCGGTTCGGTGGACATAGGGAAACCGGGGCATGCTTATCAGATGGGGAGCGAAATGCAACCTTGGCCGTTTTTACAAGGGAGCAATGACATGGACGCTCGAGATAACGCAACCGCGCGGAAATTTGTTACGAAAATCGCGCGGGCCGGTCAGTGCACGGTCAGTGCACGAGGCGCTTGATGTCGTTGATGACCGCATAGGGGCCGACGTAGGTCGTCCCGTTGAAGCTGTTGGAGAGGATCTTGCCGTCGGAGCTGACGAGGACGAGGTCGGGGATGCCGCTGCCGCAATACTGGTTGGCGTTGGAGCCCTCGATGTCCTCGTAGCGGGCGGCGGGCCAGGGCATGGAATCGCCGGTCATGTAGGCGAACATGTCGTCGGCGTTGTTGTCGTGATTGACGAAGATGAGTTCGAAGTTGGGGTGCTGGGGTTTGAATTCGTTGTAGAACTCGACCAGCTTCGGCGTGAAGGCGCGGCAGGGCGGGCACCAGGATGCGGAGTAATAGAAGGCGAAGTATTTCACGCCATTCAGGCTGGCGGTGTCGAGGGGCTTGAGCTGGCCCTTGTCCAGCTTGACGAGGTGGTAGCTGAATTTCGAGGCGAGGCCGGCTGCGGTTTGCGCATGCGACACGCCGAAGGAAGCAACGAGCAGGACCAGGCCGGCGCAAAAAGTCTTTTGGAGGAAGGAAGGCATACCCAAGGCTAACCCTACGCAAAGAAGAGGCAAGGCCCGGCTGGATTCGCACGGATTCTCCGCTAGGGTCATAGTGAACACATGTTGGACGCGGTAGTTATCGGGTCAGGACCCAACGGCTTGTCTGCCGCGATCACGCTCGCCCGCGCGGGCCGGGAGATCGTGGTCTACGAGGCGCAGGACGTGATCGGCGGCGGCGCGAAGTCGGCCGAGCTGACGTTGCCGGGCTTCGTGCACGATGTTTGCTCGGCGGTGCACCCGCTGGGCATCGCGTCGCCGTTTTTCCAGTCGCTGCCGCTGGACCAGCACGGACTCGAATGGATCCAGCCGCCCGTGCCGTTGGCGCATCCGCTCGACGACGGGCCGCCGGCGCTGCTGCAGAATTCGCTCGAGGCGACGGCGGCGGCCCTGGGCAAGGACGGGAAGGCGTGGCGGCGCTTGTTCGAGCTCTCGCTGAAGAACTGGCCCGATCTCAAGCGCGACTTGCTCGGGCCGCTGCGCTTTCCCTCGAAGCCGATGGTCATGGGCGAGTTTGGATTGGATGCGCTCCGTTCCGCCGCGGCCGTCGCGCGCAGGTTCTCGACGCCACAGGCGCGGGCGCTGTTCGGCGGCATCGCCGCGCACTCCGTTTTGCCGCTGACGGCCACGGCCAGCAGCGCCGCCGGCCTGGTGCTCGCGCTGGCCGGATTCGCCGAGGGCTGGCCGATTCCACGCGGCGGATCGCAGGCCATCGCGAACGCGCTCGCGGCGCACCTGCAGTCGCTCGGCGGGCGGATCGTGACGTCGTCGCCCATCAGCTTCCTCGCGCAGATGCCGCCTTCGCGCGTGATCCTGCTCGACCTGACGCCGAGGCAGATTCTCAGAGTCGCGGGCGAGCGGCTGACGCCGGCTTATCGCAAGAAGCTCGAGAAGTACCAGTACGGCCCCGGCGTCTTCAAGCTCGACTGGGCGCTGAAGGCGCCGATCCCGTGGAAGTCGCCCGAGTGCGCCACGGCCGGCACGGTGCATCTCGGCGGCTCGCTCGAGGAGATGATCGTCTCCGAGAAAGCGTGCTGGGAGGGCGCGTACGCGGAGAAGCCTTACGTGCTCCTGACGCAGCCCTCGCTCTTCGATCCGTCGCGCGCGCCGGCGGGCCAGCACACGGCGTGGGCCTACTGCCACGTGCCGAACGGCTCGACGCACAACTGCACCGAGGCGATCGAGCGGCAGGTCGAGCGTTTCGCGCCCGGCTTCCGCGACGTGGTACTCGAGCGGCACGTGCTCGACCCGCAGAAGCTCGAGGCGCTGAACGCCAACCTCGTCGGCGGCGACATCGGCGGCGGAGCGGTCACGCTGTCGCAGCTCTTCCTGCGGCCGACGCGGCAGCTCTACGCGACCTCCGATCCGGCCATGTTCATCTGCTCGTCCTCGACGCCGCCAGGCGGTGGCGTGCATGGCATGTGCGGCTTCCATGCGGCGCAGGCGGCGCTCAAGTACCTGGCGAAGGCGAAGGCTTAAATCGCTTGCGGAGCCTATAAAAATAGGTGAAGTAAAACCTCCTGTTGATTTAACGCATGCGCTCGCGCAGGAGGGGCGTGAGTTTTGGCAATTCCTGCGTGGCGGGACCGTAGTGGCGCTCGCTGAAGAGGCCCTCGTTCATTTGCCGACTCGGCTCGAGGTTTACGAGGACCGAGTAGGCGCGCGAGTTGCCGAAGAGCTGGTCCGCCGGCAGGACCGTGCCCGAGGTGCCGACCACGACGACCGTGTCCACCTCGCGCAGTCCCGCGACGACGTGGTGGAGATCGTCATAACGCGGCGCGGCCTCGCCGAAGAAAACCACGCCCGGCTTCACACGGTTGGACGCGCACTCGGGGCAGCCCTGGCGATCGTAGCGCGGGCCATCGATTTCCCACTGATGGCCGCAGTCGAAGCAGCGCAGCAGGCGGATATCGCCGTGAAGCTTGATCACGCCGGTGCAGCCCGCGGTCTCGAGCAGGCGGTCGATGTTCTGCGTGAGGATCACAACGCGCCCCGGCCACATTTTCTCCCACTCGGCGATGGTGCGATGGGCAAGATTCGGCCCGGCCTTCGCGCCGGACACGCGGCGCGCGTCGTAGAAATCATGCACCGCGTCGAAGTTGTCCTCCCACGTCGTGATGTCGCACACGGTGCGAATGGAAACGCCCTCCCACAAGCCGCTCGC
>Ga0116229_10004702_pt1 | contig 22382 bp, 22 predicted proteins | sample S1TSphgellanicum_3_FD_87313 | JGI IMG/M metagenome (GOLD analysis project Ga0116229, IMG submission 87313) | Host-associated microbial communities from peat moss isolated from Minnesota, USA - S1T2_Fc - Sphagnum magellanicum MG | ecosystem: Host-associated > Plants > Peat moss > Unclassified...
AAAAAAACTCTCACATACTTCTAGATCCACCGTTGAATTTAGGGTTTGATGAATCCTTTAGATCTAGGGTGTTCGAGTTTTGATGAGGTTCCGTCGTTGCTCCCACACCTTACGCCTATCCGAATTTATTAAATAAAAAGGCCTCGACCCCTTTTGAACGTAAGTACCACCTTGTTGTACTACCTTCTTGGTTTTTTTGTTGATGCAGGTGCAACTAGTCATGGCGGACGATGACGTTACGCCTTCAAATCCTCCAGTCGCACCCGTACAACAAGAAGAGCTTGAAGAAGCACTGTTTGACTTGAATGTTTCTCAACGGCCGCGCGAAGAAGAACCGCCCAGGAGAGTGGTGCGCACTCGAGTTGCTCGGTCGGTATGGGATCGTCGATTCTCTCCTAACCCGCGTGTTTTAGCAATTTATTTAGAGTTTGTTCCTGTTCGTGGAGCCGCGCTAGAAAGGTTTGAAGAGTGCTAGTGTGAAGATGATGATGTCCATCTCCATTGTCGAACGTGGGTTCCCGGTGATGGCCATTATCGTTGGCTACGAGGCCCGATCAACCCACTTCCCTTAGAGCATCGAGCCGAGTACCTTGCTCGCACCATTCGCTGCATCCTAGATTTTTTACAACTGTGATCTATCCTTTAAGTCAGTTATTCAGTTGTAATTCACTTGAAGCTACTCAGGTGGAAATGTTTAATACTTAAGTTTGAATTGATTCTATTTAGAAGTCTGATAGAAGTGGAATTAAATAAAGATGTACTAGGACTACATCCTAAAAATCTTACAAATACATCATTAGTGTTTGAATATTCTTCTACATACTAACTTAACCTTGTCATGGCGAAATGCTATTGTTAATTATGGGCTTGTATTTCCTACATATCAATAAATCACATCTAATTCTACATCCCCTTTCCCTTCTCTTCAACATAAAAGGGATAATGTACTCTAAAAGGTTTACTAAGTGCTTAACTGATTAAGCGTTACATCAACTGAAATAAATAAGTACTATATGCCTGGAAATGTCACAAAGGCTGATTCAACTATTAATAATCACTACTTGGAGGCTTATAAGCATTCAAATCATTAATACTAAAGAAAATTATGAAACTAAGGCTTAACTAATTGTTAAACTATAATCCATGGCTCACAGCCCCCTCCATTGGTTGTTGAAAAGGACAAGACGTATTGCAAGTTTTAGCAAGAACAGTGCCAGGGGAGAGTTTTGAATCAGAGGTTGATTTTGATGATGATATTGACAACTTCCTAATTGTAACCAACTTTTCTCGATTTCAAGTAATAGCTCCACGCAAGGAATAAATTTATTCAGAAATTTGGTGACCTTGTGTGGACACTAAGGTCCTAAGGGGGGGATGATGTTATGAATATAATGTTTATCGAATGGTGAACAATGGGTATTTGTAGAAGTCTTCGTAAGAACCTTGTCGAAACAAGGAAATATGTCTGTTGAATTAAGCTATAACTGATCTAAGGTAAACGTTTTATTGATATTCAGTAGGACTTAACAAGTTCGACTGTTAACACACTTACCTACCAAACCCATGGGTTTACCAAAATGATGTACGTTTAATTATATGAAGGTTTGAATAAATAGGGAAGGAGATGGAGATATTAGGGGAGGTGCAAAGTAGTCTTTACCAAAAAACCTAGGATAAATGATACTTACATATTTAGACTTGATAATACATATGTCGCAACCCTAGTCTTAGGCTCGGGACCAAGGCAAGGGTTTGCAAAGGTGTGGGCCAAGACTAAGCCCGGGAGTCATGTCTCATGCTCCCGGGAATGTAAAAGAGTGTGAGGGAATGAACCCTCACACTCCCAAGTGAACTCCCATTTTGGGAGTTGGAGTCCCAACGGACTTCCAAATTTTCAGAGGGCGATTGCAAGGGTCAAAACTCATTGGACTGAAACATTCCTTATATCATTGGAAATTTCTTAAAACTTAAATGTCTGAAATGGGTTTGCATGACCCATTTGGACACTTGAAACACAAGTTATGGCCAAAAGAAGGGCCGGGAGTCAAATGAGAGTCAAATTGGCAATTTGACTCCCGACCACTAAAAATCAAGATTCACCCTAATTTCCTTGTGTACAGGTGACGTGTGATATACCATTGAAAAGCTCTCAACAAGGGCTATAACTTTGCTATAGACCTCATCTCAATCGGAGGTCTGTAGACAAAGTTATGGGCCCCCAAAGTTGCGGGAGCCCCAAGTTTGGGAATTTTGGGACTCCCACTTGGGAATCCTAGGACAAAATGCCATTTGGATGTGGGCCTTGTGGAGAGGCACAAAATATACTATAAGGGGGAAGGTGATGGCTTCCCCCAAGTCCAGGCCATGGTGAGTCTTGTGAGTTTGAGTTTGCTCGTGGTTCTTCCTAGCACCAAAAGTGTTCAAATTATGCACTAACCAACTTGTTGTTTGGTTTGTGCAGGTCCGTGTGAGTAATTGATGCTTGTCACTCTTCCTAGTTCCCATCCTGGAGCTCCAACACGCCCTTCTACCCCCAAAGTGCTACGAGCCAAGGAGCATGCCCCAACTCCTTACTTTTCCACTATTTCCACCTTAGATTCATATTTGAGTCTATAAAGGGTGTTGGGAGCGTGTCAACATACTACACTAATTTTATGATCGTGAGATGTTTTTTATATGAATGTTCCATCTTCTGCATTGTTTGTTGGTAGCATTATGTAATTTATAACATGTTTTAACTACTTGGGTATGTGGTATTACGTGTAGATGGTAGACAAAAACCCAACAGCGATGACCATCCAAGTCACATCAAAACCATCACTAACATTAAGCATCCTAAGAAATAGCTTAAGCAACCTTGGAAAAAGCTTAAAAACCCTAAGAAAGAGCCCAAACAACCTATGAAGAAACTTAAACACCTTAGGAAAAAAACCTAGGTAACCTAAGCAAAAGGCCATGAAACCTATAAAAAAAAACCTAGGCTTCTTAGGAAAAAACCTGAACAACCTATGAAAAAATGAAACAACTTACAAAAAAGTCCGAGCACCTTAGGAAATAGCATGTGAAGTTCATGAAAAAACTTAGGTAAATTAGGAAAAAACCTAGGTAGCTTATGAAAAACCTTAAAAGTCCTAGGAAACATTTAATCAACCTAGGAAAAAACCTAGGACCTATAAGAAATGTTTAGTTAGCTAAGGAAAAAGCCTAGGCAATGTAAGGGAGAACCCACACAACCTATAAAAAAACTTAAGCACCCTAGAAAAAAACCTAGGTGGTTTATATAAAAGCCTAAGCTCCTTAGGAAATATCGTAGGTAGTCTATGAAAAATCCCAGGCAACCAAGGAAAAAGCCTAAATAGCTTAGAAAAAAGTCATAGCAATTTAGAAAAAAACCAAGGCCTACTAGCAAAGCTTACACTTATTTACTTCTAAATGGTTCACTAGGGCTTCTTTCCTCTTCCTTTTTTGTTTGCTTTTAATTCAAAGACTATCAAACTGCCTATAATCAACTAAACATTTTAGCCATTGGAGTTTAAACAACCTAAGAAAAAGCCAAGGCTTCATAGAAAAATGTTTAGTTAGTTTAGGAAAATGCCTAGACTCCCTAAGAATAAACCTAAAAAGCCTATGAAAAAGCCCAAGCTACAAAATACAATACCTTCATCTTGTGTGTACACATGTACACACAAAAAGTACATATATGAAAGATGAGGGTATTGTAAATTGGTATTTGACTACCTATAGGAAGTTCACAACAATGAAGGTGAAAATTGGAATACCTTTATGCATAAAGAAGGTATGCAATAAAACTCACAAAAATCCAATAAAAGATTGATGGCCGGAGCCATCACGAGGAGACAAAAAGGGAAGGCCAAAGAAAGGCCAAAGACGTGTAACCCGCAGGAACCAAGAAAAAGAGAAAGTTAATCCTTCTTGTGATAGAAAGCTATCTCACCCACGACCTCTTTAATGTCACCTACATGCAAATTGTGAGATTTAATAATAATGGGAGGTCTAGAACAAGCATCACCTGCCAACATAATTTTCCTCTCTATGGTAAAGGCTAAAGCATGTTGAAGAATAATACTAACACGTTGTCTAAAAAGACAAGGATAAATGACCTCCCGATTGTTTATCATGGAAAAGATGGGCACACTCCCTGATGAAATGATCCATATCACGCCTAGGTGCATCATGCACCTCCATGGCCATTAAAATATAGTGGTGCCCCACATGAAGCCTTTACTTCCGGACTTTATCAATGGTGTTAAGTTCTACCATTACACTTGTTGGTTGACTAATGACACTTAAAGGACTTAAAGCCATTGTCTCCCGTGTTGGGTCTATAACCATCACATTGGCAACAAAGACCTAGTCCCACTAATAAAAAAACATGTATTTTTTGCCTTCATTTTATTACATTTACCTTCATTATGTATACATGTATGAATACAAGATGAAGGTAATGTAATTTGGTACTTCCTAATGTTGAAAAAGATAGTGAAAGATAGCAATATTTTTATTTTACTGCATATTTTCATTATTTATATGTGTATACATGCAAGATGAGGATATTGCAATTTAACACTTGATGGTGTTATGGATTCCCACATCAATTATAATTCAAAAAATTACAATACCTTCATTGTTTTACAAACCTTCATTATGCATACATGTATACATCCAAGATGAAGGTATTGTAAGATGTATTTGACAATCTTGAAGAAGTTTCATAATAATTACAATGAAAAATCAGAATACCTTCATTTTTCTACAAACTTTCATCAAGTGTACATGCATGATGAAGGTATTGCAATTTGTCATATACCTAGGCTAATTAGGCTTTTTCTTGGGAGCCTAAGTAGCCCAAAGTTTTTCTAGGGCTTCCTTGGCATTTTTCAAGACTACTTGGGCTCTTTCCAATGTCATGCCATGCCTAGGATTGGGGATGGGCTTGTCTAGGTCTCTTTGGTGATTTCCTAGGTGACATTTTGCTATTCAAGGGGTAGACTTTTTTTTATAGGCTACCTAGGGGTTTTCCACTTAGTAAAGGCCATGGACATAGCATGGTATTCCAAATGCGCTTGTCTAGGTATTTTTGGTGATGTCTCAAGCTTCTTAAACATGGGCCTAGGCTTCTTAAGCACTATGCAAGGTTATTCATTAGTGCCCAAATTTAATTTGTTTAATTGTTCATCAACAATGAGTGTCCATCATGTAATTTGTTTGTTTTCAATTGTGATGTCAACAAATTCATCAAATATCAATGTTTCTCCAAGTTCATGTTGATAATACCAGAAGGGATAATTAATATTATCTCAAGTTGTGCCATTCCTACATATACTTTGGGTAGGAATTTTAATTATTTTGGACTTATTTCTCCAACATGCCACAACTTTGGTATGGCATGGTATAAACATTCCTCATTTCCATCCATCAATCCTCCTTCCCAATCATAAATATCATCAAGATTGCAAGGTCTTTGGGAAGGATGTACCATTACTCATTTATCTGTACTCAATGTCATTGTTTTGGTATCAACAATGATTGTTAAACTGTTATTACCCCAATCATGATGAGTTTTAACTTGCTTTAGCCATGGTCTTCCTAAAAGCATCAAATAAGCTTATAGAGTATCTTCCATCTGTGACACTATAATTGAGATTTTGAATGTACACCCTATTAAGTCAATTTTGAGGTTTTGTATTAACCTTAGTGGTTATACCTTCCTTTGATCTTCCATTCTTCCCATAAATGGTGTTGATTGAAGTTTCTTCAAGCCTAATTTCTTCTGCATATGTTCGGAAATAATATTTACTCCAAATCCACCATCTAGTAGAACATCCATGATTTCATAGTTTCCAATGGATACCTGTACAACAGGTATAATTTCATCAAAGTCATTTTTGTGGTGTGTACCAAATCTACACACATTTGGTACATGTTCATTTTGCATCTTTAAAAAGAATTTTGCTAATATTTTTTGTAATTGGGGGCAAATCTTGATTAGTTGCCTCAATTTGACCTCCATTTTCATATTAAAAATTTGATCATCGAGCATCCCTTCCAACTTCCCTTCAAGAATAATTAAGTTTCCTTAATACCAAATTGTTGTTCATTAGCCTTGGTTGTTTTTATTCATGTATCATTACAATATTATTTCTCTTTACTTTCCTCATAGTAAGGTAAGATTTCCCAATCTTGCTTTGGTCTTTCTTTGGTATTGATTGTTAATTTGTGGATATCCTTTGAAGTATCTGGATATAGTTGTGTTAGAACATCCATCTTGGTTTGTATTCGTTGTATTTCACCTACAAGTTTTTGACGTATTACCTTCGTGCGATCCCACTTCATCCTTCTCCCTTTTGTGGGATTATTTTCGCTAATGATATTTTCTTCTTCAAGTTCCTTCAATCATTGACTTTGAGTGGCTACAAATGCTGGTATAATGAATATATACACTACATAATAACAACATTGACCCCAACCTTGTGCTAAGAATTCTTATTCTCATGTTATAAATGTTGTTTCCATAGTGGACAATCATTCTTCTAATGTCCTTTTCAACAACCGAAACACTTCATATCCCCTCCTTGCCAATTTCCATTATTTCAATTGTACTTATTCCAATTATAGCCATTTTGGTTATACCCATTTCGATCTTGTCAATATCCTGGAATATTTTGCCATCCTTGATTTTGTCCATGTTAATTGTCTTGCCATCCTTAGATTTCCTTTCTTCAATTATCATAGCTAGGATTATTATTATTTAACTACCAAAAACTTTGTTCTTGCTTAACCTATTCAACTGGTGCTTTAGGTTGTACTACATTGACCGGGGTGTCCTTTTTGACATACTATCCTCCTGATTCTTTCAATGGATAGTCATTGGTTTCATGCCCTTATTTTCGACAAATGTTACAAATTGTTTGTGGAAGTTTACATTCCTTTGTCAAATGACCTTCATTATGACATTTTTGACATAATACGCTTCATCAATATCCGTCATCTCACTCCTTGCAATTTTTCTTTATTTCCTTCTTTTGTTCATCATTAGCTAATTCTTCATTTAAATATTCACTATCTGACAATGTTTGGGAACGTCTACTCCTACATGGTGTAGGCATCTTTTCTTCAATTTCTTTTGCCAAATTAGCTACTTTGACAATTGTTGATCTAGGCATTCCAATAATGGCTAATTTTAACTTTTTTCTTAGTCTTTCCCTAAAGGTCTCTCTCAAATATACATCATCTAGTTGTTGTGGTATAACAACACACAATTGTAAAAATCTATCATAATAATTTTCCAATGTTTCATGTTTCCATTGCTTCACTTCTCTCAAAACTACTATGGCTTATTTTTTGCTACACACATCACTAAATCTTGAAATAAATGCACGTTGAACCTCTTTCTAGGTTGCAACAAGATTTGCTATCTTTTAACGGGTAAACCAACTCACATTTTTTCCTTGTAATGTTGTAGGAAAATATTGTAATTTATGTGCATCAGTGTCCTCACCATTCATTACACATACTTGGCTAATCTTTTAATGTGGGTAACCACATAATCACCATCATGGAACTTGGGTAATGGTATTTGTAATACATTTGGTGCCACTATCACCATTGATGGGGGCACATGTATTACAATTGCTATGAATTGGGAAAATAAATTGGTTTGTTTGTTGCGCAACAAATGTTGGTCTTTCTTGCCATGGTGATTATTGTTCAACTGCTTCAAACAATGGATTTCTTACTATATTGATCATTTATGGTGCTACAATGATGAGATTGGTTTTTCTTCGATTTTAATATCAAATTTTGTTCATAGATTTTTAACTATAATGAAAAACCTTTATATTGACTTCAAAGATTGTGTTACTATTTTTGTAGGCTTTTGTTTAGGTATGAGAATTTTTGACTAGGATTGAGTTTCTCCTTCCTATAGTGTTGATGTTTCAACTTTGTTGTGTTCTTCAAGTGTGGTTGATGTTGTGGACTGTGCATCAGTGTCATTGGTAGTGGATTGCACTCCTTCAACCATTGTTTGTGCAGCCAACACATATGCTTTTTAAAGCAATGGTTCTTGGAGTTGATATTTGGTCTTGCTCCCCAAATGCTGAACTCTTTCCATCAATTGTAAGTATCAAAATGTTTAACCCAAAATTCAACATTCCTAAGATCTTCCCTCACTTTTCTTCTTAAATTCTGCTCTATATTAACTTGATCTCAACTTTTCTTCTTGTCCATCATGGGTTCCCATAAACATATACCTTTTATCCTATCTATCCCTCATATTTTGATGGTTTATGGCCTTTTTGTTAAAGGTGGAATCAGTAAAGTAGGTATCAACATAGTTTGTTTGTATTTTTCTAAAGAGTATTTTTCATTTCCCTTTGTTCTTAAACAAAATTCCCCTTTCTTTTTTCCAGGTATCCATAATGCATCACATGGCATCCATTTTTCAATTAAAACGTTGATATTTACTTTGTTAAATTCTCTACAATCTAGTAGTTTAATAACATGATGTGTTCTATAAACATTTTCAATTTGTAATAATATAAGTAAATAGACTAGGATGGCAAGCCAACATCTATACTTTGTTAATTTAGATGTGTCTATAATCAACGATTTATGTTGAATGCACCATGTTTTCGTATTCCCATGTAATTTTTCTATGATTAATGTTTGAACATTCTGTTGTAATTCCTGAATTTTTTCCATAAAACACACCCATGTTTCTTTTTCTGGTACCCTTTGAAGTGTGTACATATATTTTGTTATTGACCATCCAAATTTATTTGATTAACGTAATCTTTTTTGAACCATGTCTATGGTAATAACCTCTTTTAGTTTTTCTTCCCCTAGAATGATTGTAGACATTGCTCACCTTCATTCGTGCCATCCTTGATAAACATTATTATAATAATTTACTACTAATTTTTATTTTGCCATATCTTGCTCATAATAAGTGAAAAAATTAGAATGCATATTTATGTATTCTACTTTTCTACAATCATCTTTAAGTGAGATACCCTTTATTTCCTAAGTCTATATATTCCATAAAAATCCTTAACTCCACGTGGAAAAACAATTGTTAAAATGTGCAAATAATAAAACTCTAAGTCAACTTCATATATTTCTACAAACTTTTCTTCAACCATTTATAGTAATAACAATGGTATTTGCTTTTCTTCAGTGGATAATTCATTTCCATACCTATATGCTACCAAATCCTCGATCCATCTACATCATAATTGTAACAAATCAAGAGGTATCCACCATTTACTTAATGCATTAATATTTGGTTTATTTATTTTTTATCATCTCTCAATACTTACAATATGATTAGTCGTTGTTACTTTGTCCACTCTTGTTAAAATAAGAACATAAAACTATTACTAATAACCATTTTCTATATTGACATAATTTTTCACTATTAATGTATATAATATAATTTTGTAATGACCATATAGTTGTTTTTCCATGTAATTTTTGTAAAATTAACTCCAAGATTCCTATCAGTAATAATTTAAACCTATCCACAAATTCATTCCAATCGCATTTTTGTGGACATGATCTTGGGGTATATAAATATGCATGTAATGTCCATCCATACATTTAATGATCTTTGAGCAATGTTTTGCCTCTTCTAATGGTAATGTAATTTTTTCCCAAGGATCAAGATTATACCATCTTATCATGTTTCCATACCACTTTTGAGTCTACGAATAAAGTACTCTTTTAGACACATCTTGCATGGTATTGTTCAATTTCAAGGAATAATTCAAAAAAATCTTGGACATAGTTGGCACCCTCCAATGACATATTTCTTAACATTCTACCGAATTGATTAACATGAAAAGCTCCTAAATTAAAACAACATTTACCCCCATATTGTAATTGTATCCATTTTCTTCAGATGTACACAATACAAAATTCTACATTTACGAGATATAATTATGCATGTTCCATTAAAAACTTATGTTATTCCAAATTTAACAACACCAATATCCCCAATATGGTTGCCAAATGTTAACAATGGTTTTGATGTGATTTGGGTGGTCATTGTTGTTGGGTTTTTGTTTACCATCTACACATAGTACCACATACCCAAGTAGTTAAGACATGTTATAAGCTACAAACAGCTACAAGCAAGCAATGTGAAAGATGGAACATTCATATAGAAAGCATCATGTGATCATAAAATTAATGTAGTGTGTATTATCAAGTCTGAGAACATAAATATTATTTGTCTTACGCTACTTGGTAAAAATTATTCTGCGTTTTTCCTAATATTTCCATCTCCCTCGCTGTTTCTTCACACCTTTAAATAATTAAGCTTACGTTGTTCCAACAAACCCATGGGTTTGGCAAGTAAATGTGTTAACAACCAAACATGTTAAGTCCTACCGAATATCAATAAAACATTTACCCTATATTAGTTATAATTTAGTTCGACAAATAAATTGTTTTGTTTTGACAAGGTCCTTACCATGACTTCTACGACTACCCATTGCTCACTATTTGGTAAACATTAGATTTTTATCACCTAGGTTTTTTTCCTAGCTACTTGAACTTTTTCTTAGGTGCATAGGTTTTTCATCAATTGTTGATAATTTTTCCTATCTCCATGAGCTCTTTTGTAAATTGTTTAGGTTTTTTCTTAAGACACCTAAGCTTTTTCATGGGTTATCTAGGCTTTTTCTTTGGCTACCTAGGTTTTCTTTTAGATTTTTTAGGCTTTTTCCTAGGTCAACTAAGCATTTTCCAAGGCTTTTTAGTCTCTTTCATAGGTTGTTTAAGCTCTTTCCTAAGGTGTTTAGGCTCTTTGTACATTGACTAGGCTTTTTTTAGGGTTTCATCACAAACTTCCCATCCCACAATTTGATAATGGAAATTGTGTGAAAATTGTTTTTTCATGGGTTTGTACGTTTTGCACACAAATGTCTTGTGTTTAAAACACAAATGATGCATGTATAAATAGGATGAAATATTTTCATATTTTCATGAAAAAATTCATCCTACTTATACATGCATCATTTGTGTATTTAAATGCAAAACATTCGTGTGCAAAACGTCCAAACCCATGGAAGAACAATTTCCACATGATTTCCATTTCCAAATCATGGGATGGGAAGTTTGTGGTGAGTCTTGGGATTTTTCATAGGTTGCATGGGCTTTTCCCTTGGCTAATTAAACTTTTACGGAAGGTGCCTAGGTTTTTAAAAATAGCCTGGGTTTTAATTTCCTACACTAGCTAGGTTTGTTTTTTCTACACTTTCTACAAAAAGATGTTGATTAATATAATTGAAAAAGTGTCAATTTGAACTCAAATAGTTGAAATTTTAACATTTTTTAATTACATTAGTTGACAAATACAAGTTGAAAAACACATGTTTTTCAATGATTAAAGAGGATCCTCTTTAATCATGTAGAGATTAGCTCATAATGAAATTCGTGACATAAGGGTGTACCATCGCTCTCTCCATACAATATGCCCAGTCTTTACAAATATGCAATAAAATGAAAGCATTGGCAAAATTTCTCACTAGTGCAATCTAAAAAATAATCTAGTGCCATGTTGTACAACAACTTTTCTTGGAAAAAAAAAGCACCAAAGTCACCACATGAGGAAAAATAGTTTGAAGTCACCATATTTAGACGATAAGTTCCAACATTTTTTTTTTTGGGAATGTTTGGCATTTGGTGAGATTTTTTCCAAAAATTTATATTTAGTCAAATACTGTAGTACACTGGCCATTTCAACACATGTCCGTCGAATAATTAATTAATTTTGAAACATTCATTTCAACAGATGGAATATTTTTAAGTATCCATTATTTTCCTTCACAATATTTTTTGATTTGGAAAAAATAATTTCAAAAAATTTCAACATTTCTGAAAATAATATAATTAGTGCCGAATTGGCCAATGTACTAAGGTATTTCTTTTTCCCAGAAAAACGGGTGGGGGGGGGGGCAACAATCGAATTTTAAAAAAAAAATCGATGTTTCTAAACATTGTTCAAGCAAGTAGCCTACTGGCGAGGATATAAAATTCATAGTTAGGGTTTCCTCTTTCCTTTGGATCTGGTGAATTTGTCGAAGGAGACCAGGGAATGGAGACAGACAGACAGACAGAGAGAAAAGAGGAGAAGAGAGTTTTGAGAATCTGCTAATTCGCGGCTATAATTTCGGAGAGTACCTATTGTTGCTATTGTTCTTTGCGACTAAGAAGAAACACGTGTGGCATATTCAAAATCACGGCGGAAGAAGAAGAAGAAGAAATAAGAAGAAGAAAACTTGTGAACAGATTTTCAGTAAAGAAGAACAAGATTCTATGAGAAACACTTGTGGCATATTCTAGAAGAAGAAAGCTCTTTAGAGTTTCTCGAATTCTTTTTTCTCATACGGACTTAGAGACTGTTTTGTGCAGATTTCTTTCGTCGATCGTCGTGCAGGAGTTTCTTGTTTCCTGTAGCAATTTTCGGGTAAATTTCAAGCCAAAGTATCGAGAAAGAAAGAGGAAGAAGAGAGAACAATAGATGCCTTTGCGATACAGGGCTGCAGCAATTTGAGGAATTCAGAACTCGCACAGATCCTTTTCCTCTGAAAGATTTGCAACACAGGAACCAGCGGTGAGCATGGAAGGACGAGAGCTTGCTGATTGATGCAGAGGATTTTTGAGGCATGGATCCATCAGAATTTCGTCAGAAGGGGATGATGACTCATCATGGCCAAGCTCATGCACCTCCTCTCCACATCACGGATATTACACAGTCTTGGAGACAACCTCAACAACCACAGAGGGATGTGTGCACACGAAGAGGGGCTGTTCATGATGGGTTTCGAAAGGGTCTTCCGGAAATTGAGCAATTGGAAAGGGAGCAGGGTTTAATCAAGGGAATGCAAGCTCTTGGACGATTCATGCAAACACATCCTGACTACTGGAATGAATCCTCTTCTCAGTTACTCCTTGAGGTAAAGTCTTACTGGTGTCTTCATCTTCTTGAAGTGAGACACTTCATACACAACAGCTATGTCACAGCTGAACCCTAAAACCTTTTGCATCCGATGTGAACCTTGCACCTTGTTCCTTTTAGTTTCACCCTTACTACACACATGGAGGAAGAGTGAAACTACTTAATCCCCACTCTGATTATAGTTTGAAGCTTGCTGCAATTCAGTATGTTTTCATGCCCAAAGGTTAACAGTGGCAACAGACCTATGAATGCTTTCATGTCCAAAGATTAACAGCAGCAACAGACCCATGTTTGTTTTCATGTCTAAAGGTTAATAGCAGCACGAGACCAATGTATGTTTTCATGTCCAAAGCTTAGCAGCAGCAACAGACCCATTCAACTTTTCTTGAGAAAGATGATGATCTCCTACTTCAAAGCTGTACAATGTTTCTGTACTTGGTAGTTGGAAAAACGTGTCATGTTGGAGGTTCCTGCAATGGTGTGACACCCATATCTTCATTTAGATCTATTTTGAACCTATTATCATAGTTTGCTTTGCATCATGTATGAATTGTTGGCACAGCAGGCTGCAACAAAAAAGAGGGTTGTGTGATCCAAGACCAAATTGCAATTTTAATGAGGACAAGCTATACAACAAATGGAAGAGATTGTGGTCTTGACTATTGTGCACAGTGGAGTTGACAGGAGGTTGCCAATTTGAACATTGCAGCTTCAAGTGGAGAAGTCCATGACCATGCCTTATTCATAACAGGCTTGGTGGCCCCAATGATAGAGATTCTTGATGCACAACAAGAGACAGTGAAAAAGACAAGGCAGCTTGCAGCAGAAAAGGACCAGCAGGCTACAATGGCACTACAGAAACTGCAAGTTGAAAACAAGAAGGCGCTTCAGCAGTTGCAAGAGGGCTCTGAGAGGGCAGCCCAAAACAAAGCTTTCTGTGATTCGCTCTTACTGTAAGAATGACTATCTGCACCAGATGCCCAGGTCCTACTAATTTCTTGTCCCATGAAACAGGCTTTGGAACATGTTAACCCCGAACCATCTTTAGTTGTACCTCATAAGGAGCTTTATTCAATTGGCGTCTTTACCTTCTTGTGCCCCTTGTGTTGCACTACTTTCAAAGTGCATAGGAAGGAGTTTGGTTTAAATCCTACACATTCTTATCAGGATGGTAAGACCTTGGTTGCAATCATATGTAATGTTAATCTCCTACAGATGCATAATTTGCCTGGGTCATGTGACTCCTGTTAGGTTTTGTATTACTGCTGCATTAAGCATTCACTCAACACATTCTTTTGAACAGGGATTTGGAAGCAATGAGGCATGCAGCACAGGAGGCACAGTGTCAACTAGAAAGAAAAGAGAAAGAAGTTCAGCAATTTCTGGAGGAGAAGCAAGCACTGCTCTCTTACCTTGTATTTGGAGGACCTTCTGCGTTTGTTGAGTGGGCAACAGAGGAGATGCAAGAACAGGGTTTCGACCTTGCAGAAACACTTGAGCAGGTTTGGTGGCCACACAAAAACAGGCAGGACCTTGTCCAAGATAAACTGCCTCTAGAAAACCCAATTGAGAGTCATGTACAAGAGGTATCTGTTGACAGACAGAGCTCATCAAGGAACCAGGAGCTTTCATCTAAAGAAACCAATGGACAAAATACGTCAGATCCTTTATCCAGCATTGGTGAGGTGGAGAAGCTACTGTGGTTGATTGGCTCAGAGGTATTTCAACAAGGAGTGGAGAGTTATAACCAAGTAGCTGCAAAGGGGGTCTTTTCTGTACCCATGGCTGTGATTGCATTCTGGTTTGGTCTGGCTGGTCGAATGATGTCCCTTGGGACACACATCCTTCTGTCAAAGTTGATCAAACAGTAAGCCTGGTATCCAAAGGTTTGCTGATTGTCTCAAGAAAACAATATTCAGGTTGGGACTCACTTGTCAAATGATGTCCCAGAGAACAGCCATTATTTGATCAAAGTTGGTCAAACAGTAAAAAGTCATTATCTCAAGGCTTGCTGATTGTCTCAAGAAAACACAGCTTCACAGGAAATGGAAATCAATGATTTGCTTCAGCAAATAGCAGGAGGTGTTTGATGCACCTTGCCAATTTCAGAACAGGTCCAGAACAGATGTAGGTATTCTAATAGATGTAAGTGTTCTCATTTGTACAGAAGTAGGTAGGCAGTACGAAGAACATATAGGTGTAGACTAGAGATTGACTGAATCATATCTACAACAGAGCTCTGCTGCAATATCCAGCCAGGAAAAGGATGGTTCGGTAAGTAGTAACTGGAATCCTCCATTCTAAGGGAAGTCTCTGTACACTACAGTTGCATATTTATGCATCTTTGAAAACTAATGTCTTACATTGCATGATCAGTTATTGGAGGCTTGTGCATTCATCATCAACACACTGTTTGTGCATGGTCAAAGTATTTGGTGCAAATTGATGTCCCCACCTTTGGGGCATATTGTCATGGATAGATAGATGTGAAGGATGGGCCAACGGCTAAATGTGAATAACATTGTGCTGACGGTTGGATGTGGAAGTTCATGAGAGAATTTGGAAATACCTGAAGTGGGCCTGATACCATGGTGACAAATGGAGGTGCCTCATTAGAGTGTGAGTATGATAGGGTTCGAGCAAAGAACATAACGCACAATGAGGAATACTTGAAATCTCTCAACCTTGTGCCTCTTCTCCTTAGGTGAGATTTTATGGACATCTGGAAGTAGTTGACCAATGTTTACAGTTCTAAAAAAAATTGCTCCAAGTAAAGTGCATGTCTTTTCATTGAGCTATGGTTTGTATGTGTCTTATAGTGTCCATGCAATCTCATAGAAAGCAGTTGCGGTGAAAGGGCATTGTGGCATCAAAGACCTGCAAAAGCTTCCAATATGTCGTAGTTTGCGATGCAAACACAACATAGTGGTACTCAATGGCTTCAAGTTCAGGTGAAAGTTGTGATGGTAAGCACTCTAGCTCACCTTTAGGTTTAGAGTTTGCAGGGGGTGAAAAATGTGAGCCTTCATTAGAAGAAACATCAAAAGAGTTGGAAGTTCAAGCAACACACATTCAAGCCATTAATCGATTGAACTTGATTATGCACAAGAACCATAAGGTAGGCTCTTCACTCACGCTTCTTGAACACCCTTACTCAAATTTTTCCTCTCATGGTATTTATTTTGAATTTTTTATTTCCATTTGAATTCCTGCACAAATGCTTCAATTGCATGTTCCTTGATCAAACTCCTTCATGTCTTCTATTTAAATTTCTAATGTCAGTCAAATTACCACCCAAGCACTTGAATTAATGCACATATGCTCAAACTCAAATCGTTCATGTTTTTTTTCATGGATTTTTGTTGTGGATTTGAAAGTCCTCCTTGAGTGCTTGAGTTGATAGGTTCTTTTTCAGACTCATCATGATGATCTTTTTTATGGATTTTTGCAATCCATTTGAAAGTCTTGCACAAGTGCTTCAGTTGATTGGTTGTTGCTCAAACTCCATCTATTAACCAGTTTTTTATGAAGATCTATTCTCCATTCGAGAGTCTAGTGTAAATGCTTGAACTAATTGGATGTTCATGCTCAACTTCCTAGGCTACATTCTCTTATGCATTGCAAGTTTTATTGTAGATTCAACTAAATGAATGTACAAGGTTGTGTTACATTGTCCTGTGCATTGCAAACCTTATTACAAATTTGACTAAATGAATGTATAAGTTGAAGTGTCAAATATTTCCACGTGGGGCTTGTGATGAGGTTTGTGATGAGTGCACTTATGTTTGCAGAAAGTTGAACTATTGCAACCTTGGAAGGTGAGAAGACCCTCACAAAAGGCGGCCATGGTTAAACCAGGAAACACCAACAGAAAGTTACCTAACACCAACAATTCTAGAACATTGCTTTAGATGATTATGAGGAGAAATATAAATGAAAGAGCATCCTCATCAATAGGTGATGACAATGACACAGTAGATCAAAACACAAATGGCGAGCTATTGCACCTGCCTTTGATTGATTGGCAAAAGATGTCAGCAAATGTTACCACCAAACTGAGTTTATCAAAACCCACAAATGCCAATGCAATCCCAATGCTCTTTGGTATGCAAGGCACATGTGATTTGAATGGTATGTCGAATAATATCTTGAATGTGCAACCCTATAATCAAATGCCTAGGTTGAACAATGCCTTGCCTAACAATTTTAGGAACATTTGTTTTGGAATGCAAGGGGGTTTGGGTGGATTGTTTTGTATGAATTTGGGGCAATGGAACCCTTTGCAACAAATGCAAGCTTTGCAAACTTTAGCAATTATGCCTTTTGGGATGTCAAAGAAGTAACATGCAATTGTGCAGCGCAAGGCATGTAAGCAATAGTGGCCAATGCACGCAAGATGATTATGCTAAAAAGAACTAATGGGAAAAAACCATTTTTTGTGACTTGTGATTTTATGGGAAACCCAAACCCCCTCATCGGAACATTTGTTTCCATGGGACAACAACATTTGTATTTGGATCAAAGTTGTGTAAGGTAACAAATTTGGGGATGATGCCATCCATATATCTCCTTCTCATAAATTGAGATCATTAGATCCAATGTAGGTACAAAGATATTTCCAATTATACCTAATTATTCATTCATGTTATGTTACATGGTTGATTGTATGAACATGGTGGTTTGCAGAAAACCATGACATTCAAGGGTTTATTGTGACATTTGTAAATATTAATATCAAGGATCAAGGTTGATTTCATTAACCCTACTAGCAAAATGCCATTTGCCTTAGGGGAAAATTATGGTGTGGTAGGGATAATGTTCCATGGGGCCCAAATTCAACTAGGGCTTTGTACTGTAGTTGTGACATGTGTGAAGAAAAAGGTAATTAAACTACCATGTTCAAATGAAGTTGGTTCATAAATGAAAAAGATGGCAAATAATGTTATGTGGCGTGGAAAAGATGTATTATTTAAGTAGTCCATTTGTTGCAATTCTTAGTAAATGGCCATATTCAAGATTGAGTCTACATGTTAGGGACAAGTTTCAGGACTTACTAATCAAAGTCTTGATCAAATTTTTTCCCTATCAAAATCAGCACTATATCCTAAAAGTCCTTTTTTTGGAGGGATTTTTTGAATTTTGACACAATGTTGCTTAACTCAATTGTGCCCCACCTATTTTTCCCTATTCTCTTGTGCGTAACTTGTGGGTTTCATAGCAATGTCCATTTTTTTTTCTCCTTTGTGTTTGAGCTTGGTGGCGTTTTTCTTTATAACTTTGTCATGTAAAACTTTAGGTTATCTTGGAGCTACCTAAGGTTTTCAAAAGCTTTAGGTTTTCATACCTTTCTTGTGTGGCTCACAGTTTAAGGAGTTAAATGATTAATGTTGGGAGGTGCAAAAAAGACAGTTAGTGTTGTAGTAACACAAAATGATGAGGTGATTGTTGCTAAGAAAAGGTATAAGATCACTATTGAAGATTTTCAAAATGTGCATGCAATGACTACTACATAGTTGACTATTGTTGAAGAAGTTCTATAGATTGCCTTACAATTGACACCCTAGTTGACACTTGAGTTTTCTGTACATCATTTGTCAAATGATTTTGAAGGCTCATTATGTAACTTGATCAACAATATTCCTAGAATTTTTGAAACTAATGTAACAAGCCCAGAAACAAATGTGGTTCTTGTGCCAAGAGATTTTTCCAACATTTTGAAATAACTTGAAACAAAAAAGGTGTTGGTTCTCAACACGAAGAGGTATCAAATGTCAAAATTGAAGGAACAAGAATTGGTTTGGGTAGATCAGGTAGCCAAGCTTTTAGACTTTGTTGTTATGAGAAAAGTAAGTCGAAGATATCTCAACTTGAGTTTGAAGTGACAATGCTTCAAGAAATGTTGAAGAAAATGCAAGAAGGTGGGGGATTTATGTTTTACCCATAACCAATGCTTCATTGTCCTAATTATACATTTGATGCTAGTGATCTATAATGCTCAGGAAAATTCATTGTCATTGTCAATGAGTGCCCTATTTGTGCATAATCATTTCCTTGTAAAGACATTATTGTTGCTAGTTGTGGGCACACATATCATGTCTCTTGTATTGCATATGTTGTTGCTACTCATCAATTTTGCAAGGTTGCTAATTATGGGCAAAAATCTCACCACAATTGGCTATCAATGATTAGAATTTGATCCTTGAATGAAGATGCCTTGACCTCCTTGAAAGCCCAATCACCAATGCGCTTGTCTTGGTTATAAAAATTGAAAAACAAAGCTAACATTTCAAGTGATATTTTGCTTGAAGCTATTGAAGTTGATTTCTTATGCTTGAATTGCAAATGAAGTGACATGCTCTAGAATGATTATGATTGTTTTAGGTTTGAGTAATCCTATAAATCTCTTAGGTCTCCTTTGAGAAAATGTTTAGAAGAGTAATCATGAGATATTTGCAGAGTTCTAATTTTAGTCCAAGATATGTGCTTGGAAGTCATGGATTCCATTTTACATGGACTTGTTCCTTGAAGGTCCCTTTGAAGTCTATGAGAAGGCCATGGAATCCAATATATGTGGAAGTCATGCCTTGAAATTCCATGGAAAGTCCATTGAATCTAGATCAAAATCTTGATTCCTTCATGTTCAATTCATGTTAAACAGGTGCTTGCATATGCTTGGACATGTCCATTTCTTTGAATCCTTGTTTTTTTATTTAGGACTGAGTCTTTACAAGCATTTGCATAGGGTTGTAAACTTTAGCTATAAAATACCTTATGATTCATGTGTTTTGAATTACCTCAAATGTTTTTAATGTTCTTTTTTCTTTTCATGATTTTTATGCAAGGGGTTGCCAAAAAAAAGAAGGATTTTGTGTAGTTTCAACATCTAAAGTTGTTCACGATAATTTGTAGAACATGTTGAACAATACAGTAACTAATGGATCAACTTATTATTGTGTTGATTACATTCCATCACAAACCACAACTACAAGTCTTTCTACTATGCAGTGTATGGAATTGGAAAAAATTGATTGTACCATAAAGGCTTCAATCACAAAGTCATTCACGCAAAGTCTAGACACAATACCAACAATTCTCTGCATTACATGTAATGTCAACAAATCAGATATTGTGTTGTAAGTAACCTGTCATCTTTACTCAATTTCAATGAACTATTTCCTGAATTTATATACATATTTTTGTGTTATATCAATGTTTTAGAATCAACACCTACAAGTGATCAAAAGTTGTGATGGGACATGGTGCGACAACACAAAAACTTGTGGAGATCGAAGATTCTAGTGATGAAAACAACAAAACAAGTGTTGGTGCAAAATAATGATTCATTGAAATAGTGCTAAAAGTTTGTGAAACCACATAAATCACATTGAAGGAGGTGTAGCCACAAATGGCAGAACAAGAATTCGTGTTTCCATCATCATCTCAATTGGGTTTGAAAAACTTACCAGTTTCTGTACCAGGAAATAGAAAAGAGCATTTGTGGAAGATGGATCATAAGACTCTCATGCACAAAGAATAATAAAGATTTCAAAAGAGAATAAATATTTTTTCATTCCAACTAAATAAAATTATTCCAAACAGGTGGAAAGAATGGAGATGTGGAAGAAGATGGGAGAAAGTGAAGATGTTTGGGCTAGTAAGGTTGGTTTGGTCACATTGTTGGCCATTGAGTGGAAGGAACCACATCATGACACTTTGGTAGAATTTTTGAACACCTTTGTGATCAAGGGGTCTGAGATTTATTGTGGGAGGATAAACATAGTGTATGTCATTAACAAACAATTGATAGCTGATGCACTTGGTGTCTATCAAAGTGGGTATATTGAGGATCCTAAAGGATCGGTGACCAAAACGTTGGCAAAAGAATTGTTGTTTAAGCATGATATCAAACTTCCATACACCAATGTAGATTGGTGGAATGTTAAGAAATGCAGAATGCCAATTAACATTAGATACCTAATTGTCATATTTGTGATTTACTAGAGGGAGAAGGTGAATTACATGAGCAACAAGAATGCATTGACATTCATGAAAGTGGAAGGAATTGAAGTAGTTTGGGCATAGACTATGTTCAATAATTTGTGTAGTGAGTTGGATAGATGGACAAAGATGTACGAGAAGATGTAGGTAGGGGGAAAGCAGAAAGAGTTGTTTTGGTACATGTTTCAAGAAGACCTTGAAGTTATAGAGAAAGAGATAACTTAGAAACTAAAAAAAAATCCAAAAGGATTAAGGATGAGTTACAACATGTTTTAGATAGTAGAGGGGAGCAATAAGGGGATCTTTGAAAAATATGGAAAAAAGAAAGAACAAGTTTGAGGTTGGAGAAGGATTAGAGCAAAGAAGGAAGTCAAAGGAGGATGATAAACCTTAAAAAGTTATGCAAGGGTGTGTTAGATAGACACGAGTCACAGTTCCAAAAGTGGTTACAAAAGGATTATAACTCAATGCACGAAAAAGAAAGGAGGGAATAGATGCTACAAATCAAATCATAAAGGAGTAGATCACCCTAGGTGATAACAACATTGCAAGAACAACAAGAACAAATGCAAAATGATGCAGTTGATGATTTTTATAATTTTCATGTTCAGATGGAGGTTCATGAAGAGGCTACATTGGAGGTATAGGTAACACAACCACATATCACTCAACAACAACCACATTCACCTTAGGTACCACAAATGGTGATATTAGGGCCATCATTTAATGAATTTAGACCACATGCAATCATGGTACCACAAAGTAAACCAAGATCAGCAAAAGGGAAAATGTTGGAAATCGATCTGGGGTTACAGGTGAGGGACATGGGGATGTCATCAAAAGATGATTATAAGGAGGAGACCCCATAGAACTTAACACCTAAATTTGTCAAAGAAATCTCAAAAGATGTGCTAGAAAATAACAAGATTATTGAAATGTTTCAAGCAATGGTAATTCATGTTAGTACGAAGATGGGTAATTTGGGTTTAAAAATGTAGTCATTAACCACAGTGGAGGGAGAGAAACAGGGATTACTGAAACATATGATGAAGGAATAGGAAGGTTATGAGGAATTTAGAAAGCATATAGTGACGCACTCCTAACTCCTCAAAGGACTCAAATGTGAGCCCAAGTAAAAAGCAATGGAAGAAAGAGGAGTCGGAGCACGCTCCTTAGCTCACAACACTTTGAGGGGTAGAGGGGCGTGTTGGAGCTTTGGGATGGGACTAGGAAGAGTTGACAAGCTTCATTCACTCACACGGGCTTGCACATAACTCACACAAAGTGGTTAGTGCATAGTTGGAGCACCCTTGGTGCTAGGACGAGCCACGGGCAACACGGACACACAAGACTCACCATGGCCCGGACTTGGGGGAAGCCACCACCTTCCCCCTTATAG
>Ga0116229_10004703_pt1 | contig 22377 bp, 13 predicted proteins | sample S1TSphgellanicum_3_FD_87313 | JGI IMG/M metagenome (GOLD analysis project Ga0116229, IMG submission 87313) | Host-associated microbial communities from peat moss isolated from Minnesota, USA - S1T2_Fc - Sphagnum magellanicum MG | ecosystem: Host-associated > Plants > Peat moss > Unclassified...
ACTTCCGTCACCTCCATGTGGATGCAGTTTACATCACCCGCCATGGGAGTACGACACAATAATAAAAGGGCAGCTGGATCACACTGCAACCCTAGATTCCCAATTCCTCAATGTTGCTCCAGATAGACCCAGGACCCAACCTCGTCATCCCACTGAATCTCCATTTGCAAAAGCCACTGAACCCTGGGATGGCAGAATGTTCATTCCTTCGTCATCAAATCATGATGATGCTTTAGGAATTGTTGATTGCTGTGTACTGTTTTTGAAGGCAGTCAGTCAGTCTTTCGCTAGCTCTCTGGTACAATTATCAGCCACAAATATATATATATATATATACACACATACAAGTTCATCTTAAGATTTCTCAAACCTCACCAGACTTGAATTACACACTTAGCAAAATCCCTTCACAATACCATCACAGAATTCCCTCCTGGACTAAACTTTAGGCTTGCCACTCCAGAACCCAACCGAATCACACTGGACCTAGCTTACTAAAGCACTGTCTCTCCAAAACCCCAAGCGACAAGAACTCCCAGCTTCCCTTCCCGATAAAAAACACACAGGGGATCGAGATGCTTGCTGCTGCTGCTGCTTCTTCTGCCTTTGCTGATTCCAAACTGCAAGCCGTGCCGAACTGTCGGGGGGGGTGGGGGGGTGAAGAATCAGAAGAACCTTTTCGTACCGAAGACTTTCGATTTCATGTTTTATAAAAGCTTTTTAGAGGTCGATTCTGCCAGAAGAAAATGATTTTTTTATGGCGGAATCGACCTCTGAAAATGCCTTGCTGGTGTGTCCAGACAGGTGTCTATCTAAATTAGGGTATTTATTTTGCCATTGTTAGAAATTGGTAGCAGATTATTTTTCACAATAGTTTTATCTGGAGCATTATTCATAATCAGATGTAGACAATCCCGGAAAGTGGGAGTAGATTAGGGTATTTATTTTGCCATTGTTAGAAATTGGTAGCAGATTATTTTTCACAATGGTTTTTATCTGGAGCATTATTCATAATCAGATGCAAGACAAGTTCCAGAAAAGTGGTGTAGAATATGTGTCAGCCATGGTGTAGAAACGGTCTCTTGGATGTGGATCTTGGTAGTTTTGTCCTTGCACTTGGGTTCCCCCTAAAATTGCAAAACCATGTGTAGAAATTGCTTGGAACAAAAGATATGCAGGAGTGAGAAACCATGTGCAAAAAGTGTTTAGAACAAAAAAATGTTGCATTAGTGGAATAACAATGACGATGTTTATTGAAGTGTGCACCCCATCTTTGGAGAGGACAATGTCAACATATCATTTAAATGTTTGTAATGTGGAAGAGGAAAACACATGCAATTGTTCCAAAGTCACATGCAAATTGATTTCCTTGATGATATATGCAAAGACATTATTATGTATCATGCCTTCCTATGTGATGATCATTATCATGGGGACATTGTAATAGATGGATACCCAATGGGTTGATGGGAAGAGTACACACATAACAAGGAAACCTTATTATTGAAAAATGGGGTAGTCCAAGCTGGATTTGAAAGGCAATGGAGAAGCTTGTGCCCATAGGTGAAAGATTGAGAAGATAAGCTAAGTTGTGATCCAAGCATTTAAGCCTAGGCCTAGGCATGAAATGATGCCGGTTGAATAGACATGGACATCACATCCGAAAGAATGTAATAAAAGGTGTGATGGTGTAGACATTTAAAAATGGAATTATAAAAACATTCAATGTCATGATCTTAGCCTTGAGTTCATGACTACGGCTAAGCCATGAAAATGGAAGCAAGTTGTTTTGGGGTTGTGTCCAGAAACCCAAGCACACACCCACAAATGTGGTAAAAATGCAAAGAAATGAAGTCCTAACCAATGTTGGGTGGATATCTGGAAATGTTTTAATATCCTTTTTGGATATCAGCCTGGATATCACTTGGGATATTTATGAATATCACTTATATCATATCTTGCTTTTTGATATTTGAAGGTTATGCTAGATATAAAGATCTTGATATTCAAAACGAATATCAGATTCAAGCTTAGATCGGGATATCATGTTAGGAATTAGTTATGTTAGTAATTAGGTTAGATTATTAAGCTAGTAAGTGATTAGGTTAAGGGGGAAAAAAAAGGTTGCAGCTGTCACAACTTAACATATTTGTTGTGACAGGATAAAGAGTCACAATTGGCCTTTCTCATCCTCTTTCATCCTCACTTTTTCATCCTATCTTTTTCTTCCTTCCTTTTTCCTTTCTTCTTTATCTTTTCCCGGTTCTATTCTCACTCTGCTCACCCCTATCTTGCCCTCTTACAAGTTGTTGTAACATTTTTAAGTAAGTTTTTCCTCTCTCTCTCTTTTATTTCTTTTATTTCTTCTTGAAATAAAGTGTTTTTTATTTATTAAACTTTTGTATTTTTTATAATTTGGATGTAGGTTTAAAGTTTGAAGAAAGAAAACATTTTTTTTAAAAAGGTATTTAAAAAATTAGTATAAGGCTTTATTCTTTTAGGTTGCTCATTATTTTTCTAAATCTATTTTTTTCTTTTTAAGAAAATTATTATATTTTCCTTTGTTTGTTTCATTTGTTTCCATTCCTTTATTATTATCTATTTTATGTTTATTTTATGTTTTAATTTTTTCTTTTCCTATTTTTCTATTTTCTTTTTTAATTGTGTTCTTTTTCTAAAATTTGTGGTTTTTTCCTTTTTATTTTTATTTTAAAAAATTTCCTCTTTGTTTTTCTTTTTTTGTTAAACTTTGTTTCATTTTCGTTTCACTTTTTTGGTAATTTTTTTTCTTCTGTTTTAATTTGAAGTTTCTTGCTTTTTTTTTCAAGTTCTTTTTACAACTATTTTTAGTTCTTTTAATTAATTGTTTTTGCAAATTGCAAGGCTAAAGGAAAATTTCTGAGTTTTTCACCCTTCACATTGTAGAAGATCATTCATATTTCTTACTTTTGGTTTTCATAGTCAATTGTTGGACATGTAAATAAATTTCTAATATTTTATTGTTCATTTTTTTAAAAATTCACTTTGATATTTACCTTTTTCTTTTGTTTTCCAATCTTGATGGCATTTTTCTTACAAAATATGTGAAATCCAAGTTGTTGATATCCAAAACTAATATTCGATTGATAAATAACAACATATATCCAACAAATTAATATCATGATAAAATAAAATGATATTTAAATTGGAAAAATATGTTTTTAAAAATATTTGATTTGGATAAATAATTTTGGCTAGATATCCTTATTTGATAGATATCACAAAAAGGAGATTCCTTGCAACTTGGTCTTAACATTTCAAAGTGGATTTCCATTGCGGGAGTGGAGTTTCACAAACATTTTCAATTGTTGAAACAAAAGTGCAAATAACAAACCTTGTTCAAATTGGACCTTCTTTTGACCATCGAAAAGGTCTTGAAACTTAAATATAAAAAATGAATTCATATTTTCCATTTGAAGTTCAAATCATGATAAAAAAATGGTTCAGAATCAAATTAATAATTTGTTTCTCAATCACTAAAATATGGCAAACAAAGACAAAATGATGTTTTATTAGAACATGTGATATGGCATTGGAAATGTCTTTTCAAGGGTTATAGTTTTTCCTCTCTAAAGGATCTTCAATTTACATTTCTATCCAAGAATTAAAAGCTTATACAACTTATTATAATTTGGCCAAAATAAAATGAATTTGGGATTCCCATTTTGAAATCTTGAGAATTTTGACAATTTCAATGTAATTCCCATCACCAATCATAAAGTTTATTATAAGAAAGAACTGATGACTCTTCCCAAGTCAAGGTTATGGTGAATCTTATGAAAGTTTGTTGTTTGTGGTTTATTCCATGCACCATTTTGACCTCAACATACATTAATTGGTTTTTAAAAAATTTGTGCAAGTCAATTTCGCCTTAAGTTTAAATCTTTAAGTTCATTCTAAGCCCATCTTAAAACCCCCATCCTTTTTTTCCTTTTGGGAGCTAAGAACATGCTTTGGGTTTACATTTCATTACAATAAAAAAAATCTAGTTCCTTATTTCAATATTGCTTGACAAACCTACAAGTGCATCATTCAACTTGTTTTTTAATATGTTTTTCAAAACAAGGGAAGACATATGTTGTAAGGGGTAAAATATCACAAGAATTTATTTTATTTGTTGCGAAATTTCACAACATGGCAACAAAAAAAAGGCCCTTGTGAATTGACATGAAAAATTTTAATCATCAAATTGGAAGCAAGTCACTAGGATGTAACCATTTGGCAACAAGCTGTAGGCATCCACCTAATCAACAGTTTAGGTTTGGTGGCACCTAGACTATTCACCCTACAATATCATCGAATGCCACTCTCCTTACTATGGGCTCCTTTTCACATCTCACCTCATTCAAAGCTCACAACATTCACAAATAGTTATGTGCACATTGAAATTAAAATCACTGCCAGTAATGAATGTCAATATTTCTTGGTAGCACATTTAGTAGGATGGTGTTTGTTAAATTTTGGATTGTGCTATGGAGGCTAGAAGCAAAAAATGGTGAAGGAGCAAATAGAAAACCAATATGTACTTCTATGTGAGTACATTCAAAGAAGATCAAGGTACAAGATTGATATGCTCTTAATGGCGAAAGAAGAAATGGGAAACCAAAAGACATTGTACTTTTGTGTGAAGTTCATTCCAAAAAAATCATGGTACAAATGTTCCTTTTAAATCATTTGATTTGGTTTGGGTATTCTTTAGTTAGGATTGGATCTAGTGTGTTAGGCTAGTTGTAAATGTAGATCTTTTGAAGGAGGAACTTAGGAGTGATGCAAACACACTGCTCAAGGCCCAAGGGATTTAGCAAGATTAAGTTGAATGCAAAAAAGGTACACAAGTTTTCAATTAAAAAACTTGTTGAACGTTCAAGTGTTTTTTTATTTTCTATAGTTGTGCAAGGTTTGAAGGTCATCGGAATCTCAAAAGTTATAGGGTTTAAGGTTCAAGTTTGGTTTGTTAGAAATGTTTTGTTGAGTTTGTGTCTTCTGCTCGAATGTCGATCAACCTTTCTTTTAATTTCTTTCTGAGAGGTTCATTGTGAAACCTTTGTAGCACATCCAAGGTCACTAATTGTTAAGTTTGCAATCGTTGTTGTGATTTGTGTCAAATGTCTCTGGTCATGAAAGGTTCACAACACATTTGACTGCATTTCTTCATCAAATTTTCCATCAAATTTATGGTATGTGTCAAACATTAACTTTGATCATGAAAGGTCTATAGTGCATCCAAGGTCACTGTTTTCTTTCCCTATCAAATTTGCAATTGCATTGAGCATCTTTGATTGTGAGCAAATATAAAATCGATTAAACCTACTTGTAAGACCGGTTGATCTTCTAATTAGTCTTTTCGAATCCCTTCTATGATTGAAAGCCTCATCAAACATTTTCCCAATTCTTGTAATTGTCGTTTATTGTGGCAATGGTGCCCTTGAAGCCTCCACAAAACTTCAAGTTTTGTTTCTTCTTCTCAACCTCTACACTACATGATTTTGCTACAAACCACACACCCAATGAATCGCCTAACATTTCTACTAGTTTAGTTCCAACTTCATTATCACCGACATTTCCTACTACAATGAAGGGCAAGAGTTTGTTGGTTTTTGAATCTACACCCATGAATCTATAGATCATATGTTAGACCCTAGAAGTAGTGAACCAAAAAAAAAAAAAACCAAAAAGATTTGAATGGGAAATAAACAAAGTTTTTCAAGATCGATGGGTAGCTAGGTTCCCTTGGTTTGAGCCAATATATGGACTAGACGGGAAAATGAGAATGGTCAAATGCAAAATCTACTTTGACAGTGAGGGAAGGGAAAACCTTATAATTCCAAAATTAGATTCTTTCATCAAACATTTTGGAACGAGGAAATGTAGCAAGGCTAAACTAGGAGTTCTTCTATGGTAATCTTTTCTTTGTCCTTTTAATGTTCACATGAAAAATAGAAATTGCATGCCTTCAAAGGACGTGATACATTTGCTATGCAAGTTGCCAATGGTGACAAATTTTTTTTAAAAAAAAACCTACAATTTGTTGCAATATTCCATTTGCTCTAGCTAAGGTGCCCAATGACAAAATTTGAGGATTTCAATTCTTGAAAGTGGATCACTATCTTCGAAAACATTAGTTAGATACCACATGTTGGACCATGGTTGAAACAATGCATAGGTTAGTGTTGTGAACCATAAAAGTTGGTGTCCAAAAAACATTGGAGTGGATTCTAGCAATGTTTTGACCAAAAAAAATTGTGATTGAAATATAAAATCCCTTGTGGGTGGATATTTTTGAGGGTGGAATTTTTTTGAATGGAACCAAAAAATGTGAGAATTAAAAAATGCATCATAAGATTATTTTGGGACAATACTTTGGCCATGAAAAATGCATTGGCTTCATCTAAATATTGATTTTTGCATTTATTGCATAAGAGTTCACTGAAATGGAACTTTGTGAAATTGTGTTCATTCATTGTATTTTATTGACTTAAAATCAAATTCATTTGTTTAGTGTGATATGGAATCAAACTTGTTATTTTCATTTTTTAAAGATTTCAAACATATTTTGAAATCATTTCATCTTCAAGTTGAACCATATTTTCTTTTGATAAAGTGCATGCATGAATGATTTTCCATGGACAAAATAATGACATTGCAACATTAGAAAGTGAAGAAAGTTGTGAAAGCAATTTTTACAACATCAAAAGCTATTTTTGCAATGTAATGACACTAAAAAATCAAATAAGGTACAAAAGCAAAGGCTATAACATCAATAGGTATTTTGGTGTTGAAAATTGGTTTCTTACATGTGTTTTGTTTTTGAGGTGATAACTTTTTGTCATCAAAAATGCAAAAACCTTCAAATTTGATTTGTAATTATCCATAATATTGTATTACTTATAAGCTTAGCATTTGTTGATAATTCTATTGATAACTTGTCACATGTGCATGTCACATAAACTACTTACTTTTAGGACATGTAATGTTTTGAACATAACTTGTAAATTTGCAATGCTACTAATGATTATATCCACATGTGTGAATGACCTGTATGTGTGTGTGTGATATTGATATATAAATTACCCATGTCAATAAATCAACAATAATTATCTATTGATTTAATCAATTACAACTCACACCAATTTTCTAGAGTGATGTTCAACACATTGAGAAAAATACCTTGGGTTAAAATTGATTAAATAATACATTGTGACTAATAGGGTTGTATCCCCCACCCTTTTCCCCTATTCTCCAACATTCAATGTTACATTCTCCTATTATTTTATTATATGATATATGTGTGTATTCACCTTTTTCTTGCATAACCTTGGAACACAAACACTTCCAATGACCATTTATCCAAAAGTCTTAATTAATTTTCAAATTATTATTATTTATAAAAATGATGACTTTCACTACAATCTATTTTTAAAATCTTTCAATAATTTTTCTATTATTTGAATTCATTTAAGGTAACATGTTGAAGGGTTTTCTTCATGTCACATGTTACCAATGGTGTTCCCAATTTGTTTACCAAGAAATATTTTTCCATATGTTTTGCCACTTGTTCATTATGTTGTTGTCACAATTCCCATGTGCCACCCATATTTTTTATTAATATATCCCATATCTCGTGTCATATGTTCCTTATAATATATTTGAAATTTTCATACATCTTGATTTATTTTTTAATAATCCAACTTTTAATCTTATACTTTTTGCCTAAAATCTTATATATTGTTTTAGACTTTACATGTGGGATAAATGACAATTCAAGACCTTCAATATTTCTTTCACCTTCTAGAATGAGATTTTAAATGGCTATTTTTAATTTGACAAATGTTATATTTGAACATATGCACCTTGATTTTGTCTTAGACACAATATTTACAAATTTTTAAAAGAAACATAATTGAAATTTGTAGGACATTGACATTTACAAAGCAAAGGTATTCACATAAATGTTTTTTATAGTTGCTCACAAAGAATAAAAAATTCATCAAATGAATGTTCACATTACATTTGTATAGGGTTACATAAAGGAGGAGATTTATATAAATTAACTTCACTAATATATCCAAGGAGGACAAATAACTAAAGTTTGTACATTATTTGCTTCATCTCATTTAAACCTCAATTGACATTATATGAAAAAATGCATTGTTATGTCTTGAAATCTAGGTTTGCTAGAAATTAAACATCCTCAGAAAATTATGTTAAACACCATCAAGCTTTAGTGGTTTCCTTAATGTTGAATGTTGATGACTACATCATTGTTTGTAACAATTTGAAAATTTTGCAAACTATATTGATATACGGACATCTTTCCATTAAGCTCTCCAATCACAAATTGTACCCTCAAGAACTTTCCATTAGGTTTGTTCTAATTAATTGTGATCACTATCATTTCACAACTTTAACCATCAAGCATTAACCAAATGTAAAAGTTGTGAATCAAACCATGAGTCATCACAAAATGACATTTGTCGTTTTCATGAGAACATGTGTCCTTTACTGCCTCTAGAAAGTTTTCCATATATGAAAATGTTCCTAGAGTTCATGGGATTGATTAGGTGTAGATTTTGAATGCAATTGCAAGTCTCCACTAGAAAATGCTTGTCCATGTAACAAAAAATATGAGGCCTGATTTCAATGGCTTTCCATTAGGTGGTTGTGATCACATCATACATACCGCGTGTAACTGTACTCATTGCAGCCTAATGGCAAGAGAGCCTAACATCACATCAAAGTTTGAATGTGCTTTGTTATAGGGGGTTGCACCAAGTGCACGGGCCTACATCCAAGTGCATCCATCCCTTTCATCCACTTTCGCCACTTTGAAAGGGAAGACAACAACAAGAAGCCAAGAATGTTGCCAATTAGGAGAAGAGCAGCAAAGTGTAGTGGCGAAAGTGGATGAAAGGGATGGATGATGATCATTGAGTTAGCAATTGTAATCAGTTGATGAACAGAATTGGTTGGTACCTACCAGGTATCACCGGATCTTCCACGATTGTGAAAACGGAGTACGCACGCCAGCTTCGTCGCATTTCTTTCCACTCGCTCCTTGCTCCCTGCGTCTGTGCTTTGCGATCCGGCAAAAATCGTGCTAAGGATCTCGACTCGTATCCTTGCGTTTTGAGAAGGAGAAATCGAAGTGGAACCGGCTTTATCATGACGGTGAGTGCCCTGTTTCCCGCTCTTCCCTCAGTTATGTTTTTCTTTTTTCTTTAAAAGAATCCCAAAAGGATTCGTCGTCTTTGGAAGTTATTTCTCTTTTAGTGAATCCTATACACTAGACTTTGTTCGTCAGTCTGGGATAGTTTTTCATAGGTCTGTTTTGCTGTGTTTCTGTTCTCCTTCGTTCATCGTTGGTCTCCCTTCTTGGTACGTGCTGTGATGGAATATATATATATTTTGGCTCACTGCGTTCTGTGGATGGATAACGGGGCTTGACGTTTGAACTTTGAACATGCTTCCGGTTGTTTTTCTCTATGTATATACCTCTACGATTGATTCCCTTGTTGCGATGCAAAGGCGCTGTTCTGTGCCATCGGGTTTCTTCTCGAAGAGTTCGTGTGCTGTGCCCTCTTTCGTCCTAGGAATGCCCATGCTGATCTATTCTAGGGTTTTAACTGCAATCTTGGATTCTGAGCGAAAAAACTCTGTTATCTGTTGGTGAGAAGATAATTCAAATTCATGGCCTTTTCGCTACTTATTTGTTGCAATGTTTGATTTGCTAACAGAACTAGATAGTGACAGCTCTCGAGTTAACCTATGTGCTTTATCTTAGTGTGGCATGCATCCCTTCAGCCTGGAAATAGTATCTGTTTAATCTCTCACTTCATGGGATTTCTCTAGCCTAACCTTTTACCTCAACTGTGGGATGCTTATGTGAAGTTTGTCTGAAAGCTTTAGCCTATATTGACTACAAGGGTCCTGATATTGCCCTTATCCATTGCTGCATATCAGTGAGCATCTTCAAGAACTTGGACATTTGTGAGGTCATGTTTGCCATAAATGCAATCAGAAGAAGGAAGGACTTACAAATTTGAAGCTTGATTGTTCTTCAGCACTGATGCTTTGGGATGTGTTGGCCAAAATACAGACTGTTCAAGTTACCAATGTCTCATCAAAAGCCACACAACATGACTTAAAGGAATTTTTTTCCTTCTCTGGGGAGATTCAGCATATTGAGCTTGAAAAGTCAGTCCTCCTTACCTAAACCAAATTTACCTTCATCTCTTAGTGACATGGTTGTGCACCTGTTGCCTTGAAGATTATACTGGTGGTACCTGATCTAATTATCATTGTGTGGTATCACTTCCAGAGATGGAGGTGGTTCGCAGGTTGCATATGTGACCTTCAAAGATGCCCAGGCTCTAGATACTGCTCTTCTTCTTTCAGTGAGTTTGTATCGCCACACTGGGATCTGTTTGCTGTATTGATTTCTTCTTCTGTCTTTATTCAAAAATGTTCACAATAGGTCAGTCAGACATGTCAGTGAACATATAGAAAACATTGTAAAGCAATTTTGCAGTAGATATGCCCTACAACCTCATTGAATTGGAGCCCCCATAAGTGTTTTGCTAACCTATTACCTGTCTCTTTGCACATAGTTCCATCTTAGTGAAGTACAGTTCAGTCTGGCTAAACAATTGTTGAACTTATCTTGCAGGGTGCTGTAATTGTGGATCAAGCAGTGAATATATTTCCCCTAGAAGATGAAGTGCGGACCACCAGTACCACTACTTCAATGCTGTCAGAGCACCATTATACAGAGTCCAGGGTCTCTCCTTGACTTCACACATTTCTTTTCACAATGGAATTACTATGCAACGGTAGAGTAATTGGATTTAACTGCTGTGGGGAGAGAAGTGGACAGATGAAGTAGATGTGAGACTATGAAGAGATTTCAATTTTACGCTCTGTATCTCAATTCTTCTCAAGTCATAAATTGGTTAAAGGAGAAAAATTCAAAAAGTAGGGTTTGACTAACTTCCAGCAAAGAGAACTGAAAACTTAAAGTATAAAAGAACTATAACAGCATGGACCTAGCCATGAATATATGCCTATGAAGAAAGGAGTCATTGCCTTGAATTCATCTGACTTCCCATTGCTGAAAGATGGTTTGGTGATCAAAGCTAAGGTGTGCTGCTGTATTACATGATTGAGCATCAAGGCCCAAAGCTTTAATCCTCAGTTGCATAAATGTCTTGGCTTCCACTTGACACCTTTGGGATTATGACTGATATTGCCAGTGATTCACATTTTGTCATTTACAGGCTTTTTCTTGGTTGCAGTAGTTTGCCCTTTTGTCAGTTGAGTGGTTCATGTCAAACACTTACATTTGCTGTCTGCTTGAAATTGGTGCAGTCTGGGTACGCAGGTTCAAGCACTGGGCAAATTCAAGATAGTGCACAAGATGTGATCTCAACCATGCTTGCAAGAGGTTTTATTTTGGGGAAGGATGTAATGAGCAAGGCAAGAGCATTTGACGAAAAGCATCAGTTGACAGCCAGTGCAACAGCAACAGTATCCGACTTCGATAGAAAGACTGGTATTACTGAGAAGTTGAGTGCAGGTACACAAGTTGTGAATGAACAGCTGAAGGCTGTTGATCAGAAGTTCCAAGTTTCTGAAAAGACACGGATGGCCTTGGCTGCAGCAGAGCAGAAAGTGAGCACAGCAGGTTCTCTTCTCATGAAAAATAGGTATGTCTTAACAGGTGCAACCTGGGTTACAGGGGCTTTTGCAAAGGTTTCAAAGGCTGCTGTAGAAGTGGGCCAAAAAACAAAGGAGAAGGCAGGCATGCTCAGTGAGCAGGAAGACAGGAGAGGACAGAGTACACAGTTCATAGATCAGGATTATGATTCCCCTTTTGATGACAGTTATGGTCATCCACCTACATATCCTGCATCTGAACGGGCAGCTGATTCAAGATACCCTAACCTTGGCTATGACCACTATGCACCCCTTCCATCTAACTATGCACCAACATCAAAACCCCCCCCTGCTGCACGTGACTCATTTCTTTGATGTCTGGAAACTCAGTTAGGGATTGCTGGACCTTGGGAAAGAGCAAGGTCTTTGGGTTAAGGATAATTTGACTTAGTAGTTGGACTGATTGTGCATAGCATATACACATGATTGCAACATATGAAAGTGAGGGACTGAAATATAGCTAGTACTGAGCTGCTACATTTGTGTTTGGAACTGTATGACAATTAGGCATCTACTGAGTTGCAACTGGTTGTTTGATATACCAAGATTTGCATTGGTCTATTAGGGTTCTTTCAAATTTGCTTTCACTTGCCACTCCTATTATGACTCTCCATCTTCTGTTGTTTATGAGTAATCCCTGATTCAGATATGGGTGCAAAGCATGGTATTTTCTCCCCCAACAGAGCAGTGCTGAAAGACATGCTCTTTGACCAAGCTACCTCATCTCAACCTTATGTTTTGGTCATAATTAGATCTGGGTGAGTTCATTTTCTTATTCAGCAGCATCAGCAAATGGGTGCACTTTTTTGGCTGCTAATCAGCTTGAGATTACCAAATGACTTAGTTTTCATCAAACTTTGTGTGTTACTTGGAAAAGTAAAACATTATGTGGAGGCTATATGCTCTCAAGGAGATGAACACTAAAACAGGGATGTCAAATTTATGTAATTGCCTCCTCTTTGGAACATTTTCATGACCAAGGATTGTGGCCCTTTTGCTATTCCATGTTCAGTGTATGATTGTCCATGAACTTCTAGCTAGGGGCTATTGCATATTGTATTTGTTTTTCAGATGCCCTATTATACTTCATCACTATCTAAGGTTTCTGGTCACATGTATTAATTTTCATGATTTTGGGTTAAGGTGAGTGTTGGAAGTATTCTCGAAGCCACAAAGAGGTTAAGGATCATGGCCAATAGCTTTTGGAAATATTTCCAAAGCTTCAAAGGACCTTCAAAATGTTCTTTTTGACACCTAGGAAATATTAAAACCATGAGCCACAATATATGATCATGGGTTAGAATTCCCAAAATGACAAGGTGAGATTGCTTGCCTCAAGGGCTTTGCAAAATTTTGACCAATGAAGGTTTGGTGCCTTTGTACAAAATTCTTGGCAAAGTGCTGAAAATTGGATAAATTTATATAATAAGACTAGTTAATTCATGCAACCCTGCAAAACTTTATTTATAAAAACACTATAAATTTGGAAAATGTATAAAGGAATAAGAAAAAGGAAAAGGGAGAAATTATATGACATCAAGTTAGCTCAAAATAGATGTCAAAATCTCTTTATATCTAAAATTGATGCTTGTAGCAAGTTAGCTGTATTTCTCCATGTTAAAAACCAACCACTTGCAATAGGTTGGTTGTGGAGATGGGAGGTATGTCTTGAAGGGGTGGAAGTTGGGAAGTAGCTAGGCCTATGGCTACCACCCAACTTAAGATGGAAGATGTTTGTATCTTTGCAATGTGATTGAAATTTTTTAATGAATAAAAATAACCAAAACAAAAAAATGAATGCCCTCTAGCCTTTTCAGGCTCCAAATGACATTAGCACAATTGTGTAAAAACATATCAACTTGTTTGTGTAGACAACCAAATACCTCAATTACTAAAAGGAGGAATTGATTATTGGGGTGTCAGTTGTAATAGCTCCTTTCTTTGGTCTAAATTGCATCAAAAACAACAAATCCTAGGATTACACAAGATTCGGGAAATAAATCCGCTCACGTTGGGTTAACAATGACAACATTAGTTAGGGTGTGAATACCATCTTTGGTGAGCATTATGTCAATTCATTGATAAAGGAAGTGAACGTGATTGAAAGAAACACATGTAGTTGTTTTTGTCCCATGTGGAAGCCATCATCTCACACAATAGTAACAGAGGTGTCATGAACTGCATATGGGTCCCCATGTGTTCATTACCATGAACGCAATGTAAGAGATGGATATCCATAAGGTCAATGGGATGTGTGCACACACATTAAAAGATACTTGCAAGTGAAGGATGGGGTAGTCCAAGTTGTGGCCAAAATGCTATGGAAAAAATTAGGGAAAATAATCAAAAGGTTGGGAAAACTTGTTGAATTATAAACCAAACATTCGCCCTTGGGCTAGAACATAATAAAATTGAGCATGATGGGTCTCAAATATCATGTTGGAAAACATGTTGTAAAGGGTATGATGGTGCAAACGCTCAAAGAATCTTGAAATCGAACCATTTGTTGTCCAATGAGTTGTTCAAATGGAGGAAGACACATGCGAATTAAGAACGGTAAAAAATCACATGTCATTTTGAAATGTGTTAAAAAGGGAAAGTGTTGTTGTCAACTTGTGTTAAGGCTTCAAGAAAAAAGGGACGTTGATTAACCATAAACTTAACAACTATGATTGAAACTACAAAGACCCAATTCCCTAAATAGGTTGTTGGGGTGATGGTGGGTATCGGTATGAAGCCGATGATTGCAACATCGCTTTCACAATTATGGTGATTATAGAATAGGGAGATTCAAATGTATATAATGCACAAACAAAGGGGATGAATTGTATGATGTTTCCACCTACTACACGAAAATTTTGAAATATGACCCCTCTTGACACCGAATTAAAAGCATTTGCCACATTTAACTAGAAAACAACCCAGTTGAGTTGAAGGTCCAAGGTGCATTTGATGTTGTGGATTATTGTTTCACAAATGCCCTTAATTGCAACTCCAAATTGGTGCGGGGATAAATGTGTTACAAAGGCATCACATAATTAAAACATAAAGTGTAACTTGTGAATCGATACAATATTTCCCCCATTGCAATGGAATGAGTTCCACTTAAAGGTTTGGTAACATCAAATAATCACCTTACATGTAATTTCGTTATAAATTCACTCATTTGGTATTCAAGTTTATTTTCAATATTGTTCATTTGCACATAACATGGCAAAGTACACAAAGAGACCTATTTTCATACCCTGGCTTCCATCAATTCACAGTCTCTTTTTTATAATATTTGAATTCATGGAAAATTCCCCAACTTGCCAATATTACTTTGCAATAACACTAACAATAATGGCTTTGAATTTCTTCTTGAAAATTATGTATCATTATGCATGCTACAAGCTAAAATACACTTGAGGATTTAAAGACTTTGACCACATTGGCATCCACATGTTTGGTTGGACATTCCACTATATTTTTGGATTTGGCAGTTTGAATTGTAGAAGACCAATGAAATTGTTGGTAAAAAGGGAACATTGTACATTTTTAAACCATTAGCATAACTTGGTTAAATGTGAAATTTCAAAAAAAAAATTTCCAACCAAATATAGGATCTGAATTACTGAATTTGGCGATTTGAATTTGTTGAAGTTCAAGGTAAAACCACATGTGAACAATGCAATATTTTTAGATAGAAGGTGTAGGGTATTTATAACTTTTGGACTATTCAAAATCTTAAGATACTAAACCACATAGTCCATTTATCTTAGGTTAAAATAAATTAGGTTAAAATTAACAATGGTTAAATTAAGTTAGGCTAAATTATGTTAAATTAAATTAAATTAAATTAAATTAAACCATGGTTTAAATATGTTTTATATTATTTTATTTTGGAATATTTTTTCAGAAAATGTAAATTTGATTTATTTTTTTTCAAAATCAATTAATATGATAATATTAAATTTTATTAATAAATAATCATAATTATTAATTAAACGTTTACTATAATTACAGTGATTATATATATATATATTCAATAGGTATTATATATTTAAATTTTATTATTTATGTTAAAATATTAATGTACATAGGCTACACTAATTAACCTACAAATATACAAACATCCTAAGCTCATTATTAATTTAAACTGGATAATAATATTAAAATCATATTTTCATTAAGTAATCATAATTATTTAAAATATCCTATAATCATCTTTGAAGTGCAAAAGAAAAGGAGTAATGAAAAACTAACAAGAAGAAAAATAAGCTTTCCAAGTTACAAAACGTTTTGTTTTGTTTTTTTTCTTTGGACCCCTCTTACTTTCAAACCTCATAAATTTCTTATTTCTTATTCATTTTAAACGATTTAAAGTGCTATAGGAGCGCCAACTAAAGTCCTACAAATCATATTAGAACTCTAATAACAACAAAACAACATAAAATGAACTTTTTGGGTGTTTAAAAATTGGCCTTTATAGTGTTCAATATTTTTTTTTTTTGAGTTTTTGACCCCTTTTACTTTGGGGGGCCATAACTTTCTCATTTCTAATTTGTTTTCAATGATTCTTAATGTGTTAGATGCGCCAAGAGGAGGGCTTCAAGTTTTTTTTGCACACCAAAAGCAACAGAGCCCTCCCCTAGTTGGTATGATCTAATACATTAGTTGTATCTAATGTGTAACTAGGTTGGTTCATGAAGTTTGCAATGGAATGCTTTAACCCATATATCCTTTGGTTTCGAATTCTAGTTGGCTTAATATATAAGTAGGAGCAATAGCTATGTAGTAGCCAAATATTAAGTGCCATTGGGGATGAGTGAATGAAAAAAACTTGACCCTTATGAAATGGTTAAACCTAAAAATAAAATTGGATTATTTTAAACCTACCTATATAACCTAAGTCTAATTACTTTTCAACCTATTTGCATATTTAAGTAAACCTAATTAATAGGGTTTAATTATTACCTACCTACTTACGCACCATGTGTCAACATCTTCTTAACCATAAATTGGACAATTTAAATTTCATTGATTAATATTTAAATTTTAAAAAAATAGGTGGGCTTTGATTACCATGTGTCACCATATAATTGGTGTTAAAATGAACGTGTGTCAAATGGTCAATGAACATTCCATGGTGTGCCAGGTATCATCATCATAATGGCATAAACTTTAATGATTGAAATTAATCCAATGAATTTTTAATTTTGAAAACACAAAAAATTTAAATAGTGACATGTGTCCACAAGCTAGTTGCTTAATTTCTAAACATGTGTCATATTTTGATTAGTTGCATTGTAGTTGCAAAGAGAGTTGCACATAAGGTGCAATTACATTTGGATTTGTATGTATGTATGAACATGTATATTAACACTATATATACATGTTGCATACGTAGTGTCGCATGCAACTGAATGTCATGTGCAACTTGTTTTATGCAACTACACAAATTTTCAATTACATGTGTCGCATGCAACTAAAATTTTAATTGCAAACGATAATTGCAAAACCCAAAATTTATAGTAGTGTTACGATCTAGTTTCTTCACCCATTATTTTATTTTGGTGTCAATGCGTGAAGAATGGGATTAACAACAAAGAACCCACTTACAAGTGAGATAATGTTGACTTTCTTCTTGCCAATTTTCGACATTTGCTACATGAATTTGATGAGCCTTTTGTGTTCCCATCACAAATTCAACAAGTCTTCTTTTGGAGTGATCCTTGAGCACCATTTTGGAAGGTTGTCCTTCACAAAGAGTCGAAAAGTTAGCAAGTCATGGCAAACATGTATGAAGATTACATTGAGACACATGGAAGGGCATCTAGCCTTGAAGCCCCATTAATGTTTGAAGATGTAGGTAGTAGTAGGAGATTGGTAGGGGCAATTGAATTGTTTAAAGAAGGTGCATTTTTTGCCAGTCAAGCTCTAAGGACCAACATAGTAGTAGATGATGTTTGATACTTGTATGGACTTGATTTCCTACACAAATTTTATTGAAGTTTGTCTGCCACCAAAATTAATGTTGAGGTGGTCAATTCCAATTTTTGTATGATTCAAATGTTGGGCAGTGTGGGGTTTCCAATGTTCAACAAAATAGAATTGTCTATAAGATATAAAGGCTTAATTTCAAACCAAGTTAAGATTGCTAGATTTGGTGTTTGACTTTTTTTTCTTATTGATTTATAATGAAGTAATACTTCAATCTATAAAAAGTTTTTTTTGTAAACATTGGGGTTCTAACACATTAAATTTATGCAATTTCTTTTTGCACATGTAATTTGTAGTAATGTGTAATTAAGGGAACCAAATCATCATAAAATCCAAGGTCCTTATTTTTTGGTGGCTATATATAGCCCAAAAGTTATAATAAAATTGAAAGTTTTAAAACTATTTTTTTAAAATTTTGCAATACCCATGATTTAAACAAAATGCACCCTTACAAACTAGATTTCTACACATGCACTTTTATGACACGTAGCCATTCTTTGTTGTTTGGGAATGATTACATTGTTTTTATGAGATTGTTAAAATGTATATTTTTACATTTAGCTTCTAGTCATATTTGATTTTAAAAAAAGACATAGATGGATCATCCCCATTTTGGCTATGTGACCAAAAAAAAACATAGAATACACAAATCAAAGTTAACATGGTGTATGGTAGGCACTACATATACATAGCCATTAACACATATGCAACTATGTCATATAATTGTAATTCAAGTTGTAGAAGACACCACGTATTGTCTAGTCACCTATGAACCATGTTAATAATTACATAAACAATTAAAACTTCATCTATTGTTGGAGGACACTAATCATGGATGATAAGGCTACAATTTTCATCTTCCTTTTCATCCAAGCCAATTATAGTCACACGTCATAGCACTAGAAGAAAAACCCCATTTTTCGACTTGTCTTAGGCGACTAAAAGTGTCTTTTGCGACTATTTAAAAAAAAAATAGTCGTAAAAGACACTTTTAGTCACCTAAAACAAGTCAAAAAATGGGGTTTGTTTTTTAGTGTAGTTGCATCTACAACTTAAAACCAATGTGGAGTCGAATTTGCAACTATTAATCATTTTTACCATGGTGCCACAAAGGATAGTTGTAGTAGTAGTTGAAAAAAAGGTTGATTTGGACACAAGTCACAAAAACGAAGGTTGGTATGGACAAAATTCCTTATAGTGATGGCAATTGTGAATCTACATATGGGGAATTTGACTTGGAGGTGAACAATTTGAAGAATAGATTAGCTATAAGGGAGAAGGAGAAGGCATTGAGGAATTGGATAAGGAGAGAGACTTCAAGAAGGGGTATAAGCATAATGTGGAAATTTGGAAGAAAAACATGGCAAAGGCTAAGTAAAAAATTGAAGTGTTCATTAATAAACTACAAGATGAGAATGAGGAGCTCAAGGGTAGCACAAGATGGCTAAAGTCACAAGATGAAGAACTACATGATTTAAGGTAGAAGTTTAAAATTTGGGAAACTGCAAAAAAGAAATGGACAGAGGCATTGTTTCTTCATAAGCAACAAGAGGCTTTGGGTAGTCATGTGAAAACATTGATTAAGGAAAAGAAGGAGAAGGAGAATGTTTGACATATTTGCAATTGGTAAATATGAAGAATGTATCTTTGCTACAATCTAAAGAGCTTTGAAGAAAGACAACAAAGGTAGAGAAAGAGAAGTTGTTGGAAGAATAGAAGAAATATCAGAGGAATTTGTAGCACCTACACGCATAGTTAGAGATGGCATAGGAACAAAGGAAGAATTTGAATTTAGTTGCTATCAAGAAAAGACCATAGGACTATGAATAGATGTTATAGTACTATACCTTGATGAAGACAAAAAATAAAATGAAATTTTTTGAGCAAAATCTAAGGAATGGTGGGAGGTTACAGAACAATATTTTATAAAGGACTTGGAGAAGAATCTAGTTCAGCATAAAGCTGATGAAAAATTATGAGGTATGAGTTGGAAGCTTATCAAAAAAAAAATCCAGATTTTATCTATGGCAATCCAACAAGTATAGAAGTATCAGGCCAAGATGAGGATATTGAAGTAGGGCCTAGTGGAAGAGTTCAGGACGAAGAAGTACAGATTGAGGAACCACGTGACTTCAAAAGTGGAGTAGCTTAGGAGGAGGAGATATAGACATAAAAACCACAGGACCTCAGAAAAAAAGGTCAAGAAGAGAAAGAACCATAAAGAATTTAGGAACAAGAACAAGTTAAAACTATTCCAACAACAAAAGAAGAGGTATCTAAGATACAACTTTTGGAAATAGAACCACATGTTAAGTTAGTGGAGGAGGAGGTCAAAACTGCAAAGATGGAGATATAGGTAAGAACTACAAAGCCAGAACTAGGTACAAAACCACTAGTTGTCGTATAGGTTGAGACTACAAAGACTATCATAGAGGAGACATATGTTTAGAAGGATACAAAATACTCACATTTCATTTTTTGTCATTTTCATGGCTTTCGAAAACAAAATCCAAAGTATAAAGGGGGTAATGTTAAGGGGGTAAGATGATTACATGATTTGGATGAACAAAACATTTAGGACAAGGATTGTTCATGGAACATTGTAGTTTTGAATTTTAAATTCTTGTTGGTTTTGAATCATGATGATGTGATTTGGGATTGTCCAAGAGGGAAGATTTGAGGAAGAGGGGGATTATATAGACATAATTTTGGGAAAGTGGGAAGAGTTGTAAGTACTTTGTAATAAAAAAACCCATGATTTTGTTTTGATATACCATAGATTTTAATTGTTGTTTTGATTTTTTTCAACAAAAAATGGGATTTTGTTGTAATTTTGATTCATGTTTTTAGTAATATAGATACACACAGACTTCTGCAGTGAATTTTATGTTTATATCATTGTGTAAATTTTCTATAGTATCAGAATATGATGAAATGAATTGTAATCTTGTTTCTGGAGTTTTTTACAATGTATTCTGAACTACAAATTTTTGTTATATGAAATAACCATGAATATGGTGTTTTAATGACTGGCAATGTTAAGTGTGTTGAGAATTAGAGTAGAAATAGTGAATGTATGCATGTGAAGTGCAAATCTATTGTTACAACAGTGTGGAATAATTCTACAAGAATTAAATTTCATTTCTACCAAAAGGCACAATAATTGGTACATCTAGATAACAATTGGGTGGAGGGTGCCTTTAAGAAACATCTAACGGACTACCAATTGAATGATGCCTAATCTATAATGGGGCTACTAATTAGAATATGGGTTTAAGGTGGATTAACATTATAATGCATATGTAAAGTGACTTGGGTATTTTTCAATTGGTAGCCCCATTGTCACCCCATTTCACCCCACCTACATTGCATTATGGCTTCACACCCATTCCATTTACATCCCATTTACATTTCACTTTAGCTCCACATGCATTACATTTTGCCCATCCAATCTCATCCATTTCAACTTCAACTTAGGTTGCATTTAGCTTCACATACATTCCACTATGAGTTTACAGGCATTAGATGGTTAATTTACTATGGTTCCATGTACACTTTGCTTAGAACTCACTAGATTTCCAAGCTTGGAAAAAGGCACTTGAACAAATCCATGTAAAAGAAACTTATGTTGCTAACCCAGGACCTATTCCCACCTTCTAAAAAATAATTTAGTTCCAACAACTAATAAACTAATATAGAATCACATTGACTATTAAATCTAAATAACAATTAGGTGTAGGCTACTTTATTAATTACAACTAGACCCCACATCTCTCAATTGTTAGCCCAAATATTATGCCAAGTCTACCAAATTTTTATTCCATAATTATGGTTTTACATGCATTCCAAATTTTACATACCACATGTGTTTCATTTCAACTCCACATCCATTACGCTTTACCGATCCACTTTAGGTCCAAACTTTATAATATTCCATACAAAACTCATTAAAATTCCATCGTGGCATATATTGTCGCAACCCCACTTTGGGATAAGTGTGAGGATGAAACTCACACCCCCAAAAGTGGGAAGTTGGAGTCCTCCGGGACTCCCAAAAACTCAGAGCTCGAGTTCAAGGGGCAAAACATCTTGCATTGAAATGTTCTTTATATCAATGAAAAGGTCTTGAAGTGTAGATGCCCAAAATGGCCTCGCATGTGCCATTTGGACATCTGCAACCCAAGTTATGGGCAAAAGAAGGGCCGGGAGTCAAACTGGTAGTTTGACTCCTGACCACTAAAAGTCGGGAATCGACCTTTTCCTGACGTTTACTGAAGGAGTGTGACATGGCGTTAGAAAGCTCTCGAGGAAACCTACAGCTTTGGTTTAGACCTCACTCCAATCAGAGGTCGAAGCCGGGAGATATGAGCTCCCAAAGTCCCAGGACTCCAACCTGGGACAGTTTCGGGACTCCTCCTTGGGAGTCCCAGGAAAAAGAGCCATTTGGATGTAGCCTCGGCGGAAAGCTGCAGAGAATACTATATGGGGGAAGGTGGTGGCTTCCCCCGAGTCCAGGTCGTGGTGAGTCAAGTGTGTCCAAGTGCCCGTGGCTTGTCCCAACACCCAAGGGTGTTCCCAAATGTGAACTAACCCTCTTGTGGTTGGTTTTGGATGCAGATTCGAGTGAGATAATACTTGTCCCTC
>Ga0116229_10004707_pt1 | contig 22371 bp, 15 predicted proteins | sample S1TSphgellanicum_3_FD_87313 | JGI IMG/M metagenome (GOLD analysis project Ga0116229, IMG submission 87313) | Host-associated microbial communities from peat moss isolated from Minnesota, USA - S1T2_Fc - Sphagnum magellanicum MG | ecosystem: Host-associated > Plants > Peat moss > Unclassified...
GAGACCCCCTCCCCCTCTTTTGCTTCCCCTTTTTTTTCCTCCTTTTTCTTTTTTTTATTTTCAATTGTCTTGTTGATTTTTTTTTTTTTTTTTTTTTTTTTTGGGTATTCAATTTTTTTGGCAAAATTGTGAGCATGAAAATAAAAAAGATATAAGCTATCCGAAATTCTGTGTTATTATAATTTTGTTTTGCCAGATGTTCTAGATTTTATTTTTTCTTTGGAGAAAACCTTGCCACATTTAGACATAGTTTCATTTAGTTTATCTCAGTGATATATAGATATGGAAAAGAGAAGATATTGTAGGAGATAAATGGAATGACATAGTTTTGGGTCAGTAAGCTTTTCGCCAGTTTTCTGCAAGTTGGATAAAACTTGATGCCAATTAATGCCAAATCATTTTGGAAAGATAACTAATGATGCGACATCAGATAACTGAAAGAAAAGAAAAACACTGCTGGGTAGGAATTTAAAAAAAAACAAAAAAAAACAAAATATCTAGAAAAAGGAAAGAAAGAAAGAATAAATACTCATTCTGACAAAACAAACAAACATTGAATCAATGCAGTATGGACAGACACCTGTAGGTGGTTCAAGATAGCGTGCATGTGTTGGAAGAGTGTATGTGTGTGGGGGTTGGGTATTGGAATATTATTACAAGAAAGTGGTGCTATTACTTAAAGGTATTTTGCTCTATTTGCGTTCATTTGTGACACTTTGTTTGCACTTCTGCCATCTCCAGGAACCCAAGTAGACGACGACAAAAATGTGACATATAACCACCTCCTTGTCTCTGCCTTGGGGAGCTTTTCTTCTTTGTTTTCCTTTCCTTTTCCTCTTTTTGTTCATTTGTGAAGGTACTTACTTTTTGTCTGGACTCATGACTTTCAGGAATCAGATGGGCAATGAACATGTGATGTCTGCTTCTTTGGGGGAGGAGATGTATAAAGAAAGCTCAAGTACTGATGATGGCAAAGGGGGACCCATTTGGAAAAGAAAAGAGAAATAGGGTATAATTGGCTTGTAACTTGCCACAACATAAATGAACCCTTTGAATTTCTTCTGTATGTTTTCTTTTAAAAGTTTTATACCCAAAATTCAATGCTCAGTGCTTATCTTGGCCTTTGCCAGAAGGATGGTGAAATTGGGGAAATTTGTGCAGAATGTGGTACCTTTGTGACTGACAATCATCTGTTTGCATGCAGGATTTTTGCAAAAGGCTAAAATGGCACTTTGGGTTGCAAGACATAATAATAAGAGCTAGCTTTTTCTACGGGCAGAGATTCTGGATGATTTCATTTCTTCAGCCTTAAGTCTGAGTGGATGCTGGGGCCTAGGTAGCAGCTTAATCCTTAAGGGACGGTGCCTTGTTGCTGCACAAAATCCATATATTTTGGAGCGACAGAAGAATATGTATGCAACATTTCTGTACTATTTTTTGGTAGAGAAATGAATGGTCTAAAACAGGTTTTTGTTTGTTTGGTTGTGTATGTTGTTGGGGTGTGTGTGTGTGTTTTTTTTCAATTTTGTGATGTAGCCCGGGTTTAGGGTTGAGGGTTTAGAGTTTATCATCCACAAGAGGAATTAGTTGGAATTTGGTCCATGTCAGAGAGGAAAGTTGATAAATGTAAGAATGTTGCTATGTTTTGATGATCTGCTGCAACCCATTGTCTTAATAAATAGGGAGATTTCAGAAAATTTTCCCTCCAAATCTGGTGTCTTTTGGCACATTTTTTTCACAAAAGTTCTTTGTATAAGTTGCACTTGGATTTTTCTTTGTCACCAAGTGGTGAAAATCCACCCCCCACCAAAAAAAAACACTGGTCTAACATGGTATAAAGATGCACTGAACCTGAACAATGCCTACTAATCGAACTATTGGATCTGTGATAGTATAAATGTTAGGTTGATCGAGGGTACAATTTTTGGGCTTGTAAAAACCTCTGCCCAGAGTCATAGTGTATCTGGATGATGCAAGCTTATAGAGTGGAAGAACTAAAATGAAATGCTCACACATCTGGTGGGCATTCCATTTTCTGAAATGCCCCATGCCATGTTTTCCCTTTAAACACATTGGGTATCACTGGGAAAAAGAGAAAACAAAAATCCATCAGGCCCGGCCCCTTGTTTGTGCCCTTCTTCTGGTAATACCCAAGGCCTCAAGTGTCTGAGTACTCTACACTAATTTGAACTATCAAACCTCTGCAGACCTGAAAAGACATTTGTCACTTGAAATCTTTACTCAGATTATGTGTTGCAAATTTTCAGCCAAGAATGCTACGGATAAAGTCACCCTGTCTTTGGGTACTACTTTGACCCTCTAATCCGTGGTTCATCCCTAATTCGAGTGTAATTTTAGGTACCATTTCATGAAACATGGTATCAGTTCAGATGATTTGCAGGGTTTAGGTTCCTGCAGGGCTTGATTTAATGAAGACTATGAGTCTTGGTGAAGCTGCCTTGGTCCAAAATTTCACACTGTTGCAAAATTTTAGAAATCTTTTTGTTGCAAATTCAATGAATTTTTAAAAAAAAAATCACTGAAAATTTCTCAATTTTTTTTTGATTAAAAAAAATTGCCAAATTTCTATATGTGGTTCAAGTAGATAGCCTAAAAATCATAAGGATGTTGAAGATTTTCTGTTCATATTTTGTTCAGAGCCAAAATTGGCTAAATTATGGATGATTACCACCTCAGCTACATCACAAAATTGAAAAAGTTCAAAATTGCAGTGAAGGTGCAGCTAAAGCAAATCCAAAAACGAGGGGTGAGATTCCCCTGAAGATGAATTTAGGTGAGAAAACTAGTTGATCCCCTGTTAGTTTCTCCCCCATCCCTACCCATGAACCTGAAAAAATGAACAGTACAAAGTGAGAGACTATTTAACTCTCACTACCTGGGCCAATCATTGTAATTGGCCAATGAGAAACAATCATTTATTGCTGAGAAACCGTCATTTCATGCTACTGGCGCTCTGCCACGCAGTGTGACTTGGGGTCGCCAATGGCTTGTCGGTCGAGTCTGCTGTTGGGCTTATATTTTTATCAAAAAGAAGTTACTTTCCAGTGGGAGGCCACAGATTGAAGGCCTGCAACCATACAAAAGGATGCTAAAAGTGTTGGGCGGGTATAATTTTTTTTCTAATACCCGTCAGGTCTGGGTATTTTAAGAAAATTCAGAATCAAAGAATCACTGGTTTTGGGTTTTTGAAAAAATTCAAAACCAAAGAACCACTGGGTCTGGGTATTTGAAAAATCAGAATCAAAGAACCTCTTGTTCCAGTTATTTACAAAATCTCAAAGGTCTGGTGGTTTTTCTGGGTGGTTTTTTCAAAAAAGTTGAGAACCATGGATATACATCAGAATTGGGTACATTATTTTTTGGTAACCATGGTTATATATCAAAACCAAATAATTTAATTTAATTTTTTTGAAAATCACAGGTATCAAAACTAAGACCACTATCCAGTGGGGTTTTGGTGCGGTTTCTAATAATTGGCCAACAACCAGTTTTTTGTGGTTTAATTTCTAAAGAATCGCCACTTAAGTTTTTTGCTAATTTTTGAAGGCTTTCGCAACTGTGGCTGTACATCAGAACCGGTTCTTTGATTCCTTGAGAACCACAGTGATGAAATCTAAGAACCACCCACATAACCATCACTGGGTCTAATACCCGTTTTAATAACCGTCCAACACTGGATGCGACACACTACACGGACAGTCCACTTTTTTCTTTTCTTCTTCTCTCTTTTTCTTTTTTTTCCTTTGGGGGGATACTTTAAGGTCCGCTTTTTATAGTCTTCTGAGAAGACTTTAGCTCTTGTCTTTTTTGGTGGTGGTGCTTTGTGCCAATCAATGGCACCTGGGAATATTTTCTTTTTCAATTTCCAAGGTTGGTCCTAGTAGTGAGGTATGAGAATAAAAGGCTGAAAAAAGACAAGTACCCATCTCTCTAAATAATAATGAGGTGGGTGGCAACTGGCAAGCAAGCATACACCTAATACCTATGTCTTTGGGAAAATGAACTCAAAACAACATGATGCTCAAGACCTACTTACAGCCCCCTACCCAATGTGGGGGATTGCCTTTTAATTTGGATGTTGAGAGGAGGGAGTGAAAATGCTACACGATCAAAAGAGAGGTCATGCCATAGAAAAAAGCATGTTTGATTAGCCATGCCCAGCCAAAGTATAAGACAAATCCCAAGGAAATTTGGTGAACAACTCCATACCACAACATTCTTCTCTAGTGAGTCTAGCATTCATAAACTATGGAGCAAAATAGGCTCATACAGTGAATTAGTGGGCTGAGTCTCTTACCACACAACAATCATGAGGGTTGATTAGGGCTCAGATCTCAATCTTGCCTTGAAATTGAAAGAGTTCTTGGAACAATTGTTTTGGTTATATTTTGATCATAATAATTCACAGGTTTTACAAGTGTGGATGCCCAAAGGCTGAGACATGGCTATGTCAATTAGCCCCCTACTACACTCATTTTATAGACCGACCATTCATGATGGGTTTTGGGATTAGGGTTTAGGGTGAGCGTCGGAGTCAAAGAAGACTATCTGAACTACACCTTCTTTTTCAAATAAAATGTTGTTTCGAGCGGATGTGGTCTTGAAACTTTGATGTAACAATATGAGGGAAGAAATGCTATCCAAGATTTGAAGATCAAAGTATAGACAATTTGCTTTGTTACTAGTTCTCAAATTTGGCTCATGCTGTTCTTGTACTTTCAATTAGACTTTTGTCCACATACAAAGGGTCCCTTTGGAAGCCAACCAAAAACTAAAATTGAAATTTGACTTTAGTTTACTTTCTAAAATTTTCACATTCAGGCCACACCCAATCTCACATAAGCATTGTATACATCAATCATAATCATATGTTGATGATTGGGTGTATTCCATAGAAATTTGGAAACCACCCGAGTTTGTAAAATGCAGATAATTTGGAACTTCTTTAATGAATGGGTATTTGCACTGTTCTGATGACATGCCCTTTTCATAACACAGCCAGAACCAAAGTCTATATGGGTTTGGTACTCATGTCTCTTTCTTTGTTCATAAATTGTCTTATTTTGTGCCAAGATACAAGATATTAGAAAGAAAACTTTAGTAATCTTGTTCCTGGGCCAACATGTAGGTGGAAAAAGAAAAGGACATACTAGCCTTTGGAGAGATGGAAATTATTGGACTTGAACTAGTCATGCAGCATGCAGGAATACATCCAGCTGAGTTGAAAATAGTAGTCATTGTGAAAGAAGCCTTCCTACACAGAACAACCCTTTGTCAAAGTGTTAATAGCAAAGGATAGGTTGACTAAATCTTAATAGCTAAGGTCGCTTCTACAAGACTAAGTATGTTCAGACCAGTGTTGGGATGAAACGTTCTCTAGGTTTCAGATGAGGAGTCCGTGGGTAAGGTTAAAAAAACTGGAACAGAAGGTTTTTTTTATTCTGAAAATTGTCAACAAAATGATTTCAAAATTGTAAAAAACTGAAACGATAGTTTATCAAGAACAAAAGCAAAGAACAGCTGCACAATACTGGTTCACTCTTCAGACCACACCAAGGCCTGCCTCATAACAATCAAAGATATCTCTAGCTTTATAATAGTGTTATTGCACAAGGCTGAGGACATGACAATGGATGTCCCATCCTGGGTTTAGCAGTATAGTGTCCATGTGGGTTAAAGGAAAACCTAGGTGGGAGACAGGAAATCTCAAGGTTGTTCACCAAATAGAAGTGGGCTGTGACAGGAACAGTGGCAGAAGGTGACTATACAAAGGAGTTGGCTCAGGGCAATGGGACAAGTTTCTTGAAGATTATGACATTTTAAATTTTGAACAATTTAAGAAAGCTTTTTTCATCATGGTTTTTTTTTTTTTTTTCCTTCCTCAAAAAGTGACGAGGCCACAAAGGCCAATCCCCATGCAAATGATAGACCAAATTTTATGACAGAGTAATTTATTTCTTATGGTGAATTTTCAGGCATATATATATATATATGGTGTTTGGCTATAGCACTTTGCACTACCAATGATGACTAATGACAATCAAATGACATAAGGTCAAAATATTAATATATTTAAATTTTACTTAAAGATATTATTTTAAAAATAATTAGTTATTAGACATTGGTAATCCATGATCATGTCCAATATGAGATTTAACTTTCACTGATTGAAAGTTTTTGGCACTCATGACATCTTTTTTTGGTGCCCTTCATTGTCTCAAAAAGAAAAAACTTTTTGGGAGCCTTTTCAGTGTCACCCAACATCTTTCCTATCATGCTTCCCTATGACCTCTAATTCGAAAATATATATAAAATATGAAAATTTTCGACCTTAGTGCTCACAATATCCACTATGTATTTCTTGGTGTTTTCCAACATTGTATCCAATGCCCTCAACCCTCAACATCTAGGTGCCCCCATTGCCCAACACCAAAAAGTTCATGTCCTACTTAGCACCCTTGGTGTTTTCAGTGTGCCTTTTTTACACCCTGTTATTGTTTGTTGCCTTTTTGTCATTCCTTGTCAATTTTCCCCATCTTTCATCATCTTTGATGTTGTTTAGGTGTGTTTTTGTTATTCACTAAGCTTGGGTTATTCCCAAACCAAAACACTTCACCAATTTAAAATTTTATTAAGGATATTTGGATTTGGGAATATTTGGTGGGTTGGCATGTTATCTTGGGTTGATGTCATTTCAAAACCTAGCCTAGCAACAATCATAATGGTTTAAAAGCTCAAGAAACTTTGAAAATGTTAGAAGGGTTGAATATCCATTAATTCTAAAAGAAATCAAAGTTAATGAGGAAATATATTCCTTGATTTGAAAAGAGAAAATAATTAAAAGGGGATAAAAATGTTCACCTATTCCAAAGAGAGGGTGGTTAGAAGGTGCAAAATAAAATATCCACCTTTAAGCCATGTGTCAAGGTATACTAAAATATTGTTAGATACCACTTCTCACCAAATATTTAATGAGTTCATTAAATCTAATTAATTTCATAAACATAAAATTGAATTTAAAAAAAACTTGTCAATTTTGATAAAATGTTTTAGTGAATATTTTATTTTCAATTTTTTTTAAAATATTTTTTTAAATTTTGATCAAAATGTGTCCACTTAAAGGTACAAAAAAATAAATTCAAAATAAATTTTTTTATGTTTAAATTTTTTTTAACTAATAAAATATGATTGGTGTAAATTTATTACATTATTATTAATTTTGATTTAAACCATTTAAAACATGAAAACACCAAAAAAATATTAGTTATTAAAACAAATGTCAATAATGTAAGTTTAAATTATAACTATAATGGAATTCCATATTAATTTATTTATAATTTTAATTTTCAATACAAATCAAAAGCTACCATCATGATAAATTCAATGTTTAGTGCTTATTGGATTTATGAACATTATGAAAATTAATCAATATCAAATCGATTGAACCAGGTATAAATAGAGTGTGGTAAAATATCCTAAGACGTGTTGTTCTTTTCATATGAAACAAAATGTTGACATTTAAAACATCTAAGACAATTTGCAATTGTGATGTATAAGTAAAAAACTTTAATTATATAAATTCATCTTTCAAAACATTCATTAAACTTTAAAATGTAATTGGTGAATGAAAAATACACTTGAATGTGAATTGTGCACTTTTCAATACCAACATGCACAAAGGAATTTCAAGATTTTGAAAACCTTGGTGTGATAGATTGTGATAATAAGTTGAAAAGCATGTGATTTATGGTTAACATGAAATTGGTTTAACCAAAATATTAAAAATTTGAGTAAATGTAAAATTTGAAATTAAAAGCCAAACTTTACACATGTTTCAATTACATAAAAAGTGGAAATTCTTATAATAAATAAATAAAATTTTGATGAACTTTTATGATTTTAAAAATCTTGCCCATCTCAATTTGCACCCAATTTCCAAGCATTGTTGTATTGTTTGTAAACTAGGTCATGATTTTTTTGCCAACTTCTTTTCCTTTTTTTACCTTCTTGTCAAGCTTTTATGATACCAAAATTTCATTCATTCTCTCATATATTTAATTCAATTAATAACACAATTGACAACAAATTGAAACCTTTACAACATAGTAATGGGATAATTTAATAAATTTTTGATGTTTTCAAGATTGTTTCAATACTTTTGATTAATGTAGTACAAAGGTCGTGTCTATCACAAACATCATTTTCACATGACGAATAAAGTTCATTCATATGGATGTTCATCCATAATTCATAATTAACTTTTTGTTCATTTTTAGTTGATTACCAATTCACTCTTAATTATTATTAGTTCACTCCTAATTAATTCATAATTCACTTTTAGTTAACTTCTAATTCATTTCTAATTATTTTACAATGCACTTCTAGTTAACTTTCAGTTCATTTTCAATTGACTCATAATTAACCAAGGTTGTCAAAACTAACGTGATAGGCCCATTTTGTGTCAGGTGTCATGTTGGCGTCTGTCACATCCATCAAAATGGACGCAAGAAAATTTGGGTCATACTTGGGCTGCCACCATTACAATTGGTGACCAAAAATGAGTTTCAGTCACCAATCCTATAATGACCGAAAATTTTTCATCGCCATCTTTTCAATGTGTCACTATGGCCTTGCCATTCACATGAAATAATATTTTAAGGCAAAAGAAGAATCATGGAAATTCTAATATTTCACCATGCAAAAATGTAATCTTCAAAAAAAAATCCTTTAAAAGAAACCAAACTCCAAAATATCACAACTCTATCATTAATCCCAAGTTTCAACACAAGCCAAAATATCATCTTTCAAAAATCCTTGCATAAAAATAGACCTACTACATGGGGGCCAAAATCCATTAAGCTATTATATTCTATAATGAATCTAAACAAAATATCCTTGCCTTGGTAGGCAATGCCCAAAAAAAATGAAAATTGAAACAAAAGTATACAAAACGAATGCCTTATAATGTTTGCATTAAGAAATGTTGCTTTAAATGAATTTTTATTGATTCTTTTTCATTGTTAATGTCTATCAATTATGAAAGCATTTATTGGAGCAAATTATCAATGATAAGGCCAATCATCATAATTCAAAGATTTAAGAAATAGATGGGCAGTGCTTGTGTAAAATTGTAAATGATCATTGTATGTATGTTTACAAGAAACCCATTATCATTATAGAGCATAGATCTAGACACAAATTTGAAATGTGTGAAGAAGATGGATTCACAAATCTCAAATTTGATTACACATGACAACATGATTCACTTATAAAATTGGGTTTTATAAAATCCGCAAGTCCAAAACATGTCATTTTTGAAAGATCATGCAAATTACACCATATTCCATATCTAGCAACTATAAATTGTCTATGGCTACCTTTGATAACATTCTTCAAATGTAGCCCAATTGTATGGAGGCCCCATCAATGTGCACATGACATGTTGAATATTTTTTGTGCCTTTGGATTTGGGTCATACATGTCATGGATCAATTTCCCAAATGACATCTTGGTTGAATTGTCCACAAAATATTCTACATCGTAATCATCACCCCATATGACATTTGCTAGCCGACCCACTTAATATGTTTTAGACCTCAAAGTTGTGGTGTGTTGTTTGGCCATTTGTCAAGGGGAATTTATAGTTCCTAACTTGTTGTAAACAAAAAATAATTCTGGGGCAACCCACCAATGCATTTTTTTTGTGTTGGTGGCATCTTGTTCCTTTGCAAAACCATAAAATGATGGCGTCACCTCGTGCAAGTGCCCAATTTCACCCCAATTGCACACACCTATGTACATAACATTTAGTTTGTCTATTGAAAGATGCAACATATTGTTGTTCTTGGACAAGTTGTTATGCAAAATTCTACAATGATGTACTGCATTCATAATGTTTATGAATGCCCATGCTAACTTCACACAATTTTGCTTAAAGGTGACAAGTTATGTTTGCCTTTCCATATTCAACCCACTTTGCCACAATAAGGTACAATTATCAATAATGGGGGAATATTTCATGTTGTAATCCAACATTTTTTGAAGAACTCCCCCATTCCACCATAATGTATATGCCTCCATGGTCTTTGTGTGGATGGCAAGGAATTTGATGACACTTGGATGTGTACATGGGCATGCCAACGCTTCCACTAATCGTTGCTTATGTGTTTTTCACTTGTCATCCAACTTTGGTGTCTTCCTTGCCAATTCAATGACGTTTGGGATGCAATCGAATTTTTTAATTCGCACCTTGCACACCACACCATAACCACCCTAATTGTCTCCACCTGACAACAAGAGCACAATTACTATGCTTGAAATTCATAACACACCATAGTTTCCAATTTGGGCTAGAAGGTTTCAAGTGCCTTCTTCCATCCATGGTGCAAGCCTCACCTTTTTCTTTGACCAATTCTTCGAAAATTTGGCCCTCCATGAATTTTTTTCCCACAAGCTTGCCACCTTCATGGTCCAAAACATCTTGTCCTTTTGTGTATAAAGGACGTCAAACCATTGCAATAAGTTTGTGGTTAAATTCAAAATTTTGGATTCAAACCATTCTAGAAACCCTTCGGAAATCCAAAGCTCAATGTTTTGCAAAGATCTGTTTAGTTTGCCCAAAAACTTATGCTCTATGACCTACTTCTACTTCTCTAGGCTAGTTCCTTGCTTTCTCACAAAAGCACCATCGAGATATGCCATTATGTGTTCCATAAAAGATGTCATGACAATTTCTTGGAATTGTTGTGTGGTGATTTGTTTAGGATCATTGTCTTCAAGCTTTTGACACTTTCAGGTTTATGTCAATGAAATGTTCTCCCCCATTGGACAACTCTATAGCCCCTCGTTTGTGCATGGTTAAAGGTGGGTTACTTAAAGATCTAGGGGGGGTTAAATACTAGATGATGCATGGGATAACTTGTTTAAAAGGTTTTGGTTAGATTGACTGCATGATGGTCGTTCGTTTGACGATGGTCTACTCAATGGTTGTTTGCTTGATTGTCCACATGATGACATCCTTCAAATTTTGGATGACAAAAAACCATAAGTCTTTCCAAGAGTCTCAAAAAGTCAAGGTTCAATGTAGTTTAAAATATTTGCAAAATGTGAAAAAGATAGTCCTTCACCAAGGATTTGATCACTTCAACTTGCCCAAGGTTCCACACAATGGTTATAAGGGGGCAACCAAAGACACAAAACCCAAATGAAAACAAGGTGTTCGAAAATGAATCATGGATTGCATTCTAAAACTCATATACCCTAAAAAACTTCTTCCAAATTTTGTTGCCATCAAACGACTACGACAAATTTGGTCACCATCTAATTATTCCCATATGGTGACCAAATTTGCTAGCATATCCATCTTTGGTGACTGAAACACATAGCCATTGTCCAATGGCGACTGAATTTAATCAATGTTGTTGGATGGCAATTGTGGTGACTGAAAGGTTTTTGGTCACCATAATCGTGTGGCAATCGAAAACATTGTGGTCACCACAATGTCTTTCCCCTCCCCCCACCCCCTTTGTTTTTTTCCCTTCTTCATTTTCCCCCCTTTGATGGCAACCGAAATGCTTTCAGTTGCCATCTTGTGTGATCCCTACATAAAAAAATGGGGTTATTAATGGGAACCCATTGGGAACTTGAATGTAACTTGTTGCAAACAAATGAAAAAATAGAAAATGATTTTTCCTTGCTAGGAGAGAAATTTGATGCAATTTTGTAACACACCTAAAATAACTTGGGCTCCGCACTACTATGCACTACCACTCACGATAAAATTTTACATGCAATTGGAATTATAGAACAAAATTACAATAAATAAAAAACAAAGAAAGATTTTCAAAAATTTCAAAATGAAATGTGTTTTCCTCTCTCACACTATACAAGTAAAAATGAAGAGAAAGACCATGAGTGTTGTCAAAAAAAAAAACCATAACAAGCTTCCAATAGAAAGAAAATAAAGAAATTTCAAAAGATGCATGCAACAAGAATAAAAAAAACAAGAAATCCAAAAGGTTCCAACCATATAAGAGGTTGTTGTATAAAGGTATCATTAAAATAGTTATATAATAAATTTTGAATTAGAATAATTCATTTTAACATATTATGGAAATGAACATGGTAGGACGAAACACTATGGGAGCCTATTATCATCTTACCTAAACCATCTCTAATGGAAATTTTTCATCACTACAATTGCAATTATATGTTTTCCATTCAATTTCAATCACATAGTCATCAATGAAGTTCAATATGTAATTAGGTTCAATTAGGATTATATAAATTGTGATAAACTTTTAGGGGAAACAACTTGTTTGCCCATATTGCTATATAAATATCGATTTTGTATAATATTGAAACTACTTTCCAATGTACATATGTTGCATCCAATGGCAAATTCCACCTCACCCTACTACTACAATTTATTATCTCCTTTACTACTACTTTCCCCAATATTAATACAATGTTGTTTACTAGTATGATTTCTTAGCCCAATGGGTTCCCCATTCAAAATTGCATTTAATCCAAGAAGATTATTTATTTCACTGAGCATTGCGACCGTGTGAGGAAATATTGTAGTTAATAATGCAAAGGTAGCATCATCTTTCAAACACAACCCTTCACAAGTCTCTTCCAATGTCAATTTGGCTTGATCTTCAGCTTAAAAATCATTTATGGTGAACCCCTGCCCAATCTCCTCCCCCACCATGTTATACCAAACATGTTCTAAATTCAAACCGTATTCAAATTTGTTGGTTCTTGGGTTACACCACCCCCGAAACATTTGATAAAACTAACAACGATGTGTATCGGCTGTTGACAGGTACAACAATTCACATGCCTTCTGAATCATGGATTCATCATATTGCCATTCGTCATATTGATTCCTCCATGTAATAATAGACATACCAACGTTCCAAATCCATTTCATGTTTGTGCCCCATGCTTGTGGCCTATTGGGTGTGTTGAACATATTGTACACCCAATGTTGTGGCATGGCCGTTCGAAGACCAAATTGTTCATATAGGTGTCAATGCAATGGAGCCCTACATTGTGGACATCTCCTCCTTGCCACTATTAAAGTGATTAAACATTGTGGATGGTACATGTGTTGGCAAGTGCCCAAAATCCATGCTCCTTTTGGTCCAAATGGGGAGCAACAAATAAGGCATAGTTCCCCATTTTGCATGAAGGGTTGAGGTGTGGGCCATAAGAATTCCCTTGTTTTTTTTGACATGGTGGTGAAATATTCCCAATTAAGCTTGGGATGCATTGCCCAATCAATATTTGCATTATTTGCCACCTTGGGTAAATTTTCAAGAAACATCTCAAATATCTTGGGCCAAATGTCAAACTGTGTGATTGGAACCTCCCATCTTCATAGTATTCTACTTGCATTTTTACAAGTTTTGCTTCCATTTGCATAGCTCAAAATGTTGCCAAAATACATGCAAAATGCATGTGGTTCAAATTTCGTTTGGTTGCCTTCACAAACATTTCAGCATCTTTTTGATACTATTCCTTCATATCAATCAATGTTTGATGGTAGCATTCAATGTCTTCCACGGAATTTAAGCCATTCATTTTCTGCTTCAATGGCCCTTATGAATGCTTCTTGTAACACCTATTGTTGAGTAGTAGCATCTTTTTCTAGCACATTTTGTTTGGCATGTAGACAATTCTTCACATAGTGCATTATGCTTCAATGTCACCTCCCAAAGTTGCGTTTGCATTACACCCATTTCCCTTCACAACACCTCCAAAGCATGTGCCATGTTTTGTAATGTTGACCCACCTTGTGGAGGATAATATGTTAGCATCCTACGCCAATCTCCTTTGATTATCTATTATGTTAAATTGCAGGTAAAATGCCATTTGAACCACAACATCCAACTATGTTACATTTGTGGGGTTGTTTGTGTTCAATGGTGATTGAGGGGGACTTTGTTCCCAAGGGCATTGAACAATTCAGTTGCTCATCATAGGATCCAAATCTTGATGCTATTGTTTTGAGAACGATTGGTATTGGTGGTATTGGTTGAAAAGAAGAAGGGGGAGTGACAAGGGTAGATTAGGGAGGAATCTGAGGTCTCCTTGTAAGAACTAAAGGAGCTATTGTAGGAGGTGAGTTTCTAGAATAGCTGATGGATTTGTCAACGCAGATGTATTCGGTCAGTACAAAGGCACATTGTCGACTTAGTTCCTTGGAATGGTCTTCCAATTGACTTGAACCCCAAGCACCACCTCCACATAAACCATCCATGCCATAGTCAAAGGCACTTGGTTTTTGGGGAAAAAATGGTTCTTTGTCATGGCCATGTAGACCTTCAACATGCGTGCCTTAATGTATTTATCTAGGCAACTTGTATATTAGGTGTAATTATTTTTTTGTGGGTCTCATGCCTAGAAAGTGGCCACTTTTTGTTAATATGGCACCATTGTACATACGAAGAACATCATGTGTACAACTAAGCTTGGGGAAGGTTTTGCCATCTAGCATCTGTTACAACGATTGGGTTTTCAAATGCTTCAAGCTTTGCCTTGTGTCATTTTCCTTTCATGCCATGGCCCTTAACCACTCTCCTTCGATCTGCATCGTCCACCATTGTATTCACCGTCCATTAATAAATAGGTAAATGTAAATTAGGGTTAAGGAAAAATTAAGGTTAAAGGTGGGGTAAATTAAGGTTAAGTTCAAAAAATAATGTATAATAATCGATATGGGAGTCCTCCAAAAGGTTCAACATTCAAGTCTAACACACAATTATTTTCACAATTAGTGTTGTGAACTTGAAAGCCCTTCGAAGGATTCCCATTTTTTTCCAAATGTATGGCATTGATTACTCATAGCAAACAGAGTCTTCACGCATAGGGAACAAAGTAAAAAATATGAGAAAAATGTGGGTTTTATAGTGGACCCACACATCCCAAAGCCTCAAGACCAAGCCCAAGCTTGTTTTGGTCACCTTTGGTTACCATCGTATGCATGATATGGTGTTAGGCCTAGTCCAAGGGCCCATATTTGTTGGTGATTGGAAAAATTTGGTCACCATCCAACAACCTATAGGCATCATAGACGTAGGGCCGTTGGATGGTGACTAAAAAGTGGTTCAATCACCACTGGACTAATGTACTATTGGCGACTGAAACAGGTTTGGTCGCCATCAATCGGCTAGTTTTGGTCACCTTTAGTTGCCAACTGGATAGTTGGCCAATTTGTAACCATAAATTTTCGATCACCTTCAAACTTGAAGAATGGCAACCAAATTTTTTTGGTCGCCAACAATTATCCACGCATCTAATTAGCGACTAAAAAAAATTTGGTTGCCATTCGACAACCCTATGACATCCACGTGTGGCTAGTACATGGGAATGTTGTTGAATGGCAACGGGAATTTTTTCGATTGCCAAATTTTTTAGGTGTCCCTAGTTTTGGGGTACCCTTAATTTAACATGTATAAGGAGGTTTGGATTCTAATTTTTCCTCCCTTTCTTTTTGATGTGTATGGCTCCAATTGTTTTGGACAATTGGTGCACAACACTTTAAAGGATGGGGGGGAGGGGAGTCCATGGACTTTTTTTTGTTATTTTTGTGATTCCAACTTTTTTTGCAAAATGAAATATGTTAAGCAATCAAGTTGAAGAAGAGATAATCGAACAAGCTATTGATTAAGATGACCACACCATTGTGACTTGGGTCTATGAAGGGGCAGTTGTCATATATTTCCCAAGCCAAGAAGCCCAATATCATGTGGATATTTTTCGATTATAAGAAGACTTATTATACAAGGACATACCATTGACATTATATGTTATAAATGAAAATGTAATGGACAAGGAGAATGTGTTCAAAGCTTGGGATCACAATGGCACCAATGTCAAATATCTTCCATGTGCATTCAAAGGAGTCTATGTCTTGGATGTCTCCAATTTGTTTGAGGGCTTGTTGTATGAAAACATCCCAACATAGTTTCATTTACAACACACATGACTATTTTGACAAATATAACATTTGTTAATTTTTAATTGAATTCATAAATAAAAATGGAACAAACATCTTTGCCATTTGAGGATTTGTTTAGAAACTCATGGCAATACCATTTTGATAATGTATTATCAAGGTTTCATCTTTTGATAAATATTGCAAGTGATTCAATTCAAATAAATAAAATATTCTTTTTTTATTACAATAATTAAAGCTAAATGCTCCTTTCTTTTTTCCATACGGATCATTCCAAGTGTCCTTGGAGTTGAAAGTTTCTAAATTGAATTATGGATATGAAATTATCTTATATGAAATACACTAATTTCAAAAAAAGGTCCAAAACCAAATGGTTACAATTTTATTATTAAAGAAATATACAGTTGGAAAAAAATATGTTTATGTGACCATGTGGATTTGCATATAATGTTCAACCTATGTGTAGGAATTGCAAAATGCCAAACACCTATGATTATGAAACCATTTATGATTCGTGACCCAAGAGGATGACTAATGGTAGAATTTGGATGTTGGGGTCAAGGTTCATGGTAGTCACTATCTTTGGGGCCTACAATTGCTTCATCAAGAATGTCGGTGTCATTATCATCATCATCATTGTTGCACCCCTCTTCTACTTCTGAAGTGTTTGTCCCATGCAAGGTTGTGATGATATTTCAACTTGAATGTTTTATCATAGTTTGTTTGGTGGGGCGTTGTCCCTCAACATCCAAAATTCCATCATATGTGTGTGGTCATTCATAATTACGTTCACCTACATAAGCAATTATTGTTTGAACAATAGACCTCTTCCCTCAAGTAACTTGACATGTGAATGAGTCTTCAATAGGTGGTAGAAGATGATTCATGGAAGCTGCCATAATGACTAGTCTTGACCCCACTAGAACTTGGGGTATCGGGGGTCTTGGATGTTGTAAGTACTGGCTAATTGGTGCATGGTCAAAATTTGAATCACCTTCTATTGACTTCTCCGATCTTGCAATTTTAAGATTTGAAGGATTTGGATCTGCAACTTGCAGTGCATTTGTGTTAATGATTGTATGCAGGCCCACACCTAGTTCTAATGTAATATCCCTAATGTCATGAATTGCAATATTGGGAGGATTGACAAGTGGGTCTATTTGTATGTCTGAAGTGTTATTTAATGTCTGTTGTGTGTCTGGCTTCGAAATGATGATCTGAACTAATGGTGTGTATGTGCTAATTGGGGGGTGCACTTTCATGGAACTCATTGATTGCATGGACATGTCTTGACTTGGGGTCATTAGAGCATGTATAGCCTAGGGGGGTGCATCAAACACTTGAACATCATTGTCTAATAATGGCATTGGGCGATGGGTACAACTGTGCGTCCACTAGCTTTAATAAAATCCCACCACTCATGTGGGAGCAAGTTTAGGTCTTTCACTGAGAAGGTGTCAAAAAATGGCCTTGACTTTCCACAAAATTTGCAAAATCTCTTAAGCTAAAGCATGGGTGGTTGGGGTACGAGCTATTTTTCACAAAATTTTGTTTAAAGCCTCCTTTTCATTTGCATCATCATGTAGGCAAACTTCACACAACAAGTATGGATTGAGAAGGGACCCTGCATAATGTAGGTTGGTCATCAACATCTTCCACCTCTAATAAATTTGAACTTTAATCACATTTGCAAGGTTTGATGGCAATTCAAACAGAGGATCTCATGAGGATAAAACATGTCGCTCTAATGTTTTCATGATAAACCACGTGTTCCCCATGCAAGGTTGTTTGCCATCAAATGCCCTTAATGACATTAAAACCAGTTCCATTGTGTGTACAAAGTTAGCACAAGTATCCCAAAATTCGTCCCTTTTTATGTTGGCTCAAATAACTTTCGCTTTAGTGAGCAACTTCTAATGATGATTGCCATGCAATGAGTTGACAAAAGTTATCCAATTAGGATCAACAATAGTTTGCTCAATGGTAGGTCTAAGTTTGAAAGACTTTTCAACCATTAAAAAAATGGTTGCAAATTGTGTTTCAATGGGGTTTAGCAGCAATAAGTTGGTTTCATAACGGTGAAAGATTGTTAGTGGCACATGGTGTTATCGTATGAAAGAAACAACAATTTTATTTTTTTCACAATTCATTTCACCCATGTTGCTTTTCCCGAATCTTCCAACAGCAAGTCTAGATAATGAATAACACAACCTTGAAAATAAAGACTCGGAAAATGACATATTAGAAGATTAGTTGCACTTTTCATGTTCAAAGCATTGTTTGTACAAATTTGTACAATGTTGTCGACTCCAATGGTTTTGATGTTCCACCCAATGCATTACATATGTAATAGGCATCCTTACGCTCCCCAATTGTGTCAATGGAACCTACAGATACATCACCACTTGGACAAGCAAACATTACGTTCAACAATGGATGTTGTGCAACGTTGTCCCAACCATTAAATCAAATGGTTGCTCCATATTTGTGAATCACATTTTGTGTCCTCTCGGTTACTTGTTTGGACACATCCACCTTGGATTACTTTAACAAATCTATGCGCAATCCATGGTATGATGGGGTTTTGTAGTAGGTTTGAGATTTAGAGGTTGCTTTCACAGCTTCTATGAATGCCGAGTGTCACACAACATTGAAGGGGATGTTCACTTCATAAAAGAAAGTTGTTCACTTCTTGTCTAAATCCTGTTTTTCGGCCGAATTCAATCCTTAAAGCAATGAAACTTGTCAAAGGGTTTGAATGTTGTTATTTATGGATCTATTAGGACCCTTTATGTTGTTTGTAGGGGGGGTGAAAAGCCGAGCCCCTTCCACTTGAGACGTCGAAGCAAATTATTTCCATTGAAGGATTCAATGTTTCCATGGCCACATCCTCTGTTCAACCATCTGAGATATGGGCTGGTACTTCCATGTTGTTTAGTGGTGGAGGGACAAGTCCACCACATTAGGCAAATAGTGCCTTCACCCTTGGATGTGCCCTTGAACACACTGCAACTTTAGCTCACCCATTGCCATCACATCGATAGCCCAAATGGAATAGCATTCTATTCTTGTGGCACGAAATAACATTGCCATAAAACTTGCATTCCACCTTGGCTCGTCTTTTAACATCAAATACCGTGGACTCCACACATTCCACCTTCTCTCCATTGATAAAACATTATACACAAGAACAATAGGCTTGATTAATATAATTAATGTATTCAACAATAAGATTGAACTCCACCTTTAGGGCTACAATTGAAATTTATGACCAATTACAAATGCAATATGACGATCTAAAATTCAAACACCCTTAAAGGTTTCACTCCCCCCCTCCCAAGGTATATGGCAATGGGTAGTGTTAAACAACACAAGGCCCACACACTTCAAAGGAAAAAGTGAGAATTGACATGTAAGGTTTACATTTAATTATTAGGTAGACCAAATTTTGTCGCTAAATCAATGGTGGGGATCAATCCACCGTTATTTAGATGACCCAAATCCATAAATGTGCAACGACTAGAAAAAATTTAGTCACCACACGATTAACAACATAATACTTTTGGTCACCAAACTTGTGGCGATTGAAAGCATTCCATCGCCAATTGTGTGGCGATCAAAAAAATTAGTCACCACATGAGTAACAATGGAAACATTTTTTGCAACGACCAAAACATTTTTGTCATTGTAATATTTGGTAATTGAAAATTTTTGGTTGTTGTAGGCTTGGTGACCAATTTTTTTTTATCACTGCAAGTTTTATGGTAACTGAAACGGGCCTAGTTTTGGTCATCTGTAAGCTTGACTTGGCCACCTCGAGAATCCCTTTGACCTAGGTTGACCTTAGGCTAAAGTGATGCAAGGGTGTGTTTGCATCTAGATGCATCCGTTGCGTTGTGATGGATGCACGAACATCATGACAACCCTACAGTTAATTACTAATTCACTCATAGTTAAATCCTAGTTAACTCATATAGTTTATTTGTAGTTAAAAAATGTGAAAATGTGAATCTTAAGAAATTTTCCTAGTTAGTGGGCACATGAAACCTGCATGGAAGCTTCCTTGAGTTAGGTCCCCAAAAGGATCATACCCCATTACCTTTAATTTGTTCAACACTAATTTAAGGTATGATCTTGTTCCATAGCCTTGTTATGTTCCTTTTGTGTTTACATTTTTATATTTTATCACAATAAAAATTTATTTGTACTTTGGTTTTACATGCTTCAAGTTCTTGACTTTAACCTTTGTGTTTTTGGATTTAGACTTAAACCTACCCTTTCATCATTTGTTTTTGGGTGTAATCATAATCAAACAAGCCAAAAAACTATCAATTTTGTCACACATGTTTATGTAATGCACGTTAATGTTATGTTAATCAAAAAAAATTGTGCTAAATGATTTATATGAATGTTCAAGAATTCCAAAAAATATCATTTAATTTAATAAATTGAATTATGGTAAATTAGTAAAGGACTTTTGAATTTTAACACCAAAAAATCAATTTCATAAAGCACTAGGCTAAAGAGTTTTTTAATAAAAAAAATTTGATGGGAAAAATCTTGAAATGATGATAATGTACTATCCACATTCAAAAAACATTCATAATTAAAAAAATTGTGGTATTTAAAATTTTGAAAAATTAAAAATATGACTTTAGAATGTTCAAATTTCAAAAGTCATTTGTGAGATGTAAATGGGTCATACTATGTATGACATATGAACAAAGTTGTGGCTTATGGTACAAAAATTTAAAGCTTAAAATAATTAGTATATTTTAACATGATTTGAAATTATGATCATTTTTAAAGACGAAACATAGAATCTAGTATTTTTAAAGAATTCACATTTATTCAAAAAACTTTAACACAAATCATGTAATTTATTGGGGGAATTGCAAATATTTTTGAAAACATTTTGCAAAAAAAAACCCTTCAAAAAATTTGTTTGATGAAAAAATCAAAATGATCACAAAGGGGCCATTTGTGCTTGAAACTTTTGTCATTATTGGTTCATTTGATTGTGATTACAACCCTTTGTAGTTTTTGTGCCCATAATAACATCCACACATGTTTATAAAATAAGTAATGAATTTTGAAATTTTCATGTCAAGAATAAAATATTTTGAATATTCAAAAAGACTATGTGTTTTCCTTCACATAATTTTTTTTTGAAAATGAAGTTTTTTAATAAATAATATAATTAATGTCAAAGATGCCAAGGAACTATGGTAATAAATAAAATGTAAATATAAATATGATATCCATGTATAGTAAGTTATGTAATAAATAAGATGGATTATTTTAGCTTGCATTAGAAGAAAAACATGTATTTTCAACCAGTCTTTGTGACTAAATTTTAGTCGCAAAAGACATTTTGCAACTAAAATCCTTTTAGTCGCCTAAGACAAATCGCATGTGATAAACTAGTTGCAAATCACAAAGGGTATTGTATGAAAGAAAAAATCAAAAAATACATTTCATCCTTTGACTCCATTGTATACGTATTGTCACATGCGACTAAGATGCAACTATTTTGGTCAGAATTGAGGGCAAATCATGTGCTGCCGTGTGTCTTAATATTTGATTATTAAAAATATACATTATAAAATAATTATTATTTTGAAATAATCTAGGACGTTCAATTCAAATATTTGGATGATCTTATATTATGACACGTGGCCCAATGTAAATATGCCACGTGGCATTATAATTATAATTTAATAAAAATATTAATATTAGGTTAGTAGGTACCTAGGTAGGTACATAAATAGGTGCCTACAATGTTAGGCTACCTACCTACCTACCTATTTAGGTCAAAAAGTAAATAAGTAGGTTTTACCTTCCTAGGTTAAATACCTACTCATATAGGTACATACTTAGGTAGGTAGGTACATAAGTCAACCTAGATGGGTAGGTCAAACTAAGTACCTACCTATCTAAATAAATAAGTAGGTTAAGCAGGTAAGTACTTTAGAATTGTGCATTATTTATTTTTTTGTTTTGGGTTGAGCCTTTTGATTAGCCCATCCCTTGTGCACTAATTTCATAATGTGAAATTGGATGGGCACGCCTTGTTTATATAATGTTCAAAGTAGGAATGAAGAACAAATAATATGGGATAAGTTTTGAAATTACAACTTCCTTACAAACTAAGTTATAATTCCAAGACTTTCTTCATGCCTTACTTTCTTAGTTTTCAGATTTTTAAACAATTCAAATATTAGATAATTATTTAATTAATAATGATTAAGTCTACGTATATTTAAATTATAAATTATACACTACAAATATTCAGTACTCATTATCAATTACTTAAATAAGCAATAACTTTTTAATATTTAACAAACTAGCTTTTTAGTTACTCACAAGTTATTAATACATACCCC
>Ga0116229_10004710_pt1 | contig 22363 bp, 25 predicted proteins | sample S1TSphgellanicum_3_FD_87313 | JGI IMG/M metagenome (GOLD analysis project Ga0116229, IMG submission 87313) | Host-associated microbial communities from peat moss isolated from Minnesota, USA - S1T2_Fc - Sphagnum magellanicum MG | ecosystem: Host-associated > Plants > Peat moss > Unclassified...
GCCGAACGATCGACGCAGCTTGGTCGTAATCGCGTGTCGGCTCAGTTACAGAAAAATTTGTGTTACTTGGTCCCAACACATACGTATTTGCCCTTAGGACACTTCTCCCGTCCTGAGAAAAAATTGGCTGGTAATTTACACAGGAAATGGAAGCCTTGTATTGCGTCGCGAGACTCAAATCGAAAACGGAGGAGATGTCAAAATCTACTTCTTGCGTGCCGCCGGGAGGTATCTTCTTCCCCGCACGAGAGATTATGGCCGTAGTTGCCCAGACTGGCCTCTGTAACACCGTCTCGTACCGTGTTAAACGCACCGAACTGCCGGAACTATCGGTTATGCTAACCTGAAAGAACTTCAGCATATCATCCAAGTCCGTCTTACCAAGGTCGGGGATCGGCGATGTTTGGCTGGTGTCCGACGTGTTTGTAATACGAACGTGCAGTACAATTCTTTCCCCGTTTACAAATGAAGGCTGGCTAGGTGCAACGTCAAGTCTAAACGGAATACTGGCTACATTTGTTTGACTAAAACCCGCACCTGACGTGCTATCCGCATCAGCCAACTGGCAATTCGCTAAACATTGCATGAACACATAAATCATTGTGCAGAGAGTCAACGCGTGCGCACGATAGTTGTACATTAGTTCGTCCATGGTGTAACTGGCCGCGATCCGCTCTAGGCGGGACTGTATGCCTTGCAAGAAAAATTACAAGTCTCACAGTAATGTGGTGAGAGGCTCGCGACCCGATTGAGCGAATATTTACGCGTCGTAATACAGCGCGAACTCGTAGGGATGGGGGCGGGCGGCGATTCCGTCTACTTCACGTGTTAGCTTGTAGTTGATGTAGGTGTCGATCAGATCGTTGGTAAAGACATCGCCTTTTAGGAGGTAGTCACGGTCTTCGTTTAATGCTGTTAACGATTCCTCAAGCGACTTCGGCGTATGAGGGATTGAAGCCTTTTCACCGGCTGTTAAATCGTACAGGTCTTTGTCAAAGGGCCCTAATGGCATAATTTTATTCTGAATACCGTCGATTCCCGCCATTGCCAGCGCCGCAAAAGCAAGATAGGGGTTGGCGGATGGGTCTGGCGCTCGGAACTCGACTCTGGTCGACTTTGGCGAAAAAGTGACCGGAATTCGGACAGCGGCTGATCGGTTTCTAGCTGAGTACACTAAGTTCACCGGAGCTTCATATCCGGGCACGAGTCGTTTGTACGAGTTGGTTGTCGGCGCACAAAATGCGAGAAGAGACGGTGCATGTTTCAAGATACCGCCTATATAAAACAGAGCTGTTTCCGATAGCTGCCCGTAGTTGCCGCTTTTATGGAAGACGTTCTCTCCGTTCTTCCAAAATGACACATGGATATGCATACCAGACCCATTGTCAAGGTAGAGTGGTTTGGGCATAAAAGTCGCGGTGTATCCGTTTTGTGCGGCGGTGTTCTTGACAATGTATTTATAGAGAAGTACCTTGTCCGCCATCTTCACAAGAGAATCGAATCGAAGGTCGATCTCTGACTGCCCGGCGTTGCCAACCTCATGGTGATGCGCTTCTACTGCAATTCCCGCCTCGATGAGGGTCAAAGTCATCTCGGATCTTAAATCTAAGAGCGAATCTTGGGGTGGGGCGGGAAAGTAGCCTTCCTTAGTTCGCATCTTATAACCGAGGTTGGGTTTTTCATCTCGACCGCTGTTCCACGAAGCCTCGTCGGATTCGACATAATAGTATCCCGAGTGCATCGTTTGGTCGTAACGGACGTCGTTGAAAACGTAGAACTCTGCTTCCGGGCCAAAGTAAGCCGTATCGGCAATGCCGGAGGACAGCAGATAGATCTCAGCGTTTTTTGCGACGTTGCGCGGGTCTCGACTGAACTTTTTGTGGGTGACGATATCCTCTACATCGGCGATGATCGAGAGGGTGGTGACTTCGCTGAACGGATCGAGGACAATTGTGTCCGGATCGAGGCGAAGCAGCATATCTGACTTGTCGATGGAAGTGAAGCCGCGCACCGATGAGCCATCGAAAGGCAAGCCTTCCTCGAAAACACTCTCGTCGAAGATTACAGCGGGAATTGTAAAGTGCTGCCAGGTTCCCGGCAGATCGGTGAATTTAACATCAACAAATTTGACATCATTTTCCCGGATAAAGGTGAGGACATCTTTCGGACTTTTGCCAGCCATAGGGCGCTCCTTGAAACGGATGGTAACAACATTCACTTCTGACCGCTAAGAAAGACCTTACAGCTATTGCCAAATTACGCTGTCGCATAGTGAGCAAAGACAATCGTTGTCTTTCGTTGAGGTGCCTGTTCAAGGGATCATCGAATGAAGCAAGAACAGTATACAGGTGGTCTTAGTCGGTTGTCAATCGGGGGTGTCGTCGATACGGAGTCTAGGCGTGTCTGTCCGCCTTTCAAGTCAACGAACATGTCAATTTGTGCAGACTAGAAGGCAGCCCAAGACGCGACGGCGGTCAGTAGCTATGCTATAATAGCTTTATGAGTGATGCTGCTGGAGTAGCCGAGCCTGTTGCAGTCGTCGGTGAGAGTGCCGAGGCAGCAACGCCGACATCTTCAACAAACAACGACGCGGATGACGTTTTTACGTGGGATATTCAACGTACGTTTATCAACGTATTTATCGTCTTCCACCTCACGGCGATCATTTTTTGGAACCTTCCTTACACCCCGTTGCAGGTTGGAGTCAATGCGTTTAATGCCGATTATATGTCATTAACTGGCAACTGGCAGTGCTGGAGCATGTTTTCTCCCGATCCATCGTCGGTCAATACCTACCTGACAGCCAAGATCTACTATAAGGACAATTCGGTACGAAATTACATATTTCCGAGGATCAGCAAGCTCGGCGCTATTTCTAAGTATAGACAAGAGCGTTGGCGAAAATTCCTGGAAAATACGGCCGACGATAGTCATTCCGCGTACTTTCCATACCTCGCACGTTACGCCGCAATTGTCAACAACTATTCGCCCAAGGTCAATCCGGTCGTTTCTGTCGACCTCATCCGTTACGATCAGTACATACCTGCGCCTGGCAATCCGATTACTGGCTACACAAGTAAGCGAATCCTGCGGGAATTCGTTAATGCTATGCCATCAAGAATGTCCCTTTACAGTTTAGGCACGGGCCAATGACACTGCGTCGCGATTGGAATGAGTTCTGGTTTAGTAAGAAGTCACCCGGGCCATTAGGCGCGTTCCGGGTTGCACTTGGATCGATATTTGTATTTTGGGGGCTTCTGGTGGCACCGCCAAATCTCTATACTTGGTTTTCTGAGGGCGGTGCCGTGCCGCTTTCATTCTATCATATGACAAAATCGGTATCGCCTGAAATTAGCTTGCTTGACAATGTCACCGATCCGCACATTCTCTTCCTATATTGGCTCGCTCTGTTGCTATTTGCTGTACTATTCACTGTCGGTTTCTGTACACGTTTGTCCGGCTTCTTCCTATTTCTCGTTTTCGATTCCTTCTGCAACCGCGATCTCGCGATAATGAACAGCGGAGATACAATGCTTCGCTGCGCACTATTCCTCTCCCTTCTGGCACCCTCTGGGGCATCTTGCTCTGTTGACAGATTGATTGCGATCTGGCGTGGAAAGGACGCTGGCGGCGATCCTCAACCAGTGGAATTGTGGGCCCAGCGTCTGATGCAACTGCAAGTAGCCCTCGTTTACTCTGCAACGTTTTGCAGCAAAATCAGCGGACATGACTGGCTGAACGGAACGGCTGTCTACTTTCCGCTTCACATGGTAGAACTCACACGCTTTCCACTGCCGAGTTTCTTCTCTGACCCAAGAATAATCAATCTTTTAACCTGGGGAACTTTGGTGGTTGAGGGTTCGATGGCCACTTTGGTTTGGTCACGAAAGACGAGACCTTATGTCTTAGTGGCCGGTGTCTGTCTTCATTCCGGAATTGAATATGCGCTCAACATTCCGTTGTTCTCGTTGATCATGATCACGACGTACTTGAACTTTGTTTACAACGAGTGGCTGGCAAGTTGGGTTCATGCCTTGTCAAAGTCGTTTGAACGGTACCAATTGACCGTCCTGCTTCCGAATGGCGTCGAACAAACCGGCCGCTGGTGGAAGGTTATTGAGCGTATGGACATCTTTCGCTTGTGCGTTCCTTATGAGAGCGGCGAACACCAGTTAGTGGTGAATGGAAGAGGATGGCAGTCTCAAGGGGCCAGCGCTCTGCGACGTGTCTTACTTTGCCTTCCCGCGCTCTGGCTGCTCAGTCCGCTGATGCTTGTCCCAGGCTCGCTGCGAGTCGTTCGCATGTTATTGCCGCAGCCTTCCCGTGAACTGACAGGTGGCAATCCCATCTCCACTGCCGCTTCCTAAAAATATCGTATCGGTCTTATACACAATTGCTAATTGGCCGGGGTCGCAGGTCCAGCGGTGGAGCTCCATACCCAGTCGTACCAAATCCGGACTCCACTATCCTAATGCGCAAATGACGCGGTCAATTAACCGCAGAGCATCCTCAACAAGACCTTTAGTTACCTGCTATTTTTGCCGATTATATAACCAGGCTAATAGCTTTTTAGCCGAATACATGATAAGTTTCTTAGGGTTATTTCGATTATTGGCGGTTGGTGTTTTACCAAATGGCAAGTTTATACGCGGCTATTCCTTCAGCGGGTGAAACGATTGACGTCGAAATGGGCGAGGTCAAGGTTTCCTCTTGCTTGACGGATACACTCATGGCATACGGGCTCGGTGCCTGCGTCGGAGTCTGTGTATATGACCCGATTCTACGTATCGCCGGTCTTGCTCATATTGTGCTTCCCGAATATCAAGCAGTCAGCCCCAATTCGAATAAAGAGCGTCCTCAAATTGCTCCTGGTAAATTCGCCGATTCCGCGATTCCATTTCTCATTGAGGAAATTTGCCGTCACGGCGGTGAAGAACATAACTTGCGCGCGACAATTGTTGGCGGCGCGCATATCTTTAGCCCCGGCGCAGCCACCGGAGGTGCCGTCTCGCGGCTAGAAATCGGCCAGCGGAATACGGCTGCGGTAGTGAAGGCACTTGAGCGACGTGGGGTGACGCTGCTTGCGTCCGATGTCGGAGGGTGTCATGGACGTACCGTTCAGCTAAGGGTTTCTGACGGTACAGTGACGGTCCAGCCGATTGGAGGGTTGGTGACGGTGCTTGCTAATTTGGGGCGAGATCGAGATATAGTATCGACAGCTTGAGCAGTTAATTTTTTAAGATTGTAAGAATTAAAATGGCAGATAGCACAGCGGAGAGACGCCTGCATTGGCTAATTGAAGAGACGAACGATCTTCCAACGTTACCAAAAGTAACGATGGAAGTGGCGCAACTTGTCGACAGTCCCACGGCGAGCGCGCCAAAGATAGCGCAAGCTCTTGCACGTGACCAGGTACTCACCGCTAAAGTGCTTAAAATGGCCAATTCGGCTTTCTACGGTGCGCCGAGAAGAATATCGACGGTTACCGATGCCATAGTCATGCTTGGCATGCACACGATCCGAAATATGACGATGGCTGTATCATGTCAAGAAGTTTTGCATGGCGCGGTGAGCAGCTACGCAATCCGTCGCGGTGACTTGTGGCGGCACTCCATGTGTGTCGCTTATGCGTCCCAGCAAATCGCAAAACGGGCTCGGTATCGAATTACAGAAGAAGCGTTTGTTGCGGGTTTGCTGCACGATATTGGAAAGGTACTAATTAGTACGTACCTGAGCACCGAGTTTCTTCAAGTGATGACTCACGCACAAGAGCTGAACCAGTCGTTTTCAGATGCGGAGCAGGATATTCTTGGATTTGACCACGCGGAAGTGGGCGCGAGACTCACCGAGCACTGGAATTTGCCTTCGCACCTTGTTCAGGCCATTCGTTATCATCATAACCCGTCCCATCAAGACCCGCCAAATACGTTGACCTCGATCGTCCATCTCGCCGATTTGCTCTGTATCACATTAGGAATCGGGCTGGGGACGGATGGCCTGCAGTATTCACTAGAGGACGCGACAATCGAAAAACTGCATCTTACCGACGAAGATATCGACAGTCTCCTAATGATGATTTCTGAATTTGCCTCAGACGGCGAATCGCTTACCTAGTCCTAATCAGGCGAGTCGGGCGTAGAAATTTTACCGATAGTGGTGCCTGCGGCGAAGAACTCGACGATGTGATTGTTCCAGTCATACGAGTTCTCGGTCACTGTCGTTCCAATTATGCCTTCACCCCCTCCGTGAAGACCCTCTGAGCGCATTCTTGACAGCGCGAGGTCTCTCGCGTCAGCGACAGCCCGTGTGTAGATTGCAAGCTCAACATTTTGTTCTGCCAACGACGAGCTTGACTTCGGGGTTTCATAGCCAATCTGATAAACGCAGTTACCGAGCACATAGGACAGTGGCCGATATCCCGAACTGAGTAAGCTTCGAAACTGTTCGGCATTAATCTGTGTAGCGAACGGTCGGCCCCGTTTCGTAAGATAAGAACCCGGTTCCAGTGCGCGGACGGCTGTACCGCTGGCAACGAATTCGGCTACGTTGGAACCCCACTCCTTCATGCTAACCGTCAGCTTGACTCGAAGAACCCCGACGGCTTTGATTTCCGCTGCGTTGCTTATCATGCGCGCAAGAGCGAGAGCCCGAGCGTGGTACATCGCCCTCGTTAGCGGTGTGAGTTCTTTGTTGTCTCTGATCTTGAGGTTTTGGTAACCAATGAGGAAGATGCTGCTCCCGACCACAAACCCCGCCGGTTCAAAACCTATCTCATTCAGAGTGATGAATTCTTCAACGGGGAGATCGCTCGTAAAGAATCGCTTTTCGTCTGTTTCAGTCATTGGTCTTCAGTTTAGATTTCCGCAATTTTTTAACCTGGAAAATCGATGTACGGCATTACCGGCGCGGGTGAAGCCGCTAATTGTTCTGCAAACTTAAGAACGCTTGTCCCGGTACAAAAGAATTCGATTATGTGGCTGTCCCAAGCGTGATTGCTCTGCGACACGGCGACTCCGACAATACCGTTAGCACCGCTCTCCACCCCTTCGAAGCGCATTCGTGACAATGCTAATTCACGCGCCGAATAGAGTGCTTGGGTGTAGGTCGGCATCTCGACGTTTTGCAGCATTTGTGAAAACGCTGCTTTGATTCCCTGATAGCCGACATGATAGACACAGTTGCCCATTGTAAAAGCGACCGGGCGGTATCCAGCCTGAATCAGAATCCAGAGATCTTGTCCGCTAAGATCGCTGGTAAAAGGCTTGCCTGCGGGAGTTAAGAAAGATCCATTTTTCGACTTTACTGCAGTCCCTACTGCGAGAAATTCTGCAAGGTTCTCCCCCCAAGACTGCATACCAATCGTTAAGTTCACACCGACAACGCCATCTGCTCCTAATGCCGCTGCTTCCGCTTCTAGCCTCGTCATAGCAAGATCCCGAGCATTGTACATTGCCTGAGTCAAGGTCTCTAGCTCCTGACTCTGCGTGAACTTAGGCTTCTGGAAGCCAATATGATAAATACTCGTACCAACTACCAGTCCTAGTGGCTCGAAGCCGGCGTGTTGGATTGAAGCGAACTCCTTCGTTGACAGATCGCTGGTGAAGAACTCCTTGCTCGCCGGAGCGGACTGTTGAGGACCTGGTTCTGATCCTGATAGCGACTTGGGTGTATTTGACTCGAACACAAGGTGTCTCTTTCTAAAGGTTCTTGAACTCCATGAAGTTCTGGAGTGCGTTATAGGCCTTTTCGTTTCGTTGGGCGGCGAGCTGAATTTTGTCTCCGACTAAAGCCAGCCAGTCTTGCACCGGCGTGCTTTCTGTTTTGAGCGTAATGCCTCTGACAACCTTGCGGTGTGTGGCTTCCAAACGGTGGCCGTCCGATCCTATTTTTAGAACGTAAATATCGTCGTCCAGCGTGAGCTCCAAAGCGACAACTTTCTTTTCTGACGAGAACAACTTGATCGGCTTTCTTTCGATTTTGAGCTGGTCGCTTGGTATCGTTTCCTCTAATAGGCCGGTCAGTAACGGTAAAAAGTCTCGCTGATCTTCGGCGTATGTCTTAGCAAGGGATGCCGCTAGGCCAAGTCGTTCCCATGCTCCCTGTTTGTTGTCGTCCATACTAATTCCTTTTGGCGATAGAGTGTGGAAACGCCGATTCCCAGCGATCCCAAAAATCGGGAAATGTCTTGGCAACACATGACGGGTCATCGATAGTTAACCCATCTATCTTCAGACCGGCGACCGCAAACGACATGGCCATCCTGTGGTCTTCATATGTTTTAACTGTTGCCGGAGTGTAGGAGGACGATGGCGAAATCACTAGGAAATCAGCACCTTCTGTAACCGAAATACCTATTTTCCTGAGCTCCGCAGCCATCGCCGAAATCCGATCTGTCTCCTTCACTCGAAGAGTTTGTAGGCCGGTGATTCGGCTAGTTCCAGATGCAAAAGCAGCGACTACCGCCAGAGTCTGAGCCATATCGGGAATGCTCGAAGCGTCAAAATCTACCGGCAGGAGCTGCTGCGGCCCCGTTACCGTAAACGAATCGTTAGATCGCGACACGCTGCATCCCATCTGCTCGAGCACGTCAGCAAAGGCGATATCCCCTTGAATGGAGTTCGTGCCGAGCCCAGTGACGGTGACTTGTCCGCCGGTGACGGCTGCGGCCGCCAAAAAATAGCTCGCGTTGCTAGCGTCAGGCTCGATAGCGTAATCTCTGCCAATATATTTTTGACAACTCGGAATTGTAAACAAGCGATAGCCGTGGTTCTCCGCTTTTACGCCGAAGGTAGACATCATGGATAGGGTCATGTCCACATATGGTTTCGATACCAACTCTCCGTCCACGACGATTGTGACATCGTTTGAGGAATAGGGAGAGGCAATCAGTAGGGCGCTGAGATATTGACTGCTGAGAGTGCCTTTGACAAGGCAGCTTCCCCCGCGTATGCCGCCGCCAACTACCGAAACGGGAGGGCAGCCGCTTGCGGCTGCCTTTACGGGTACGCCTAGTTGCAGTAATGCCTCAACAAGGTCGACTATTGGACGCTGCCGCATTCGTTCAACGCCGTCCAAAACGACATCACTGCCAACCGGTGTTAAAGCCGACGCTGCTGTCAGGAAACGTATGGTGGTACCGGAGTTGTTGACAAAAAGGGGTGCCGACGGTGCCTGAAATTGACCGGACGTACCGTCAATGATGATCCCATTCCTTGAGTAGGTTTGAACGGTAACGCCCAACTGTGCTAGACATTTTGACATGACTTGCGTGTCGTCAGATTCGAGAGCACCATGGAGTTTGGTTTTACCCTTTGCGAGAGCGGCAATCAAAAAGGCACGGTTCGTAATGCTCTTTGACCCAGGCACTTCGACAATCGCCGACACGGGAGCGATTTGGGCTAATCGGATTTGCTTGGGTAGAGACATAATTGGCTATTGTATCTTAGGTCGAGAAGTGTGTCAATAAACCGGGTCAAATGCCCCGGTGAGCAGTTCGACGGTCGGTGTCGATTTGTTGAAAGCGTTGTTGTAGATACAGATTACATCAAATCGGCAAATGTTCGACGTTAATTTGTGCCGGTTCATGTAAGCGACGGCGAGTTTAGTCAACTGCCGCCGTTTTGTGATCGTAATTGCGTCCGTTGCGTCAAATTTGCGGCTGTTTCGTGTCTTTACTTCAATAAAGCACAGAATCTCTCCGTGCCAAGCGACAATGTCAAGTTCGCCTCGACGCATATCGGGGAACGGTCGCACATTTGTGTCGATCACCGAATAGCCGAGGCGCTCAAGATGCCGGACGGCTGCTTCTTCTCCGTCGTTACCGGTCGCTTTTCTATTCACAGAAGCACCGGCAGCAACAACTCGGCTATGGGGGCGAAGCTACGCCTATGGATAGGGCAGGGGCCGTGGTCACGAAGCGCCTTGAGATGGAGAGCAGTTCCGTATCCCTTGTGCTTTTCAAACCCATACTCTGGAAAGCGAGCACCGTACTCGCACATGAGCCGATCCCTCGTTACTTTCGCAACGATCGAGGCAACAGCAATGGATATGCTGAGGTGATCTCCCCCAACTATCGGTTGATGGAGGCAATTCAATAAATTCGGCACCGGCAATCCATCGATAAGGAGAGCATGTGGTACTTCAGCGATGCTTTCGGCCGATCTTCGCATCGCGACATGCGTGGCGCGGAGGATGTTAATCTTGTCTATTTCGTCGGCTTCAACAACGCCAATGCTAAAAACAACTCCGGACTCGACAAGTCTATCGTAGCAGCGGTCACGCTGAGTGGGTGTTAGCTTTTTGGAGTCATCTATTCCGGAAACATCAAAATATCGAGGGACGATTGCACAGGCTGCTACCACCGGCCCTGCCAGCGGCCCGCGACCGGCCTCATCAATACCTCCGACCACTGTGTAGCCGGACTCAGCAAGGCGATCCTCAAAATGCCACAGGTCGCGTTGCACCTTTGGCGCCTTGCTCAGTAATCGGCTATTTGATCGCTTGGATTCTCGGAAATGGATAGAAGATGCAGACTGCTCGGCCAACTAATCGATCCTCGGTCAATGGACCCCAACGTGAGCTGTCATTGCTGTCGTTCCTATTGTCACCCATAACAATTATCTCTCCCGGGGGAACGTTCGCCGGAGGAGCTTTGATCAACTGAACTATCTGCTCGGGATCGTCCACTGGCACCGTGCCGCAGATTCGTGTTCCCTCTTCAGGGTCGGTTAGGACGACATCGCCATTTGCTGCGATCTTGAGGTTGTAGTCGGGATCTTCGGCAATGTAGGGTTCAACCAGCCGTTTGCCATTTCGAATAACGTAACCGGGCGATATCGTAATATTGGCCGACGGGGAGCCGTTGATCTTCTCGGCAACTTCCTGAGCAGAATAGGTGGTCCACGTCTTACCGTCGTACACCTCGACACCATTGTCGATGAACTTAATGTGCTGTTCATCCTTGCTTTGTTGGTCGGAAATTGTGCTGCCGGCTTCAAGGTTAAAGTAGGGCCGGACTTCATCATGAGAGTAGACCTGCCCGTTTATAGTAATCGTCCCGCCGATAACTTGTATGTTGTCACCAGGAAGGCCGATAAGGCGCTTAATATAGTCGATATGATCGTCGCCTACCGTTTGCTCATCGGTTTGCTCGAGCGCCTGTGCCGGTGCATTAAACACGACGACATCGCCGTGGTGCGGCGGCTCGAATCGATACAGATATCGATTTACTAAGATATGATCGTCTTCGATCAGTGTTGGGAGCATCGAGCCGGACGGGATGTAAAAGGCTTTGACCACGAACGGCTGGATGACCATAAAGACCAAAACGCCGGCAATCAAAGCCGCCTCGATAATCTCCACCAGTGCCCGTATTGCGTTGCCTGGCAAACGGATGAATGCCAGACGAACAACGGTTAGAATTATCGTAAACCAAACAATGTTTACGACATGTAGGTCGGAGAGAGTTTCAGTGAAGTTGGTTAGATCCATACAAGGTTAATTGGTAGTGGTTTGGAGTAAATCCTACCAACTATGCCGACGCTTTTACCTTGGCTGAAACGAAGCGCTTCTCCTTGATTCGTGCCGCCTTACCGACCTTCGTTCTGAGATAGTAAAGCTTGGCGCGTCGAACATCGCCGCGACGAGTCACTTCAATCTTGTCAACACGCGGCGAATGGAGTAGGAATACTCTTTCAACCCCAACGCCGCTGCTTATCTTACGAACGGTGAAGCAGTCTCGTGCGACATTACCCTGTTTGGTGGCAATGACGACGCCCTCGAAGACTTGGACTCTTTCCTTCCCGCCTTCTACGACCTTAACATGAACGCGCACGGTATCCCCGGCATCAAAAACTGGCACGGACTCTTTTGCCTGTGCTCGCTCAATTTCAGCAATCAACGGATGCATTTCTAACGACCTCTCCTTCAAAAACACTGATGAATCTACAGTTTGTTACTATCAATAAACTTGCGCCAAAGATCGGGCCGCTTTTGACGTGTCCGTTCTTCCTGTTGGTTACGCCGCCAGCGCGCAATCTGTTCGTGGTGTCCAGACAACAGTATGTCAGGCACCTTCCAACCTCTAAAATCGACCGGCTTTGTGTACTGCGGGTACTCCAGTAGACTGTTTTCAAATGTCTCGCTGTCCAGCGAGTCCGCATTTCCCAGGACGCCTGGCAGCAACCTAACGGTCGCATCCACTACAACAAGAGCGGCGACCTCACCTCCGGTGAGAACATAATCTCCGATACTGAGTTCTTCATCGACAAGGTGCTCTCGCACCCGCTCGTCAAAGCCCTCGTAATGACCGCAGATCAAAACCAAATGACGTTTTGTCGCAAGAACCTTCGCCTTCTCCTGAGAAAAGGTCGCTCCTTGCGGTGACATGAGCACCACAAGAGTGTCTTCTTGTCTCAACGACTCGACTGCCTCAAATAGTGGCTGCGGCTTTAACACCATACCAGCCCCACCACCGTACGGCGTATCGTCCACAGTTCTTCGTTTGTCCTGAGTGAATCCACGCAGGTCGCACGCTTCGATACGCACTATCCCGGACTCATTTGCACGACCGATTATACTATGACTAATCGCCTGACGAATGAACTCCGGAAAGATCGTTACAATGTCAATACGCATGAAATCGAACTTGTTGTTCGCCAACAATCAATCAATTTTCAGCGACTCTGCGTCGAAAACAGTGAGCTTACGTTCAGCAAGATCAATCTTGTCGATAAAGGCTTTGACCGCCGGTATCAAGACTCCTTGATCGGTTTCATAGACGTCGTTGGCTACACCCGTATGAACTATCGCCAGTACCCCTAAATCGTGGTCGTTACGATCGACGATCTTTAGGCCGATCAAATCCTCAACGAAAAACTCGTCTTCTGAAAGCGCTTCCCGATCATCGCTTTTACCGTAGACAGATTGGCCAATCAATGTTTCAGCCGTCGTCCTGTCGTCCACCCCTCGCAGCCTTACGAGGTAAATGTCCTTTGGCTCTTGTCTTTTTGAGCTTATTACGGTTACTAAGCGGCCCGGATCGTCATCTGCCTTTATCCAAACATCCAACTGTTTTGCCTGGTTGGACGAAGGGGAAAAGAGCTTAAATGAAGTACTGGTAACGGGCTTGATCTTTAATGTGCCCTGTACCCCATGCGCACCAACGACCACTCCAGCTCGCGTATCAAATGGAGTAGGCAGTGAAATTGATTCGGTTGTGACAAACGCCTCTTTTTCAGGCAACGATTTCAACGTATACTTTTTGTTTATCCTTCATCGCTACTGCCTTCGCAACTGTTCTCAGTGCGTTGGCGATTCGTCCTTGCTTACCAATGACTTTGCCAAGGTCGGACGGCGCAACGTGAACTTCGTAGGTAATTGCTCCATCTTTTGCCACTTCCGTAACAGTGACGTGGTCCGGCTCGTCCACGAGTTCCTTCACGAGATATTCAATAAGTTCTTTCAACTCTATACTCACTCCCAGACTTCATTCTTTAGTGTGACATCAACCAAGTATTCAGGTTAAGTACTGTACCCCTAACTGATGTTTTCCAAGATTTATGTCATTCGGCGTGCAACGTACTATTAACTTTATAGAACAAGATAACAGTTTGTTACTGCGCTTTGCGCTAGACGTCCCTCGGAAATAAATTTGGACGATCAATCAATGCGCGTACGATGTTGCTTCATTGGATGGTACTACAAGTGTAGCGATTACGCCACACTCTAACCAATGATTGCTTACGCTGATTTTGGAGAAACTACCGCTTTCGTTTTAACCGCTCGAGTTTCTTCTCTTGCTAACAGGCCTTCCTTCTTCAGAAGCGCACCGGCGGTGTCCGTAGGCTGCGCTCCGCGACCTAACCATAGCTTGGCAAGTTCCGGATCGATTTTGAGTTGTATTGGCTCAACGCACGGATTGTAATACCCTAGTGTGTCTATAAATTTGCCATCTCTTGGCGCACGGCTATCGGCGACGATGATCCTGTAGAATGGACGCTTCATAGAACCCATTCTTTTTAAACGTATTTTAACTGACATATCTAATAATCCTCTTATTGTTTCTAAACGGTTATAACTTTACAAAATTTGCAACGGCGAGGGATTTTACCGGAACGGAAAACCCTTGCGCTGCTTTTTATTCTTTTTGTTTTGCTTGTTGCTTCCGGCATGTTTCCCGGCAAGAGCCGGTAGTCCTCCGGATACATTCATTGGTCGTCGAATTGAAGGCTGACTACCGCCCATCATCGACCGCATCATTTGACGCATCTGATCAAATTGCGTAATTAGCTGGTTAACTTCTTGAACTGTTGTTCCGCTTCCCGCAGCTATTCTTCGGCGCCGTTGACCATTTAGTATGGCCGGTTCTTGCCGTTCCTGTCTTGTCATAGATAAAATGACCGCTTCGATTCTGGCCATTCGGCCGTCTTCGATTTTGACATCTTTGAGCTGACTGCCAACTCCTGGTATTAGTCCAAGCAGGTTTTGCAGCGGACCGAGCTTTTTCATTTGCCGCATTTGCTCGAGAAAGTCTTCGAAGTCGAACGAGCTCGTTCGCAGCTTCTTTTCCATCTCTGCGGCCTGTTTGGCGTCAATTTGTTGTTCTACTTTTTCGATGAGGGAAAGAACATCGCCCATCCCAAGGATCCGCGAGGCCATTCTATCCGGATGAAACGCCTCAAGCGCATCGAATTTTTCTCCCGTTCCAATAAACTTTATTGGACGATTGACCACTGTTTTGAGTGAAAGAGCGGCACCGCCGCGCGTATCACCGTCAAGCTTTGTCAATATAAAGCCGCTGACATTCAGCGCTTCATTAAAACCAGTCGCGACATTGACCGCTTCCTGGCCCGTCATCGCGTCCAAAACCAATAATATCTCGGTTGGATTTACAGCGCGTTTGACCTGCTGCAATTCGAGCATTAACTTATCGTCAATTTGGAGCCGACCGGCGGTGTCGATGATGACGACGTCTTGACCAAGCTTTGTTGCTTCCGCTACTCCTCGGCGTGCTATTTCGGCTGGGTCAACTTTGTCTCCCAGCGTAAAAACCGGCGTCTGGACCTGTTGCCCAACTACCTCTAGCTGCTTAATAGCAGCCGGTCGATAGATGTCGCAGGCAACGAGGTAAGGATGCCGACCGAGCTTTCGAACATAGTTCGCAAGCTTTCCGGCATGAGTCGTCTTACCAGAGCCCTGAAGTCCGACCAGCATAATCACCGTCGGAGATTTCGCCGCAAATGTCAGTTGCGTGTCCGAGTCGCTCCCGCCAAGAAATGCGGTTAGCTCTTCGTCAACGATCTTGACAACCTGCTGTGCAGGGTTCAGACCTTCGAGTATTTCTTTGCCGGCTGCACGCTCTTTAACTTTCGCGGCAAAAGACTTCGCGACCTGAAAGTTGACATCCGCTTCCAGGAGCGCCTGTCTTATCTCCTTAAGCGCCTGAGCAACGTCCTCTTCTGTAAGGACATTTTTTCCGCGCAAATGCTTAAGTGCGTTTTGAAGTTTCTCCGAAAGCGTCTCGAACATCTATCGTTATATCTGTCAACGGCCAACGTGACAAAGGGGGCAGGCAGATCCTACCCCCTTCAAAACCTAGTGAAATATTGTACCGACCATTGCAGATATTGTCAACTTTTGCCACCTAATTCGTTTTTACGATTTGTATTGTTGTATACTTGTGTGATGGACGGCAGCTAAGGTTGCCATATCGGCATGAAGTGGTGAACTAAGTGAAGTTTTTTGACGTGTTTGCCAAGCGATCGCACAAGAATGTACGCGATGAACCTTTTCGCCTCTATGTACGCGAAGATAAGCCAGCCGCGCTGCAGGGCTGGATTTTCACACCGACCATCACGGCAACCCTAGGATCGTCGCTGTTCGAGACTGGACTTACCTGGATTTGGGAAAGCACCAGAACTGGACCTCCGTTAGTAGCCACCGAAGACGACAATCCCGAGCATCGTTCTCGCCAGTATCTCGTACCCGATTCACTTCCCCAATTAGAAGGCGACCTTCTTGAGCTCAATCTTCACGGATTCAGAAGATTCGTTGCACTCTACGGCGGATCTGAAGCGATACTTTCCAAGGGAAGCGACGACGATCTGAGATTTGAAGTGGAGTCGTTCGCCGCCGGGAAGTCATCCGTTTTGTCGATGATAATCGTCCAGCTCGGAGACGTTGCTGCAGATGTCATCTATCTCAACTTAACCGACACGGTGATAGCGGATAGGTTGCTGCCAAAGTTAGGAATCCCGCCGATAGCTGACGTGCATCGATCCCCCTATAAAGAGATGAAAGGCGAAGAACTAGAAACGGTAATGGGTTATTTCTCTTGCGCTGAACATGACCATTAAAAATAAATTTCAGATATATTGCCGGATTTACGGATTTACTTTGAGTAGATAATTCAACAATTACTTTAGAAATCCGTAGATATTACTTGGAATGTCGTAGCATTGATCATTTACGAGTGGTCGCGTGCTATAATTGCTAGCTGTAATCTAGTGAGCCCATCCGAGTTGTTACGATAGCGTTGCAACTTAATTTTCCGGTGTGCTCCTTCCTGCCCCGTGCTTAGCAAACGCCGAAAGCGTCTGCAGGCATTCTCAACCGTCACGGGGCTGCGGAAACCATAGGGAGGAGGAAACGAGAATGCCATCAACAGTTCGACTTTATGAAGTCGTCTACATAGTCGCGCCTGATCTGTCAGAGGAACAGGTGCAATCAATTATTGACAAGTACGCCAGCCTAATAACCAATAAGGGTGGATCGGTGATCAAAAGTGATATCTGGGAGCGCCGACGGCTCGCTTATGAGATCAGCGGATACCATGAGGGAGTTTATATTGTCGTACATTTTCGGGGCCTGCCAGCCGTCGAAGCAGAGCTTCGAAGAGTATTCCGAATTAGCGAAGATACTCTTCGCTATGTGATTATTCGACCCGAGGACGAGAGCGTGCTGAACACCCCGCCACTTGAGGCTCAGCAAAGGTATTACCAACAGGAAGCTGTTCGTACGCCAGCCGTTGAAGCCCCAGTTGCTGTGGTTGAAGCGGAGCCGGCAATCGCGGAAGCGCCTGCTGCCGACGAAGTGGTGTCTGTCTAACGGAGTGCGCGACAGAGTCCTTTAACCGATCAAAGATTTTAACGCCTAACTTTATTACGATAACTGAGAACTGATTTTGACTAGCGATTTTCGATCTCAAGGAGAACTGTGTGATGTTGAATAAGGTGATTTTGATTGGACGGCTCGCAAATGAGCCGGAACTGAAGTGGACTCCTAGTGGAATTCCAGTTACAACATTTAGGCTTGCGGTCGAAAGGCCAATGTCTTCCGAGGCTCGGCAATCCGGCCAAGAAAAACAAGCCGACTTTATCGATATCGTCGCATGGCGTCAGCAGGCAGAGTTTGCCTCCAACTATCTTGGAAAGGGCAGACTTGTCTCAATAGAAGGCAGGCTTCATGTTCGTCAATACACAGCCCAAGACGGCACAAACCGTCGACAGTGCGAGGTCGTTGTTGAACAGTTAAAGTCGCTGGAACGTCCGCGTGAAGCAGCGCCGAGTACGGAGCATTACGATGCAGGGCACCGAGAGTTTGATACTCCGCCGCCAGCGAGGCCGGAAGGCACTGGGGGTGGGTACGGGCGGTACGAGTCCAGAAATGGCGAACCCGTTGCTCCTCGGGCCGCACCAGTTCCGGCCTATGGCGAAACTGCGCGAGCAGTTCCACCGCAGGGACTGCCTTCGACGAGACCGGTGACAGAGGAATACGATGCTGATCCGTTTGCGGACGAGCTCGATGACCCGTTTGCGGAAACTTAATTAAGCTAATATCTATTCGGAGAGAAAATTACAATGTCAGGATACTCTAATCAGCGTGGACCCGCTGGAGGTGACGGTGCTCGTCGCCAAGCTCGGTTCAAACGACCGCGAAGAAAGGTCTGCGCGTTCTGCGTAGACAAAACCGTCTACATCGATTTCAAGAACTCGATGAAGCTTCGACGCTTCACCTCGGAGCGAGGAAAAATCGAACCTCGTCGCAAGACCGGCACCTGCGCGCGCCATCAGCGCTCACTCGCCACCGCGATCAAGCTAGCACGAGAAGTCGCTCTTCTGCCATTCGTGGCAGATTAGTTACCCTCGAACGAAAAGCCCGGCATTTGCCGGGCTTTTTTATTAACATTTTGCATTCACCAACCTCTTAAAAATGGGTGCAGGTCGCTCTGACGATATCAGATTCCGGTGTCCGGAATCCTAACGAAACCTGAAGCCGTTTTTTGCAAGACCAGGGTATTCGATTGGAGATTGATCTGAATTACCTCAAACCCTCTCGTCTGCAGTTGCAGCGCCAGATACGTGGTTTGCCACGCCTACAATCAAACACAGAAGAGATGTATGAATGAATTTCACAGGTTATCCCTCTGTTCTTCCAGTGATAGCTAACCTGTTTCTAGGAAATTACACAGCCCTAACCGACAATAGCGCTAAGGGTTGAGCACGACTGCCTGCGGATCGCTCCGGGAAACTATTCGCCGTTCTTCATCAGCGCCGAGAGGCGTTCTTTTAGCTTTAGGGGGGCTATCGTGCGGTGGATGCGCTCTCGCATAGTGAGTAGGAGTGTCTTTTCAAAGTGGAAGCGCTCTAGACAGGGGGCGCAAATTTTAAGGTGCTTCATTACATCGTCACGCTCTTCCGGCGCTAGCTCAGAATCTAGGTAGGCGTTCAGACGTTTGATTGCTTCCTCGCACGAGTAAAAATCAAAAGCGCTGATTGTCTCAGTGACAGTATGGACTTCACCTTCCGGGCTCGTCACCTCTTTGGTGACCTCTACCGTCGTCCGCCCAGCGAGGATTTCACCGATTACTTTAGGGCAGTCAGCGCCCATTTTGTTGTCTTTTGATGATGCCATTTCTAACCGACACTACTTGCTAGTTTGGCAACATCCCTGCTGCCGAACCGATATACCGCGCAAATCCCTGCCTGCCTACTTGCCCTGACCAATTGGCTCGGACATTGGTGGCAAATCCGTTCCCGATAGATTTTGCCACAGCAACCGCTGCAACAGACGTCTACCTCTCGAAAGGCGCGACCTTACTGTTCCGATAGGAATATTCAGTATATCGCTAATTTCCTGATACGCGAGCCCTTCGAGGGTCGCCAGAGCAACTGTTTCACGAAATTCTTCCGGAAGCTGCTTAATAGAGCTTTCGATCGCTTCAATATCGAGCTTTTCCAGAACCGCATCTTCCGGGTTTACCTGAGTCGTCGCACCCGGAGCACTTAGGACGCTATCCTGTGAACGATTGTAAAGGTAGAAATCTTCCAGTTCATCGTACGATAACGAATCACCTTGTCGAGACTTCTTCCGATAATCGTTCAAGAATATCGTGTTCATTATCCTGAACAACCATGCTTTGGCGTTTGTTCCCACCTCGTATTGATGAAAGAAACGAAAAGCTCTCAGATAGGTGTCCTGAACAAGGTCTTCCGCGTCGTTTGAATTTCCCGTCAATCGCATAGCGTTACGGTAGAGCGAATCGAGGTGGGGAGACATCTCCGACTCGAAAACGACTGGGTCAGTCGGTATGTGGGGCGTTTCCGCGCCCGAAATGGGGAAGGCGTCAGCCATCAATCTCCTCGTCCGTCCTTACGAGAAGCAAAAGTAATTTCGTGTTATCGGGGCGCAATCCGGGGTGTGGCATCATTTTGCTTATACCTGTATCGACAACCTTACAAACTTTCTTCGACCGCTGCTAATAACGACGCCGGTTGTAATGTCGACTATTGCCGAAGGGTCGACAATCTTTTCGCCGTCAATTGCTACTCCGCCTTGCTGAATGAGCCGTTTGGCTTCGCCGCCCGTCGCGGCGATGCCCGAGAGTTGCACAAGCGAGGTCAACTTGGCTTTGCCTTCGTTAAGGTGCTCAACCGATACCGTTATTGTTGGTATGTCGGTGGGAATTTCGCGACGAGAATGTCGACGTTCCCACTCTTCACGCGCTACGCTGGCCGCATTTGCCCCATGGTAAATGGTAATGACCTCAGTGGCGAGTGTCTTCTTCGCTTCCATCGGAGATGTCGATGATTGGTCGCAGAGTAATGCAACTTCGTTCATTGGGACATCCGTGCATAGTTCAAAATATTGTGGCATCATCTCATCGGAGATTCGCATCAGCTTTTCGAACATTGACAGCGGCGGTTCATCGATTCCAATGGCATTGCCCTTGGACTTCGACATCTTGTCGACACCGTCTAGGCCGACCAGAAGGGGCATAAACAGGCCAACTTGTGGATCTTCCACACCGTGATCCTGCTGCAGTTGCCTTCCCATGAGGATATTGAACCGTTGCTCAGTACCACCCAACTCAACATCCGAGTTCAGAACTACCGAATCGTACCCCTGACAGATAGGATAAAGCAGCTCGTGTGTATGAATTGGAATGCCCTTCGCATACCTCTGAGCAAAGTCGTCTCGCTCCAGCAGCCGAGCAACCGTTGTCTTTGCCAGCAGATTGGCGATATCATATAAGTTCAGTTTACCGAGCCAACTGCCGTTAAAAACTACCTTTGTTTTGTCAGAGTTGAGTATCTTATGGTACTGATCGGTATAGGTCTTTGCGTTGAGCGCAACTTCGTCCTGGCTGAGTTGTTTTCTTGTCGCGGCCCGGTCGGTCGGATCGCCGATCGCTGCGGTAAAGTCACCAATAATGACCGTCACCTCATGGCCCAGATCTTGAAACTGGCGAATCTTTCGGAGGACGACGGCGTTTCCGAGATGGATATCCGGCGCAGTAGGATCGAGGCCAAGTTTAATCTGCAGCGGCACGCCGGTTTGCAGCGATTTCTTGAGCTTTGCACGCAAGGCATCGCGGGGAACAATCTCGACGGCTCCTCGGCTCAATATATCAAACTGTTCGTCAACGGATAGGGCAATTGCGGTGGACATAACGGGGTCAGTCTAGCATGCAGCTAAGCTCAAAGTCAAGACAGCGGCGTCGGTATCGGCAGGGGCGATAGGAACACTGGACGGTAGCCGGTGTGGTCTACAGTGACTTGTGAAAACGTTGTTGTCGCCTGAACAAAGACGATTTTTGGGCTGGAAATACTAAGCGAGTTCAAAGGAATGGTGTAGTAGGCTGCATTGCCGTTCCAACAAGCCGTGGTGCCATTTGGAAGATTTTCGACCTCATTTGCGCTAATCTTGGCGGGCGCTATTTGATAGGATATTACCGACGGAATAGTGTTCATTTTGTCGTCAAACGGCCTTATTGAGAGAGTGTAGACGACCGAGTGGCTCAGGCGCGCATGCGTCGAGACACGTACATAAAGATTTGTGCTGTCAATGGCTGCATAGATGCCGCTTATATCACCGCCTGGCTGAAAGTCACGTAAGACGGTATCGCCGACCGGATCTTGCGCCACCGGCTTCGATTGCGGCCAAGCAGCACCATTTGCGGCGAGATGTATTCGGTTTTCGTTAAGTGCCTCAGCATGTTCCAGCGACTCTGGTAACTGGCCAAATATTTCGTTACGCCGAATAAAGCTGACCAGGAATCGGCTCATCATCTCTTCCTGGCTCACATAGTTGTCAAGCGCCCGCTTTTTGATCGTGGTTTGTTTTTTTGTCAGCCAAAGTGAACTCCATTGTGTGTCCAGCCCGATAAATGCCGCTGGCGGGGCGTACATTTGGTGGGTGTAGAGTCCCTGCGGGACTGGCCAATCTCCACGATGAATCAGAAAATAGTGAATGCGAATTCTTCCCGCCCAGGTTTCGCCGCTCGCCTCAAGGGAATGAACGGCGGTGAAGATGAACGAAGATGCCGCAGAGTGATCGGGGTGGTCGTCGCTTGGGTGAGTAACAAAGATGTCGGTCGGCCGGTCTAACGTTATTTGTCGTTCTACGTCGTCAAGGACATTCTGCCCGCAATAAGGCTGCCCATAGGTCGGAGCGTTGGGATAGGGGTTTATGGATGTCTTCGAGTAACCCGACTGGTACGGATTACTAGGTTGCCAGTTGTTCTCCCACATTCCCATCAGTCCCCGGTCGGGATATCCAAGAAATGTGACATCACGAGATGGGAGGCCGAGGGTTGCCAGTGCGCGTAGAGCCTCGCCTTGGCGCATTTCGCCATAGCGGATATAGTCGGATGGATGAACGGATAGTATCTTATAGTAATCCGCTACCCCAACACGGAACGCATCACCGTTAGTCATAAAGACGACATGCACCTTACCGCCGGCAGCAAGGGTCTGTTGGATCAATCCGCCGGTACCGAGGGTTTCGTCATCCGGGTGGGGTGAAAAGATCAGAATCGACGAGTTGATCAGTGGCGAATGGGCGTCGGGCAAAGGCGTTGAGA
>Ga0116229_10004714_pt1 | contig 22351 bp, 17 predicted proteins | sample S1TSphgellanicum_3_FD_87313 | JGI IMG/M metagenome (GOLD analysis project Ga0116229, IMG submission 87313) | Host-associated microbial communities from peat moss isolated from Minnesota, USA - S1T2_Fc - Sphagnum magellanicum MG | ecosystem: Host-associated > Plants > Peat moss > Unclassified...
GAAAAGAGAAAAAATCTTCACAACAATTTGAACCAACTTTATGTAAAACAATAGGCAAGTTAGGAAATAAATCTCGCATCATCATAATATGTAAAATTGCTAAATGACAAGAAATCAAACAATCAATAATGGACTCTTTGAGATGCAAATTCTTTAAAGTGTACCAAAATCTTGTCAAAACATCACCCTTTTCTAACATTTTTACCTAGTCCTTTTAAGGTGTAAAGACACATTTATGGATGATTATGTTGGTATCTAGAATTGTAATAGTCTAAAATATAATCCTTCTAAAAATTTTGACAAGTTTTGATTCAATATTTTTTATGGGGATTAAAATATAGGGTAAAAAATGACTACAACAAGGACTACGCCCTTTTTGTCTTGTGTGGTACACCTTAAAGGATTTTCACCCTTTAGTCAACCAATTATCTTGCAAGTTGTGTCCATGTTGAAACATTATGAATATATTCAATTCCAAAATAAATCATATGCACCACAAACAATGATAATTCCATTCATTTTAATGGAGTTCCTTGACCATAAAAAACTTCCAAAAATGCCCAGATAACTTGAAGATGTAAAATTGTACCTTTGACATGCTCTTGAAATTGCATTCCTTCATAAACAATACCTTCACCAATTGTTTCACAACATTTTCTTACCTTAGGAAAAGTAATTTATTGTACGATTGGAAAATTCTATTTATCCTTGACATTGATGTCTTCTTCCAATAATCCAAAAATGTTTTGCCAAGAAGAAATATAAGTTTTGCCAAGAAATAGAAGTCTAACCAAGAATAGAAATAGGTTTAGCCAGGAAAAGATATAAGTTTTGCCAAGAAAAGATAGAAAGGGTAGATAAGGGATTGGTTGTGAGTTGGTTGGGTTCAAGGTATAGGCTAAGAGGTAAGTTAGTAGAGTAGGTAGGTTAATAGTGTAACTAGGTGGGAGGGTAGTATGGAGGAGGGTTAGGGTTGGGAAAAAATTGGCCCCAAGAAAAAAGGTCAAAGGTCAGTAGGCAAAAAAATTGACTATGGTAGAATGTTGGTTAATGTAGGGTGAAGAGGTAGATGAAAAACACAAAGCCCATCCTGTGGACATAATGGCCAACTGGTGCAGTCAGTCATGGAGGCTGGTTCACTCTGGCCGAACCGAAATCTTAGTTGGACTCTGCGTGTTATGGAACATCATCAATTTGTTGCTTGTTGAGGGGGAGGCCTTCTGAAACCTTCCCATACAAGAAAGAAAATTTGAATAATCTTGTTCATTTTCATGTTTTGCAGACTACCGAGTGGCAGGAAGGAGGACACTGAACTTAAGTTATGTCAGCAGCAAGCTCACATGTAAGAGCATCTCCAGTGGTGCTTAGTATGTGAAAGAGCATCTCCAATCAATTGTGAATTCATCCTTGCTTCATTTGACCAAATTATTACAATTGGGATAACTTACCCATTTATACTTGCATCTTTATCCATTAGGCTTGTGGTTGATTCTCTTCCATCCTTTATACTTGCTCATAATGAGTTTCCCCAACATCTTTGTAAGACACAACAAACAAAGAAGAGGATGATGCATGAAAAGTAAGTTCAATACTCAAGGCAAGGGTAAATAAATACATCTTTGTATCGTGCAAAATTGAAATACATGTGCAACATCTTCCTACGCTCCTCTTCTAGCCAAGACGAGGTGTATGTACTTTTCTAAGGAGTTAAAAATTGAGCTTATTTGCAAATATCTCCACACATGTATTCCATGAACATGCCTTTTACATATTGATTCATTTACCTTTTATAACTTAAAGAGAACTTGGCTCATTTGATATATGGAGGAATGTGTGTTGCTTGTAGCCAAAGTTAGTCCTTTCAAATGTTTTGGGTTCCTACACCTTGCCAAATATATAGTAATGGTTGTATTAAAAATGAAAATTTTAACTATTAGTTCAATTTCACATATATGTTTTGTTTTAGCCTTTTGGAGCTCAAAAGGCTAACCCATAGTTGCCATAAAATTTTCATGTGATTTAAAAACTCCATATGAAGCTAGTTATATTATTAATTATGACCCTAATCATAAGTTCACATCATGCACTAAAAGATATCTTCTCAAGCTCATTAAGTTCCTCAATTGGGTTGTTCATCATAAAATCATTTATGTGACTACTTGTGCCAAATCTAACAATTAAGCAATTTTATAATGGCTTTTGATGATAGCAATATGGACCACACATGGGACACCTATATTTTAAGGTGTTGATGGTGCCCTTGTTAAAAATGTTGTGGACATCATGTGCAAAATGTATGCATGTGTTATTTACATTCTTATTTATATGGTAGGGACTTTTGAAGAATATGAAATTCTTACAAGTTACTTATATGCTTGTCTTTTGTCATTAATTAGGTGGGATGAGTGAAGCCAATTGACATTTGATGCTGAATTTATGTCCAACATTCCAAGCAAATGAAACTTCATTAATGATTGTATATACTCTTGATGACGCTTTATTTGTTTGTTGTCTACATTGACATCCTCGAACACCCTTGTCCCCCCCCCCACCACCCTGAAATTTGTCTTTTGATACCTTGTTGGAGAGATAAAACTTGGCACCTTGCTAACAAAAAAAAAAAAAACATATTAGACCTTAAGCACATCAAGATCATGCCCTCATTAGTCCCCCAAGTAACACAAATCATTTTCAATTCCCCATTTTCAATGAAGGACTTCCATACAAACCATAATCAATTAAATTGGTTTGGTTATGATATCTTACAGTTTGTCCCCATTGAGTTGAAGATTAACCTTTTATGTACAAAAAGTTGAATATTGTAATTTCTTAATTAATTACATGTATGAGGCATCACATATTGCATACACCAAGATTGCAAATTTGGAGGGCGAATTTATTGACCTTAATGTCTTGAGCAAACATCAAATGCAAATTGTGCCTTCATGGTCCTACAAAGATAATTACCCAAGTTTGATGTATGAGTGACATCACAACAATATATTGATCTTTGTAATATTCTTATGAATCTTCATCATGCACGGCTATAATGTAGATCACATAAGGTCTACAATGTCCTCCATATGCATGACGTAGAGGTGAAGCCCCTAACATCATTTTGTTGCAACAAATGAAAATTCTTTCTTCTATTAGTTTGATCTCCCTTTGAACACATGTATCATTGTGCAACTAACACATGATATGTAAACCTTATTATCCTCTCATGTGTTTTTAAAGATATATGCAAGTTAAGGTTAGAACTATTGAAACGCTACTAGAAGCCCATACAAACAATTTGTCCTACATCTCTTAATTAATATTTGGAAAATTTTGTTGTTACATGTTACATAAGAAATTGTCCATAGGATAATTCCTCATCTATGCCTAGGTGGCCAACCCATGATTCATTAAATTTACCTCCATCACATGAACTTTTTTATGATCCAACCATCCCTTTGACCTACCCCTCATCACAATATATGATAAAGTTGTACATGTACACATGCAAAAGATGCATTAGGGTTCAAGCCCTCACATGTTTTCAAAGTTAGGGTTTATAGATGTTGACACATTATATGAAAAAGTTGTACATACACCCATGAAAAATATAGTTCATGCCACCTACTACCTTATAACAATCTAATAAAATTTGATTATAAAAAATTATAATATGATATTTGAATCTAATGTTTAAAATTAGTTTAGCCCGTTAACTATGTGACAATAGTCGAATAAATTACAAATTTCTAATTTTGGAATTTTAATCTTATGTCTAATGAGAATCATTATGAATATTTAATCCTGAAATTTTTTATGATCAAACTAGGGGTTGAAAGACTTGAAAGGCCATAGTGTTACTCACAATGTTTTGGCTTGGAGCTTCCCATGGCAAAATCACTTGTTGTTTTAACATCGCCTTCATGATGCTAAAAAACATGTTATGTTCTCTGGCTTTATGTGCAAGGTCACCATACATATTTGTCAATAGTCCATATATAAGATGTGATGCATTCAATCTAACCAAATCTACATACTTGTAAAATTATAGGTTCATTTTTTTTGGTTTGTGGTCAAAATATTGTGACGTGAAAATCAAGAATATGTGCATTGTATTTTACAAGCGGTCACAAACATGCCCTTAAAAGACATTGCCATGGAATTCCCATTGTTGGCATGTGACTAAATGGTCATTGGAGTTCAACGGGCATTGAAGCAAGGAAGACATCACAACTTGATTTTGTTTTGCTTTCTATTTTTAAGTACTTCATAAGAGTTGATTCCATAAATTTTTGTTTCCATTATGCTATTGGAATCCAATGTGGAATTAGTGGAAATGGCTTTTAAAAATATGCATTATGAATGTTGCATGTTATTATGGCATGGTGAATGGTGGGGAATAGATTGGTGGGAAGATTTTGTGATTGTGAACCCATGGGCATCATATTTTAAAATATTGTTGTGAAACTTGTGGTATGCTTGAAATTTGGACTATATAAATTGGTTTGATTCAATGTTAGTTTCTCACACACAATTACATCCATTAAATCACCCTTCCGCAATCATAGTTTCAACTTGAGATTTGGTTTAATGTTTATGTTTTGTGCAAAATATGCTATAGAAGGTGGTAACCATCGTTGTAACACATGGCCTCTTCAATTGGGCACCAAAAAAACAAGTCTATGACTACATAGTCACATAAATCATTTGGTATTGGTGAATGACACCAACATGCCATATGTGGCCTAATGATTATGCAATTGTAGTCAATATGACATCTTGTTGATATTTTTAGGTAGAGTAACATATATTTTGTTATGATGATCAAGGTACTAATGATTCTTATGATAACAATAAGTGGTTTAGATTACATTAATTTTGAATGCAAACATTTTCAATGCTAATGAGATTTCAAATGGAAATAACTACATGGGTGTAGAACAACACAATGCAAGCTAATTTAGAGTTATGAATGTTATCATTCCCAAAGTCATTACAAAATCATGGTTTTCATTTTGGGTTTAGCAACTTATAAACACATTAAAGCCAAGTTGTAAATATAGATTCAAAGTCATGAAATTGATACTATTAGAAATCATGTCCTTTACAACTTGTCCTATGCAACTAATAAATGTCCTTTAGAACTAGTTTGAGTTACTACTTCTTGCTTTTCCTAAAAGATTACAAGTTAAACCAAGATTTGAACTTTCTTCTAATTCATTAAAATTGGCATTCCAACACATGCCCCATTTGTCGGCAAATGGTCTTTCCACTATAAAAAATCATGTTTGTCGAAACCACATTACCTTGCAACTAAAACTCAAAAAATATGTGTGATGCAAATGTTTTTTCAAATTTTCATAAACAATCGAATAATAAATACTATGGTTATAGATTTTTTTCATTGTATATAAATGGTTACAAGTTTTGATTTGTGTCATTTAAAAAAAAAATTGAATTCAAAAGTTACAATTTTTTGGATTAATTGGTTGCAAGTGCATAAAATATTCATTTAAATTTTTTAAAAGTTAAATGATAGTTGAAATAAATCTATTCACTTTCAAATTATACATATTACAATTATTATAATGATTCAAAATTTTCAAGCAAATTTAATTTTAAACACCATATTGATTAGTCGATTTCAAAGTCAATTGTTAATCATTTGTGTGACACCAAAGTTTTTCAAGTTTTGTATTAAACTTACCAAAAGTTCAATGTAAGTTTTGATGATTTAAATTTTTTTGTTATAAAGGTTATTTATTTACTTTTATAACTATCTTGTGCGTATTACAAATAATGTGCAATTATCCCCTTAGAAATATGTTGTATTAATAAATAAATTGCCACATCAAAAAAATCTATTATTTGTATTATAGTTGCAAGTGAGTTGAAAATGGGCCTTTTATATGGTAATTTATACACATCATAAATACATATGTAATTAACCATGTTTGATTTTTTCAAGAATTACATTGTAGTCACACGTGGTAACTACTTTAGAACTGTTGTAAATGTGCCACTAAAGCAACAATTATGTTGCAACTAAATACAATGTACATACATGCGATCATGTCACATGTTTACATTTCCACCACTCATTATGGAATACATTTGCAACTAGTTTTTAATTATGATTTCCATTGATAAAATCAATATAGCCACTAATGTGCCACTACTATTCAACTATGTTACAACTATAATACAACTATTTATAACTAATAAAGATACATATCGATCATTAATTATTTATATTTTCATCATATGTGTTTCATTTTGGATTATTTAAAATGTTATGGGAATGTTATTTCAAGCTTTAGAAATCATCTTTGAAATGTAAAGGAAAAGTAATAATGAAAAAATAACAAGAAGAGAAATAAGTTTTATAATTTATAATTACTTTATTTTATTTTTTTGGACCCCTCCTACTTTCAAATCTAATAATTTTTTTTTATTCATTTAAAATTATTTAAAATGTTATAGGAGTGCCACCTAAAGTTATACAAATCATTTTTGAACTTTAATAGCAACAAAACAACATACAAAGATTTTTGTAGGTGTTCGGGAATTGGCCTTTGTAGCAATCGGTGGTTTGTGTTTTTGAGTTTTTGCCCCCCTCTATTTTGGGGGGCCATAATTTGCTCAATTCTAATTTTTTTTTACAATTTTTAGTGCCCTAAAGGCACCAATAGGATGGGTTCAAATTTTTTTTAAACACTAAAAACAATGGAACCCTCCCCTTAGATTTGGCCTACCTTAAATGTTGAAGTGTTATAGTTGCAATTCAATTACAACTTAATTTGCAATTAAAGAACAACTAAAAGATTTAACCAATATGGTTTGCTTTCAAATCCCATGTTACAAACTATATATAGAAGGTTCGTTTTTTCATATTCTCACATTAAATTTTGGGATGAATTCAAAAAAGTTTAACTTAGAAGCAAAACATAAAATAAAAAATGAAATTTCATGTCTATTCTTTAGTTTACTTAATCTTTTATTTTCCTATTTACTTACTTACCCATGTAAGTAAGTAGGTTTTATTTTTCTACCTACCTATGTAAGTAGCTGGGTAGGTAGGTCTTAGGTAAAAACGTAGGCATGTAGGTCTTTAAAACCTACCAACTTACTTACCTATGGTTATATACAACCTACATAGTTACTAAAATAAATATTTTAATTTATTTATTTATTCCAAAATATAATTAATATGCCATGTGGAAACTTTTTATTGTGCCATGTATCACAATCTTAGACCATCAGTAACAATCATAATGAATGATGGAGATCAATATTTTGAAAAGAAACTCATTTTGATGTCAAAAAAATTTCATAGTGCCACATGTCATATTTTAATAAATGGATGACAATTAATGAGGTCAACATGACATCCTAGGTGTAATTATAATGGAATTGCATATTAGTTGAAAATGAATTATTTTGATTGAGTTGTAATTGGATTGCAATTGAATTGTAATGAGTTGCATTATATTTATGGTGAGTTGCAACTCTACAATTCATGCAACTTGTTCATTAACATTCATGGCATATAAATATTATGAGTTGCAAGTGTCTTCTACAACTCAAAAATTGAGTTGTAAGGCCGGTTGCAAAACACCTTTTCTTCTCATAGTGTTATGGGATGGTTTTGAACATTTTCAAAATTATTTTCACCCAAAAGATTCAAGTGAATGGATTTTCTTAGTTAATTCAGCTTCAATTTCATATTGCTAAAGGTCACATTCCACTTCGAATTGCATGTGTCCTAGCATGGCCCACCTTTTATCCATGATCAAGCCTTTAAGCAGAGTTCGTCCCATTGCAGTGGGGCAAACACTATATCGATTCAAAAGTCGTGTCTTATGCTTTCAATTTCATAATGCCATTGTAACACATTTTTCCCCACACTAATTCAGAGTCATAATGAAGGGTGATTGTGAAGTAGTAGTCCATGGCATCAAGTGCACCCTAGACCCTTACCCAACTAGGTTGTTCTCTAGCTAGACGTGGCAAACATGTTTAATTCGGTGTTAAAAAGGGTCATATTTCAAGAACTTCATGTAACATGTGGAAACATCATACAATTCATCCCTTTTGTTCGTGCATTTGAGTTTCCCTTATTTTATAACCATCGTAATTATGAAAGTGGTGTTACAATCATCCATTTTACCATGGGAACCCAACAAGGTGATCCCTTGGGAGGAACATTATTCACATCAGCCCACTTTAGGGCTTTGCATTCTACAACCAATCATTTCTTTTCTTATCTATTTCCATCCAATGTAGATGACATTCACATCATAGGTCCCCATTTCTAGTATCATTTGCATATGAACATTTTCAAACCGAATTTCATGCGACATGTCTTTTTATCCAACCTTAAAAATGTGTAACATGGTCACCCTTTGGCCTATCGTTTGACTTCAACACCACATCCCAATTTACCACCCCATTAAAAGGAATTATAGTTTTGGGAATTCTATTGGACATTTCATTATTCATGTCATCCTTCATCAAATATGCCATATTAAAGGATGTTCAACGTATGAATCTTTTCCTTAGAATGGGTGATGTTCAGGTAGCCTTTGGAATTGTAACTCATTGTTTCATGCAACGACCATCATATTTTTTATGATGTACACCTTCTTTTTCCACCTTCATAAAGTTTTTCATTTTTTTTATTATTCCTTCCTTCAAGTGTTTGGGCGCCTTTTGGGTCCAAGATCTTTTGACAACCCTAAAAGGCTTTTAGCTTGTAAATAAACCTTTCTCCCAATAACTTTTAGTGCCATCGAGTTCATATCGATGACCACCATTGCCCCAACAACCTATTTAAGGACTTGGGCTTTTGTAGTTTTAATCATAGCTATTAGGTTTATGGTTGATCAACATCCTTTCCTTCTTGAAGCCTTAACATGAGTCGATAATAACACCTTTTCTTTCCAACAACACCTCAAGGTGGCATGTGATCTCCTACCACCTTTAGTTTGTACATGTTTTCTTTCGTTTGAATAATTGATCACACAACAAATGGTTCGACTTCAAGATTCCACCTTGGAGCATCTACACCATCATGCCTTTTCCACCATGTTTTTTGACAAGATATCTAAAGCACATCATGTTTGAATTTTATCATGTTCTAGCCTAGGGCACGTGCTTGGTTTACAGCTTGACCAATCTTCCTAGGCTTTTGATTATCTTCCTTGATCTTTTCCATAATGCTTCAAAATACGACTTGGATTTCCCCATCCCTCAATTTCAAGTATCCCGCAATGCGCGTGCACACATCCCATTGACCCTATGGGTATCCACCTCTTATGTTGCGCTCATGGCAACGAACACATAGGAACCCATGATGTAGTTTGTGACACATTTGTTACCATTACGCGGGATGCTAGCTTCCACGTGGGGTGAAAACCACTACATGTGCTTCTTTCAACCACGTTCAAGTCCTCCTATTGATGAATTGACATTGTGTTCACCAAAGATGACGTTTGCACTTTAGTTAATGTTGTCATTGTTGACCCAACATGAGCGAATTTACTTCCTTGATCTTGCGCCACCCAAGGATTTGTTGCTTTCAATGCGATCAAGCCAAAGAACGAAGCTATCGCAAGCGACACCTCGCTGATCAATTCCTTCCCTTAGCAATGGAGGTATTTGGATGTCTACATATGCAGGTGGATGTGTTTTTACACAATTGTGCCAATGCCATTTGGAACTTGAAAAGATTAGAGGGCCTTTCTCCTTCTATCTTGGTTAATTTTTTTTAACAAAAAAATTCAATCACATTGCAAAGGCTACAAACATTTTCCATCTTAAGTCACGTGATAGCCATAGGCCTAATTGCTTCTTAACTTGTACCCCATCAAAACACACTTCCCATCTCCATGACTGACTTAATATAAGTGGTCAATTTTTGATATGGAAAAATATAGCCGACCTAGTACAAGTGATTGATTTTTGATATGGATAGGTTTTGATGTCTAGTTTGAGCTAACTTGCCGTCCTGTAAATTCTCCCTTTTCTTTTTTCTTATCCCTTTGTACATTTTCTAATCTATGGTGTGTTTATCAATAAAGTTTTGTAGGGTTGCAATAGTGTTACATACTATTCACTCAATAAAACATGTCAAAAATTTGCACAAGACAAATGAACTTGCCCAAATTGAATGATATTTTGCATATGGAAAATGCCTAATAACCAAACTAAAGTTAACTAACAATAAAAAATTGAAATATTTTCCCCCCCTTTCCAAAGAGACTAATACTATTCTCCTGAGCCCTACCCTCCCCCCTTTCTTCGAAAAAGAAAAAAATAGGGCCTTTTAATGCATGTTGTTTCACCTCATTGGTTGGGAAGGCATTATAATTGTGTTGGTCAACATTTTTGATCTAGACTAATACCCCAATTCTTGGTTGGGGGTAATAACACACTATTGTGATTTGTATTATTAGATGGGGGCACTTCAAAGTTTAATTCCTCTTTTGTTGCAATGAGCCATTTTGATTGGCCCATTAAAAAAAAGAATGAAACTTTGGAAGGCTTCACCAAAAAAGAAGTTTCTATATCGACACAAGAAGGATCATGAGTACTATTATACTCTCGTAGACAACAACATCAGTAGGAGAAATCACAAAAGGAGAAAGAAAACACTCAATCACCAATGAAGCTCAAAATTTGTTATATGGGGGTGATGGTGGTGGTGATTTGATATATGAAAGTGAAAAGAAAAGTGCTTTGGAAATGATGTTCACAATTTTTTGTTAAGTTTTGTGAGAGAGTGATATAAGCTCATGCATGTCACACAAATGAAACTAGTGTAATGATGTAAACTCAATCAAAATTTCACACTACAACAAATGATACAATCTATCATTGATACCGCCATTTGGGTGCTCTGTTTGCAATGCAACATCTATCAAAGGAGATGTGGGTATACCTCTTCAGGTCTTACTCCAATAGTTGTTTTGTTGGCCTCCCTACCAAGGCAAGGATATTGTGTTTAGATTCATTATAGAGTATAGTAGCTCAAGGGATTTTGGCCCCTAGGTAATAGCTCTATTTTTATAGGAGGATTTTTGAAAGATGATATTTAGCCTTGTGTTGAAACTTGAGATTAGTTATAGAGTTATAACATCTTGAAAGATTTTGGTTTCTTTTAGAGAACTTTTCGAAGATGATATTTCTGCATGGTGAAATATTTGGGTTTTCATAATTCTTCTTTTGCCTTAAGATACTTTTTTAATGTAAATGGCAAGGCCATATGGCGTGACACACCCCTTGTTAGTTTTCCTAAATGGGATTTCCACTATTTATAAACAAAACTCATGACAACAAAATGTAAAATATGATACAAAATGCCAAGAATATTCCATACGTAGAATCAAAAACATTTTCATTTAGTTTGAATCAGCAATCCAATCACCAGTTCTACCCTGGAACCCACAACACACCTTGGGCTTGGTACCACCTCACAGAAGGCCACTCACTCACTCTAACAGGGTTGTCAATGGTCATAGGTGTAGTAGGCCCTGGGTAGACCCATCACCACCCAAGAGGCTTGCATTCACTGTCCTTGTTGGATTGGCTTGGTTTCTAAATTATGACATGTGGCCATGATATATAGAGGGGAGCAGAACTCATTTTGGAGGATGTGTGTATGTGTGTGTGTGTGTGTGCACTTTTCTGAGAAATTTGAGATGGGTCATGATGAGAATCATGTACCAAATTTGAGATGGGTCATGATCATCAAGATCGATGACTTGATTTGAGATGGATCATGATGAAGATGATCAAAATCAATGACTTTTGATTCATGACCCATTTGAGATGGGTCACGAATCAAGTTGATCAAGATCATGACCTAATTCCTGATTTGAAATGGGTCAAAAGGATCATGACCTAATTTGAGATGGGTCACATGATCAAATTGATCAAGATCATGATGTAATTTGAGATGGGTCATGGATCAAGATGATCAGGATCATGACCTAATTTGAGATGGGTCACATGATCAAATTGATCAAGATCATGACCTAATTTGAGATGGATCATGATTGAGTTGATAAGGATGATGACCTAATTTGCAATGGGTCACATGATCAAATTGATCATGATCATGACCTAATTCAAGATGGGTCATGATCAAGTTGATCACTATCATGACCTAATTTGAGATGGATGATGATCAAGTTGAGTCAGGATCAAAATGACTTAATTCAAGATGGGTCATGATCAGCATCATGAACAGGTTTTTGAGATGGGTGTCATGACCAGGGTTGCTGCATCAGGATATCATGAACAGATTTTTGGAGATGGATCAGAATGATGATGAATCAAGGAATTTGGAGATGGGTATCATGATGATCACCAATTTTGTTCTCAAAAAGATGCTGATCAACATCGTCTTCATCATCATGAGCTCCAAAGGATTTGTTTTACTGCAGATGTCAGATTTTGCTACTCAGAGAGAGAGAGAGAGAGAAGGTTCCCAATCTTGTGAAGAAACACACATTAGAGAAATCAGGGGGAAAACAAAAACAAAATCAGAAAGACATCATCCTCATCATCATCACGAATCGCTGAAGAGAGAGCAGCTCCAAGATCTATAGAACTCTGTTAAATGCACTTGTGTCTACTGATGATCAAGAGAGCGGGTGATAGAGAGAGTTCGTGATTCATTCCAGTTTATACAGAGATTTTGCATAGAGAAATAAATTTCCTTAGTGTTTTTTGTGGTTTTGGGCTTTTTCTTGGGGAATAGAAGACAGTAGACAGTTGCAGCAGCACTGTTTGTTGTTGTTGTTGCACTTGAATTTCTAGATTTTCTCAATAACCCAAAAAGAGTTATTTGTATGTGAATCTTGTGTTGTTGCTGGGTGTTGTTTTGATTTGGGCTTGTATCAGATTGTCGTCTTGTCTGCATGATTTTTTGCAAGAAGAAAGAATTGGACAGGAAGAAGGATTGAAGAGAAAAAAAAATCAAGGAGTGTCAGGCAGCTTCTTAAGGATTTATCATCCTCTTGGGAAGCAGCTTGAGGATCACATACTTTGCAACAGTTTTGGTAGCTTGGATCTGTATTTGTGTCTGTGTCTGTGTGTGTGTGTGAATTCCATTCATAATTCCATTCACAATGCCAGAGAAAGGAGGGACATCCAAGAGCTTGTATTGCATTGGCACTCTCGACACAAAGGGACCAGAAGTGCACTACCTTGCAGAATGTCTCTCCTCTGCAGTAGCAAGGTTTCAGCTAGATGTGAGAAGCAAATTTTCAGCCCCATTTTGATGCAAATGTTTCTTTTTTGTTTTTGGGTTGCAAATCAGAAGTTTTGGGGAGTTTTCTTTTCCCATCCATACTGAGAATGTCCAGCTTTTGCTCCTGAATGTTTTGAGCTTTTTGCCTTTTTGGTTCTAGGGTTGCAGCACTCCTGGATGTCTTGTTTGTTTGGTTGGGTTTTTCTTCTTCCCCATTTTTAAGGGTTTCAGGATTATGGTGTGCAGGTGCAAGTGGTGATAGTTGATGTGTCAACGACATTGAAGACAAATGGTACACATCATGCAAGCATCAGTAATGAGGAAGTGATTGCAAACCATCCAGAAGCTCGCAATCGATCCATTTCTTCACTACCCAGTGAGCGAGGGGAAGCAATTGCAACTGTGAGCTTAGCTCTTGTACATCTTCTGAAGAAATCACAGTCAGAAGGGAAGCTTGCAGGTGCTATTGGCGTTGGAGGCAGCTGTGGAACTGCACTCATTGCTCCTGCGCTTCGTGCATTGCCTTTAGGGTTACCCAAAGTCTTGATCTCCACAGTTGCTAGTGGCAACACATCGGCGTATATCAAATCCTCGGACCTGGTACTGTTCCCATCTGTTGTTGACATTGCAGGTCTCAACAGCTTGAGTCGGGTGGTATTGGCCAATGCTGCGGGAGCTGCTGCAGGCATGGTGGCGACTTCAGAGCTTGGAATTGCTCAGAAGGGATCCACAAAGCCGACTGTTGGACTCACCATGTTTGGAGTGACAACCCCGTGTGTCGATGCTGTTCGTTTCAAGCTTGAGGAGCATGGATATGAAACCATGGTCTTTCATGCCACTGGAACTGGTGGACGTGCCATGGAAAACCTTGTTGCACAAGGCTTGATTCAGGTGAGAATCTCTTCTCTTTATGCACCTCTGTGCCACATAGTCAAATGACAATAGATGCAAGTTAACAATGTGAGCAATTTGACATTAGGGTTTATGGTTGCTAGAGATCACATTCTGTTGCAATGCTGAGGGAGTTTTACATTGCCAGGTTTTTCCTAAATCTACAAGATGATGGTGGTCATGTGTCAAGCAGGGGGTGATAGATATCTCCACAACAGAAGTTGCAGATTACGTGGTTGGGGGGATAATGGCTTGCAGTCCCAATCGCTTCCAGGCAGCATTGAACCATGGCATCCCCTTTGTATTGTCAGTTGGGGCATTGGACATGGTGAATTTTGGGAACAAATCCTCAGTGCCCTCTCAGTTTGCCAACCGTAAACTGCACTTGCATAATGACCAGGTGAGTATATCTAGGGTTTATCATAATTCTCCCCTGTCCTGGGCTATGGTTACAGATAAGATGTGGGTCATAAGGTATTCATTCAGTCCTTTTGTCTGTGAGGAGTGTAAGGTTTAAGAAAACCAAAACCATACACTTGTATACAAAACCATCACTGGAAGCAACCTGTTAGCTTTGTCCTTTGTCCACAACTCTTATGTGGTTTGTCTTACATTGAGATTGATTTTTCTCAGTAAGAAAATCTTGCATCTCATCTGCTTCCCATTATGTGCAGATCACACTGATGAGGACAACAGTTGAGGAAAATCTAGAATTTGCAAGGTTTATTGCCGAGAAACTGAACATGTCAACAGCTCCTGTACGGGTGGTGTTGCCAGAGAAGGGTGTATCCCTACTTGATCGTGAAGGGATGCCCTTTTATGACCCACAAGCAACTGGAACCCTTCTTAATGAACTTGAGAAGAGTATCAACAAGACTGCAGACCATCAAGTAAGTAAGCATTGAAGCTGCTGCCAGGCCTCCCAGAGGCTACAATTGGTGCACTCAGTTGCATTGAAAGCAACATAATTTTCTGCACAGTAACAACATACTGCTCAATGGATAAAAGGGGATCATGGATTTTGGCCAATTGTTTGTTGTGGTATTGTTAGAGCAACTCCACTGGTGCTTAGTATGTGACACAGCAAAGCCTAATACCTGCTGTTGATTGGCTAGATAGTATGATTGGTCCAGGTGGGTTGCTATTAGTAGTCTCCCGCCTATTTTCAGTCCTAGTTTTAGTTTTATGGGCGGGGTTGGAAAAAAGTAAATAACTAAACTTGGATGTGAGAAAGATTTTTGCAAGGTCACATACTGAGTGATGCTGGAGATGCTCTTAGGTTGACAAATTGTAATACATTTCCTTTGGCATTCTGTCGACTGCTATGTTGAAATTTGGCAGGTGAAACGGTTACCATACCATATCAATGATCCTGAGTTTGCAGATGCATTGGTGAAAGCATTCCTGGAATTATCACATACTACAGGCAGTGCCCAGCAGCCACGGGAAGTGGCTCCCCCAATGAACATCCAAACCATCAAGCCCAAACTTGTGAAGATGCCTACGAGCAACTTTTCCCATGCTAACCCAGGTTCACTTTTTTTCTCTCTCTGAGCCTCATTTTCTCAGGAATGTTTCCATTACTACCATCCTCCACACCCTCTCATTTTGACCTAAAGCAATAATTTCTGCTGAAGCAATGATGGGATTTATGTGCACAACTTGTGCTTGCAAAATCAGTGAGCAAACAATTGCTAAAAAATGGTGATATGGGTTGGAACTTTACTTTCTGCCAGCAACTTTGAAGGCACGTGAAAACCTGATCCAGAAACTGAGGAAGCAAATTGCAAGAGGGATTCCAATTATTGGTGCTGGAGCAGGAACAGGCATATCTGCAAAGTTTGAGGAAGAAGGAGGTGCAGATCTGATTGTCATCTACAATTCAGGACGCTTTCGGATGGCCGGAAGAGGCTCATTGGCAGGTCTCATGCCGTTCAAAGATGCCAATGCTGTGGTTCTAGAAATGGCAAGTGAAGTCTTACCAGTAAGTGCATGCAGCACAATTCCAGTTTGCAATTGGGTTTTTTGTCCTTTTTGGTCATCTACATACACTGGCAGAAGTGGTATAAGAAGGACTTGTGTTGTGACTCTGATGTCTTATTGCATACTGGAATTTCTTGTGAAGGTGGTGAAACGAGTCCCAGTTCTGGCGGGCGTGTGTGCTTCTGATCCATTCCGCCGCATGGACCGCTTTTTACTTGAGCTGGAACGACTCGGGTTTGATGGCATCCAAAACTTCCCCACTGTCGGTCTCATTGATGGAAACTTCCGGCAAAATTTGGAAGAAACTGGCATGGGCTATGGGTATAAACTTCTCTGTTCTCTTTTGGTGTTCTTACTCTGAGGGCTTTTGGGGCTTATGGTTTTGCTATCTCTGTTGAAGAAGCCATTTGTCCTTTGCATTGACCATTCTGTGGAGATGGCAGAATAGCGCTGACTTATCAAGGGTTTCCTTTTACAATGCAATGTGGGGGGGGGGTGTGCAGAGGGGAAGTGACAATGATAAGGCAAGCCCATGAGATGGGGTTCTTGACAACCCCGTATTCATTCAATGCACAGGAAGCACATGCCATGGCAATGGCAGGGGCTGACATTGTTGTTGCCCATATGGGGCTGACCACAGCTGGCTCCATTGGTGCCAAAACGGCAGTATCACTGGAAGACAGTGTCAGACGTGTACAAGCGATTGCGGATGCTGCTTCTGAAGTCAACCCAGATGTCATTGTGCTTTGTCATGGAGGTCTGAGCTTATGATTCCTTCCTTCATCTGTTACACCCTGTTCTAAATTCCTGTTGTTGTGATGACCCACCCACCATGTCTCCTGGACGGAACAATTTTTGGAGTTCTTGAGATTCTGAGAATGTGCAAATGTTTGGGAATCATGGGTGACCTGTGAAACCAAATGCAAATAATTTTACCCTAGGTAGTCATGACTGGGTTTTGTGTGGCAGGACCAATTTCGGGTCCAAAGGAAGCAGAATATGTACTACAGAGAACACGGGGAGTACACGGGTTTTATGGAGCATCGAGCATGGAACGCTTACCTGTTGAGGAAGCAATTGCTGGAACCATGCAGCAGTACAAAGCAATTCAAATAGCTGGGTGAAAGAATTCCAACTAAATTCACAGATTTCAAATTTGTGTTTTGAAGGAGCTCACAATATAATAGTCGAAATGTAGGCATTGCAACCACAAAAACATTCCAGATGACTGTTGGTTGCAAAATGCCAATTAGTTCTGTTGTTTATCTACTTTCTTTCTTCACGTTTGTTTCAACCATTGGGGTTCATATTGCTTGCTCTTGCAATAGAGAGTGTGCCCACCCCTTGGAGGCTTGGCAAAGTAAGTTAACAAGCTTGTGGTTTTTTCTGGCATTTTTCAAACCAAAAAAAAGAAAAAAGATAATACACAGAGACCCGAGAACAAGTCTTCTACCTGTCCCTCTTTTGTACATAGGTCTATGGTGTGAGTTTGCATTGCATATTTTGGAGACATTATTATTTGACAAATTGATGACACATTTAGAAATTGCAACCCATCTCCCATCTTTTGCTTGTATTACTATGCTAACTGTTTTCTGTTTGATTTTGTGATGAGTAAGCCAGAGAAAGACAAAGGATGCGCCATGGACCCTGGACCTTGTTTGCCATTTTCTGTCTAATTGTTGTGTTGGGTAGATGAGAGAAAGATGAAGGACATGCACCACAGACCCTGGCTGGACCTTGTTTGTTGTTTCCTGTCTAATTGTTGTGTTGTGTAGCCAAGAGAAAGATGAAGGATGCACCATATTTGGTCCTGGACCTTGACCACCTGTGGGCTGATTGATCATGAGTCCACATTTGAACCAACCCCAAATTCAACTGACAAATTGGATCATGTGACTTCATACCTTGTGACTTAAGGCTTAGGGTTTAGGGTTTAGTACGCTTGATTTTGTGGAAAATCATACAGTCAATCTTTCTGTTGGGTATCTGTGTTTTTTCAACAGAAAAAAAAAGTTGATGAATTGGGGTGACTACATTTGCTCTTCCAGTGTGTACATTAATAAAATTCTTCCCAAGTGCCTCTACTACTACTACTACTACTACTACTACTACTCTTGATACCTATTGCTGGTATGTCTGCCCCTAGACCCAATGCCTAAACTCTGAAACTCTTCTCTTCTTCACCCCTGAGAAATCAATCACTTCTGAGAAGGTGAGCTACAGCAGCCATACTACTAGCATTGTTGCTGTACCTACAGTTTCCTCCCTTGAGTGTATTAGGGTTCAGGGTTATACTTTTCACTTGATGTGTATCTGTCTGCGCAGTGATCCTGATCCAAAGCTACTATTACTATTAGTCTCTAGATTTGTGAAGCTCCTAGTATCACCACTGTCCTTGAATCTAACTTTATTGGGATTGAACATCAGCATCCGCCCTGGCCAAGAAAACAATCGGCCAGAGCATGGAACAATGGCTGGTTTACTCCTTTGCTTTGGAGAAGAAGAAGGAATGTAAGATTTCAACCAAGGGTAGTGGTGGTGTGATGTGTAAGATACAATTTTTGGGCCTTTGTGTTTTGGGCAGCGTTGTTGTTGTGTGGATGTCTTTTTTTTGGGTCCTTCATCTTCTTGAATTTCCCAGCTCTTGACACTCGGGAAGATTTCTTCATCATCATCATCATCATCATCATCATCATTATTGTTGCTCCATTTGTGCTCCCACTGAGACCTAGGTATGTCCACAGAATGCTGTTTTGAAAAGTGTTGTGCTGCTTGTTCAATGCTTCTGTAAGACTCTTGATGGTGTTTTGATTTGCCTCTGGAGCTACCCAACTTGGAAGATGAGAGCTGTTGTTGCAAGGGTTGTTGGGATTTGGGTGTGAACCTGCAGAGATATCGTGCATGGTCTCCAGTACTGCAGAGTACTTCCTTTGAGGTTATGCATCCGTACTTGGTGTGGGTGGACGGGAACAGGAACTGCAAATCTGCTTCATCGAGAGCTTCTTCTCCATTCCTCTGCAACCAAGGCTGCACCCAATGACTTGCTTGCTGGAAAAGATGGAGCTCAGAGAACTCTTCAGCATTTGGAGAATAACTTATTGAGGAGGATTCACTTCTTTGGTAGGCATGATGAGTAGCTGTTGACAACTTCTTTGGCCGCAACACGGATACAGGAGAGTCCTCTGTGTATGCAAACCATGGCGAATAGGGGGGTGGTGGTTCTCCAGCTGAATTTGCTTGAATTTCTGTCTGTTCAGGCATTGTCATACCATGCTGCTGACAATGATGATGATGAGTCGCTTCTTGGCTGCTTGATTGTCTATCATGCCTGGTGCTGTTGAAGGCCCGGAATGCGGGAATCACTGGGAGGAGCTTTGATGATGATGGGAGGCGGCAGCTGCTACTACCACCAGTCTTGGTAGCAGCAGCAGCAACTCCTCCTCTCATCACCTGAATCCGCTCGTGGGGAGCATCTTCAAAAGCCTCAGAATCTGAGAATCCATCCCTGTAAACAAACGAAGAAGAGCATGGGTACTGTAATTCCATTTGCTCTGAACTGTCAGACATCTCTGCCAGATGGTAGTGTGATGGTGGTGGTTGTGGTGGTTGCTCATCAGGCTCGACTCCAGAAAGAGTTGTTGATGTAGGTGAGTCTCTGTATGTTGATATGGCAGCTGCTGCTGTTCCACAGCAGCAGTAGTCTGATTCCCTCCTTGCCCAAGAAGGTTTGCCATCTGGATCCTGAGAAGAACTGAAAACTGCTTCTGTAATAACATCAGCAGAATACTCACGATGATGACAGGAGGGAGTAGTAGTACGATCCTCTCGTATTTCATCAACAGTGAGCCTCTTTGACAAGTCTCTTTGTGTGGATGACCAAGCTTCAGAAAGCACAGAAGATGGTGAATCCTCCTCAAATGTAAAAGAGGATGGAGATGGGTACTGTTGGAAATCTCTTCCGCTACTACTCTCTTTCAACAATGGAGTTTTGCAATTCACCTGTGCTGCTTCAAGGGGGGATCGCGGTTTGAGGAAACCACAATTCTCATGAACTTCAAATTCTTCAAGGCTTTGTGGTGGGTACTGTCGGAACTCAGCCTGGATATCCTCCAAGAAGAGTTTGGTCCGGACAAGATCGTAGTATCTTTCAGTGCGCCAATCATTCTGTTTCCTCGGTTCCTGAAGAATGGCATCCTCTTCTTTCAGACCTTGTTTTGACGCCATGATGCCATGGCTTTTGAATGCTTCTCCTCGACATGCAAGACTCCTTGTTTGTGATCCCTTGGGCTGGATCATCATTTTTCAAACTAGATTTTTGCACATGCTAATAGATGGCAAGAGTCCTCCTTGATGATACCTTTTTGTCTCCTAGATCCATCAGGTCTTGCTGTCAAAGCTTCACATGTCACTTGGGACTTCTTCAAGGACTGGGAACAATTACTATCCTGTTGTTGTTCATCCCTTGTGTGTGTGCTGCTGCTGCTCCTTGATGTTGTTATCCACCATGCTTCTTGTGGAGTTGACACTTGACTTCTTGTACAGCAAGAATCATTGCCTGCCCTAGAGGTGTACATTGCCAAGTCACTTCACAGCTCAACAACCCGTCTCACCACCCACCTATGGTGGTGGTACCTGCAACAGGGGAAAGGAGAACACAGTACCCACCAGTTTAGCATCAGAGTACAAACATGCATCTCAGTTAGTTTATGGAGCTGCTTGTGAGGAACTGTGTTTGTATGTACTACCCGTTCTGTTTTTTTCCTCTTTTGCAGAAAGGAAGAAAATGGCTCCTGTGCTTTTGTAGCATTTTCTCAACTTCCCAACAGACACTCCCATAGAAAGAAAGGGCCACAGAATCAGTTTTCAGGGCAGTAGCCAAACGTTTGAGTAAAATTTGCTTTTGATGGGTGGATTTCAAATGCTCTAATTCTGATGGGTGAATTTCTTATTGCTACTTCTGATCTCTCTTGGATCCAGCTTCTGGATTTTGCCAAGAAAGAGAAGAGAAAGAGAAAGAAAATGGTCACAAAATGGGTCCTTGTACCAAGAGTTTTGGAGAAGAGCTTTCAGAGTTATTAGCTCTTCCTCTCTCTGTTTGTCCTCCTTTGTTGTCTTCTTCCCTGGCCTCGTGTGATCATGAGCTTATCAGCTAAACATCACAAAGTCCACTGAAAAACAGCTCCTGAGTCCTGCACTGTTCTTCCGAGTTTCCACATTCTGAAGTGAGCCTCCAATGTCATTCAATGCAGGAGGGGGGGAGCCTTGTATACATTGTCTTTTTTTAAAGTCAAGCTCTGAATTCCAAAGACATTCATTCTGAGCTCGTGCATTGATCTGCCATAACCAAAAAACATGTAGCAACAATGTTCCAAGCTCAAAGTCCCAACTTCAAACTCCCCACCCTCCCTGCAAAGTAGCTACTAATCTACCCCTCAAACTTTGGCTGTGCATAAAACCTATCTCTGTCTCTCTTTCTCAACTCTCTTCTCCAAAACCCAATTCTTTTTTTCTTTGGTTTTTCTTCTGTATAAAAAAGAGATCTGCAACTTTGTGTTCTCTAACTCTCTCAAATCTCATCATCTACAAAACCCAATTCTTTTTTTCTTGTCTTTCTCTGGATAAAAAGAGATCTGGAAAACTTGATTTCTCTCTCTCTCTCTCAAATCTTTTCTACAAAACTCAATTCTTTTGCTTTTTTTGGGTATAAAAACAAGATCTGCTATGCAGTCTTTGCTGCTGCTGCTGCTGCTTGCTCAAATTTCTATTATACCTGCTGCCATTACTTCACTCCAATACTCCAAACACATAACTAAATCAAACCTTCGTGTACACAACAAACAAGCTCCAAAGCAAAAGTCCTCTCTCTTCTTGCAAAATCTATTCTCAATAGTCTCTCTCGATCTGCTTCAGCATTGAAAATTGTTTTTCTCCTCCTCTCTCTCTCTCTCTCTCTCTCTTTCTCTCTCTAAAGTGTCTTCTTGCACTACCCAATTTTTTTTAGTCTCTGTATAAGTGAGATTGGCAATCTTTGTGCTATTTCTGACATCAAATTAGCTTTTCTGTTGTTGGGTAGTGCAAATTTTTAATTTTTGAGTGCAATTTTTTTTTCCTCCACTTGTTGGTGCAACCCATCATCATCTCTCCCAACCCATTCCTCCTCCCAACCCAACACTGTTTTCCTTTCTGCCGAAAGTGATCTGGTCACTGAAAAACTGGGTA
>Ga0116229_10004716_pt1 | contig 22347 bp, 19 predicted proteins | sample S1TSphgellanicum_3_FD_87313 | JGI IMG/M metagenome (GOLD analysis project Ga0116229, IMG submission 87313) | Host-associated microbial communities from peat moss isolated from Minnesota, USA - S1T2_Fc - Sphagnum magellanicum MG | ecosystem: Host-associated > Plants > Peat moss > Unclassified...
CAAATCAAAAAACTCGCTCTCGCGATGACACAGATCGGGCTGCAGCAGGCTGCGGCGAACGCGTTCCGACAACGTCACGGGACCGGGATTGAGCAGCAACATCAGTGCGCTCCGGCGCCGGCGCCGAAATGTCGCATCAGCCGCGCCTTGACCTCGACCGGTGTCACCGACGGCCGCGGCAGATCCGCGGGCGCGCCGCTTTGCGTCAATAACCGCGCGAAGCGTGGACCCGCCTGCGGCGGCGACTCGAGCCAGGCCGCGATCCGCTCCAGGTCGTCGGTTTCGAGCGCTTCGCTGTATCCGCAGGCCGCGGCGATCCCCGCAAACGACACATGCGGTGAGACGGTGGCCTGGCCGCCGGTGGAATCGTGCGTGCCGTTGTCGAGCAATAGATGGTACAGATTCGACGGTCCGTAGGCGCCGACGGTCGCGAATGCCCCCATGCGCATCAGCGCCGCGCCGTCCCCATCGAGTGCGAGCACGCGTAGATCCGGCCGGGCCAACGCCAGACCGAGCGCGAGCGGCACCACGCAGCCCATGGAACCGACCATGTAGAAGTGGTTGGGTCGATCATCGACGGCATACAGTTCGCGGCCGCAAAATCCGGTCGACGCCAACACGGCGGTGGTGGCGCTCGAGGTGCGCGCCACGACGGTCTGCAACGCCTCGCGCCGCGTGGCTCGACTCGCGGGCGCCCGCCGTGCGGGGTCGATTTGGGCGACGGCCGGCGGCTTTGATCGACCGGATCCCGGTTCACTCATGCGGGGCGCAGCACCCGCCTCGAGCGCGTACGCCGCCACGCTGCCCTTCTGCATCACCAGTGCGTAGGGCCTGCCGCTCGCGTCCATATGGGCGGCGGCGCGATCGAGTGCCGGTCCAATCGCGTCGCTCTCGGTCGGAAACAACTCCCAGGGAATTTCCATCAGCCCCAGCAGAGCCGGCGTGATAGGGCCCATGAGGGCATGCTGCGGTTCGTCGGCCACACCGGGCTGGCCGCGCCAGGTCACGATGAGCAGCTGGGGCAGACGAAACGTCCAGGTGAGCGAGGTTAAGGGGCTGACGGCGTTGCCGAGTCCCGAGTTTTGCATCATCGAAATGCCGCGCACTGCCGCCGATCCTCGGCCGCCGGCGAGCGCCACTCCGGCGATCAACGCCACCGCGTCGCCTTCATTGGCCATCGAGAGATACTGCAGGGACTCATCTTGAAGGACGTAGTTGATGAACGGGGTCAGATAGGAGCAAGGCACCCCCGCGTACCAATGAAATCCCCTCAGGCGTGCCGCCTCGACAAAATGGTGCGCTTCAATCAAGTTTCGACCCGGCAAGTTTCGACCCGGCGGGCGGACCGCCCGGAACGCTGCCGACCGGCATCTGTGCGTGCGCGAAATCGACCGCGCGCGACAAGTCTTCGAGATCGTTGACGCCGCGCCAATGGCCGTGCACGTAGAGCACTTCGATCGCCGCACCCTCGCCAATCAGGGCGTTGAGCAGTGCGGGCATATCGAGGGTATCGAAATCCGGCCGCGAGCGCAGCCGGGCGAGCACGCTCTTGAGCTGGCTGAGGCCCCGCCGGCTCAATTTCAACAGGCCGATCCAGCGGCCCTGCGCCGCATCGAACGAGGCCGCGGGCGGCTCGCCCCGGGGCTGCGAGCCCTCGCCGGCGACGCGCTCCAGCAAGACCGGGGCACCGAACAGGCCGCGGTCGTCGCCGCGCGAGCAGTAGGCGAAATCGCGCACCGTCTGGTTGCTGACGCCGGTCGGCGAGGAATCCACCACCACCGAATAGTCCGCCTCGCTGTCGAGCAGATCGCGCAGCACGTAGCTTCGAAACAGCAGGTCGCCGTAGGAAATCACCGTATCCGAATCGAGCGCGTCGATGGCGCAGGCGAGCGATGCCAGCTCTCCGGTCTCGGCGTAGCGCTCGTTCACCACCAGTTTGATCCCGGCGGTGTCGATCGCATCGGCGCGGTAGCCGCCGACCACGGTGATGTCGTTGATATTTTCCTTCTTGAAACCATCGATGAGCCAGCGCAGTAACGGCTTTCCGGCGATCGGCAGCATCACCTTCGGGCGCTCGGTGGTGATCGCCTCGAGCCCCTTGCCGCGGCTCGCCGCCAGCACGATGGCCGAACGCGAAGCGCCGGACGCGGACAAATACAGCCGCTCGGCGGCGGAATATTCATCCGCGTCCTGCAGCCGGAATATTTCGTTGACGGACACGATCCGATCCTCGACATTCACCAGGGTCTCGCTCTCGAAAATTTCCCGAGCGACACTCTGCATCGCGGACGCGGCCGAACGCACCAGGTGATTGGCCCAGATCACCACGCTGATGCCGGCTTCGCGAAATACCTCGGTCGGGGTGCTGTAATAACGGGTGGGCACGATCACCAGCGGCAGACGCTGGGCCCACTCGCGCGCAAAGTTCACGATTTCGTCCGGCTTCGCGAGTTTGCTGTGAATCAGGATCGCATCCGCGCCGGCGACCCGGTACGCCTCGGCGCGGCGCAGCGCCTCGTCCATGCCCCATCCGGCGATCAGCGCCTCGACCCGCGCGACGATCGAGAAATTCGGATCGTTCTGGGAATCCTTTCCCGCGGCGATTTTGCCGGCAAACTCCTGGACATCGGCGAGCGGCTGGCGCTCGCCGTTCAAGAAGCTGTTGGTTTTGGGAAACTGCTTGTCCTCGATGCAGACGCCGGCGATATCACGCTGCTCGAGCTTGCGCACCAGCCGGCGCATGTTGTTGAAATTGCCGTAACCGGTGTCACCGTCGAGCAGAATCGGCAGGTCGCTGGCATCGGCCATGAACTCCAGCATGTCGACGACCTGGGTCCAACTCGCCTCGTTGTTGTCGCGCACGCCGAACTGGGCCGAGATGGACAGTCCGGAGGCCCAAATTCCCTTGAATCCCGCCTCGCGCACGATGCGCGCGGACAGGCCATTGTGGGCTTCCATGAGGAATTCGAGCTGCGGACTTTGCAGCATGCGGCGCAACTTCGAGGTGCGCGTCTCGGCGGAACGTTCGAGCGGCGGTGGGAAGGGCACGGCACGGTTCATGGCTGCGCTCCTGTCTGCGTTCCCGGCTGCGAATGGGCTTCTCGCGGGGCCGGGGCCGTTTGAGTCGCGCCCGACAAGGGTTCGAGTCGCGGCAGCACTTCGCGCGCCGCGCGCGCCACATCATCCATGTAATCGATCTCGATCCACGGCGCTCCGGTCACGTCGGCGACCTCGAACACCTGTGAGCGTTCCAATAGCAGGTCGCGCACCGCTTCCTCGTGCGGCAGGCTCGAGCGGCCGCCGTCGACGTAGCCCGCGACCAACGCGGCGAGGCGGCGTGCGGCGACGTGGTCGAAGCGGAAGAATCCGATCGACTCGCCGATCGTGTCGTAGGTCAAACCCGCCGCCGGCTGTTTGCGTAATTCGATGGGTACTCCGGCCGACACGCACAGCTTGACCGGTTCGTCGCCCGGCTCGAACTCCCGGTCGATGAGCACACGATTGACGGGATTGCGACCCTGCACCAGCGCCCGCAGGATGCGCTCGTCATAGAGCACGTCCGCATCCATCAGGAGCACGTCGCCGCCGCGGGTCATGGCCTCGGCAACCGTGTGCACGGTCAGCACGCTACCCAACTCAAAGCGCGGATTCAGCACGATCTGCGGCCGCGGGGTGAAGCGCAGGCCGTCGAGTTCGGCTTCCACCCGCTCGTGCCGGAAGCCCAAGGCCAGGACGACATCCTCGATACCGGCGGTTTTGAGCATGTGCAGATGCCGTTCCAGCAGACTCATGCCGCCGAATCGCAGTAAACACTTCGGCAGTTGCTGATTTTCGGGTTGCTGCAAACGCAGACCGCGGCCGGCTGCCAGAATGATAGCGCGCATGATGATCCTTGAACTTGTTCTTAAACGGTCTTGGCGAATTTTACACAAATGCGAGCGGCACGGTCTCATCCCTCAAGCGCTGCGCGCGGACACGTGCAGATACAGCAGGCCCGGCAAGCCGAGCAGCAGTTCGCGTGCGCGCTTGGCGAGCGACAACGCGAGCGCCGCATCCGGCGTCAAACCCGCGAGCGGGGCGAGCAACAGATAGCCACCCTCCTGCACTCCGAGCGCGCCGGGAATCGCGAAGGCAGCGCCGCGGATGGCCTGACCCAAACTCTCGAGCAGCAAGGCATCCAGCCAGCCGACGGGATGATCGATCAGCGACAGGATCAGATACACCTCGCCGGTACCGATCAGCCAGCCGACCAGGCTCAGCAAAAAGCTCGCCGCCACGGGACCTGCGAGGCGGTAGGTGTATTCGACCGCCAGATCGATCGCTTCGGCCCGGTTCATCAATTGCGACCAGTCGCGTTTGCCGGAGAAGCGGTTGGCGGTACGCATCAATTTGCCGAAAAAGCCGCGCCGCTGCAGAAAGTAGAATCCGCCCACCTGCAGCGCGAGCAAGCCGCTCGCGATCAGCGAGGAGGTCCGCAGCGCATTCTGAGACAGGTGAGTCGCGTGCATGCCCAGCAGCGCGACGCCGGTGAGCGCAAAGGCGATCTGCGCGAAGGTTTGCAGCGTGGTGCTGACGGTGATCGCCGCCGCGGCGTCCTGGAGCGGCATTCCGCGTTGCGCGAGATGGCGCGCCATCAGCACCGGGCCGCCGATCTGGCCGGCCGGCATCAGGCTGTTCGCGGACTCTCCCGCCCAGCGCGCGAGCAGCGCGTCCACCATCGAAGCGCGCGACGCGGGCGCCACGAAGAGCACGCGAATCGCCGCCGCATCGATCACCAGGGGCAGCAGATGAAACGCGGCGACCGGCAGCAAGCCCCAACCCGCGAGCGCCAGCGTGGCCATCACCGCCGGCAGCCCTTGTGAGGCGAGCACGCCTACGAACAGCAGCACGCCGATCGACAAGGCCCAGGCCGCCGCGCGCGTCATCTATTTGACGCGACGGAACACTTGGCGGACGCCGAAATACGCGACTGCGTCCTTCATATTGGAGATCAGACGCCACCACGGGTGCATCCTCGGGTCGGTCACATATTCGAAAGTAAGGGAGACCCGCTCTTCGCCTTCGCCCAACGGCGTGATGCGATGGCGCAACGAATCGCCATCGAAAAACACCAATCCTCCGGGAGGAATCTGCAGCGAACCCGGCACCACGGCCGCACCTTTCTCTCGCGTGTGCAATTCATAGTCGAGCCGGCAGGAGGAGTGATCGATCAGCCCGATCAGCAGCGTGTAACGGCCGCCGCGGTAATACGACGTGTCGTAATGCCAGCCGATGTGGTCGCCGGGCCGCGTATAGAAATACAGCGCGCAGCCGTGCGGATCCTCCGCGGGCGACATCTGTAGTCTTTCGCCGGCGAGCCGGCCCAGCCAGTCGATCAGCGCCGGCGAGCGGTACAGCTCCGAGATGAAGGGGGCCTTGGCGTCGATCGTATGCCGGCTCACACTGCCGCCCTGCTTGTGGCCGGGAAGATAGTTGCGATTGACCGACGGCTTGACGGCGGCGACGGCGGCGATCAACCGGGCGGTGATCTCGGCGTTCAGGAAATCCCGGATGAACACGAACGCCCCCTGGGACGCGAATTCACGGCGCAGGGCCGGCAGATCGAAATTGCCGAGCGACCCGTGCATCGCTTGATCCGCATCGGGCGGCGTCACACCGGCCTTGACGTCATCGGCTCCAGCCGGCGCAGCACCCGCCGGTAATCGATCACCACCCACATGGCGAACAACGGTGCCCCGATCGACGCCGCGATCAGAAACGGCAGCACACCGTTGCACAAGGTCACCAGCGGCAGCAAATAGAGCACGTCCTCGGTTTCAAATGCGCCGAGGGACGCTTGCTGGCTGGCGGCCTTCCCCGCCATGTGCTCGATACGCATCCGCAGATAGAAAATCAGCGCGATCGAACCGCCGGCAACGGCACCCAACAGGGCCGGCGGCACTTCGAGCGCGGGCACCGGCTTCGCGTCGACGCCGACCCCGATGGCGATGAACAAGAGTATCGTCACCGCGGCGTCGCTCGCGAGGTCATACAGATGCCCGATGCGGCTGGTCCGCCCGGTCAAGCGCGCCAGCTCGCCGTCCGTGTGATCGAGAAAATTCGAGGCGATCAGCAATAGCGCGGCCACATTCGACCAGCCGTAGGTGCCGGGGAGAAACGCGGCCGCAGCGGCGATGCCGACGCCCAAGCGCACCGTGGTCAGATGGTTGGGGGTCACCCAGCTGTCCTTGAGCGGCGCGACCATGCGGCGCGCCAAGCGCGCATCCCAGGGAGATGAATACTCAGTCATCGGCATCATTCTTTTTAGGTGATCGATCTGCCTAGCTGATCGGTTTGCCGCAACGCGCGAGCACAGCCCGCAGATCGCGTATCGGCGGGAACACCTCGTTGTTCCAGTCCGCGCCCTGCGCGTCGTACGCCCGTTGTTCGTATTCTACGATGTCCTTGTCCTCGCGAAAAATGTTCTCGGTGAACCAGGTCACGAACGGCCAGACGGCGTGAATGATTCCGGGAAACCCCGGTTTCTTCACCGACAAGTACCCATAGGTGCGGTTGGTTCGCTGCTCGGCATCGAGCGGCGTATAGCCGAGCCAGACGTCGAGCACCGGATCGGATGTTTGCTGGATGTCGCGCCCGACCCAGACCTTGAGGCTCTGGGTCGGATAGTCGGTACGAATCCGCATATGATCGGAAAAATCCTTCTTGGCCTCGCCGCGCTTGCGCATCAGGTCGACGATGACCTGTTCGCCCACCGACGATTTTCCTTCGGTCCGGCTGAAACTATACTCCACCTGCGCCCAGTCCTCGCCGTGTTGCCGTCCGAGGCACCGTGCCCTGATCGAACCCATCTGTTTGCGGTGCATGAATTGATGGTTCATGTCGAACAAGTTTTCATGCATGAAGGTGTAGTGGCAGGCCACCTCGCGGTTCAGCCGCCGGGTCTTGTAGTCCTTGCGCTGCGAAGATCCGAGACTCCGCGGCACGCGGCTGTCCGCCAGCGACGGATCCCCCGGAAACACGAAGATCAAGCCATCGACCTCCCGCGCAGGATAACTCTTGACGCCGGTCGGCAGCCGATCCGTGCCGAGATACGGCACATTGATGCACTTGCCGCTTCGATGGTAAGTCCAGCCGTGATAGTGGCACTTGAGATCATCGCCGGTGACCACGCCCAAGTGCAGCGGCACCTGACGGTGGGCACACCGGTCTTCGAGCGCGAATACCCCGCCGCCGGCACCGCGATACAGCACGATGGGCAGACCGGCAAAGCGGCGGCCGAGCGTCTTTCCGGTTTTGAGCTCATCCGACCACGCGAGCGGGTACCAGAAGTCGGGATGCGCGCCGATACGCCGCAAATCGAACGCGTCGTTCGGATCGGGGGCGCGCAGGTTGAGCAAATTCGAACTATCTTCCGCCATCCACCGCATTATGCATGAAGTGGGTGGGCGTTCCAAAGAGCGCGGCGAACGCCGCGGGCGCCAGCGGATGGCTGAAGTAGTTGCCCTGCCCTTCACTACAGTCGTGCTTTTTGAGGAATGCCAGTTGCGTCTGGGTTTCGATGCCTTCCGCGATCACGCGCATATGCAGGCTCTTACCCATGTTGATGACGGCGCTGACGATGCTCGCATCGTCCGCGTCGGTGGTCAGATCGCGCACGAACGACTTGTCGACTTTCAGGATGTCGATGGGAAAGCGCCGCATGTAGCTCAAGCTCGAGTAGCCCGTGCCAAAATCATCGAGGGCGAGCTGCACCCCCATGTCTTTGATGGCTCCGAGCACGTCCGCGGTCGATTTGGCATCCTGCATGAGGAAGGTTTCGGTCACTTCGAGCACCAGGCACTGCGGATCGAAACGCGTCTCGGCGAGGGTTCTGCGCACCCCGGCGACAAAATCCTTGACGCGCAACTCCACCGCGGAAATGTTGACCGCGAGCCGGATCGGCGCCAAACCCGCGTCTTGCCACTCTTTGGCCTGCCGGCAGCCTTCGTGCAGCACCCACCGGCCGATCGGAACGATCAATCCTGACTCTGCCGCGATCGGGATGAAGTGTCCCGGGAAAAGAATTCCCCGCACGGGATGCCGCCAGCGAATGAGGGCCTCGACCCCGGCGATGGCCGCCGAACTCAAGTTCATTTGCGGCTGGAAGTGCAGCGCGAATTCGTGTCCCTGGATCGCGTGGCGCAAACCCGTTTCGAGCAGATGCCGCTCGGATGCGCTGACATTCAAGTCTGCTCCGTAAAACTGATAGTTGTTGCGGCCGCTATCCTTCGCCTGGTACATGGCGAAATCGGCATGCTTGAGCAGGCTGTCCGCATCCTTGCCGTCATCCGGATAGACCACGATGCCGATGCTCACCGTGACATGCACGATGTGCTGATCGATGTCGTGCGGCGCGTTCACCGCCTGCAGTATTTTTTCGGCGCAGATGGCGGCGTCTTGAAAATTCCTGACCGCGGAGAACAGCACCACGAATTCGTCGCCGCCCTGCCGGCTCACCGTATCCGAGCTGCGCACGCATTGAAGCAAACGCCCCGCCACCGACTGCAGCAACCGATCGCCCACGGCGTGGCCCAAGGAGTCGTTGATATGCTTGAAGCGATCCACATCGAGATACAGCACCGCCAATTTTTCGCCGTGCCGCTGTGCGAGCGCCATCGCTCGAGCGAGCCGGTCATTCAACAGCAGCCGATTGGGCAGATCGGTCAGGCTGTCGTACTGCGCGAGATGCGCCATTCTCTGGGATAGTGCCCGCGCGGTGCTCACATCGTGAAACACCATGACTGCGCCGATCACCTGGCCACGCCGATCGTGAATGGGTGCGGACGAATCCTCGATGGCCGATTCGCCGCCGTCGCGTCCGATGAGCAAACAGTTGGGCGTCAGCGCGACGGTCGTGTCGGTGCGGCTCGCCAGCACCATCGGGTTTGGCACCCGCTCGCGGGTGATCGAGTCGATGATTCGCAGCACCTCCTCGAGCGGTCGGCCCATGGCCTCGTCCCGCGGCCAGCCCGTCAAGCGTTCGGCGACGACGTTGAGATACGTGACGCGGCCGTGTAGATCGGCACTGACGACCGCATCGCCGATCGAATTGAGCGTGACCTGGGCGCGTTCTCTTTCTTCGAACAGCGCTTCGGAGTAGGCCGCGCGATCGAGCATGCCCTTGATCGCCTTCGGCAGCGGAAACTCGTTCGAATGATCCTTGAGGAAGTAGTCCTGGGCGCCGTGCTGCACGGCGAGTTTGGCGGTGGGCTCATCCTTCGAAGTGCTCAAGATCAGCATGGGAACCTGCGGAGCTGCGGCAAACAGCCGGTCGAAGGCCGCGATTCCGCCGATGTCGGGCAGAGACAGGTCGATCAGCGCGCCCGCGATACCGCCGCCCGCCAAGCGCTCCAATCCCGCCGTGCAAGACCGTACCCATTCGAGTTGGTATGCCGGATTGCGCGTCTGCTCGAGGGCGTCACGGACCGTTTTGGCGCCATCCACGTCGTCTTGAATCAACAGCATTGTTTCGGCCATGGCAGCGCATAGCAACATGTCGGCGCCGGATTTCTCTGTGCGCTGCCGAACACATGGAGGCTAGGGTCGGAATCGAACCGGCGTACACGGCTTTGCAGGCCGCTGCATGACCACTCTGCCACCTAGCCAGCTCTGACTCGCTAACTGCTGAAACGGGGCAACCTAAAGGACGGGCAGGTTGCCCTTGTGTCGTCCCCTCTTGAGGTGTTGTCTAACTCTTTGGTTTCTCAACTATTTTTGATTCTAACAGGTTGCTCCAGGACGCACAAGGCGCGCCCCGCGGCGCGCCTCGTGTTGTGCCTTCCAGCCGTAGTGGCCATTCGGCCGAGCGGCTATTCCTGAGCGTTCCACGATTCGACGGCGGTGGGCACCGAGGTCGAGGTCACGCTGCTCTGAGTCCACAGGTACCCGTTGTTCCATAGATAGCCGTTGTTCCACAGGTAGCCGGCATTCCACAGATACCCGTTGTTCCACAGATACCCCATGGTCGTGACGGTGGTGCCGCCCAAGTTCAAGCTCTGACTGAAGACGGAACCGGTCTGCCACAGATAGCCATTGTCGACCCACATGTAGCCGTTGTTGGAGAAATTCCCCTGGCCCTTGGCGAAGTACTGATTCCAGCTGTAACCATCATTGTTGAGCGCGACGCCGAACGGATTGACGACGTAGAAGGCGCCGGTCGAAGAATTGCGGCGCGCCGGACCCCAGTAGTGGGTCGTTCCCGCGACGTCCGCGGCAACGTTGAGTCCTTGATTGGCACAGTTCGACGCCTGGCTGTAAACGGCCGCATACGCGTTGATCCGGCCCGCTCCCTGCTGGTAGACGCTATACGCCGAGTATCCGGATGAACCGACGGCTGTTTGTGCGGTGTTCACCAGACGGCACTTGACCTGATCCGGCGTCAAACCGGGGTTCACCTGCAACATCAGCGCCACGACGCCCGACGTGACCGCCGCGGCCTGCGACGTGCCCGACATGATGAACAGGTTGGGATCGGTCGAACCATACTGCGAATACTTGGCCGGCAACACCTGCAGGCTCTTGTCCATGAATGCCGCCAAGTGCCCGCCCGGGGCGACGAGATCCGGTTTGACGAACCCCTCATAGGTCGGGCCCGCCGATGAGAAGGAGGTGACGCCGTCGTCCGACGGGTCATCCGGCGTGAAATTATCGGTCATCGCGCCGACCGTGATCACATACGGCGTGTTTCCCGGAACCGCGATCGTTTGCGCGGCCGGTCCGAAGTTGCCCGCCGAGGCCACGACGACGATCCCGGCCTGCCAGAGCTTCATCACCGCCTGGTCGATGGGATCGTTCCAGTAGAACGACTGCGGCTTGGCGCCGAAGGACATGTTGACGACGCGGATCGCGCCGTACGTCGAGCGATTGGCGTAGATCCAATTCAGGCCGTTGAGCACGCTCGAGTACGTCGCGTTGCCGTTGCTGTCGAACGCCTTGACGCTGATCAGGTGCACCATCGGCGCGATTCCCTGCGGCTGGCCTTTGAGGACGGCATCCGTCGTGTTGGAACTGGCAATCAGTCCGGTGACATGCGAGCCGTGGCCATAATCATCGTTCGCACACGGATAGTTCTGGCACGGATGCGACGCATCGACGAGTACGTTGTTGATCGCATCGTATTGCGCCACCATGCGATTCTTGCCGTTGGAGTCGGCGGTCAAATACGACAGTCCTTGCTTTTGAAGAATGCCGCTATCGAGGACCGCGACGGTGACACCGGTGCCATTGATGCCCTGGGACGCGAGCTCGTTGACGCCGATCATCGCGCGCTGATAGATGTCGGGCGTGGTCGCCGGAAGCGCGGCGGTCGATTGAGTCTTGACCGGCGTTTCCGCGAATAGCGAAGTGGCCTTGTCGTTACGCAGGCGCGCGGCCTGGTCCGCCGAGAGCATGGCCGACACGCCGTTGATGATCGGCAACTCATGGATCACCCGTCCGCCGACGCCGCGCACCGCGCGGGCAGCGTCCACCGTGGCGCCAGACTCGACGATAAAGCCGCTCTGGGGCGCTTGCGTTGCGGCACCCGCGGCCGTTTGCAGGAGCGTCGCCCCGATGACGGCGGATAACATAACGCGATTGGCTAATTTCAACTTCGACATACGATTCTTGCCCCTTGGAACCCTGAACGCACCGGTGCGATGCGTTCTTCGATGGGGGCCATTTAATCGCTGTCGCCGCTCGAAAACCGCGCCCGGTTCGAAACGGCCGGGGCGCCAAATCGAGAACGAGTTCAAATAACCGCCGGTTAAACGACTAGTCCCTCATGACTTTTCAACGAGTTATCGAATTAGGGGCGTTAAAGTGCCGGTCGGCAATGAGGCAGATGATCTCGAACATCATGGTGGCACCGACCAGCGCCGTGTTCCCGGTTTGGTCGTAGGGTGGCGCCACCTCGACGACATCCCCGCCGATGAGATTCAGGCCGCGCAAACCGTGCAGCAGCCGCTGCGCCTCCAAGGTCGTGATTCCGCCGACCTCCGGCGTCCCCGTTCCCGGCGCGTAGACCGGATCCAGGCCATCCACATCGAAGGAAATGTAGGTCGGTCCGTCGCCGACGATGCGCCGTGCCTCGGCAATCACCCCCTCGACGCCGAGCGCCGCGAATTCTTCGATGAAGACCACTCGCATGCCGCTTTCGAGGGAAAAATTCACGCCATCCATGAGATTCTGGCCGCCGCGGATGCCGATCTGAATGGTGCGCTTCGGATCGAGCAGACCGTGCTCCACGGCCAAGCGGAACGGCGCTCCGTGGGTAAATTTTGAACCGAACAGATCGCCCCACGTGTCCGTGTGGGCGTCGATATGCACCATGCCGATGGGCGCATCGGCCGCAATCGCCTGAAAGATCGGAAATGTAATGGAGTGATCGCCGCCGGCGGTCACCGGAATGACGCCCGCCCGATGAACCTGCCGATAAAAATTGGCGATCTGCGCCGTTTGCAGTTCAAGATCGTAGCGGCCGCTAAAACGCACGTCGCCGAGATCGGCGATGCGGCAGAGCTCGTAGGGGTTCATGCGCAGGCTCAAGTTGAAGGCGCGCATCAGGCTCGATGAATTGCGAATCTCCCGCGGCCCGTGCCTCGCTCCCGGCCGGTTGGTCACCCCGAGATCGGTCGGCACGCCGATCAGTCCGATATCGACGCCATCGAGGCTGGTCGCCAGCGGCGCGCGCATGAAGGTGGCGATCTCGCCATAACGCGGCTCCTTCATGGGCTCGTACTCGATGCCGTCGACCGGGCCTTTCTTTTTGTACGTCATGGAGTTCTCGTCACGGACGGGCAACAGGACCGAGCAGATAGCTGACCAAAACGATCAGATCCAAATTCACCACGTTCGAGGACTCCGCGGCCGGGAATGGGACTTGAATATTGCCATGTTTGAATATAACGATTATTGCGGCGCCGGTTCCGAAGTTTTGCTAGGCTCGGACAAACGACACGATCAACGGGGATGATCAGTAGGGAGAGGCGATCGTGGCAGTACAGCTGCGCAAGGGTAACCCGGAAGATGCACTCGCCGCCGGGCTGCGCATCACCCAGGCGATCACCCTGATGACCATCGGTCTCTATAACCAGCCCGACGGGGTTTGGCTGCCCTCTGTGACGTATTGACCCTCGGCAACCCGAAGCCCTGCCGCGTGTATCGTGTTGAGTCCCTCTGAAATCGAGGCTCTTGGGCTCAGCTTGAGCGTGGCGTCGCGCAGCGTGGCCTTGAGCCTGCCATTGGCTCTGCTGCTGGCGTGGGTGCTCACGCGGCGTCGATTTCCGGGACACACTCTGCTCGACGCATTCGTACATTTGCCGATGGTGTTGCCACCGGTGGTGGTCGGTTATCTGCTGCTCGTGCTGTTCGGGACCCGCGGTCCCATCGGCGGATGGTTGCAACGCGCCTTCGGAATCGAGCTCATCTTCACCCGCAACGGGGCGGCGCTCGCCACCGCGGTCATGTCGTTTCCGCTGATGGTTCGCGCCATGCGGATCTCTTTGGAAAACGTCGATCGCGGCCTCGAGGCTGCGGCGCGTACGTTGGGCGCCGGGTCGATCGACCGGTTTGTGACGATTACGCTGCCGCTGATGCTTCCCGGCGTACTGGCGGGGGTGATCACCGCTTTCTCCGCCGCCTTGGGAGAATTCGGCGCGGTGATCACCTTCGTCTCGAATATTCCGGGCGAGACCCGTACCCTGCCGCTCGCGCTGTACACAGCGCTTCAGACTCCGAACGGCGATGCCGAGGCGGCGCGCCTCGCCGTCATTTCGTTTGCGCTAGGCTTGAGCGGCCTGCTGATATCGGAATGGTTCGCGCGCCGCGTGCGGCGGCTGCTCGGTCGATGATGCCCTGCCGGATAAATCATGCTTAGCGTCTCCGTCAAGAAACGCCGCGGCAACTTTGCGCTCGATGCCCGCTTCAACCTGCCGACGCCCGGTGTGGTCGCGTTGTTCGGCCGCTCGGGCTGCGGCAAGAGCACCCTGATCAACGTCATCGCCGGGCTACTGCCGGCGGATGCGGGCCGGGTGGCGCTCGATGAGGCGGTGTTCTTCGATAGCGAGCAGCGAATCGATCTGGCGCCGGAACGGCGCCGCATCGGTTACGTGTTCCAAGACGCGCGATTATTTCCGCATATGAGCGTGGGCGGCAATTTGCGCTATGCGCTGCGGCGCGCGCCGCCGCCCGCCTTCGTCACGTTGAGCGAAGTCGCTGATCTGTTGGATCTCGGCTCGCTGATGGAGCGGCGCACGCACCAACTGTCCGGCGGCGAGCGCCAGCGGGTCGCGATCGGCCGCGCGCTCTTGGTGCAACCGCGGCTGCTGCTGCTCGATGAGCCGCTGGCCTCGCTCGATGCCGCTCGACGCGACGAGGTGCTGCCGTATCTCGAAGTGCTGCGCGATCGATGGGCACTGACCATGGTGTACGTCAGCCACAACTACGAGGAAGTTCTGAGGCTCGCGACTTACCTGGTGCTCATGGATGCGGGCAGGACAGTTGCGCACGGCGGCCTCGGCGAGATGAGTTTGAATCCGGCGCTGCGCATGATCGTGGGTGCGGATGCGGTGGGCGCGATTGTCGATGGGACGGTTCTGGGAACGGATGCCGCGACCGGATTGACCCGGGTTCAAGTGGGCCGGGGCGAACTCAAGGTGCAGGGTGTGAGTGTCGCCGTGGGCTTGAAACTGCGTGTGCAGTTGCTCGCGCGCGATTTGATCGTCGCGACCGAAATGCCGCGGAATCTGAGCGTGCGCAATGTGCTCGCGGGCGTGGTCACGACCGTGGCGAGCGACGATGCGGAGTCTGATCTCATCGGGATGGACGTCGGCGGGACGATCATCCTGGCGCGGGTCACGAAGGCTGCGACACAGGAGTTGTCGCTCAGAGCGGGGTTGGCTGTTTGGGCGTTGGTGAAGGCGGTGTCGTTACGGGGGCACTCGTTTGTGGCGCCCAGTGGCTCGGGGCGGGGAATCTGACCGACTTGCACGGCCTGTGGGGGCGAATATTATTTTGCGCGGGTGCCTAGGTGGAGGATGGCGACGATGTGGTCGTCGGGCTTCAAGCCGACGGTGGCTTTGACGTCGGGGTCGTAGGCGGCGGGGCCGGTTTTCCACATGACGCCGTAGCCCAAGTCGTGGGCCGTGAGAAACAGGTTTTGCACGGCGGCGCTCACGGCGGCGAATTGTTCGATCTCGGGGATCTTGGATTGTTCGCGGTTCACGGCGCAGCCGACGACCACGATGGTGGGGGAACGGCCGATTTTCTCGCGCTCGCCGGCGAGCTGCTCATCGGTCATCGCGGGAAGCCGCGCTCGTTTGGCCTCGGCTGCCGCCCGGATAAACGCGTCGCGCGTGGCTCCCTCGACCACGGTGAAGCGCCACGGCTGAAGGCGGCCGTGATCCGGGGCGCGGGTGCCGGCTTTGAGGATGCGCTCGAGGTGCTGCGGGGTCGGGCCCGGCTCGGTCAGGCGTCCGGCCGAGGAGCGGGTATCGATAGCGGCGATGAGTTCCATAAGGTGGTCCCGTAGATTAAGAAATCGAGATAAACAGATTAACGGCAAGATTTGGCGGCAGATCGGCTATGATCTGCGCCCGAGGCCGTCCGGGGCCGCCATTAACAACGTCCGGCGCCTTCGAATTATACTTTAGAGTCTTCAAGGAGCTTTCAATGAAGCGTATTGTTTTCGCGTCAATGGCCGCGCTGGTGAGCGCGAGCGCCTTCGCAGTACCGGTCACCTATGTTCTCGATCCGACTCATACCTATCCCAGCTTCGCGGCGGACCACATGGGCGGTCTGTCGGTATGGCGCGGGAAATTCGACGCCACGTCCGGCACAGTCGTGTACGACAAGGATGCCAAGAGCGGCACCATCGACGTCACGGTGGACATGAGTTCGATCGATTTCGGCATGCCGAAGTTGAACGAACACGCCAAGTCCGCCGAAATCTTCGACGTGGCGAAATATCCGACCGCTGTGTACAGCGGCAAGTTCACCAAGTTCTCCGGCGCGACGCCGCGGGAAGCCGAGGGCACCCTGACTCTTCACGGGGTGACCAAGCCGCTCACCTTGAAGATCAATTCTTTTCTGTGCAAGCCGAGCCCGATGACCAAGAAAGAAGTCTGCGGTGCGGATGCGTCCGCGACGTTCAATCGCAGCGATTTCGGCGTGAACTTCGGCGACAAGTACGGCTTCAAGCAGGAAGTGACCCTGCAGATCCAGGTCGAAGGCAGCCCGGCGAGCTAAATTTCACGCGGCAAGAGTGCGCGTGCGCAGCGCGGATCAACCGCGCTGCGCCGATTTTCACTCGCTAAAGCGGGTTGTAGCGGCGCTGACGCGAGAAGTTCATGTAGCTGAGCGCGATCCCTTGGCGCCAGCCCACGCCGAAGCGCACCGGCGCGAGAGCGATGCCGTCGCGCTGCACGTAGTTCACGCCGAAGCCGCCGACGAAGTACAGGCTGCCCTCGACGCCGGGGAAACGTTTGAACAACGCGGACGTGTTCGGCAGGTCGTACACCAGAATGAACGCCTTGACCGCGTTGGCGCCGACATCAAAGCCGATCGATGGACCTTGCCAATACACCTTCTGCGCGGGAACGCCCTTGTAGACCAGTTCGCCGCGTCCATAGCGCAGCCCGACGCCGATCGCCCCACCCGCCTCCTCGCCCCGAATGATGGCGACCGGGTGCCCCTTTTCCTTCAGCACCTTGGCGAGCACGTCGGAGAGGTCTTTGGCTCCGGTGCTGAAGAAGTCGGAGGCCGCCTTGGCGACCTCGTCATCGCTGTACGTGTCGTGAGGAGCTGCGGCCGGTTTGGCCGGTGTCGTGGTGTCGGGGATCGCGGTTCCGGCGAGGAGAACGCCCGCCGCGAGAGCAGCGACTTTCAGAAGTCCCATTGTCATGTTGCAACCGCCTCCCGGATCACTGTTTTTATCGGTGCCGCGGATTGTACATGCCGCTCATGGAAATGCGACCGGGTTTCAAGCCGGCGGCTCGGCGCGCGGCGTCAAACGAGTTTCAGGTCGACCGGCCCCACTTGCTGAAACACTTTGGCGCTTTGCTCCGCGGACAGGCCCCAGAGCGAGCGAAACACGCCGCCGAGAACGGCGCGATAATCGTTGAGCACCGGGAAATCGCGATCTTGAAACAGGGTGCTGCGATCGACGCGCTGCTGCTCGCCGACAATCCGGCCGCCGCTAACGGCGCCGCCGAGGACCCAGTACACCGTGCCATGTCCGTGGTCGGTGCCGCGGTTGCCGTTCTCGCGGAAGGTGCGGCCGAATTCCGAAACCACGACAACCACCGTATTGTTCCATTCGGTGCCGAGCGATTGGGAGAACACCTGCAGGCCCCGCGCGAGGCTGGCCAGGTTGCTGGCGAGCGTTCCTTGGGCGGCGCCCTCGCCCACGTGGGTGTCCCATCCACCGACGTCGATGAAGCCTAAGCGATATTTGTCGCGCATCAGTTTGCCCATGCGTTCGGCTTCGAGTTCGAAGCCTTTGGTGTTGATGGCATTGCGATTGGCGGCGTTCATTTCGTCGGCCATTTCCTGCGCCACTTCTTGACGCAGCTCCAAGCCATTGCTCACCGCGTCTTGCAGATGATGTCCGCTGTACATCTCACTCAAGATACGAGATTGACGATCATCGAAAGGCGGTTTTCCGACGCTCTTCAGGGAGAGATTCGGCACGGTGCTGCCGCCCTCGAAGGCGAGTGGCAATGCGTCGGTGAAGGAGATGGGTGCCATGACGTTCGAACTGCCGGCCAGAGTATCGGACAGGCGCCCCAGAAAACCCGAGCGGTAGTTGTGTGTGCCATTCGACGGTTGACCGAGTTCGATGCTGTCCTGGGTTTCGAAGTGACTGCGCGAGAGATCGTCCGTGCCGGCGAATGGAATGAAGGCCACTTGACCTTGAGTGTACATGCTGCCCAGCGTGTCGCGCACCGCCGGGGCGAGCGCCCACTCGGCATCGAGAGCCAGCGCCGTCGTGTTGGATGCGGGGTCCGGCTTCGGGATCGCGATATTCGGTCTCGCCTCGTAGTAATAGCTGCTCGAATAGGGAATCAGCAAATTGGTGGAATCGTAGCCGCCGCGCAGAAAGACCATCAAGAATCGCGGTCCAGTGGTGGGCGCCGCGAACATACGGCCGGAGACGCCGAGGCTCACGAGTGCGGCGCTGCCCAGTTGAAGAAGATGGCGACGTTTCATTAAAGCTCCTGGCTATCATTCATAGCCGAAATCCGGCGACGACAACAGAAAAGTGTTCCATTCGACCTGAGAGTTCGCTGACTTAAGCGCGTCCCGGGTGCGCGGGGCAAGGAACGGTTCGACGGCTTCGAAATATAGGCGGTTCGAGAGTTGCGGAAAGCCCGTCGAGGTGGCGACGCTGCCGTCTTCCGGATCGAACAAGCCGGCGTTGCCGACGCCGATGGCGCGGGCGATCTCGAAGCGGCGGCTCATCTGCCCGGAACTGGCCCAGTTGACTTCGGTCAGCGGATAACCGTCCGGGGTCTGGCGTCCGAACGGGGCTTCGCCCAAGCCGTTCAGCCAGTTGAAGAGCGGCCGCGTATTGCTGATCGGCCGCCCGTCGTACGCGAAGCGCACGGCCGACACGACGAAGCGCATCGGATCCTTGAATTTCCCGCCGAGCGCGGCGTTGAATTCCGGTGCGAGGAACATCGTGCGCAGCACGGCGGCGATGTCGCCGTCGGTGTGCATGAAGGTCTGCGCCATACGATCGACCAACCTTGGCGGAGGCTCGTCGGCGACAAAGTAGCTGGCGAGTTCGCGGGAGATGAAATGCGCGCAGGCGGGTTGGCGGACGATCAGCGTCACGGCTTGCTCGACCTCGCCAAATCCGCCGCCTTGAATGGTCTTGCCGAGCAGCGTCTTTGAGCCGAAGTCGTGCCTGGCGGGATTGAATTCAAAGGCGCCGCGGCGGACATACAATGGCTGCCATTCCGGTTTGAGCTTGGGCGGCGCGGACGTGTTGATGCCCACGCCCGTGAGTACGCGGGCGAGCTGCTGTACATCGTCCTGCGTGTAACCCGCGCCGACGCCGAGCGTGTGCAGCTCCATGAGTTCGCGCGCGTAGTTTTCATTGATGTGACCGGCCGCGTTTTGATTGTTGTCCAAGTACTGCAGCATCGCGGGATGCTCGAGGGTCGCGAGCACCAGATCCTTGAAATGCCCGAACACATGCGGACGAATGGCATGCTCTGCGTAATCGCCGACCAACCAGCGCAGGTTTGCCTTGTTCTGATGGACGCTGAAATGGTTGAGCCAGAACCACTCCATCTGTTGCTGCAATTGCGAAGGGGAATACACGGCGCGCAGCAGTTCGCGGCGAATCGCCTCGTAGGCGAGCTTGTTGCCTTGATCGTTCAGGGTCTTGCGTGCGGTTTCCTTATCCGGTCCGTCGGCCATGGCGTTGATGGTCTTGTAGCCGGTGGTCACGTCGGTCAGTAACTTCTCAGCATCCGCGTGGGTGACCTCCAGCGCTGAGATCTGTGCGGCAATGGGCGCCGGCAGCACGGTGTCGCGCGCGGCCAATTGCTCATCGAGGAAGCGCTCGCGCCCCAGGCGGCGGTAGTCCGCCAGGGATGAACTAGCGAGGCCGAAGGTGACTCGGTCGAGCCAGAGAATATCCTCGTGGTGCAAGACCGGTAATGCCGCGGCGGCCTGTTGCTTGGGATCGGTCGATATGCGCGTGGCGGTCCCCGTGCATGCCAGGAGCAGGCACGAGGACAGCAGGGCGAGTGCCGGCTTCAGAGTCGATGAAACTCGGGCCGGCACTCGGGTCAGCACTCGCCGTCTCGCGCAGCGCCGCTCACAAATTGTCCGTGACGCGCTCGAGGGTGTTGGCGCTCTGCGAGTTCAGCAGGTACAAGTCGCGCGTCGCGGGGTCATTGGTGGAGACGGCGGTGGTCGCCTCGATGAAGCCCGTATCTCCGTAGCCGCGGAACGTGCCGGTGAGGAAGGTCGCCGTTCCGGCGGGCAGAGTCCCGATCGTTGCGACGGGTTGATTCGAGGTGGTATCGATCGACGTGATCGTACCGCCGCTCACACCGTCTTCCACGTATTGCTCGCCGGTGGTGGTGTTGGTGACCGTCACCGGGGACAGCCCTGTGATCTGGAATACCGTCATATAGGCGGTTTGCGTGGTCGTCGTGTCGTCGGGCCAGGGCAACTGCTCGCCGCCGGTCATGAACGAGGAATTGGCGAGCGGCGCCTGCACCACGGTTCCGTTCACGCTGACGATGCCTGAGGTGGTTCCACTGTGCGTGTCGACGTCGGTGGTCGAATCGAAAGACGCCGTCCACGTGGTGTAGTACACGTTCGCTGCCGTGGCGGTAAAGCTGCCGCCGTTCTGCGTGCTGCTCAAGATGGTCACCGCGGGTCCGCCGGCCGCCGGCAGCGCGCGCAGCGAGAAGGTCGGGGATTCGACGCTGAAGATCAAGTTGGTCGATTGCACCGGAAACTGCAGGGCAACGATGCGATCGGTTTCCGTGTCGACGACCGTCGGCGCGGCCGAGCCATCGGCGGGCATCGCGTAGAGCGCGGCGGACGCGGGAGTGGCGCCGCTCGCCGGTGTGTTGATCGAAAAATACAGCGTGGTCGGCGAGGCGGCGAACGTCGCGCCGGTGGCGGTGGACGTCCAGTTGGGAATCGTAAACAGCGCGGCGGACGTCGTGTGCGCGGCATAGTCGACGTAAACGATACTGCCGTCGATGATGAATAATTCACCCGTGGGGTAACCCTGGGTGGTGCCGACGGGCAGCGCCGTGGCAACTCCGATCGGCGATGCAAACGTACCGAGCACGACGGGATTGGCGAAATTGCTGTCGACCAACTCGAGGTTGGCGCCGCTCTTGATGACGAATCCGGAGATGCCGCCAACAGAGGTGCGCACGGTTACGACCGGCATCGCGGAGACGGTGATGGGTGCGTCGGTAGCCGCCATTCCGGTTTTCACCATTTGCACGACGTCATCGGCGGTGTCGCAGACACCGTCAGGTCCCGGCAAGCGATAGAAGTACGATGAATTCGTGGTATTTTGCAGATCCGCGGTGAAAAACACGCCCACATAGTCGGTGTTTGCGCCCGCCACCTCGGTGCCGCTGAGACTGCAGGTGTCATCCACCGTGGCCGCCGACTCGCTCGAGAGTTGCTGGGCGGCCGGAGCGCCGAACGTGGTGAGATCGAGCGCGTAGATATGACCATCGTTCGCCTTGTAGATTTCCACACCCGCGGGTTGTCCGAGACTCGTTCCGGTGAGGAAATCGATCGAGCCATGCAACACCTGTTTCTTGCCGGCAAAGCTGCCGATGGCGGCGGCGCTGTAATCGCCGCTGCTGGGGTCCGCGTAGGCGACGAACACGCCGGTCGTGCCCACATAGCTGTTTAATTGGGCGGGCGGCGGGCCGCCGTTGTTCGGATTCCCGTCTCCGTCCCCGCCACCGCAGGCGCTGAGGCAACTTAACATGGCCACGACGAGCGCAGGGACCGGATAAACCGTGCGCACGGTCGCAGCGCGGCGGTGCAAGTGGCGAGATAGTTTCATTATGAGTCCCTTGATGACTGTCTGTGCGTTGCGTTAGGCGAGCATGCACACAGCAACGGCGCATGGACAGGTGGGTTGACGCGTGCGGGTTACAACGGCTTAACGTGGAGGCAACGCAGAGTTTACGATCATTGCCGAATCGCGTGGGCGACGCACTTGGCAATTTTTCCGGTTAGTCGTTCAAGTGCTCGAGTGCCAGGCCGTTGGTCGCCGGGCCGAGCACCGCGATGATCGCGATGCCGAAAATCATGGCGCCGCCGATGAAGACGGCGACGGCGGGCACGCCGCCCGTGGCCAGCAGCGAACCGACGATGAGACCGGCAAAGGCGGCGGCGAGACGGCTCCACGAGTAGACGAATCCGACGGCGCGGGAGCGAATTCGCGTCGGAAAAAGTTCGGCTTGATAGCCGTGATAGGCGAAAGACATGACATTGGCCGCCAGGGTGAAGATGATGCCGATCAGAATGAGCAAGGACGGCAAAGTCGCCAACGCGAAGACTCCCATCGCCACGGCCATGCAAGCGAGACCGCCCATGATCAGGACTTTGCGTTCGCATCGGTCGGCAAACACACTGCCGAGCAAGGGACCGATTGGTTGGGCCAGAGCGATGATGAAGGCATATTGCAGCCCGTGCGTGACATTGATGCCGCGCGCGATGAGCAGAGTCGGAACCCACGAGTTGAATCCGTAGAAGCCGATCACTTGTGCCGCATTGAACAAGGACAGCATGATGGTTCGGCTGCGGAACTTGGGGGCAAAAATGTCG
>Ga0116229_10004717_pt1 | contig 22343 bp, 21 predicted proteins | sample S1TSphgellanicum_3_FD_87313 | JGI IMG/M metagenome (GOLD analysis project Ga0116229, IMG submission 87313) | Host-associated microbial communities from peat moss isolated from Minnesota, USA - S1T2_Fc - Sphagnum magellanicum MG | ecosystem: Host-associated > Plants > Peat moss > Unclassified...
GCATTTTTTGAGCTGAAAATGGAATTTTTGTTCAAAGTTGAAAGAGCCTCTAGCCTGTACCTAGCCAGTGTGCACACAATCTGAAACCCTAATTGAGGACCCAGTTTCTGTTTTCTTCATGGACATATGAGGCAAGATGTGGTTTGCAATTTGATGCCCAACACATTATAAAATGATAATCAGAAAATATCAGAATGTCAGAACATATTGTCCATGTGCAGAAACACCTGGGATGGGGGGGAAAGTCTTCTTCAGTACTTATCCTTGATGAAATTGTCTTTCTAAATTAGTTCCTGCATCTCAACAAGATTTATGTGGACATGGGTTGTGTTCTGCATCACTGGATACTGAAGATTGGCATTTGACTGTGGACTGGTTAGGTAGACACAGGGGCAGAAATTTCAACTGCAGCAGGAATTCCTGAATTTAGAGGACCCTTGGGAGTCTGGACATTGCAAGCCAAGGTACAGAGAGTTGAAGAACCAGATTTCACTAAGGTCTCACATGTTTTCACTTTGACTCGCAGTTCTTAGGATTTTCATTGTAGAATCCTCTTTTCTGTATGCAAAAAATTTAGGCTTTGAAGAGTTCATCTGCTGAACATGAATTTTCTATGTATTCTCCCTCTCATGCTCATTCTTTTGTGATAGTAAGAATCAAAGCCACCATATGAAAATGAGAGCAAGAGAAAGTGTTCATATGGAAATTTAGGGTACAAGAAACATAATTCAGAAATTTTGTGAGATGCTAAACAAGAGCAGCTGCAGCCAACACTGAGACTTTGTGAGCACTAACAAACTCAGAAGTTGTGCACCACATTGTCACACAGAACATTGATGGTCTCCACCTTCAGGGCAGAGTTTCAGCATCAAATCTCAGTGAACTCCATGGGAACCAAAGCTTTATCCTAAAAAAATATTCTTCTGTGCATCTACAAGTACTTAAAATCTGGAAAAATCCTTGCAAGTTAGGTAGCATTTGAACAATTGTGGCAAAATTGCCAGAGACATGTAGAGAAGTAAATATGCAGGCTTCAAAGATTTGTCATTTGAGAATCAATTGAACCAGATTTGGACTTCACTGTTTTTGGGATAGAAGCAGGTGGGAAATTTCTGTTTTCCATTGTGCCCACTTTTGTTCAGTTTTCTTTTTCTTTCAAACAACAATGGCTCTTCTTCCAACCAGTGTTATTTCTAGGCTTGTTGATCTGCATTACAATTGAAATGTAGCACACATTGGAAGGAAGAAGAGGTGTTGTCACAAATTCCTTAGCTGAAAGTTGACATCTGTGTTACAAAATGTGAAAAGAATTTGTACGAATTGGCCTAGCTCAGTGAGCATGAAAACCAGTGTGAGCTTTATAGTTGGTGGTGGTGTGTTTGACACTACTCAGGCTCCATTTCATGCTTTGGTGGAAGACGATCTGCAATTGCATCCAGAACATCCTCAAATTTGGGAAGACAGCTTTGGTTTTGCATAATGCAAAAAACAAAAACAGCATATTAAGCATGGAACTGCAACAAAGATCTTGTCCCCATGATAACATGAAAATCAAACAATTTGTAGTAATATCTCATATACCTCCCACCCTCGCAATCAGAGAGTGGGTGTTGTAAGTAGAGAGCCCACAAGCACTAGTTGTGCAAAAGCTTGAAAATACATTTGTGCATATATATAATGTCAATCTGGAATTAAACAAAACTTATTCAACAACTATGCATAAATTTATTATGAGAACTAAAACCATAAATCACTTAAATATTTTTATTGCAAAGAACCAGATAGAGATTCACCTTATGATTTACTTTAAAAAACCAAATGGAAAATTTTCATAATTTGAGCCGGTTAATTTCTCCACTAATATATTAATGTTGTAATGCTTGTGTTTGCAATGCAATAATTTAAAATTAAAAGTAAAAAAACATTTATCATTACCCCTCTCCTTTTAATATGAAGGTTAATGTTGGTCATTTACTTTCACCTTTGCCCCAAAGTGATGATTTTGCAAAGCCAATAAACCCTTGTTTTTTTCTATTTAGTGTGAACCAAAATTGGAAATTTTACAAAACTTATAAATTCTTAGGCAATGATTTCTTTTTCAAATTATTTCTATATACTTTAAAAATATGTCAACACTCCCACTCCAATTTCATTACTGATGTCCACCTTCTTAATATATTATTACCAACATTTACCTTCAACTTCACCCCGAATGTGTAATTTTGCAAATCCTATGTATGTATGCTTGCTTCCATATCTAATTTCTTAACTTTGAAAAACTTTTAATTTACACTTGGAGCATCTCCAGCGGTGCTCAGTATGTGGCCCTGCAAAATATATTTTCACATGCAAATTTAGTTATTTACTTTTTTGCAACCCAACACATAAAACTGAAACTGGGACAGCAAATAGATGGGAGACTACTAATAACAAACCACCTGGACCAATTATTATGATGGGCCAATCAGAGACACTGATCAGCAGTCAAATCATTACTTTGTTATTGTTTTCGGCAGGTGGCCTTGTACCAGCCACCACAAAGTGTATAATTATGCTGAGCCAAACTATTTTCCTGACCCAAACCGGCATGTTTGACTTTTCTTCATCCAATTTTTACTCTTCAGGATCACATACTCAGCACCGCTGGAGATGCAAATACCTAGTTTATATGTATGCATATACGCTTACCGATCAAAGTCTACACACCCACTCCTCTACACAATTGCCAACCTTCTTAATTATGGTCAGGTGGCAAGTTACCATTCCAAATATCACCTCAAATATCTGGATGATGAATATCATGTTAGTCTAAAAATGTCATTCATAATACCTCAAATATCTGGACGATGAAAATTCATATCCATCTAAAAACATCATTCATAACATCTCAAATATTTGGATGATAGATATCAAGTTCATCTCAAATATCATTCATAACACCTCAAATGTCTGGGATGATGAATGTCATTTCCATCTAAAAACATCATCCATATAACAACTCAAAGATCTGGATGACAAATATCATGTTCTAAAAACCACAAATGACAAATGTGAAGATGATAGAGATCATGTTTCATCTAAAAACATCATTCATAACACCTTAACATCTGGATGACAGACATCATATTCATCTAACAACCATCAATAACACCTAAATTTATTCATAGAATTAATGTGATGTTCATCTAAAAACATCATTGACAGCCTAAAATTTGTGGATGACAAATATCAAATTCATCCAAAAACATAATTAATATCACCTCAACTCGATGGACATTATAATGTTCATTCTAAAAACCATCAATAACACCTAAATTTAATTATAGATAAATTAATATGTTGTTCATCTAAAAACATCAATGGCACCTAAACAATGTGGATGACAAAAATAATGTTAATCTAAAAACATCAGTGACACCTAAAATATGTGGATGACAAATATAATTTTGATCTAAAAACATCAATGACACCCTAACATATGGGGATGACAGATATCATGTTCATCTAGAAACATCAATGACACCCTAAAATATTGGGGGTGACAAATACCATGTTCATCTAAAAACATCAATGACACCCTCCAAATATGTGGATGACAAATATCATGTTCATCCAGAAACATCAATGACATCGTAAAGGATGTGGATGACAAATATCACGTTCATCTAGAAATATGAATGACATCATAAAGTATGTAGATGATAAATATCACGTTCATCTAGAAACATCAACGACACCCTAAAATATAATACGTGGATGAGAAATGTCATGTTCATCCGAATACATCCGAAATAACAGGCCAACACACCTGCGCGGATATAGGCTATTACTGCGGCAAGGTGCATTGGCCCAGCCCCCGAAAAAAAAGAAAAGAAGGTTTTGCAGTGCTTTTGGCGTTCTGTGGGGTGTTTTTGGGGGAATTTGGCTTTTTTGGTTTCTGGTTTCGTGTTTTGCAGCGTTTTGCTGGCGATGGCGGGGGATCATAGAAGGAGCGAGGGAGCGAGAGATGTGCCACCAGCGGCGCATCTGCTTTGCTGCTCCTGCTGCTGTCGTCGTCTTCGTCGTCTTCGTGGCAGCAATTTTAGTTGCTGCACCACGTGAATGGAATTATTATATTCTTCCTCTCTAGGTCTCTGCATTTTCCGATGATTGTGCAATTGCGTCCAAGCACAGAAGAAAACATATCTCAGGCAAGAAGAGAGAAGAACAACAACAAAGAAAGCAAGAGGAGATTTCTTAGCTATCCGCAGTTTTTTCTAGAGCAACAGAAAAGGAAAATGCCGGTGTTGTTCGAGGATTTGTTGTTGCAGGAGAATGGTGTTGGTAGTGGAAAAGCCGGGACGAGATCGTGCGAGTGCATTTGATCGGAAAGCCAGAGAAGAAGAAGGAGAAGCAGCAGTAGCAGAAGGGGGGAAGGACGGCGTGGGGGAAGTAGATCAAGAAGGGGAAGAAGGATGACGAGGACGATTCAGAAGGAGGGATGGATGGTAAGGTATGGACGACGCAAGATCGGCCGCTCCTTCTTCCACAAGCGGTACTTCGTGCTCGAATCGCTGGTGCTGGCTTACTACAAGCGCAAGCCGTCTGACCAAGAGGTGCGGCTATAGTCTCGCGCTTTGTTATTGTTGTTGTTTAAAGGATTTTCATTTTTCGCATGAGGCCTCGTAGTACGCAATGATCCATCAAGTGTACAGCACCGTAGGTCTTCTCTTTTGGTGGCGTTCCCGGATCTGTCAACTTCCTCTCTTTTGCTGGTTTTGTGAATTAGGGTTGAGGTTCAGCCGTTTGATCCCAGATGTGAGATCATTCCAGCAGAAAGCAAATTTTAGATCGTCAAATTTGAGACACATTTGAGCTTTGCAGACTTCAAACTGAGATGGCAATGACATGTGAATTCTTTTTGCGCAGGTGCCTCTCAAGTCAATTGCCATTGATGGAAATTGCAGAGTGGATGATCGAGGGCTGGAAACTCACCATGGACATGTGTGTTGAAAAATCCTGCTGTTTTGTGCTGTCCAAACATATCTCATGTGCCATTTCAGCTCTTCTTTTGGATTGAATTGTCCTCTCATTAGTAGTGTTATTGTGTAAAGCCTCAAATAAAACTGGCAAGTATGACTGTCAATATCATGTGTTCAGGGTTTCAGCTCACCTTTCAGTACCAGTAGATAATGATACTTGGCAGTAGTATCTCACAGTATAGTTGACTGACAAGGGTCCATCTGATCTTCTGCATATGTACCAAATGGCACAGTATGAATGCAATGCATTAGACTAATCCTGTAATGCAGGATGCACCATGACTTCAACATTGTTAGTGGTACTTTCTCCTCTGGCTTTATTCTTTGCATAAATGGCTTGGGCACTTGGTCATCAGAGGCAGCCAGACCTGTGGATAAAAATTGCTAGACTCTACAAGGCTCTATTTCTGAAACCAATCAGCAGTACAGCAGACTTGCAGACCAAAAATGACACTTATGTAACTGGATTGGTTGATGCTGATGCAATGATCTGCAGAGATTACTTGGTCCTGATTACGAGTTGTCAACAGACTGTATCTTATGGCAGGAGTATGCACAAAATAAGAACAGCATTTTCTGTGTGGCACCTCCATGTGGGTACTGATTTCTGTTATTTACCTTTTCTCACTGTGATGCAGGCTGTGTATATGTTATCAGTTTACAGCAAGAAAGACCGTTCCCACCGTATTACAGTACTTCTTTTCTCTCAATTCTTGTTGATGCTCTTTTCATCACACAGTAAGAGACTTGCTGGGAAGTTTCCTTGGGCTTTGGGTCCTTTGGATCAAAGATAAAGATCATAAATCGGAGCAGCTTCTCTTTTCTTTGTGTGTACATCCATCTTCATCAGCATGGCAAGTTATGTTGAGTTGTCTCCAGAGAACTCCTGTCCATGCCATTTATAGGTTCTTTGTTATGTACAGATGGGAGCACTGAATATTCAGGAGGCATGCGCATGGAAAGAAGCTCTAGAATATGTGATTGACCAGGTAATAATGATTGCTCCACTGCTGGCAATCCATTCATCAAAGACTTGAATTGTTCATCATTAGGTGGATATAGGCTACTTCTGTCTTTCTTTTTTGCTCTGAAGGTTGCAACTTATGCAGGGAGGTTGAGAAGTCAATGATCTTGTCTGAGGGCTTGCTAATGGTATTAGCTTATTCTGGGCAGTCCTGATGTTGGTGCTGTTCTGGATTTGGCTTCATCATGGCTCTCTGGGAAAGGGCTGCTTTTTTGGTTAAGATTCTCAAACTCTCAGCTGAATCCTCTTAGAGCAGTAAGCACAGGTAGTATTGCAAAGACCTAATGAAAGAAATTGTCTTGACTTCAGTATCAAAATCAACACACAAGTGCAGGGAACATGCTCATTCCTCTTGAACATAAAGAATGTGTAGAGCCTGAGCGGACTGCTTCATCATCTGGTCGTGAAAGCCCGTATGTGTTTTAACCTGTGGTCCTTCTCTTCATTCATCTGTCTTCTCCTATTGTCAACTGTTGAGTTTGCTGAGATTAGTGCCAACCAGCGTATAGCTACAAGTGGAATGAATTTTAAAGGTCCTTTTCTATGTGTATTTGTTACTCAAGAGGACAAAGTGGGAAGTCACAAGTGGAGGAGGATGAGGACAAGGATCAAATCAGTGTTCCAAGGAAGCCAAATGGTAAGTATGAAGATGCATGGTTTTTATTTGCCACCTAGTGACAAGACTCAAATTCATGAAAGAGTGTGGCATAGTGGATTAGGTAGAAAGCAGTGTGATTGCTGATTTTCACTTTGCCTGCAATGCAAGGTCCTTCAGGGTCTCTAGATGACTGGAGTGGAGGGGTGGAGCCAAGGTGGGGCCCTTTAGAGGCTGAAGCTGCTGCAGCCAGCAGACGACACTGGCACTTGGTCCGGTGCCAAAATGGCAAGGCTGTGCCTCCTTTCTTGCCTTCATGAACATGGGTGGTGCTCTACAATGGGACAGTTTTCTATTCAATGCCAATGGATACATCAGATGTTGGCTTGTTTTGGAGTTGAGGTTCATGTGATTGGGGTGCAGGGCTGCGGTTTTTTGAGGAGGTTGCAGATGTTGACAACAATGTATGTGGCTCAAGTCTTCATAAATTGCTGTTTTATTTGTAATAAGGAACTGTGCTACAACTTGAAGGATGTTTACACATGCCCATGAGAAAGAGCTTGGTGAGTTGAGATGAGATAGGATTTTGATGAGATTAGTGTCTGTGGTTTCAGGCACAGAGCCAGATCAGGGCAATGAAGGTTGTAGGTGTGATAGAGGCAACCTGTGCACACATATTTGAGCTTATTATGGGCATGGATGAAACCCGTTATGAGTAAGCTGCTTCCCTCTCCCATTTCCTTCAATGTCTCACAGGTTGACTTGTGTTTTGCATTGAGTTGCTCACAGAGCTATTGGTGCTTGAATGGCAGATGGGACTGCAGCTTTCATCATGGCAGCATGGTGCAGGAGGTGGATGGTCATACTGCGATTCTTCATCACTGCCTTCAGTTAGACTGGTTTCACGTGTGAGTTAGTGAGATGCTTGTCTTTCCTTTATTGGATTGTCCATGTTTCAAATTGCACCCTTGAGTGATATTTGTAGCATGATAGTATGTCACCGTATCTATTCTGATAGCATTTGAAGTAATTGTTAGTTGTGAATCTTCATTGCAACCCCTTAGGGAACATGAGGTGACATGAGGTAGCTCCATGTCTCAAGATCAAAGTCTGTTGTGCATTTCAGGGTTTTGTGGCCTCGTGACCTTTGCTATGTTCGTTATTGGCGTCGCAATGATGATGGAAGCTATGGTACATATGTTCGGAGCTACTTTGAATAAGCAATGTTGTTTTGTCAACCTGTTGTCTCTTTCTTGTCCTTTTCCTGAATATTGCTGCTGTTGTGTATGGTCAATGTGTCCTCACTTGTGGCTCTTCTGTCTCCAGTTATACTGTTTCGCTCACAGGAGCACCCAAGCTGCCCCCCTCTTCCTGGTTGTGTCCGTGCACATCTTGAAAGTAAGCTTGTTTTCTTGTGTACTGCACCTGCTTTTCTTAAGGTCTCTGGTACAAGACATTTTATTGGTTGGAAGTTGCTTGGATCACAAACACATAATATGATGGTATTGAGGTGCTTGTTAAGTCTGTGTTGCTGCCATGTAACTCTGCCAGAATTTATGTACATGAGGATGAGACATGAGGAACTTGAGTTCATTTTGAATTGGGGTAGCCATGCTGTAAGAACGTGCAGCCTAGCTCTTTAAACTCGATTGATTTGGCTTGATAGTCAGTCATGCCAGAAGTGAATATCTGCTACTATCTTTGTCTCTGGTAGTCACTATTGGCAATGAAAGAAGTTCCATGTATGTGAGGGTATGTGCTGTGTAGATGGGGGCTTTACCATTACTCCCCTCAAGCAGCGTGGAGCATTACAAGTGCGAGCACGAGTGGAGCACTTGGTGCAGATTGATTTAAGGGGTTGGGGTGCAAACTATATTCCTTTGTGTCACCGCAGCACTGTGACCCAAATGCTCAATAGTGTTGCTGGTAAGCTGCCTCAGTTTTTGGCTTTAAATCACTGTGAGATCTGGTTAATAGGCTAGCATGCATACCGGGGTGGCTATGTGGGGAGAGGAAGAGCAGGAAAACAGTATGCAAGTGAAGAGAAACAAGAATAGATTGAACTGGTTAAAGGAAGAACGTGCATGGTGGATATGGTGCAAATAGGACTCGAGGTTAACATCATGAGTCCTCTTGCTAGCCATCAATAATAATCCCATGTATGTGGAAATGGGGAAGATACTGCTGACTTCTATGGTACTTATGCAAGAGTATAAGAGAGCACATGAATTGCTGAATGTTTCTAAAGTATTTTGCAAAGATGTGTAGAACTTTTCACATACTTTTACAAATTGAATTATTTCTGCTCCAAGAGACATGTGTTAGACATAGTATGTTCTGTGCTCTAGAGCTAAGTAATCCTATGTACCATGTCAACAAGGAAAATTTTATTGAGTTGGAAAAGTTGTATTGCAAATGGCTCATCCAAAGGATGTAACATGCAGGACTTCGGGAGTGGTTTGCTCAAAGGGATGTAGAGCAGGTTTCCTCACCTGGTCAAAGGATAGTCAAAATGGACTCAGAAACATTACCTGGGAAGAAGCTCAGAAAACGACAGACAGGGCTCCAGCCAAGCACTTCACTTGACAACATACTTGCTGTGCGCCACTTAGGCTTGGAAGAGTCAGATGATGAGGATATTGTCTTCCACTCTCTTTCTGATTCCAAGGTGTGGCCTCATGCATGCTCAAACAAATGTTGTCCTTCATGGTGGTGGTGAAAAATTGTGGTGTTTACAGGTTGGTCTCTGGGTGTGGGTTGACAGACTGTGCATCGGGTGAAGAGTGCAGGCTTGCCAGGTTATGGCAAAATGCCCCTCTTAAAACTGTTCTCTAGTGGTGCTGCTTTCTCCTTCTCCTTAACTTTTGGTTTCTATCCAAATGTTGTTGTATTCTTGGACCTTTCGTAACAACCTGCTGATGGTAAATGAAGCCTTCCAATGACTAAGTGAAGAGTGAATGGTCACAGCCGGCTCTATGATCAATAGATTAGGGACTCACCAACTGGACTGTTGAAGGCTCACACACAACACTTGTTCATAGGTGCTGGTCATTGTCTTTTGAGAGCTGTGTTCATCTAGTTTTCTACTTGCTTCCCTGTTCTGGAATCTTGGATGCTGGTATCTCTGAACTTTGTTGTATGTGCTCCATATGCAGGATTTCATGGAATGAGTACTGCCATTACTGAGGAGGCTATCAACTTATCATTGTTTTCAGGTTCATTAAGCAAAGGTGCCCATGATACTGGTAAGAACTGCTGGAGCATTCCTGAGAACAACAGTTTTCGTGTCAGAAGCAAGCGATTCCTGGTTGACAAATCAAAAGTTAGTTCCATCAATCTTATCCCTTTTCATTACCAGACATGTATGTTGTCTCATGTACCTTGATGTGCTCAGTTGTTGTGGGGCTCATCACAAGGGGGCATTGGGTGCCTAATGTCTGTGGGTATTGAATGTCAGACTCCTGCAGGGGAACCATTGATGCAGCTTGTGGCAGTTGATTGGTTTAAAGACAGTAACCGCATTGATCATGTGGCGAGGCGCAAAGACTGTGTGGCACAGGTATGTCACATGTATGGCATTGTTTCTTTAAGTTTTTCATCAGGCAAAGGTAGTGAAGTGTATTCACAACCATGATTGGTGGTCTTACTGGTGTTGGTATGCTTGTGGAGAATGATGTTTTCCTTTTTTGTTCTGTGCTTGTCTCTATGGCTTCATTTTTAAGCAGGCCTTGGTTTGCTACAGGTTGCTGCAGAGAGGGGTTTCTTTACTCTGGCATTCAATGTGCAGGTAGACTGACTTTTGCATTTTTTTTCAGACAGATTGTGGTCTATTTGTGCAAGATCTTAGGACAGTATGCTTTTGGTAGGCTTTTTGGCTGTGTATGAGAGGTTTGTGTATCCACTCAGGTTGGGTAACAATAGAGACAGAAGACTGTTCATGTGCTCACTGTTATTTTCTACAGTTGAAGTGTTCTGTTGCTCTTTCATTATGATGTGGTTCACAGGTGCCAGCAACAAGTCATTACAGCATGGTGTTCTATTTTGTGGCACCCAATGCTCCTCAGCTAGGATCTTTGCTGCAGCGTTTTGTCGATGGGGATGATAACTTTCGAAATAGTCGCTTCAAACTTATCCCTTCAGTCCCCAAGGTAATTCACTGCCCTTCTCAATATAATTCTCATGCAAATATAGCTCTCAGGCACCACCTACTCCAATTCCAGTTTTAACACTGTTGTCTGTATCTTTCTTCAGGGGTCGTGGATTGTGAGGCAGAGTGTGGGCTCAACTCCTTGTATTCTTGGCAAAGCTGTAGATTGCACTTACCATCGAGGGCCAAAGTACCTTGAGGTATTTGAGTCTCACTTTGTCATTGCAGACATGTAATTTCAAGGTGTAAAAGCTCACATAAAGTTCACATATGCAGAAGCTTGAAAGACTGGTCCATGAATTGATGGGAATACTGTTTGGGCAGGTTGATATTGATATTGGATCATCAACAGTGGCCAATGGAGTGCTAGGGCTTGTGTTTGGTGTCATTACATCATTAGTTGTTGACATGGCCTTTCTAGTTCAGGTATGTCCCATGTTCTCACCTCCACACATGGTTATCATCCTAAAAGCAACTCTGGAATCAAGACTGCAAATATCAAGGGAAGTACACTTTTTGATCCTAAAAGACCTTGGACATTTTGGACAGTTTTTCAGCAATTGGGGAATATCCTGACTAAAAGAAATTGTTTGTGAATCTATAGATTATATGCTAAAATCCAGGCTGCAGGTTTTGGATAAGCTAACATCAGATGAATTGATCAAGACTGCAAATATCAAAGGAAGCACTTTTTGATCCTTTGATATCTTCCTGTTGTGGTTCTAGGGTTTCCTGTCACAGAGTTCCTTGGATTTTCTTGTGCGTTGCAGGGTAATTCTATGGATGAGCTACCAGAACGCCTAATAGGTTCTGTCCGTGTGTCTCACTTGGAGCTGACTTCAGCCATTTCACCATCAATGGAAAATAGCTGAAGTCGGCTTGTATGTGGGGGAGGACAATTCTGTTTTTGGATACAGTTTGCGTAAGTTGACTGTTCAGCAACAAATTCTGTGTAGACAGGGTTAGACAGTTTTAACCACACTTGCTTATCAGAAATTCAACATGAGATTTGCATGTGAGCAATCCCTCATGTGCAAAACATACATGCCAGGCAGACACTGCATTAGTGTCACTCCCAATGTAGTCATTGCCAATAAGGAATAGTCAGTACCATACTTCAAGCAGACTGCAACCCTGAGAACAATATACTGATAGGCAGAAGTTAATTTTAGCAATCTATGCCTTGTTTCTTTGACATTATGAGAATGAACTGCTTGGGTGGATTAAACTCTTTGTAGAAGTATTGTATCTGAGGCATCACCTGCAGTTTTGGATGAGGCAATGAACATTACTAATTAGATGTATTCTAATATCTTTCTTACAGGGTTGGCTCATTCAACCACCCTCACAAGGTATCCCCACTTTTTGACTTACATTTTCAACAACAGTTTTGGCTGTCCTCTATAGAGGAAAAAACTCGATTGAATAGCTCTTTTAAACGATGGTAAATGAATTGACCTGGCTTTCCAGCATACCGTCTCCTCTCAGTTATCTGGTAAATAATCAAGAAAGATGCATCACAAAAATATTGAATCATTTCTACAGGCAGCATGTATGTACACTAGGTAGAGATTGGTTACGGACATCCTCAATGCTATGCTAAATGTCAACACTCCAGGTTTTCTCAGCCACCATCTTTGCAAGCTTGTAATCTTTTACAGGGACTGTGGCTGTCACCTGCTCATGTGCAACAACAAAACACAAGCTTGAGAACACTCCAGTTTATTGTTCTATCCTAGACCAAACATGCTGGTGTTCTATGTATGCCTGATGTTTGCAAACTTTTTTCAATCTTTCAACACCATGCAGAGACTGAATACCGGTTTAAGCGTTACAAGTGTAGTACTTTTTGAGGAATGGAAAGAGTCTGAGAGCTTGAATCAACTTTCACAAGCTTCCTTAACACTACAACTGTACCTATATTGGGAATGATCTTCCAATTAGAAAGGTACAGAAATGGCTGGTAATGAGGAGCAACTATGAAGACTAGATTGGAAGGTGAGTAAAAGAGATGTTCGAAAATCTTTGATGCAACTTTCTACTGTGTGCACAATACAGAGAACATTACTCTCATGGTCAAACAGGGGGTAGAAGAAAACAAGGAAGGATGTAATAGAAGCCAACAATGCTTAACCAATGATGATAAGAAACCTTTCAGAGGCCGGAAGGACAGTATCGTTCACAATCCAGTTTATTCAGCCTAGTGCTTCAGAAATAGGAAGGGGAAGGCACAGAGTTACTCATACCTTGAAGTGACCATATTCCTTTGATTCCCGAGTCCATTCCAAGCCCAAATTCTTGTTGTGGCCATCATAAACAGCTTTTGCATGATCATGCTTACCAAACTTATGTCCAATGCCAAAGTGCCAGCTCTGACTTTGGAAATCATAAGAAGGCTCCAATGTGGTACCACGGCCATGCAGATATGTGTATTTTACATGCCCATGTTCTGATGCAAAACTGTATTTGGCAGTCACCTTGTTGCAGGAATCCAGGGCCAAAGTTGCTTCCAACAAAGTGGCATTACACTTCTGAGGATGAATGTAGGTAAGTTTCACCAACTTGCCAGCCATGGTTGCTCCTGTCATGAACTGAAACCTGGCAGCCTGCAGCCATCATTGTCTCCACCATTCAGCTCCTGCTATTGGACTTGGACATGTACTAGGAAAACCAGGAATATCCCCTGTAAGCAAATGGCAACATCAACTTGAGCAAAATCTCATCATCATGAGACTATTTTTATCAATTAGGAAAGGAAATTGGACGTTCTAAACAATCAAACCAACATGGCTGCTCTACAGTAATCCACTCTAAGAAACTGTCAACACAAGTATCAGACAGTCATAAACCTGTGGTTTACAATTCAGCCCCCAATTTAGTCTAGAGGACAAGGAAACTTATTCTCTTTCAGCCTGAGTGTCTCCCGCTTTGCAATTTCAGTTGAAAAGAATGAATTCCTGTCCTGAGGACACATGACAGATGATTTGTATGATTGAACTCTGCTCGTCCCTGGTGATTTCTAATTGTTTTGTTGGTCAGGGACAAGAAACCCTGATACAAAGCTCCAATTATTGTCGCCTTACAACTTCTGAATCGATATTAGTTGAAAAAGCCAACCTCTACCATACATCCCACACAGAACAACCCATGACTTGCATGGCTGAAAATTACCTCTAACATATATCCCACCCAGAAACAACTTGCGACTTGCGTGGCTGAACATTATCTCTACCATACATCCCAAACAGAAACAACATATGACTTGCATGGCGATTTATCACGTCTTAAGGATCTTAAAGCTCAAAAGCAAGAAGTATGACTCTCAAACTTCTCCAAAAACAGGTCTTGTGTGCCTTTCTCATGTCAGCATTGTCTTCACTATTCTCATTTTGGAGATTAAAGGTCTGAAACTTGATAAGTGCATAATAGACCGGTTTTAGCTGCTGGTTGATTAGGCCTGCCAAAACCTGTACCGAAAAACCTCGGAGCAGGCATGCATTGATAACCAAAACAATTTTGTTGATACTTCCGATCATCCCCCTACTGGAACTGGATCCATGGGATGATGAGAGCAAGTGGACATCAGAGTATTGATATTCCGGTTGCTCGAGGATCCCTGTCAACGACGTCCATCTAGATCAAGCACGTTTGACATCACATTCTTGGAACTGACTTGTATTGCAATATCTATTCTACTGCACCGATAAACTCGTCCAAAAATTGACAAAACGATATTTCAAAATTCGATCGACATGCTGGAGATGCGGTACCACGTTCCAGGTATATATCTATCCAATGATGCCCATCAACTATGGATCCGTTGAGAATAAGGCAGGAGATCAAGAGGACAACTATACTGGCCGCACAAATTTCAAGAGGAACACACACACACACACACACACACACACACGGATTCACGATACAACGGAAATGCAATATGGAAACAAAAAGACAGGAGGCGGATGGAGCACGCAAGAGGATGGAGAAGACAGTGCCAAACCTGTTGATGGAGATCGTAGTCAATGAGGAACGCGCCAGGCTTCTCAATGCCCAAGGAGATGCCGCGCAGGCTGCTGACTCCATTAAGGAAAGTCCAATCTGAGCACGATGCCTTGAGTTTGAGCTCTCCTGCGCCCACTGTAAGAGTTCCGGATCCCGCCTCCGGCTCCGACTCGTACTTGGTCTTCAATGCGACCCTCGTCATCTCTCTCTCTCTCTCTCTCTCTCCTCTGCGCCAAAAATGCCGTCAGTCAGACTCCCTTCCTTCGATCGCCGACGACAGTCCGCAAGAGTGAAGAATCAGGCGACGCCCCCGACAAACTCTCTCTCTCCTACCAAACACGCTCTTCGTGCGTGTGCGCGCTCCCGTCACACACCACTTCGCCACTTTGCCGCCGTGCCTCTTTCACTAGGCCGCAGCCTGTGACCTCGCCTCTTTTAGTCAGGCCACAGCTTGGTGACCTTGCGCCTGTTTGGGATCGATCTTTTGGAGTTAGCCTTAAGGCCCGCACCCGAGAGCATTACCCAACAGTAATTTTTTAACACATTTTTACATTTTTTTTTCCCCCTTTCTTTACCTTTTTTTGTCTTCTTCCTGTGATGAGAAGCAGTCTCCCAATTGTCCTTCTAATAAAAATCACTAATGAAAGCTGAATGCTGGGGCACCAAATTCCCAGAACCTTGTATTTCCCTGGCCTTACTTGGCCTTTGCTAATACTTCAAGACAGAAAAAAATAAAATAAAAATTTGGTGTGAACTAACCAGGTGCACCTTATGGTTTTCAAGTTGCCATCCAAATATACACCATAGGGGTGCCTCCATTTATTTTCACCTTTTTTTCTGTTTGAATTTTAACCAAGTTAAAAGGAGGCACCTTATAAAGTGCCATATTTGTGTACCAAAGGAAGGCCCTCTTGTGTAGGATAAAGCCTGAAGGTGGGGACATTCCAAAATAAGGGGCCTAGGACAAGGTGGTGGTGGTCAAGTCCAGACCCACATTTTGAGAACGTTGGCCCTCACCATGGGACTTTACTCTTTGTAACATGTGAGGCACACATTATCATGAACCTAAACATAGGTAAATTGTGATGTGTAGGAAGGGGAGAATTCTTACACCTATTCCATAGGAGTTCTTGGAGGGGGCATCTGCTACATGTAAGGTGTAATTTCCCTCACACTGAGAGTAGCCGTAAGATCCCTCCTCATTAAAACTAGGGAACTGGGATCCTGCTTATTGAATCCATTCAATCCCAGCACAAGTACCCAAGGCCAGTATTGACCCTAACCAAGGATGTCAAGGTCACGCTTAGGAGGGGCATTTATACCATGGGAAACTAACGATTTTCCCCTGGCTTCGTTCCTAGTTTTTTCATCTACCCTATTACCTTGGCAGCTAGGACACTAAATACATTATTTTCATAAAATTTTAAACAAAAAACTCCATACACCCTATATTAAAAAATGGTACATGAAATGCACAATTTTAAACTCAGAGTTAGTAACTTGTTTAGCTATTTGATGGATTAATCATAAGCTTCAATCAAGACTATTGTGGCAAATGCAAAAGGAACACCTACTCCAATGTTCAACGGAAAATTCAAGCACTTAGACCACCTTTGTATCCTAAACAAGAAGCATTGGTTTTACCCATATGCATCGATCATTGCATGGGAATTGTGCTCTCGAGGTACATTAGTGTCTAGAAACCACTGGGCCCAAAAGTGTGGCTCCTGATGTTTGGCATGAGCCTCACTATTTTTGAAAAAATTAAAGTTGTTGGTGGAGGTAAGGTTTTGGCTTCACCAGAAGTTTACAACCCAATTGGAGTCATTAGTTAGGGTGGACAGTTATAGCATTAGGAATGAATTTATCATGACACATTGAATTATTATGAGATTACTAAATTATGGGAGCGTATTTTTTTGCTGAATGTTGAAGATATGAATTGGAGTGCATGATTTGGAAGTTACACTTGTGTAACTATGCAGGCATTATTATTAGCCATTTTGCTAGGCGAGACAGGCAGTTGTCTGTTGGCTCCACCTGTTTTGTTGTCAGTATCAGTTCTAATGAATCAACAACTGAGATACACGCCTAAAATTTGAATCATTGGCTTCAAAACTGGTTAAGCGGTGGAACACTCCCTGATGTAACCCATTACCAGGTAGCGGAACGATTGCTTGCCTTGTGGTGTTTCTGGGTGGAACAGGCCCGTTGATACATAGTCCGTATCCACATGAAAGTGCAGTTTGGATTTGGATGTCAATTATAAGCTTTTGCTTTGGGGGTGCATGCACATGTTTCAGTAGTAGATCCAAACCAGTGATTTGCTTCAAGCTGTGTATTCATAGCAATAGCTACTAGCATGACAATATTCAACACATTAAATATTGATTAGTTTCCATTTTAGTGTGTTAAGAGAATTATTGAGAGTTGGGACTTGGATAGAGTTTTAATTATATATCTTGAACTCAATTATTCTTGTTTTCTAGGACTGTGGAACAGAGTGTCAGGTTGTTCACAAATAATTGTGCATGGAAGTTTAAACTTTAAACCACACATTAAATTATTTGAAGCCGCTTGGCTCCATCAACACAAATGGGGCTCCATAATAAAATTCCCAAACTTCATAATCTTAAATGGCTAGTGTATGTCTTTGTATTGAACAAAGCCGTGCATATGCTTCTCTCAGCTATGCCCCAATTATCCATCTTTATCAAATACCCTCACATATCATTTCAAAAAATTACAATGACTTGAAAAACACCAATACACAAATTCACCATTTTATTCTACAACATACGAATGCATCTTCCTAGGCGTGGATGAAAAAGGCAACCTTGGCAACAAAGAAATGAAATACATATATATATATTCAACAAGTTGAAGGAAAAAAAGAGATGAAGGTTTTTGCACTTGTGACATATGCATGATTCATCAAGATAATATTTTAAACTTTAAAATAGACCTTCATGCTCATGGGGGGCTCATAGCTAGTGATCCTGGTACATACATATACACCAACTTGGTGATCTAAGCATGAAAACCAAAGTCCAAGGCTAGTACACAGAAATTGTTTATGTCCCCAAGGCAAGTTGCACATGGTTACCCTTTCCATGCAATTAATCCACACAAAAATTACTATTAGAAGACCACAATTGGTACACCTCTATACTACACATTAAAGTCCAATTCAAATACATGCACAACACACTCAAACACAAGAATTGCAAATCTAAGTGGCCTTCACCATCTGCAAACTTGAACGTGGAATATAAACAATTTCACATGGACTGAAACATATATATCTTTATTTCATTGAGTAAAATTGATCATCATTCACATTAGTGTTGAATATTTTGTGTGCATGTTAAATTTACAAAGATCCTGCATGTATTATGCCATTGAACTTGCATGTGACGCAATCAAATTCTTACTAAATTCTTAGTAAGAGGTCACATTGTTTCACATCACAATAGATAACAATTTTGATCAATTCCAATATTCTTGTTTGCATATACATGTTTGTGTGAGTAATTCTGCCACACACCCGCAACATCACCATAGTAGAATAATATCTAACAATTTAGAATGCATTGAATTTTCAAAAACTAAGCTTGATAAAAGTTCTACATTAATTGTTGCAATTTCAAAAACCTCTCACGATGCAAAACATTTCAAATTTAATTCAATCAGTTATGAATTATCCAACCACACCATTAACCATGTGTGTGTGAAAATAACAACTCAAACGTAAGCTTGAAACTTTACATCCAAAGTTTACATAGTACAAAGTTCCAAGAAATTATTCCAATATGTGATTTTGTAAACACGTGAACAAAACCACACAAATGCAGCTCCAACATTGAAGAAATTCCATGAATGTGGAACAAAAATGTGTAATCACTTTTGATGATAGTAAGCTGTTTTTGTTTGCTTAATCTCATCATAAATGTGTTCTCTTTCTATTCATGCAAGTAGGATCACAAATGCATCGAAGAGTATGCATAACATCATACCTTTAACTCCATTGAATCACTCTATTGAGGTAGTACATTGCAAAGTGAGATTTCCAATTAACCAACTACTGTGGCTTGACCATCAGGCGGGGAAGAATTATTGTCTCCCTTTTTTGCCTTTTTCTTTTGGTAATCTTTCACGGCAGCCTTGATTGCATCCTCAGCCAACATACTGCAGTGCAACTTCACAGGTGGCAATGACAAATGCTTTGCAATGTCGCTACAATGACTCAATGAAGGATTTGTTAGCAATGTAGGACAACTAATGCACTTTGTTATGTGAGGCTATGGTGTCGAGTTTGTCAGATTATTTTTAGTAAGACAAAGAGGGTGGGAAATCACAACTCTAGTAGGAAAGCTACATAATGTTACAAACATCTCATGTGAAAATGTGAGTTCTATGATGGTACCTGTTCTTTATAGTCAATACTTCCTCCATTTGCCTTCCCTTGATCCATTCTGTTGCTGCATGAATCAGAAATAATATGTTTCATTTTATACCTGGAAAGACTGACAACAATTTTCTGGTGTATACACTTCCATTTGTGAAACAAGGGCTAGTGTGTGCCAACAAAACTAAAATGTTCTTTGGATAGGCATGCAACATGATGAAGAAGACAATGTGCATGGCAAAACAAAATACATTTCTTCTATGCAGAATATGTTTGATGAGAGCCATTGTCTAGCACAACCTTTGCAAGACTAATCATAATAGAACAAATTTCAATCTTTAGCGACTTGACATTGAATTCACTGCACAAATAGATTTATTTTATATACAATGGAATTCATCAACTAACCCACAGAGGAGGAGGCAATGGCAGATCCACATCCGAAGGTTTTAAAACACGAATCAACAATTTTGCCAGTGTTCTCGTCCACCTTAATTTGCAACTTCATCACATCCCCACATGCTGGAGATCCCACCAATCCTGTTCCTACGGTGGGATCATCTTTATCAAAAGAACCGACATTACGAGGGTTGTCGTAATGCTCCACAACTTTCTCGTGATACAATCTCGAAGTCAATAAAAGGCCCCCTCTCTTTGGTTGGGTCATAGCACTGGCCACACTCACCAACCCCCTTGTGAATTGGCCTAACATGATGGTCTCCCCCTACGAGGTTCAAACTTGTGCACTTTCACTTCACTCCCCTCTCAAAACAAGTTGCAATTATCCCAAAGGTGTGAATGGACAACATTGCATTGTTGGTGCATTCGAAGATTTATCAATTATGGCGGTTTCCCAAAATCCATTACCTAGATTGTTTTGCAACAAAGAGGTGACAAATTGGGGAAGATGTTGATATTGCCTCTATTAGTGTACAAATGTTCATGTATTCAGAAATGAGAGCTGTGGGTGAAGTACCAAGGGATGCCAAGGGTGAGATACGATGCCCTTTCATTTTCCCAAGCGCCACATCACTGAATTCATCAGGTTGAAGAAGCATAATAGGGCTCCCACCATATGCTCTAGTACCTAGGCTGGTTGGGCGGCAAGGTTGCCTAAGAATTTTCTTCAGGGTCGTCTACACTCAGCAGTTAAAATAATAATATTTTACAATGCGGCATTATACTGAATAATAATGAAGCTAATAGACTTAACCCTAAAGTTAGGCGATGATTAAGGGGGCGAGAACGGCCAATTTCGGCATAATAGGGCATCAAACGCGAAACTGGGAATGAAAATTTTACAAAAAGAAATAACTGGGACGCAAACTAGTCTTCCACCGATTTTGGTGGTAAACTGAGTTTCATCCCGTGTTCCTTTTACCTGAGCGCCTGCACTCCTACTATATATATTTTCACTGCTCCTGCCAGTACAACTATTATAATTACTCTCGAACCTTGTGCATTAAATGCTGAGTTTCAGCATTTCATACCCAGATTTAATAAAATTTCCTTACTTTGCAGATACCACTGAAAGAGGGGATAGGGGGCGAAAGCAGAGGAGATAGGGGGTGAGGGTGACTTTCCTGATAACTGATTGAGAGTTTCTTTCTGAAAACTTGAGAGTTTCTTTCTGAAAACTTGGGAGTTTCTTTGAGATTTTTGGCGTGGCCCAGTCTGATGTTTTTCAGACAAGTTTTAGTAACTTCAAAAATAATTAATTAGTGCCTAACCAGGCTAGGTATTATGTTATGTTCTCATGTGATTGTTGAATTCCTTTATCTCTATCTAGCAACGTAGAAATATTTTTCTGGAAATATTTTCCCCTAGAAACCAAAATTAGCAAAAGTGCCATGACAAGAAGCCTTACTACAGTTGGGGCTTTATTCTCCAACTGCTTGGTCTCTCATCAGACACAAGTCTCCCCCAAGCTTGGGCTGTGTCTAGCCTTTTTTTAATGACGTGAAATTTCGCCAAAAATCGAAATAAAAAACTAGATATTCGAAATTGAAATGGGTTTGGAGGTTTTCACTCGTCAGAAGTGAGGGAAAAATAGAGTAAAAATCATCAAACTTATATATTTGATTTTCTAATATAAGGACAATTAAAGTTTTGTACTTCATGTATGGTTTATAGCCATATTTGGTTAAATCTTCCTAGAGATGAAAGTCACTTTTTTCTAACGTATCTTCATATGGATGATGGTCACTCTGGCTAGAAACAAAAATTCCTAAAACAAACACTGGAACTTGTATGAGAGGTCTTGAGTAGTGCTATAGTGCCAACAGTTGGGACTTGGGGGACATGTCAGCCACTCGCAAATCACTTAGAGAAATTTCCTATTGCAATTGGAGGGCATTTATATCCAAGAATATCCTTAGTACAAAAGAGAAAAGATATTATGCCTAGTCCTTAAAAGTGTGAGGAATCTTATTCCTATTAGGGGCCGAGGGATCTTACACCTAAGATCCATTTCACTTTTGGTAAGTAGGTGTAAGAATGCTTCCCCTCCTACTCCTTGTTATGTACATACATTTAGGTTTATTATAATTGTCACCACATGCTTTACATTGGGTACGGCCCATTGGTGGGGGACCAAAGTTAGCTACCACCTCATCCTAAGCCCCTTATTTTGGCAATGCACCCACCTTGGGGCTTGACCCCTGACATCAGAGAGGCCCAAATATTGCTACTTTTCAGTGTAAATTTGCACTGCCCTGATGTTTACAGGTTAACCCTACATTGTGGATATGGGTTATAAAAGTGAGGTGCAAGTTTTGGAGGTCAAGGTTAGAAGTGGGGTGATTTAGGCGCACAAGTTTGTGTTGAGAACGCAAGCCAAGGTGATAGTTGACATGATTGTTACCACCCTGATCAAAGTTAAAAGTTTCAATAGGCAATGTGCATTTGTGTTTTTACAATGCCTTAGCTATAGCCAAAATAGAGGACTTTGTGAGTGTTTATTTCTAAATTGTCATGAAGACCTTTAAAATCTTAGCACATAACTATTGTTGTACCAAAGGGTTGATAGTGACTTGGAACCAACATTATTTCATGCTTCCAATATTCCCATGCTTATTTAGCCCTTTATCATATTGCCCAACACACCACTATCATGACTTGCAATGCCTGCAAACAGCAACAATCAC
>Ga0116229_10004718_pt1 | contig 22328 bp, 9 predicted proteins | sample S1TSphgellanicum_3_FD_87313 | JGI IMG/M metagenome (GOLD analysis project Ga0116229, IMG submission 87313) | Host-associated microbial communities from peat moss isolated from Minnesota, USA - S1T2_Fc - Sphagnum magellanicum MG | ecosystem: Host-associated > Plants > Peat moss > Unclassified...
AAAAATCCGAAAAAACAAATCCAAAAAAAAAAAGATAAAAAAAGAAGCAAACACGTAGCCTTAAATTTTTTTGCCGATTTCTTATTTTTTATTTTTTATTTTTTTTTCTTCATTTTTTTTAATTTAAGAGAAGGGGGGGAAAATCCGAAAAAACAAATCCAAAAAATTTTTAAAAAAGAGAAGCAAATATGTAACAGAATCGATCTTTGCGGCTCATTTCTGGGGGGTTGTAAAATCGGCATCGCAGAGACCGTTAACGGGTCGGAACGCCCTGTGTGTCAGACGGACGGACGGACTAAGTGATTCATCTAAAGTGCGCACCTACCGGCTAAGTACATACAATCCTCCCAGGTTCAAGTTGCGTACTTAGGCGGGAGGCTACTGTACTTTAATTTGTGTGATACATGGGAACTTGGGTGTGTGTATCACATGTGCATCCATTGAAAAATAAGAGTATGGTTTACAAAATAAATTAATCATAAAAATACAAAATGTGAAGTTGAATTAGGTCAATCAATAGTTGTAATACAATTTAAAGATTAATGCACTATTAGAAATATTTTGTTATGTAACCATTCAATTTGCAAATACATGCAACTATTTATCATTTACAACAAATTTTTTTTCATTTTTATTACTAGTAACCATCTTTTTAATTTTATTACTATTTTTGTGAATTTGGTGTGACTATTAAATTGTACATTATCCCATATTGACTAATTTCTTGGGTTTTTCATCCAAGAATAGACCCTTATGTTCATTTAATCACAAAATTAGGTGTAAGTTGGTTACTTCTTGTGATTTGCCTATACATTTTATGTACACTATGGTGTAAATTGAACTATATTAAGAATATGTTTAACATATAATCAAGATATATTAAACCTATTTAACATATATTCAATGTATATTAAACACATATTAGTTCATATTACAAACATATTAAAAATAATTCATCTTGTTTTCATATTATGGTTTGTTTATACATGTATCATGTTTATTTTAATGTATAGTTAAATTATAATATTGAAGTCATATTAAGATTATGTAATCCTCATGTTAAACAAATATTAATTCTTGAGAATGTAGTATTATCAATTAATTGATTAGATAATATAAAACAAGTAATAACTTTTTAAAGATAAAACTGACTAATGTTTACTTAATGAATTAATAATATAATGATTTTCATTTACTATTGATCATTGATTAATCAATTAGTAATTATTGATGAATTATTACTAATAATTAATCAATAACTAATAAGGTTAGGGTAGGTAGGCTAAGCTAAGGTAATGTAATGAAATGAGATGAGGTGAGGTGGGGTGAGGTTAGGTTACATTAGATAGCCTACATTAAGCTAAAATAATACCTACTTATTTAATTTTTTTTGATGTACCTAGACCTATTTACTACCTATTTACTTACCTACCTACCTATTTATTAATTAAAATAATAATATTTTAAAAATTGATTTTAATTTAGCGATAAATTTGATTTAGTTGAATGGCTGCTTGTCTACCAATCAAATAGTTAATCATTATGTCAATCAAAATGATAGGGTTCAAATTGCCTACCTAATCATTTTAGCAAGTCCAAATTGACAAGGTGGTTTTTTTATGCCTATCATTTTGGGTATTTTTTAGTAAAAAACCATGAATTGTAGTAATCACATTTGACATTTTGTTGTTTTGTAAAATCAATCTTTAACAAAATTGAATAAGAACTTATCACTATATTATACATTCCTTAATGTCATTTGTGTTTCACCCTAATAGTTACATTTTAAAGCTTAAATATTTATTAAATAATACATTATTTAAGTTTTGAAAGATGAATATTAATATTTTATTATTTAAACATCATGATTATAAATTTTTTTTAATGTTTTAAATTTCAACATTTTTTTTCATATGAAAAATATAATTTCTTGATTTTTTAAAAAATATTAAATATTACTTTATACACAGAATTTTTTTACTAGATTCCATAATGTTCAACTTTCATAATGTTCATAATTCCAATAAGTGTAACAATGAATTTAACATGATGATAGCCTTTGGTTTGTATTGAAAATCAAAATTTTGGATAAACCAATATGAAATTCCATTATCATTAGAATTTTAAAACTAAATTATCAACATTTTAAAATAATTAATATTTTTTGGACTGTCATTTAATAATAGTTTAAATACAAATTACAAATAGTATAATAAATTTACATTTATCACATTTTATTACTCAAATAAAATACAAAAACAGAAAAAAAGTTAAATTTCAAAGTAAGTTTTTGAAAATATTTAGTGGACACCCTTGAATGAAAAATTTAAAAATATTCAAATCAACATTGAAAATGAATATCCATTAGAAGATTTTATCAAAGTTGACAAGCCTAAATTATTTTTTATTAATTCTATGTTTATGAAATTAATTAAATTTAATAAACTCATTCTAAACATTAAATTCATTCATATTTAGTGGGAAGTGACATATGAAAATATTTTAATATCACGATTACAAATGTCTTGAGGATGGACATTTTAATTTGCCCCTTCTAACCACCTTCTCCTTCGAACATTTTTTCCCCCTTTCTAATTTTTTTTTCCAAATCCAAAAAATATATTTCCAACCCTTCAACTTTGGTTTCTAATCTAAAAAATGTTCTTTGAAAATGTTAGATTATTCAACAATGTTAATAGATGTCTCTTTTAAAATTAGTGCAGACTTGACTTGTTTAACATTTCTAAATTTTCTTGAGTTTGTAAACCAGTATGATTGTTGTTAGGCCAAGTTGCTAAAATGACACCTCAAAAATGGGATGTTGACTTAACAAATGTTTCCAAATTCGAATATCTTTACTTAAAATTCAAATAAGTGTGGTGTTTTTGTTCAAGAATGATCCTAACTTGGTCAACAATAAAAACACACCCAAACAACATTAATGATCATGAAGATAGAGAACAATAAAAAGATGGGAATGTTGACAAGGAACAACAAAATGGCACAAGCAACATTTTATTTGATTTTGGCTAAACCTAAAGTTGTAGTAGAGCCCACTATGTTAATGAATTTGAGCTTCTCTTCACACATGAGGAGGATGCATTTTTTGGATAATTTGTTTTTGGAAAAGACTATAGGTGCTGATTCAGCAGGCCATTTCCAGGCCCTCTTTCTAGATGGCAGAATAACCTACCAGGGCCAATTCTGTACTTTCCTAACTGCCTATATTAGTTTATGATTTAACTTTATGGTGGTGAACATGGGCACAGCAAACCTTTATGCCAGGGAACATTTTGCCACCTAGTTTGTTCCTATGGCTCAGCATGAAATTGAGCATATATGCTTATTGAAGGTTTGTTGTTGTTGAAATTGCTAGCTTTAGAAAAACATGGGTTGTGGGAAAAAGCTTGAACTGCATTTCCCTCTAGAAAAGAAAGATTGAGACTCGCTGCCTTTTCTGTGAGAGGTTTTCCATCCATCCCCAAATCTCTGTCTTTGTCACCAAAATTATCATTCTTATAACTTCATCCTTGTCAACCAGCCCAACTTGTTTAGTGTCCTCTGAGCCTAGCTAACGGAAGTTGATGACCACAAGTTGTTCATCTGCCCCTATGTATTCTTTATATGAGCACTAGTGAACTGGTTTAGGTTCTGCAGAATTATTCCATTGAACAAAAATTCATATTGGAAGATTGCTAATCCAAAAAGCAATTTCTATTTAATTTCTCAAATTGGCCATGTCTTAGTGATGAAAGACTCAGATTCTGCTGGGGTGCTATGAGTTGAGCACAAATTTCCAATTGAGGTTGCCATTACAGAAGAGTTCAAGTTTTGATCTGAATTTGTGCTAAAGCAAGAGTGAATCCAAGCACCCTAACTACAGTTAGGTATTCTACATGTGTTTGAGAGTGCTCACTGTAGTATATTGTGGGTCCATGACTTAGATCACACTTGGACAAGCTCAAGTTCTTGCGCAGCTGCATGTACTTGCACTGAATTAATATGTCAAGAAGTAGGATCCAAACAGATTGTTGTGTTGGGCATTTTCTTTTAGGGATGTATGCTAATCACTGTTGGGAGGTTGTTAGAAACAGGAACAGAATGCTGACGGTCATCAGGATGGTTCTTAGGATTCATAAGCACGTTTCTCAAACAAATCAAAAAGTTGGTTCTGGTATGTAACCATAGTCCTCTTGTTTGAGAAATTCAAATAACTGGCCATACAACCACTAGTTCATTGCCGGTTCTTTCATGGAAACTGCTAATTCTTTAAGGGGTTTGAAATAATTGGGACCAATAATAGTTCTTTGATTCTGATTTTTTCAAGGAACCAGAGACCCAGTGGTTCTCTGATTCTAAAATAATTAAAAAATCTGGAACTGACAGTTCTTTATAAATTCAAAGAACTGCACAACACTGGTGCTAATTTTCAGTTCGTAATAGCCTGGAGTGATGCATGGCAGCTAAAATGGAGACACAATATGAAGACGCCATGATGGAGCCAGGTTGCAGGACACCCACTCTCCAACATATTGTGTATTCAGCCTAGAGTTGCAGCCATGCACAAGAGCTGTTTAGGGTGTAGCCAATTGCTACTCGAAGTCAAGAGCAACATTAGGTGCAAGTTGTGAGTGGGGATATTTGGTGCATTGTGAATGATAGGGTAAGGCGAACTTTCACTAGAGATACTCAGCATTTTGAAGGACTACACATTAGTGGCATGTGTTCAGGCATTGCAGAACTAACTTCAAGTCAAAATAGTAACAGCTCCCAAGGATAAGTGGGTGTAGATTGGGACATACCAGCTACCAGCTGAACACATTGGCATGAACTTACCCATGTGCTTCTGAATACACAGTGGAGTAGCCTTGTTGTTGTGTGTTCTCTGGAATTGTGAAACTGCTGTAAAGAAAGTAGTTTAGTTGTAGCATGATGGCCCTGTTCTAACGTGAATTAATGATGGACTTGGGTTGGATTGATGGTTGCTATTGCATGGAGTTGCTTTTGATTGAATTGGCCTTTATTTTACTGGCAAATTTTGACCAATAAGCAAAATTAAAAGTTCAGAATGTTTTTTTTTTGGGGGAGGGTCTCAATGGCCAAATTTTTGTTGTGAAAAAGGTAAAAATTGCCAGATTTTTGTATTTGGTTTTCAATTTATATCCGAAAATATAGAAGGATGATTACAGATTTGTTTATAGCCAGATTTGGATAAATTCCCTGAGGATGTTTGCCACTTTGACTACATGTAAAATCCCTTAAAAAAACATTGGTACCAATGTTGAGCAAGTATATAGCCTTTTGATTGGTGTATGACATGATATAGGTAAATTAATGTAAGTTAAGGACCAGATTGGTCCAGTATTTGATTATGAGGTCTTGGGGTCAATACTTGGACTAGGCGGGTATGAGAATTCAGGAAACAATATTACAAGTTGGTAGTATGAATATGGTAGACTACCTACAATAGTCACCGCTAGAGTTGTCCTCTCTTGTTGCATGGTTAGTATGAGTCTTTTTTTTCTAGAGCCATGGTTCTTTTAAGTGAGCTCATGTTGTTCTTAAAGTGTAAATGGATATCAAAAACATTAGATTTTTTGTCAATTATAGCTGAATAATTTTCTTTGCATTTATTTTTGCTAAGAGATGAGATCAGAATTCAATTGATTTGAAGCTCCTCCCTACATGTCAATTTTTCACTAGAGGAACGGTTATTTTAACTGAGCCCATATTCTTTTTAAAGTGTAAATACTTATTGACATACTGCTAGATACCAACATCAAAATTTTGAAGTGCATTTCCTTATACCTGAGGATTTTCTAACTCTTTTTCTTTGCACCTACCTCTGCTATGAGATGAAATCATAGTCACTAGTGTGGTCTGCGCCATTGGCCCAAGTGTTCCCACATCCTCAACTGATTTTTCCTTCCAAAACCTGGTTTTTTGGAATTTATTTGAATTTTCAGTGGCAGAAATCACTTAAAAATCAATATCTCCCACATTCTGAATCCAAAACTTACCAAATAAATTCCATTAAATCTTGCTCATCAAGATCTATCCAACAACACCAAAGGCACATTCCAATTCCTCATAAATTTTTGGCTACGATTTAATTTAATTTTCAGTGAAGAAGTCATTCAATATTCAAGACTTTTGCATGGCAAGTCCAAACGTCATGGAGCCAAGCCCATGCACCCCTCCTTGTTGAGAGCTTTCCGAAGACACCGAGGACACAATCTGAAGCATCCCAGTTCGGTGAATCTCATAACCACAAAACAAAACAAAACAAGCAATGTGTCCCACCTTGCCATTTACATTAAAAAGTAACTTAAGGAAAAAGAAGAATTTTGGAAATACAAATACTTCCCCGTGCAAAAATATAATTTCAAAAAATCCCTCTAAAAGAAACCAAAATGATATCATAACTCTATAACTAGTCTGAAGTTTCAACACAAGCCAAAAATATCATCTTTCAAAAATCCTCTTATAAAAATAGGCCTACTACCTAGGGGCCAAAATCCATTAAGCTACTCTACTCTACAATGAATCTAAACACAATATCCTTGCCTTGGTAGGTGAGACTAATAAACTACCTTACTTCATAGGTAGGAGGCAACTTTTCAATTTTAATTCGTTGCAATTGATTAATAACACAGAATCTATTGTCTTGGGTTTTGTGTGTATGAGTTGAAAGAAAAAGATAATGTACATACTTTCTAGTTTTAATTGTGTTTAATGAAGATAGAACATAATCTAGTTTTAAATTGGAGTGCGCTCCAAATGTTTTGGAAAATCTCCAAGACCAAACGTTTTACATACCCGAAAATAATGTTCAGAACCAAATCACAGGTTTTGTCAAACAAAAATGAAAAATTCAAACTGGAACAGACGTCAATTCCTTTCAAAATCAAACAACCAGACGACTTTAGTCCCTACGAGTTCGTAGGGACCAGTGTTGCCTACAAGGTTGGTACATATTGCCTCAAGCCTTACTAGAGAATGTGATTCTTCTCATGCAAAATGTGCTAAAGAATGTGATTCTTCTCACACAAAATTCTCTGGCTCATGACACATGTGTGAGGTAAGCTTTGTGGTTTCATCTATTACAAGGTACAGTAAATGATGTTTATTGTGGCATATGTTACATTAAATGGCACAAAGAATCGCATTTAAACGCTTAACCTTAATAGTTGATTCTTTCATGAAAATCACCAATTTTTTGATAAATTTTCAAAAAACCCAGAACAGGAGGTTTTTGAGTCCTGAAATCTATTTCTTAGTTACCATATAAATCAGTGGTGAGGTGCTAGCCCACCAAAAGAGTGTACATGGTATGGACAGTCTCAAAATAAAATTAAAGAATACATAAACTTTCCTCTTAGTCTGGCTATATACGTTGAAAATCCATGTAGTATTCTAGGGTATTTATTCATCTTTATTTGGGGGGGTTATTCACCTTTGTATTAGTTATGTGGGGTTGACTCTCAAGTGAATTTTTCGCTTTTTCAATGAGCCATTTTGATTGGTCCATCATTAAAAAAACTCAAACTTGGAGGCTCCCCAAAATGAAAATTCTATTGAAAAGTGGAGTGTCTTCCCTTTGGCTTTTTTAAGAAGGGGTATTACTTCAGGCCAAAAATGGTGACAACTAGTTTTAAGAATAGAATTTGCATGTAGCCATTGGGAGAGCTAAATGTGCACTAAGGGGGTGGGTATAGGTAGAGATTTTTTAATTTTTTGTGTTACCAGCATGATCCCAATGTGCTTCCACATGTAACCAATGATGTTCCCAAGTTCTCAATGTGTTCCTCAAGGCTGTTTCCAATAGCCCCACACATTATCCAAAAGGTTTGCCAAAAAGTTCTCCCCTTCTCATCTATATAGGTGGGCCAATGGGGAAGCACTGAATCTTCATGTAAAAACGTCTATTTTGGGGGAGCTTCCAAAGTTTCAGTTTTCACTTCATTTTATTTTATTTGTGGTGATGGGCCAATCAAATGGCTTAATGCAAAAGAAAAAAGAAAGAACTTAAAAGGCACCCCATCTAATTAATAGAAGTAACAATAGGTACCCTAATTAAGTACCCCTTCATAATAGTGTGGGTAGTGGGTACCTAGTGACTATATCCCCCAGTTCATGACCTTGGCCAAACATGCTAACAAATACAAATTCTTGGCAGTCAATGAGGTGAGCCAGTGTGCACCCAAGGGGCTTATTTTTTTCTTTTGGGAGGGTGGGAGTGTTGAATTTTGAGTTCCCAATTGTTCTCAGCAAGTTTGCACAAGTTCTTAACATGTTCTTCCAATGTGTTCCCAATAGCACTCACTTCATCCCATATCCTTTGCCCTAAGTTCTGCTCTCATAACTTATGTAAGCAGCCCAAAAGAAGGAGGCTACAACATGTTTGTTGTGTGACTTGATTCAGTTATTTTGTAGTGGGCCAATCAATGATGCCCATCACAAAAGAGAACAACTTTAACTTTGGGAGTTCTCACAACTAATTAATACAAGTCACACTATATCTATAATACTGGCTCCTACAAGTTTTACTAACTCTTGTGGCATAGTTGGCCAACTTTCTTTTCAAAATGACGGCAAGTATGTGTTTTTTAATTTTTGTAGTCACCAAATTTTGAAAAAATTTAAATGATAAGCACCAGATTTTTTTATTGGGTTGTAGCAAAGGTTCCCAAAAAATGCCAAACTTAATATGGAAGGGGTTTTAATATTTTTGAAGGAAGAGCATATTTCATACTTCCAAAGATCAATTCACACAAAGTGATGATGAGTTTAGAAAATATGAATGTTAAAAAGTTAAGTATTAAAGGGAAGGTTGAATTCAATACAATTTGACCAATATGGATTATCAAAGACTCACAAATTAGTATGTGAAACTTTACATAATTGAATTAGGATTGTATTTTTAATATCATGAGAATAACTTTTTTTACCAAATACAAATAAACAAAGTCCATTATAGACCTTCGGATTGTAAAATTTAAAGCTTTATGGAGTTTGGTATCTCCAAGGCAATGTGAATTGCATGCTACATTATTTAAAATCAAAAACACGATTGGCAATCAAAATTTATAAGTTTACTTCAACACAATAGCTAACTTCATTTGTGATTTTAAGATTCATTTAAATATGTTAACAAAATAAATAATTACTAAGCTTGTGCAGGGTTCATATCCTTTCATATTCCCAACATAAGCCAATTAATAGTTCTAAATAATAAACTTATAAATAAAATTGACCTAGTACAAGAAAACTTACACATTTTTACTCATTCATTGTTATTGATTTTTAAATTTAAAAAAGAACTCCTAAAAGAAAAATCCAAAGCCAATGTCAACAATTTACGCTTGTAAGAATGCAACCCATCAATTTACAATATGACCATTATAAATTGTTCACACCTGCACTATTGAAAAAAATTAATTTCTTTTCAACACGTGATATATATTTTTAATTCATGATAAAATTATCACAATCTATTATAATTAGTAGGTTTTGAAATTAATTAGTTAATGTCCCATGGATAAAAATTTGGTTCATTGTTATTGTTGACTCATCAGTACTATAGAACTTGTCCTTGTTCCACTTAACATTCCATCCAACACTGAATGGGAAAAACCCAATTCCACCCATGTGGATTTTTGATGGAAATCATGAGTGATCTAAAACCAATGGCAAGGTGTCCACTATGATTCCACCATGCACCACTTTCATCCACTCAAGTCCATTAGTTTTCACTAAAAATCCACTATGAATCCATTGAAAGTTCAATATGAAATCCACTAATAATCCAGTATGCACACATTCAAGTGGAAATGGTCCACTGAATAAACATAAGTTAGTGGTTTGGATGAGCTCCTTTCCACTTGGCCTAACTTGGGTGGAAATGCATAGTGGTTTAGGGACAAGTTTTGTAGTAGTGCATTTAGGGTTTTAGAAAAAACATTCATCTCATTTGTATGAAATTTGGGTAAAGGAGGGTAATCATGTTTTAATTCAGAGGTTAAAGTTTATGAAGTAATTGGTGTCACTATTGTTTTCAATTTCTTTGAAAATTTTCATGGTGATCACACATGTCATCAATAAATTTGTTTAGTTTGTTATGACTTTCAACTTGTGGACCCAAATTTAAATTTTGGATATTAGAAATCCAACTACATTAATTGAATAAATTTGACTTTGGTTAACTTTTTGACACGTTGGGTCCATATTTTTTCAAAAAATTGACAAAATTAAAAATGACTTAATTATTGCTAAAGCTAGTTAGGTATTATGGTATTCACAAAACATTCTTTTCATACATTTTTTTTCATTTTGTTTACACTTCTAAATTCTAATGTTATAGCAATTTCTTGAAATTGATTAAATATTTTGACTTATTCATCATTAGGTTCAACATCATTCATGCATGACTTACCCCACCATATATAAAAGGTGACAAATAATTTTAGATTTATAAAAGTTACAACCTCATTAATAATTTCTTTTAAAGCACTTCAAGAACCTATGCAATTCAACACCAAATCATTTGTTCACATGTGCATTTAAAAACCAAACCGAGGTTCAAAGTTCTAATTTAGAGCCAATAGGCCCATGCCTATGAAATGAATTAGTTGTGTTCTTATCATGTTATTGGATGTTTTCTTAATTTTATAAAATTATGGTGGGTTAGTACAACAATATTTATTTATTTATTTTAAACATTTTATGCCCAATGCATACAACTCAAGCTCCATCATCCTTGTTTGGAAAATCTAGTTGAAAACACACTTGTTATTTAATGTTTGAATCATGAATGTCAAATGTTTGTATCTTGCAAACAATGTTCAAACAATACACAATGGATATAATTGATAATTTTCATGATTAAACTTTTGTTGAAGAACAATGGCACATTCATGAATATATTCCTTTTATTTATTTATTACTATATTTTTTATGCACCAATTGGGAAAACTTGTGAAAGTTAGTGTTGTGACATATAAAAGATTGAAAAACCTTATATGATGAAAAAAATTCATGCTCCAAAACACATGGATGATGTGCTTCTTAGTGGTGCAACATTCAAAATAATAATATGACAATGGGATTCAAAAAAAATCATGTTGCCCAACTTGTTATTTATTATTATTTGAAATTGAAAATATATTCCAAGTAATTTTAGTTGTAAGAAAAAGTTTGTCTTTAACGATCATTACTAACTTCAACCACCAACACCAAGTCTTCCATTACTAGAGCCTACACAAAATCCAATGCAAATTCCATCACCTTCTCCTCCTTCCACTAACGTTGTACCAACACTTGGTTGATGTCCCTATTTTGGTTGATGATCATCTCCTCCACCTCAGTGATATCCCCACCTATCATTGTTGTAATTCCTTCTACCATCACTAGGTTGATGTTCCCCCCTAATTGTTTCCATTGTCTTCACTTTGATTGTCACCTTGATCATGTTGTTGCTTTGAAACATTTCTTTCCATACCACCTTGTTTAGGTTGAACACCTTGCGTATTACTTTTATTTTTGCTAGTGACATCATCATATCCACTTCCTATAGATCAAAATCACAAAAATGTTTTCATATGTTGTGGAATTGTTTGATCAACATTTGCAAACATTGTGCATGTAGGAAACTAAATGACACATCCACATACCTTGAGATGATGGAAGGATGAAACACCAACACAACATTAAATTGTGATGAATTTTGATTCAATGAAATTGTGGCCTTCCTATAAATAAGGTTGTAAGAAATTTCAACATGTGTTTTAGTTGCATAATACCCATGTCATAAATTATTCATTTCATTTATGATCAATGTGATAAATTTTGTTGATTTCAAGAAAAAATTGAGTAGGAAAACATATTAGCCAAGTCAATTGTTTATATTTGTTAATAAGCATTGCCTTGAATGAAAGGAATCCTTTAATTATTTTCAATGAAAGTTTAAAATACTATATTCACAATGTCTAATAAAAAAATCTGAAATTTTATTAAAATATGTAAAAAAGACCTTCTAAATTTGAAATTTTTAGTGTTATTATTGAGTCACACCCATATGCTCATGGCCATATTTCAAAGGTGTATAGTCCAAGAAATTTATGTGTGAGCTAGCACCCATGTTGATATTATATATGGAGGTTGTGTCAAATGTTGCATCTTGTTCAAGTTATGGGTAACAATTTTGGGCCTGATGGAAGTGAAGTGATGTAATATAAGAACAACTTCAACACATGTTTATCTAATAATTAATTAAGATTGAAAACTATGTGTCAAAAACTAAAATATTTCTTGAATATTTCAAAATATTCTTTGTTTTCTTTCATGAAATTCTACTTTTTGAATTTTTTGTTGGTGAAAATTTGAAATCTTCTTCAAATAACATAACTAATGTCCAAGCTACCAAAGTATTATGGTATCATTGCATTTACATCTTATCTTTTGGGCTTTTCATATTCCGTGGATGGGACAACTTTCAATTATTGACAAACTTATGTTGGCACATTGATCTTTTTGCATGCAAATTTGTCCAATGTCAACCTTCTATATATTTTATGGAATCCAATTTTGTATTTGTGTGAGTGTTATATTTCCAAGCCCCTTCACCATCTCCACCACCTCCTCCACCACCACCACCTTCATCACCACCCCCGCCACCACCGCCGTCACCACCACCATATCCACCACCCCCTCCATAGCCACCACCAGAACCACCGCCATTTCCACCTCTTCCACCATTGTTTCGACCACCTTTATGGCCATTTTCACCATGATCATATCTATCACCGCCACCTCCACTCCCACCTCCACCATTGCGCCCACCCCCTCCACCACCTCCACCACCACCATGTCCCTTGGGTGCACCTCCACCATTTCCACCACCATTTCCACCTGGACTACCATTGCCATGCCCATAACCTATTCCCCCACCTATGCCACTACCTGCTCCACCTCCACCTAGGAACCGATGAATAGACCTCGCCTTTTTTTTCACAATAATTACATCATATACAAGAAGAAAGTTAGTATGGCTTGAAGAAAACTCACTCGCTTTTTGGATTATTATGAACTCAAAGGAGTTGTTTTAGCCATTTTTTAAATTTTAACTAGTAGAAATTGACAACCAAAAACGAATCCAATGTGACTCGTACAAAGTGTTTTTTTGTATGAAAAAAATGCACCAAAGTTGCCAAATTTAAAGGAAAAAAAATTCTGAAATTGCCATATTTAGAAAATTAGTTCTACCAGGTGGCCAAACTATAGCCTCGGGATACTTCAATATTTTCTAGTTTTCTCTCTCACCTATAGCCAAATTTGGCTAATTCCTCTCATGGATGATGGTTGCAAGTGTGGCATAGCTACATCACAAAATTGAAGAAGAAAACCCTGAATCATTCAAGCACCAAGTGATAAAAATGACCTTAATACTCTCCATGAGATGACTGACTGGTGCCACCTTCTTGATCAATCTCTTGTGCGAAGCGGAGTCATCTTGTAGACTTGCCCCAGCTGCCAAATGCCGAAAGAGCTCACCACCTTCCCTGGAGCTCACTTCATCATGATCATCAAGCTTCAAAGCTCTGCTTATGGCGAATGTGGGGACAACAACAACAACAAGAAGGAGCAACAAACAGATGTGAGAAAGAAGCAAAAGAAGACAAAGAGAAGTACCCATCGACGGCAAATTTCAGTAACCCAGTAGAGGTAGTAGTAGTAGTAGTAGTAGAGGCCTTGAAGGAGGATTCTGCAGCATACTGCACACTAGATTGGTGTGGTAGAGAATGAAGTAGTAGTGCAAAGCAAAACCATTTAAAGAACCCAGCTACTAATTTCTCAACAGATGAGTTGCTGTGGCCTATTAGGGTTACACTGAAACCCTAAAAAAAACCCAAGCAACTGTTAATCTACCTCATGCTATTACTCTTTGTGTTCACATCTGGGATGAGGGGATCTATAGTCTGAATCCACCCATACAAAAGTAGTAGTCCAGTGTCTTTCAAGACCACCCAAGTGCAAAAGAATACTTTGAAATTTGTATAATTTGCCATGGGTAATTAAGTAGGCATCCTTGTGAGTTCCGGAACATTGGGTTTAAGTTTTAGGGTTTCATGCATGATGCTACACTGTCCTTTTGATGTTGCCCATCTATCTAGATCCCTGTGACAATAATTTCAATTTATTTTTCCCAATTTTCAACTTTCACAAGTACCATGTACAAATGAGGGCAAAGGGAGTAAGTAGGTGGTGTTCTGGTGAAGTAGACTGTAGAGGAGAGGTTTTCACTTCACCTACCATTGCTAGATGATAGTGTTTTTTTTTAGGGTATTTTTTGAAAAATGGTTGGTTCATGAGCATTACATGAGTTTCAGTACAATCCAGTAGGCTATCATGTGTACATCATTTTTTGGGTGTATTCCTCACCAGTTGTTGTCTTTTTTCTTTATTTTTGGGGTTAATTTGTTGTAGCCAAATTGGCAATGATCCATTGGTAGATTTAGCCAGATTTGGCTACTTGAGCTAAATATGAAAGTAATTTTTTTCAATCACCCCTTTATATTTTTGGCTACCTACTTGAACCATGTATAGAAATCTGAAGATATTTCTTAAATTTTGGTTGACTTCTGGCTATTGAAAATCTTTACAAAAGCACACGATTTTCTCACTTTTAATTTTTAATATAGATTTATGGCTGTATATAGCCATAAATAGCCTGAAGAAAAAAAAGGTTGTTCCTCACCCATCTGTATAAATTTTCTCAAGGTTCAAGATTGCTAGCTCTTCCATCCAATTTAGAGTCCAATATTAAAGTTATTGGTTACAACATCCCACCACCATGGCAATGTGACCTGAACCCCAGTTTGGCAAAAAGACTGAGGTTGGAACAGAAAATTGGGTACTCCTGGTTTACAAATGAAAACAAGGGTTTTAGAAGCATTAAGGGGAATAAATTCACATCAAATCAAACATTAAAAAAAACCTGCAAATTTTCTGAACTCATACCCAGTTTCATGAAATGATACCCAATTTCACTCACTTTCCTTCCGGCTACACTCAAATTAGGGATGAGACAGAAATTAGCCTGAGGGTCAAACTAGGACCCAAAGACAAAAGGGTAACCAGCTATACTCAAATTGAGGATGAAAAAAGGGATTAGAGGGTCAAACTAAGGCCCCAAACACAGGGTGACTTTATGAATAGCTTTAATAACCTTGCTTGATTTATGAATTAGAGGACAGAAATGCTCTTGCCGAAGATAGCACCTTCATTCACAAGAGGTCTCATGCTTCTCCTTTTGTAACCCAATGTATGAAATGTGCACAATATTCATTTCCTTGTATGTTTTCTGAAGCACCTCACATAAGGGGTAGTTTTTTTTTGGGTATGCAATGAAATGAATGAAATATTTTAAAATATTTCTCTCAAATTCAAAACTATTTAAATTGTATGCCTATATTCAATTCTAAATCACCTTATTTATATTCAATTAAATTATAATTTTTACTTCCTAATGAATTAGTTGCATCTTTTTTATAAAAGGAATTCTTTTTATGTCATTTGGGAAAAATTGGAAGTGACTTCCATGGGATTGGAACCTGAAGTCCTTGAGGTTGTTAGGTTTCATCAACTAGATTTTCCTTCATGGGTAGTGAATGCAATATGACTAGGCAAAGTAGTAGACTGGATGTTGGTAGAATTTAAATGCTATATCTACCAACTTCAAATGCCCAACTGTACATTCAGTCACATGCTTCATCACATAGAATGTACCAATACCCTCAAACATGTTTATACATAATTTGCCATTTAGCTTTTTACCTATATATTTTATATATTTTATATATTAATTTTAATTTAATTTAATTTTAATTTTTTTGGGGGAGGGGGGAAGTGGGGGTTAATTTGTTGAACATGGTTTGAATATATGGAACAAGAACTAAGAGGACTCTAAGTTTGAAGCTCAAGTCTAAACCCTAAACCCTAATTTGCTTCTTGAAGGTGGGTTGAATGAAGTTTTAAGAGGTAACTTGTCCAGATCCACTACACTGTACTACCAACACCGGCTAAGCACTAATTAATTATTTTTGGATTTGCCGAAAATTTTGAAGAATACCTATCTTCCATTTCGAAAATCTGAAAGAAATTCTCAAGCACTAAAAAGCACTAGCTTCATTATTTAGTATAGTGCCTAATTGTAACATATTATTATTATTTTCACTGCTGAAAGTAAATGAAAAATTATTATTATTATTATTAGGCACCTTGCTGCCAAACCAGCCCAGGTACCATGATACCCATGAAGGGTGACCGCATGGGTGTAATACCCATCACCCCCAGAGATTGGTTTGGAAGGGTAAGTAAGGTGTGTAGATGGGGGTGGCATTCCCAGAATAACGCGCCTGCTTGAGGTGGCAGTGGAGGCCGTTATCATGCGTAATGACCATGTCTGCTCCTACTCATCATGCAAAGAAAAATCAGTAGGCTCTTATGAAATTGTTTTAGTCAACAAAATCTTTGGCTTCGGTAGTCAGCAAACCCTAAACCCAAAGCCAAATAATTTGCTGGCTAAACAAACCAACAACAAAGATTTTGCTTTGATAGACCCTAAACCCCTTGCCCCCTTCATCATGGGCTTCACCCAAAAGAAGAAAGAAAGAATCATGAGCTTGTTTGCAAGTTTTGCAAGCACAAAAGAATTAACTTCATATTGTACTAGCCTGGCATTCAAAATATAACATAATCCCTGAACCTACTACCTGTACCATCTCTGCACTTGCAAGGTTCTAGCTCAACAACCCTAGGAAAAGAGGGGTGGGGCAAATTCCAGGAGACATCTGAAATGGGTGTTCAGAACTTCAAGCCAGTTTATTCACTCTTTTTGCTAAAACTCAATATATATAGCATAGAATTTCAGTCATGTTTGTCACCCATGAAACCATCTAGGGAAAACTCATGTCCCTTTTCTAGTGTATTTTGCAAGTGTTGCAAAGGGAGCAAAGTGATGGTGACCACAACAACAATGTTGTTGCCAATGAGGAGGGGGAGGGGATCAATCATCTTGTCTTTGCTACTTGTTGGAGTTCTTTTCTCCAAAGCTTTCTTGCTGCCAGCCCTTGCAAGCCGACCTCTAAGAGATGATGACTTGGAAAAAGCCTCAATGGACACTAGTGGAAGACGACTTGGCACAACCACCTTAGAGGTATGAGGAACATTTGGATATATCCCCTCTTTTTTTGTTCCCAAATCATGACCTTTTGGTGATGCTTATGTAACTAGATTTTAATTTATGATAGGACATGGTAATTTTTGTATTAACTTGTGGCAATTGGAAATTGTTGGATTACAAATAAATCATATTTACATTGTTGTGTATGTAGGTGTCAAGATTTGATGTTGCAAAGAAAGTGCATGTTGTTTCTGGGTCACAAAAATGGTATAATGGTGGTGGAAACAACTGTGGAGGCTACAACAACAATTGTGGAGGTGGGTACAACCATGGTGGAGGTTATCACAATGGTGGAGGTTGGAACAACAATGGTGGAGGATATCACAATCGAGGAGGAGGTGGTGGTGGAGGGGGTGGTGGTGGAGGAGGTATGTGGAAAAATATCGCCCATCTCTTATGATAGGCATTAAGCAATATTTGTTCGCCTATTGGGCATTTATATTATCAACAAAAATGAGTTGCAACTTTGAAAGGTGAAATCTTGATCCATAGACAAATCTACATAACCATAGTGCAAAATCCACATTTGATGCAATTTTACACATCTTGATTTCACCATAGGTATTGGGGGAGAGGGAGGTGAATGCTTATTTAAACATTGAATTCTATTATTGATGAAGATGAGTTGCAAGTTTAAATGTTCGAAACATGATCCATAAACAATCTACAAATCCATAGTGTTGATTATTTTATTCAACTTGACATGTCTTGATTTTGCCATAGGTGGTGGGGGGGGAGGAGGAGGTGGTGGTGGTGGTGGAGGAGGCAAGTAAAATGACTTTCAAGGTGTCATAACAACTAAAAGTTTGTTCAAGAGTTTGTAAGCTACATACCTATTGAGGTGTCTAATTTCTTTTATTATCTTGTCATGTTACAATTGTAGCAACATCATTGGGAGGGCCTACTTGAATGAATGAGGACCACAATGTCAACAATTATTGTTATATTTTTGAGTATTTGTTCACACAAAAAGCGCAACTTACATCAATATGAAAAATAGTTTATCTAGCTACCATGAGCTTTCATTGATATCAAATTAGGTGTTTGGATTTGAACTTGATGTTTTTCAATAATGTTGTATGTTAACATAAGTTTTCATTAGGAATACCAATAAACATAATGTAATTGTCATAGGTAGCCATTTCATTTAGATAATGTGCATCCTACAAATTATTTGAAGAAATTAGTTATATGAATTGAATGTGTATTAATTATGAAATCTAAGTGGCAAAAGTCATGGGAAATGTTTTGTTTCACTTTTTAAGTTTGTTGCTTGAATAAATATTCTTGACATCCAATGTGATTCGTGACTCTCACATGTAACATCTTTGACATCCCCTCAACAAATTCTTTACAACTTTGCAAAGAACTTTTTGAACATCTCCATGTGAGGATTGGCCCACAAATCTAGGAAGGCCTTTAAAAATGTTCCTCACCTTCTACATAACTTGAACTTTGTGGTCAATTTGTTTGACTAGTATGTATTTGTGCTAATACCATGGGAATTAAGTGCCCTTGAAGGGCATCCACAATATGAAAAACCTTCAAAGACCCCACCAAGGATTAAATTAGTAACACAATACAAAATGACCTAAAGTTAGAAGGAGGCAATGTTTGGATTGGGAAGCCATGGAAACCCAACCAAAATTAACAAAATTCATCATTTAAAACACCATGGAGAAAAGGAGCGAGGAGCTTTATAGACCTTATAAAAAAACCCATACGAGCAAAAGCAAAAAAGGCCAACATATAAGATGGCTATTATTCAAGTGCCAAATTCACATTAAATTTGTAATCATAATATCATGTCCATTGACAACATTAAAGTGCCTTGTATATATATTTTTAGATACAACACATTTTGGATGAAGTCATGTCACTTACTAAAATAATGAAAAATTCTTATACATAGGCATTGTGTAATTTAACTCTTTGCAAAGTCACCAATAAAATAAAATGATTATTATTGATTAGTCAACTATAATGATTAGATTAAGTGTGGTGAGATTTAAATAATCTATTATTTATGGTTCATTTATGATGGTTTTGGATGAGGGTGAAGGAATATTTAAAATTGGATGTTGGATGTGAAAAACATCAATATATAGATGCCCAAATAAAAATAAAAGGTGGTTTTTAGAATTTCTTTGAATGAGAGTTGAATGTGGTGTGTTGTGTTTCAAATTAGTGTTTTAAAAAAAAAATGTTTGTAGCCAAAGTGGCAATCATCCATAGGAAGATGTAAGAGAAATGGTGATCATCCCTAAGAAGATTTAATCAAAACTAATTATAAACGAGAAATAAAGTATAAAATCTTTAATCATCCTTTTATATTTATGGCCACACAATGAAAAACCAAATAAATGAACATGGCAATTTTATTTTATTTTTTTTTCATTTCAAGCGATTGAGAACTTCAATTTTTTTTTTAATTTCTTTTTTTGGCATGAAATTTTGCTAATAAAAAGAAGGTTATCTCAAATCATGCTTTTGACAAAGGAAAAGTAAAATTAAACAATTTTTTTATGATTCAAAACATATTCTCACATTTAAGTTTTGAACAAGTTAGTAATCCCTCATTTGGTGACATATATTGCCCAAAAATTATCACTAGATGAAAATCGAAAATCTATGACTAGTTTTATAATCATAAATGACACTTATATGATTCACATATGACTAGCATTGTCATGCATATGTACACATGGCTAATAGGGATTGATCCACATGGTAATAGATGAATGGACCACTTGGTGTGTGAATATTTGATCATGAATTGGCAAAAGTTTTATATGTGTGAAGGGGAAGCCAAAGTTGTAGTCATATATTAGTGATAATGTAATATTTCTATAGTATAAACTCATTACTAATATTACACATGGCAGTCGTGGATTATGACACATGGTAGTTTATGATTTGAACATTTGGCCTTTCAATGGATTGAAACACATGTCATCATTGTATTTGTTCATGTGTTCAAGGGAAAGCTAAAGTTGTAGTCATTGATGAGTGGTTTTAAAAGTGCCAAATCTTTAAACCATATATAGAGAAGTCATTGTTTAGTCATTCTAGTACTTTTCATAATTAAATAATAGTTATTGATTTCTTTTTAATTCAACTCTAAAATGACTTCAATTGTTAATCATATGTATGTAAAAAGTCATATGCAAGTCATACATTGAACATTTGGGAGATTATAGTTTAGTGACACCTAATAATGAACTAAAATTGGGAGTCTACTTAGTCACACCTAGAGTTGCATTTGATATAATACCATTCTAAATCAACCTACATATGTTCAACCATAACAAAGGGTAAAAACGGGCTAATAGGAGCCAATGGCAACCTCTTGAGTCACTACGACTAGTCCTAAAAAGATGATGTGGCAGCACAAGATTGGATGGAAAATCCTAAGATAGTGTTAAACAATGGTGCATAAACAATGTTTTTACATTATTTCATTGTGTTAAAAAGCATTGGTTATGGGTTTTGAAATGTGTTAAAAGGTATTCTATATTTATTGGATTACCTTCCAAGTTTTACTAAATGTTAAATTAACATATTAAAAAGGGTTTCACATAAATACAACATTAACTTTCAACATTAAGTTAGTTTATGAGACTTATGAACTCAAAACCAAGGATTGGTTACACTAAAATTGGCCCCTATTAGTTTGGTTTTACCCCAAACCAAATGAATATTTTTGTGATGTAAGAAGTAATTAATTTAGTAATTGATACAACCCAAACATTGGGTCAACCACATTATTAAATATATAAAAGTGCATGAACATAATATGAATAACCAAGTGAAATACCAAACACAAAGCACAAGTTTATCAAGTTTGATTAACTAATGACTGATCAAACATACAATAAAATTTGCTTGGTCATTTTAAAACCTTGTCAAATATGTATAATTTTCACATACTTCTAGTTCCATAGGGTAGAAGTTCCTACCACATTTCAAACTACAACTTGGTCATTGACTTTACGTGAGTGCATAAGTGGAATGTCAACCATGTGAATGACTGCAACATCTACTTTCACCCAAAAACTTGGAATAACACAACCATGAAACTTGTCAACCCCCTGAAGGCCATTAATTTTGCCTGATGCCACCTTTTGCTTTGGGTTTTTGGGATCACACATTCATTTCTTATGGGCAAAATTGGTTTGGGCTATGCAAATGGATGTGGTTCTTCTAAGCTTGAGGTTAACCATGTTTGACTTCTAGTAGGTGTTGGGAATAGTTATATGCACAAATTTGCTACACATAGGTTTTTTTCGACTCAAGCATTTTTTACCTGGCCTATATATGTTATTTGGAACACGCATACAAATGAAGTGAAGAGGTTTGGTAATGCACCCATAATTGGATGCATCACAACTAGAATATCAATAGGAGGTTATCATCAACTAATAATTTTTGCATATAATAAAGTGCCTTTCATGGTAGTTGGTGGAGGTGGTGGAGGACAACCACTTAATTTAAATCTAGGAGGAACAATTGATCTTGGAGATGTGCGAAGAGGTATTGGAGATGGATCTCAACCCTTACTTTTTTCTATCCACAATACCAATGTCTTATTTATACATTCCTTCAATACCCATATAATATGTAATAGGACCTATTGTTACTACATGAATGTTTATAGTTGGAGTTAGTTATCCAATACCATCTAGTGGAATTACAATTATGCTAGTTGGTGAGAACAATGCATTTCCTAGACTTGCCATGGGGAATGTGGGTGATTGCATGCTAGATAGTCCATAAATGAATAAACACATAAGCAATTTTTGCAAAGGTCAAGGTAGGAACAATTGTAGGAACAATGCAAATTGGAACAACCTTAAATGCTTAGAAGAGATTCATCCAACCAATGTAACATAAATGTAAAAATAGAGGGAAAAATTTGGTGATAAATTGGAAAAAATGATAAATTCATTATGGGATGTACTTTTGAAATGATGCAACATCTTTACTCACAATCCATAGAAAACATTTATGGACTCAAAGTATGGCATTCTTTTCCTAAATCCATAAAAACATAATGGCCATTAAAACATAATCCATTAAAACATAA
>Ga0116229_10004719_pt1 | contig 22324 bp, 8 predicted proteins | sample S1TSphgellanicum_3_FD_87313 | JGI IMG/M metagenome (GOLD analysis project Ga0116229, IMG submission 87313) | Host-associated microbial communities from peat moss isolated from Minnesota, USA - S1T2_Fc - Sphagnum magellanicum MG | ecosystem: Host-associated > Plants > Peat moss > Unclassified...
AAGAGCTTTCCAATGATATAAAGAACGCCACAATCCATTGAGGTTTGACCCCTGCAATCGCTCTTTGAAGTTTCGGGAGTCCACCGGGACTCCATCTCCCAAAGTGGGAGTTTGCCTTGGGAGTGTGAGGGTTCACCCCCTCACACTTTCTAACATTCCCGGGAGTACGTGGTGTGACTCCCGGGTTTCCTCTTGCCTTAACTCCCGGGCTTCCTTTTCCCTTAGCTCCCGGGCTTCCTTTTGGCTTAACCTCCCGGGCTTCCTCTTGGCCTGCACCCTTGCAATTCCCTTTGCCTTGGTCGCGAGCCCAAAGCTAGGGTTGCGACATAAATTGTTGGCACAGCGGAAAATTTCAATAACTAGCCAGAGCTAAAAGGCCTTTTTCGCTATCCATTTGTGCATCTCTACACTCTTCTACCATGATCTGCACTACCTTCTTGCCTACCACCTCCCAAAAATTTCTCTGATCTTCTACTTTTTCTGCCGGTCCTCCTTGGTTTCTTCAATCTTCTCTCCTCTCCCCCGTCAGCGTTGCATCCACTCCCACTCATCAATGCAGCTCCACTCCGCCATAATCCGTGCCGCCTCACTCGCGCGTGATTGGATTTCGCAATACCTCCAGAAGTAGCTGCCATGCATTTTTCCAGTAGTAATGGAGATATCCCCGCAACTAGAACCATTGACGGCTACATAATCAGCTCAAACAACTGGTTATGTTCACACTAATCGGGTGACCTATTGTTCGGTCACAATGGTTTTCAAAAAAACATTTTTGGGTCAAGAGATTATTTTTAGTAGTGTGTTTTGTCTACAATCATAAAATTGCATACATATTACAGTTTGTTGTTGCGATATTGAAGACTCGTATCATGTATCAACAAATCAGGTATCAATTGCTATCACAACCTCTAAACCCTAAACCCATTAAACCCTAAAGTTATTTAAGTCTTAATCCCCTAACATTTTTTTAGAATTCATTTACAACAAAACGTAGGCATTTGTTTTGAAACCATAATTACACTTGCAAGTGTTAAGTCAAGCAAATCCTAAATGGGAATAATAATGTTATAACCCATACATAAATAAATAAAAAACACAAGAATAGGTTCAAGCTTAAACACCCATACACTTTCTCCTCCTTTTGTGGTGTTGATGAACAACAAAAGATAAGATGAGCTTGATAACACAAGGAAGAAGGGATTTAGCCCTGAATGAAATCTTCATTCAAGGTCTTATAAAGAAAAAAGATAAGCTTGGGTTTTAAAGCAACCATTCAAGCCTAAAGTCAAGAGTCTAATAACCTCTTAATGTATGTAGGATAAGTTAATAATCCTAGGTTCAAGACATGTGACTTTCTATCATAGTTCCTCATGTGACAACTCCAAGAAGTAACAAGCCTGAATTTGAGTTTTGTCTCTACTTTTTTCAATCAATAATAAAAAACATGAATACATTAACTATGAATATTGTGTATATTTTTTTATCCCCCCTCAAACTAAAGCAAGAAAAATTTATTCAACCATTGAATTTCTTAGGAGGTTGAAGATGCCTCCACAATTTCTTGAATGTATCATCTAAAGTACATTTATGGAGGACATAAAAGAATTTGAGATGGTACTTTTAGTCGCATAACATAGCACATTTAAGGTATACTTAACACTAGTACATCTGTGCAATTCCCATGTATTAGTGTTAGGTATACATTATATGTGCCATGTTTACTAAGTTCAACAATAGAATCTAAACACCATATCATGGTCCAGTGCACATTTATATGATCATTTTTTCCAACATCAACAATTACTCCTATCTTGATTTAACAAAATCAAGACTAAGGAAAACATTGTAAGTTTGTAGTGTTAACCATCAAAAACACCATGTTACACTATATGTTGCTACCCCAAACTAAGACAATTTATTTATATGTTTGAGCATTTGGATGACTATTCTAGATATTGTTAAATATACATTTCTAATCATGTAACTAAATGCATCATCTTTAATTCTTGCGCTATATTAATGGTCATGATGGACATTGATGTGCTTGTAAATTCACCAACCCTTTTGCAATCCCATTGTTGATTTCAACTATTAAATGTAAAGTTTTGCACCTCTACACCTTGTCGATGCACAATCTCCTTATCATAGGTGGTATGGTTACACTAGAGGTAACATTCTTTTTTGGTGCTTCATTTTTTTTTTTGTGCAATTTGAACAAAATGTAAATAGGTATTTCACGTAAATTTGAAAATTGTAAGGATAATTTTTATCAAGGTGAAGGATATCTTGCCTTTTACAAAGTATGCCAAGAGGGGACACTCTAAATAAAAAAATATGCAAGGAAAAATATAGGGTCTCATATATTGATTGTTGGGTAAATGTTATAATTAAATTAATTCAATAATAAAGTCATGTTTATTTTGAAAACAAAGATATATTTAATATAAGGTATGTGTCAATCCTTGGTATTAGGAAGAAAAATAGAGAAAAATATATAACATATGTACTAAAGATGTTAGGTATTAATTGTTAATAGGTTCAATTAATATGTTAATAAGTGAATTATTGAAGGCTTGTTGGTCTACTATGATAAGTTTTTTTCATACATATAAAGGTTAGTTGTTATGTGAATTAGCAAAGATTAAATGGAACATGGTTCATCTATGCTTAACAAAAAAGTACAAAAAATTACATTAACATAACTTGATTGTAGGTTCAAGTGACATGGTGTCTAATGATTTCTACAAATGTGTGGTTAATTTACAAGTAGCTTGTGACTTGAAAGTGAAATAAAGTGCATTATCCAAGACCAACAAATGGTGACTTCCATGGTGGTGATGGGAATTGGAGTCATTGCCCTAGGAATATGCTAAGACATTTATGTTTAACAAGTTTGTTCAAACTTAAAACAATGTATTTGCAAGAGCACAAGGAAATGATACATAATCCAAAAAAATGCGCGGCCATGTAATTATTTGTTAGGTTACATGTGAAAAATATCCCTACAACTATAGTTTTATAAGGCTTTTGAGTTCTTATCAGAGAATTATGGTGGGTCCATGTGTTATTTTGTTATTAAAATGCATTTATTATTTAAACCAAATCAAAATTCATGTTTATTCATCTTTTGTTTTGTCTTTTGTCTTTTTAAATTGTTGAGTAGTACACATAATGTCACACATTTAAGATGTGATAGCATTTGTGATTATATGAAAAAGAGTGAAAGTTACACCACCACCACCAAATCAAAAGGAATGCTTTAAATTTTTCATATTGGATTTTGGCATTACTATACCATGTTTACCTTGAATTATGTGGTGCCATGTGGGAACATGGTGCATCTTGCATGGTTTAGGTTATAGAAGGGTAAAATCATTTTTCATAAACCATTTTCATTTTTCGGGAGTAATGAAATTTTGCACATCTTACACAACCTATATGTTAGGAAGAAATCCTTTTGTAATGGGTGAAAACACATTAAGCCCCCCAAAACTGTAGTCGCACATATAATTTTTTTGCAATTAAATTTTTTGGTAATGTGTGGACATCACATTTTGGATTATTATTGTTTATTTTAAGTATATTCAATTAACTTTAGGCTTCATTTAATCAATTATTCCAAAAAAATTCAACAAAAATTAAAGAATTTGAACATATGGAGTATATTCATGACAAAATAATACCCGTCACAAAGTTTGAATTGTAAAAGGTGTAAGTTGTTAATAACAAATCACTTGAACCAAATAATTATGATTGATGAATAAAAAATAGGGAACATCATTAATTGCATTGTTTCCAAGCTCTTCTAGGGGCCCTAGAAAACATGCATACTTCTTGTGTCATAATAGATTTTTGAATGGGCCCACATAGATTGTTGTACTTCATATATATTTTCATATGCTAGATGGTTTAATGTTAGTTGTTGAAAATGCTCTAAGTACATATGGTATGTAAAAAAAATTAATAGTTTTATCACATGATCTTAACATGTTCAATTACATTCTCATTATTCCTCATAGCTTCAAGTGTTATCTAAAAATCTAAATAAATATAGAGTATCGAAATCTAATGCAAAAAAAAATTAAAATTAAAATTAAGGTGATTTAAACAAATACATATTAATAACTGAAATAACATTAGTTTGGGGGAAAAAAATCCTGCATATAATACCATTCCAAACAATACCTTGTTTGATGCAAGTAATGTTAAATTTTAACATTTATTGTCCCCCCGTGAGAAAATGTGTCAATATTTTTGACCTTACTATCATTTTTATTTTGAATGCAAGTTTGTCTATAATGCCATTTCTAAGATTATTCTATTTCCTTTGATTATAACATCAACAACATCATCTCATCCTTTAATCAATAATGAAAACAATATTATTTTGATTCAATGTGAATTCAAATGGACCAAGATTAGTTCAAAAAATGTATTTTAAGAGTTCATTTTGCAAACTTTTTGCATTACATCACAATCGTAGAGGTACTAGTCTTAAAGGCTTTATTCCACCAAAAAAAAATGCATTTAGAGGTCACAAAGTAAGGCACATGTGAAAATTTTCAACATGAACCACCTCATTTTTTATATGTTATGAACTTTTGAAAAAAACTAATTTTTACCCCAAACAAAAGTTCATAACTCAATATTTTTATATGGTTTGATGCAAACAAATTCGTTTTTTTTCTTCAATGCATTTTCTACTTAAAACCAAGTTCTTAACAAAATTGAAATCCAACCATTAACCTTAATCAAAGTCTAATAAATTAAATTTAGCATGTGAATATATTGTAATTTCAACTTCAAAAGTCTATACCTTTTGCTATTTGAGTCAGTTCGCATAACTATCAATATTTGATTCATATACACATTCAAGTTTATAACCTAAAATGAATCCCTATTGACAAATCCTAAAACACACAATAACATGTAGAAATTGCAATGTACACTAATACAAAAACTTTACCATTTGTGAATCCAAAAATAGTCCACCTACCATGCATTTTCCCTTTGGTAATTCATATTTTAGAAAATATGTTAACCCTCAACCCACATAGCTTGTTTAATGGAACTAATGTTGTAACCTCATCATCCACCATGCCTTCCAAAAAACTTGCAAATGAAGTTGGTTCCTTTGTTATTTTCCAAAACTTTTGTTCAAGATGTCCAAAGCCTTCATGTTAAAATTGCATTTCAATCTATAATTTCTAGTTTAGGGGGCAAAAAATGGTAAAATAGACACAAAGAATAAATTCCTCCATTTTTATCATGTATCATGTATATAAACAATAAAATAACATATAAATATGAATGTAAATATAATAGGTGATCTTTTGTTGTTTGGACTAAGTTTAGTGGTGCAACTACTTTGCATCAACTATTCTTCACAAAATCTTACAACTTGAAGAATTTGTTTAAATGCCTTTTGTTTAAATTTTATTTGCTTATGCACATTTTTCAACAAGGTTGTGCATGTTGGCCATGGGTTGTAATTGTTAGTATACAAAATGGTTTTAACAAATAAAATTTGTTGTTCCACCATGTTCTTTAGGTTCTTTTGGTTGTTGATGAACTTGTTTAACATCAATTTACACTACTAGAAAATCATGGATTAACATGTTTTTGCAACTATTTTTTAGTTGCAAGCAATATTTGCAATTAAAATTCTTTTAGTAGTAGCAAATTACAAGTTATATCTGATTATTAATTGTAGGCAACATAATGTTTTTCATAGTTTACTATACATGTATATGGGTTCACCCATAATCTTATGATATATGGTGGTTGTTGTTGGAACTATTGTGCAATTATTGTACCTAGGTTAAGCTATTGACCTCCTTATTATATAAATGAATTATCAATGGACACATGGCACCTATGCTTGGCCTAAGGCTAGGTAACCGTCATGGCACCTATGTTCAACCTAAATTTAACATGTATAACTTATGTGGCACTTGTGTTAGCTAGGCTAGGCCATGTGGCACTTAGGTTAGGTTAGTTCACATGGCACCAAGGCTAGACCTAGGCCAAGTGGCACCTATATTAACTTAGTTGTAACCTAGTTGAAACTTAGTGACAACTATTACCTAATACCCATTAGCAATTATGTAGCTACCTACTTATTTAACTATTACTTAGTTTAACCTACTACTAATTAACCTTATTTACTACTTATTAATTAACTTAAGCTATTAACTAATGTAACCTATGTGGCATTTAAGCTAGGCCTAGACCTAGGGCTAGGCCACAATATGTGGCACCTAGACTAGTTTTAGACCTAGGTTACACCATGTGGCACTTAAGCTAGGTTTAAACCTAAGCCACATGACATTTATGTTAAGCATAGACTTAAGCCACACCTAGGCTAGGCCTAAACCTAAGCCATGTGGCAATGTGGCATTTAGGCCATGCCATGTGACACTTAAATTAGGCCTAGATTTAAACCACCTACTTTAAGCCAACTAGAAGGATACATTGCATATCCAATGCCTACATATAGAGTTACAAAATTTTCAAGGTGTCCAATTCAAGCTAGATAAAACTTATGAGGAAAACCACCATTGTTGGAATTTGGGATAGGAATTGGAGAATTGAGTTGTTGCATCCTTACATATGTAGGAAGAAAGGGACAAGTTGGGAAACAAATTGAAGGATGAGAGCAACAAGGAAAACATTAGAACTTTAAATAAACATAATAGATGTACATGGAATGGCACAAGGGGCAAAACATGATAAGTTTTCCCTAACTAAGAGAGTGAAAAGGTAGGAGGTGGGCTTTTCATGGTAGTCTATTGAAAAAATTAAACTTTGTCAAAAGAACATCCAAGAGATGAAAAATGATGCCCCCACTCAAAAAGAGATTGATGCTTTGCTTTAGGAATTAAAAACCATTAGGAGAAAGACAAAAAATGTAGATTTTCACCACCATTAGATGACAAAACCTAAAAGTTTCAAGGTGCAACATGCTTTCATGAAGGTAGAGTTAATAATTTATCAATAGAAGACCAAGAGGACTAGATTGGAGTAGGGAGACATGTACAAGAGCCAAGTTACCAAAATGCTTAACTATGCATTTATTAACCATTTGAAAGATGAAGAGCTTTATCAAGCAAAATTCTATGTTTACTGAAATGTTTTTCCCATATTACATGTTATCAAAATTTAATTCTAATCAATGTTTTTCTAACCTAGATAAGACCTAAACCTTCACCAAATTTGATAACCATTAGAGTGAGGAACAAGATTTTAGAATCAACATGTAGGTAAATTCCATGCTTGGAGATGTTGTAAAACCTTATAATGTGGCATAATGGTTTTAGTTTTTTGGAAGAGTAGTTATACTTGGAATAGTGATCATGAGGATGTGATTACAAATAAAAGGGAGGATGATGTTAAAGGTAAAAAAATGATTAGGATGTTTTATACAAAATTTTGATTATTGATTTTTTATTATCAAAATTCAATATTGAAAGTTGACTACTAAAAATTAATACCAAAAGTTGATTATTGAAATCATTTACTTATTTTTAATACCAAAATTTTAAATGTGATAAGATGAAAACTATTAATTATGATTTTTAGATTGTAGATAAGATTTTACCGTTGGGTTTCAAAAAAAGAAATATGTTATTTTTGTGGAATTACTATTTTGGATTTATGTTTCATCTTTAACTTGGATGTAGTAGAGTTGGGCTTGTGCATGCTGGTTAACATTAATTGTTTATAAAGTATTATATGTTGAAGTAATATAAGTTGTTTTGTTGTGTTTCTTAAAGTTGTTTTTTTCATTATAGAATCTTGGATTTTTTAAATTTCAAAGTTGTATTTGTTTTTCAAGCTTGAAAGTTTGAATGTTCAATTGTTTTAGTTTACTATTAATTTTAATTTAAATTTAGATCAAAATTCAAATAGTTTATTAGTACTATCATTTGTAAAAACAATTTTTAATGAATATTTGTCCCCACAAAAGTTGCATAAATGGGTTTTCACTTTTTGCTCATCTTATATTTTCATTTTCAAACTCGAGATATTACTAGATGGTATTAACATTTCTATGGGCCCACAATAATATAATAAAATTTATAATTTTTACAAAAGTCAATAATGATGCTTAGGTGCCCCTATCCTTATTGGAACATGTCAAAAAACCATATCAATTCATTGGTGTCCTTTAAAACATTTAGGCTTTTACAAATAACAAGATTTTTTTTTGTTTTTTATAAGTTATAGAACACTTTTAAGAAAAACAAATCTTCAGATATTGAATATAGTTTTATATGGTTATAAAATGAATTTATGTTTTTGAATCTTTGTAACAAAAAAATATGTTGATTAATGAGTGGATATTTTTGCATTTGCATTCATGGATGGATGCATTAAATATATTTTTTCAAGAAAATTGCTAATGTAGTACAAATTGAACAAACATGTTTTACCATTACAAAGGTGGTTGAAAATTATGAATTCATTATTCATTGATATCTTGACATGATATATTTAAGTATTTATTAATCTAATTTAAATATATTCATTTTATAAATAATTTTACATTTTTTACATAAATAATATACATTCTATAACATTGGTCATGGACAAACACATTATGGGTATGTTACATCAAAATAATCATGATTAAAGCAAAATATTGGACATATGAAAATCACACAAACATAATATTTATCATTTATGAATTTTTATAATAAAATGAGATTTTATGAAAAGTAAACATGTTTTTAAATTCAAAATAAATAACTTATTTTCACATTTGAAACATGTCATTTTATTATTATTAAAGGCTAGAAAATATTGTTAAGATTATTTGTATAAAAACTTTGGGGTGTAATCATAATCAAATGAGCCAACGGTGGCACATGATTCAACCACAAAATTTTTTTCAACATTTTAACATTTTCACCAAAAAAATAAATTTGAAGGATTTTTTTTGCAACATGTTCTTAAAAACATTTACAATTCCCCCAATAAATTACATTACTTGTGTTGACTTTTGTTTTGAATAAATATGAATTTTCTAAAAATGTAAAATTTTTGCTAGATTTTACATTTTGTTTTGAAAAATGTTCATAATTTCAAATCATGCTAAAATATGATAATTACTTTAAACTTTAATGTTTTATATCATAAGTCACAACTTTGTTCATATGTCATACACATTATGACCCATTTACATCTAGCAACTAACTCTTGAAATTTCAACATTCTGAAATTATATTTTGAATCAAAAAAATTTCAAGTACCACAATGTTTCAATTAAAAATGTTTTTCATATGTGGATGGTAGATTATCATCATTTCAAAAAAATTCCCATCAAAATTTCTTTATTAAAAAAATCCTTAACTTAATGCTTTATAAAACTAAGTTTGGGGTGTTAAAATTCAAAAGTCCTTTATTAAAACCAAAACTCAATTTTTAAAATTAAATTAATTTTTTGAATTCTTCAACACTGATATAAATCATTTAGCACAAATTTCCTTAATCAACATGACATTAAAGTGGCAATGCATAAATATGTTTGAAAAAATTAACAATTTTTTGGTCATTCAACATGGTTTTTGGTTTGTTTAACGATGATCACACCCATTGTTACCAATTTGGATCATCAAATTTTGATATCAAGAAATCATTATCAAATTTCGTATCAAATTTGTATTATTGAAAATATTATTGGAAGTTGGTTACCAAAAATGGTGCTTATTTCTAGTAATGGGAAATTTGTATAATGATTTGATTAGTGATATGATCAATGATGCTTTCACCAACTAATGGACGAACAAGTGGTTGTACCAAACAAAATGCTTACTAGATTACATTTTTTTCATTTTTTGTAATTAACATTTGATCTTGGTGCCTCACAACAAAGACAAATGAAGACTTGGACCTTTACTAGATTTGATAGCCTTTAAAGTGAGGAGGACACTATCGAAACCAATATGGAGGTAGACCTAGGAATAGGGGGTGTTGTAAGACCTTTTAACATGGTAAAGTAGGTTGGTTTCTCAATAGTATTAATTTAAAGATTAATGATCACAAAGATGTAATCACAAATAGGAGGGAAAATGATGTTAAAAGCTAGAAAAATTGTTAGGATTATTTGTATATAAACTTTGTTACTAATTTGGATTATCAAATTTTAATATTGAAAAATTGCTATTGGATTTATTACCATATTTGTATTACCACAAATTTAATTATTAAAAACACTATTTACTTTTAGTATCAAAAATTCAATGATAAGTTGCAAAGTACCAATAAAGATTTCTAGATTTCAATAAAAGACATGAATACATTATTTGTGTTCCTAACATCAATGGTTTTTCCAAATTCCTTATTTTGTATTTTAAAAAGTTAACAACTAAATAATATTACCCAATCAAATACATATTAATAAAACAAATAGAGTGGCATATATGAGGTAGATTTATTAAGAGTTAAGGTTAAGAAAAAGGAATAAATAACATTTCTTTTGTGTTCATAACCAATGGAACCCCTTGAGTGACATTCTTGGAATGTTTTTCGTATGCAATCATTGTTGACATTGGAAAATTCAATTTTTTTTAATCCAATGAAAATTTCATATATTACAAATTAAAGGATTATATTTACAAAACATTTCAAGTGCAAAACCTTTCTTAAGTGTGTCTTTCATTGTTTTGAAATTTTATGGGTTTCATAAATTAAGGGTACATGAGGCTTCTAGTGGTACCACCCAAGGATGTTTTTGCCTAAACCCATGAATATAAGACATGCATCAAACTAAACATAATCCTATCATGAAAGCATTAAGGAAACATAGACATGTGCTTCACTTATGTTGCCAACAAATGACCTCTTTATTCAATTTTAATATTCTTTCATCAACATTCATAACAACTTTCAACACACTCATCTTAGTTTCATCAATTTCATGTGTTAAATGTTAACTATCCATACATATGCTCAAGAATTGGAACCTCATGATAGTTCATTATTATAAGCAAGGTAAACTTAGCACAACCATTCAAACCCAACAAGCCATAACACCTTCTAGTTTAGGTAAATCCCTTGATGGCTATTTATTGTTGAAGACAAGATAAACATGAATTCCTAATAAGGACCCTTGAAATTACTATTTAAAATTTCAATCTACCTACATATTCAAGACAATGTTTGTAGGTTCCAAGTTATACCTTCCATAATTGAATTCAAGTTCATTGAATCAATAACCAACTCATGATTTTGACAAGTCATGAATGTTGATGTTTTATAGATACCAAAAAACACCACCCAATTAGAATATTAAAAAAAAAAATTTGTATTTATAAACTTCTAAGGAAATCTCCACCTGAAATTTAACACTTTGAAGGTAACTGCTTTATAAAGTTTAACAAAACCAAAATTGACATCATAATGTATCAATACAATCACAACCTTACAATAGTCACCTACAAAAAAAAACCAAATAAACTACTGCAAATATAAACAAACCATGGGAATGGATGGTCCTATAATATTTAGTCAAAATATACATTGTGATCTATAGTTTGGTGGTTTGGATATAAGGTGAATTGAGGTTTGCAAATTTTTCTAGTTCAAAATCATGGTTGCACCATTTGCAAGCCATTAGAGAAAGTTGAAACATACTTACTTTTAATTCATGTGTATAGGGTGAATGCATACTAAGGCGGTTCATTTTTTGAAAAAATAAGTGTCCACAAAAGTCCATTCTATAATGTTAAAATTTTGATTTTTTTGGTATCATGAGTTCAACGGTAATAAAGTCCTTGTACGAAAAGAAATAAAGTTCACATTAATAGGAGCCCAACTAAATATTCCAAATATATATACCTCTAGGGAATAAAAATTGAAAATTGAGGTAAAAACTACTATGTTAGGGACTTATGAAAATATGGTTCAATTTTGACCATTCAAAAGTCCCTAATTAGAATTTGGCCATAATTTTTGAAGGAATATTTCACATAAAATTTTATTGCTTGATGTTACACCATATATTGAGTCACTATAGATAATTTTGAATGGAATTGAATATGAAAATTTTATTTTCTACCATTCTAGTCTATCCACTAATCCATATTTTTATATTTCAAAAGTAAAAGCAAGTGTACTTTTGTTGAAAAATAATTACATGGGTATGTTCATAATCAAGTTTCTAATGTATAATTCATTCTTAATTTTCAATGATAAGTTTCATTATTTGTCATAAGTGTCCAAAGAAATGGCACTTTGCAAAAATGGGCATTGTGAATCAAAAAGTGAACCACCTTAGTGTGCATTCACCTTATATGTTGAAAGTATTAGTAAACCTTTGACATCATTTACACTCCTTGACCTAGAAATAATTTTTTCTTTAAATACATATCAAAAGTTCATATCCTTTGTAGTGTGGATTAAAAATCTTTTAGGGGAATTCACACAATCTTAATCTAGTCAATGTTGATAGAAATTTCAGATTAAAGAACTACATTGATCTAGGAGAATAGTAAAAAACCACTTGTAAAATAACCAAGATTTGAAATGCTTGCAAATTTGATGGGTCTTGAAACCATTGTCATTATTTCATAACCCCATAAATGAAGAGGAAAAAAAATGAGAAAAAGGTAACCTTTTGGATTGCAACAACAAAAGAAATAGCACTTTGCTAATGCCTTTTGTCGCAAAAAAAACACAATGTTTCAACTTCCACTACAGCCACATCAATGAGACAAAATGAACACAATTACTAACAAATCAAATTAAAATCATATACACAATATCCCAAAAATCAAATGATGGAGAAATTACATCAAATGATCAAGCTTCAACAATGATAAACCAAATTGAAGATTGTTACAACAACTAACCCATGAACTATTTCAAATCCCAAATTAGGTTAAAAAAGGTTTTTTTAAAAATGGGATAAAAAGGAGGGAAATCAAAGCAACAAACAAATGCTAATGTCCAAGCATAGTGTTTGACATTGCTCAATGGTCTTCTTTTTTTTTTACTCTCGCCTTTTTTGGGTTTACTTATTCACACTAGTGTATCTTACTCATATATACCTTTGGAAAGGGGGGGGGGGAGGTACCAAGGTAAATTAGTACAAATAAACAACTAGGTTTAGTTGTTTAATTATTCTACCCAACTATTGTAACTGAGAGGGTTAGCTTCCACATTGACAAAATGAATTGTAATTATTTTTTGCAAGAATCAATCCTTTAAAAGAAATAAAAATTCCACTATTACCAAATCATTTTTTTGCCTACTCTACCATTTTGACTAAAACGACTAACATGACTAAACTATTTGTTCAAAATGATTTTGATGACTTATTGTTTTAGTTGAAACAAACACTACCACTTAAATGTGACATTTTTATGCCTATGTGATGGAGGTGTACGTAGGGATAATGATTAATATAAGTCACTCTTATTAACATTGTGATTGGTGATGTGTAACATTTGTTAGTTTTATTCATGGGTAATGTTACTTTGTAATTTGGTGTGCTTAGGCATCTACATGTGTAGGCCCAGGCCCAAGGTATATCTAAGGATATACAAGTAGGTTGGGGTATGTTGATAGGTCAATATGTAGGTAGGAAGGTAGATAGGTGTGTAAATAATTTAATATGTAGGTAGGAGGTAGATAGTTGCATAGCTAGGTAGGTAAGTTATAGCTAGGAAGGTAGACAAGTAAGTAAGTAGGTAGGTTATAGCTATGTAGGTAGAGAGGTAAATAGGTAAGTTGGTTATAGCTAGGTTATAGTTAGGAAGGTAGAATAGTCAATAAGTAGTTAGGTTAAATGGCTATGTAGGTATAAAGGTAAGTAGGTAAATAGGTTATAGCTAGGAAGGTAAAGAAGTAAGTAAGTAGGTAGGTTATAACTATGTAGGTAGATAGGTGAATAGGAATGTGAGTGGGTAAGTTAGGTAGGTAGGTTGTTTAGGCTTAGGGAGGTTTGGGAAAGCCTACCTAGGCCCTACCTAGGCTCAAGGAAGTTTAAGGAGGCCTACTTAAGCCCAAGGAGGTTTAAGGATGCCCATTTAAGTTTGGGGAAGTTTAAGGAGGCCTACTTAGGCTTGAAGAGGTTTGGGAAAGCTTGTTTTTGCTTGGGGAGGTTTGCATAGGCTTGGTGGAAGTTCAGGGAAATTTATTTAAATTCAAAAAAGGTGTGGTGAGGTTTGTTAAACCCATCAAAAATTCAAAGAAGTTTACCTATTTATTATTTTTTTTAATAAAAAAATCATAATCATGATTTATGCTACCAATTAATTAACAATATCAACTAGCACCTATTTTAGTGTTTAGTCATTTTAGACACGATGGAATTATTTATTTTCAATCAAAATAAACATGACATAGTGGGACATAACTAGTAATTCAATCATGTCTGAAGTGACTAACATGTTACATTATGTTGTGTCAAACAATTGATTGTTTTTTATTATAAAATTAGTTTGTCCAAATGTCTGTTTTGACTAGAATCCAATCACAAAAGATGTGATTTGTAGTAGTGTTATTATTATTTCATATCTATAGTTGTTTACTATGATATTGTCATATGAATTGTGAAAATTTTCAAATTGTAACATATAATAATTATGATGATTTTCAATTAATGTTTCTTTTTGTGGTGAATTTTTGCATTGCAGTGACAAATCAAAATGCCATGTCACTTGTACAAAGGTTTTAATGGAAAAAATGGCCCCAAATTTCCATATTTGGAGAAAAAAAGTTTGAATTCACCACATTTAGACTATAAGTTTTAGCACCAATCTAAAGCAGGAATTTTAATTTTTTTCTACTTTCCTCTCTAACATGTAGTGAAATTTGGCAAAATTTTCTTGCCTATGATCATTATAATACCACCAACCTCACAAATTTGAAAAAGAAAACTATGTTTTCAACACTTCAATTTCATACTTTCACAAAACTTCATTTGGATATTTAAAGAATTATTTAATGATGAAACTAATCTAATGTAAGGTAGTGAACATTGTTACATGTACCCTATTTCTTTTCCAATTTACTTGGCTATTGGTGTTTATTTAAAATTTTCATTTATTTGTGGTGGGCATTTGTAGAATTTGATAAATAAATGATCAAATTACAATAATCATCCTGTAATTTATATGCACTTTCACATATTGCAATGCGGTTGGTTATGATGAATTTGTTTGACTTATGGTGACTAATTATTAATATTTTTTTATTTTTTAGTGTTTTATTTCTAGGCTTTGCATGTTGTACTTGAATATAAAATTATTATTTTTATACCTTTAAACTCCTTTGGATTGTGCTACCATTTGCCATATATGATAAATGATAATTTTGCAATTTCCTCTTAACTTACAAATATATTGTTTGAAAAGTTTTAATTGTTTTTATGTGATTGACATGTCAATATACGTTCACATACCCAATCAATATACCCACAAGAAGACTAGTTCGTAGTAATGTTGGGCATACCCTTTTTCCACGTAAACTATGTAGCCTGTGCCCTTGGCCCAAATGTGAATTGGTTACCCAACTAACCTTTCCTTTCAAAACCACTTTTTGCAATTCAATTGAATTTTGAATGACAAAAACTACTCAAAATTGAATATGTCTTGCACCTTAGGTCTAAAATTTTCCAGATCACTTGAACATTAAATCCTATTCACTAAGGGGCCTTCCAACAATACCAAAAGTGTGCCCAAGTTCCCCTATAATTTTCAATACTGATTGAAATCAAATTTCAATAAAAACATTGTTCTATATTCAATAATTTCTGCACCATAGGTGAAAACATTTATGAAACCAACTTGATGCACTCCCTATTCATCAAGGGTGTTTCAACAGTACCAAGAACACAACAAGAGGTGCCATGGTTTGGGAGACATAAACACGAGTGACAAACAAACAACCTTCCTTTAGAGATAGAAACTATGAGGTAAGACCTAGTGAAAGCATACGGATATACCTTACCTTGGGTAATCAAATGTACCATTATGATCATTCATCAAGGGTAAAGTAATTGGGCTTGTGAATGAGAACAATAGTCACAACCTGGAATATTCACATGATTTTTGGTGATTAATTTATTAGGAGCAATGTTGGTTAAGGGTGTGTTTCCATGAAAGGCCACATGCTGAATAGCCAATCTTTATTTAATATGGTCATATAAAGGGAGTGGGTCTCTCTAGGAAGCTTTTCACTCATCAGAAGGGCGCCTTATTAGCTTGTGAAGTCACCAAGTCTTGGTCCTTAAAAGATAGGAGGCTACCTTGAGTAGGGTTTTCCTCATGTCTATATATGACATACTGGCAAGGATTATGTGACCTAACTTAGTACCCACTAGGGCATCATGTATCCCAAACCCTATTGACCCATCATCTCTAATACCATCATGTTCATGACCATAAGATATCAAAGCCAGTAACTACTAAGAGAGAGAGGCCTGTGATGCTTGGATGCATTCTTTTATTGCTATTCTTTCCTATCCCACAATTGTACATACCTACTAGACTGATTGAACTTGGATCAATGTGTGAGTGATAATAGCTGGAGACCTTGTTTGTGCTCTTTAGGGTTTTTAAATTGTTAGTTTTTAATGGGTTTTTCAGTTCAACTTTACCTACCCATGTTACATGATTCCAATTGGCACTTCTCATGGAAAGTTTGTTTCAACTTGCCATAAAGGCCAGCAAAAAAGAGAAATTATGTGATGAGCTGCCTTTGTTTATTCTTCTTTGAGTTCATGAGTTATATCATCTGCAATTTTTCATCCAGATAACTTCTCAGTTCACTCTAGTTCATAATCAATCCCGCCCATTGATTAGGGCGGAGACACAATGTGGCACACCACTTGGTCCTTTTGTATCTAGGTTCATGGCATGATCTCTTTCAAATTCTCCATAATGAATTTGGAGAAGAGATCCAATTCTTAAATATTTTGTTTTTCAAAATGGAATCTTCAAATTTTATTAATTAGCCTGAGAAAAACAAATCTGTTGTGTTGTACATAAAATATTAGGACCCAGTTGTGATCTTTATGAGAGATCTGGAGCTGCTCAGATCGGGACTGATGGATACTCTTTTTTTTGGTAGCAGGGATGGTGCCCTAAAAAGGAGGAGTTGGTGATGAAGAAAATTTCAAGAGCTCATAGGCCAACAACAACAACACACCCACAAGAGAGGCCCATAGAATCAAAGGCTGGGATTTTGCAAATCAAGAGGTATGGAGGGGGACTAAAGTTCTATGTATGGTCACAAGTAGCATCTAGAACAAGCCGCATGTTAAAGTTATCCCTAAAGTCACGCTCTCTTTCACCCCTTATCCCCTCTTTCAGGGATATCCACAAACTAAGGAAATTTTATTAAATCTCAGCGCAAGGTTTGAGAGTAATTATAGTAGTTGTCCAGGTAGGGGCAGTGAAAAATATCTGTAGCAGTAGTGGAGGCGCTCGGGAAAAAGGAAAGAGGGGTTGAAAATCAGGCCCGCTTTAGACGAGGGTCCAGGGTCCAATTTCCTAGGAACCAATTTGGAGTGATTTGAAGCAAAGTGAATCCTTGACTTTGAGTTGGTCCCTAGCCTGATTCTTGATTCTCCAAATCAGGAGCTCTCCTTTTAGCACTGTTTTTTGGTCCAAACCAATTGATTTTCCCTCCAAAACATGTGCCATGTAGGTTTAGCCTCAATTTGCCACTTTTTGGTCTTGGACCCTCATCTAAAGGCCTTGAGACTAATTTAAAGCCTTCGACCAATAATATTGCTTGAATTCATTGGTCCCTGGGCCTTGGACCATCATCTAAAGTTGCCCTCAGTTTACTACCAAAATTGGTTGAAAAACTAGTTTGGGTCCCAGTTATTTCGTTTTGTAAAATTTCATTCCTAGTTGTGCATTTGATGCCCTATTATGCCAAAACTGGCCGTTCTTGCCCCCTAATTGCCTGACTTTACAGATAACTTTATTGTTGCCACTACAATTGCGTGAATGGCAAGCTGGAGATTGAAAGACAATACAAGATCTCCACTATCAGACTCCAAGAGGATCATTCAGCAGCATATCTGGGTAGATTTCAATTCTACCAGTTCCAAATGAGATCATGTACCCATAAATATGGAGGACAGTGGTTGCAGCTACCAGACACAGAGAGTCAAGCAAGAGACACTCACACATTTCTCAAACTCCCTTTGACAAAAATATTATATTAGTGTCAAGATCTCATTTTACTTGAAAACCCAAACCAAACAAAGGGCAGGCACCCATATAACAACAAGAGCTAACTAATAATGCCCTGCACTAGAAGAAATGATAACATTTTTTCAAACAAAAGGTAAGTACTTCTAAATTGTTGCATGAACCTTGTTTCTTTGAAGTAATTTCGGTTTCTAGTTTCCAAGTGTTCAACGTCCCTAATGATCAATTCTCCCTGAGGCACCAAAATCTGAATTAGATTTCAACTAAATCTTACAGCTGAATCCACATTCCTGCACCTAAGACAGAGACAAAAATCTATGTGGATTTCACAATAGATCCCCCTATTTGTTGACATGTGGTGTCCTACAATAACAGTATCGATTTCTTCTGTAGCATAGCCACATGAGTTTAGCTACTGCAACAAAACACGGGCGCATTCGGAGATTCCATAATTTTAGTACTTTGTACAAGACTACAGCTGCTTGGTTGATTGCGTTGTTGTTTGAATAATTTGCTTGTAAATAAAACGGATTGAAATCATAGAATTGATCTTCTTCTCAATTGGCGGTGCTGTCCGTGAAGTTGAAGGAGATGGGGTCAAGAGCAGGGTCAGCATTGTCAGAGTTTCGCACCCAACACTGTTTGCGGATCTGACCTTGAGAACCAGTGAGGACACTGATCTTGCCCATCTTTCGCAAAGAGATACCGAATTGCTCAAAGAAAGCCTTCTGGTGGCTTGCATAGTATTCCACCAGTTTAACGGTGCGAGGGTCATTGAAGAGAGACTCGTCCGAAGTGAAGAGACCCAAGTTGTTCTTCAGGTTGATGAAGTACTGGTTGTCGAATTTGAGCGGCGTCACTGGGTCGTTGAAGAACTGCGTGTTGTTGTCGTAGTTGGGCAGATGGAAGCTCCCGTTGTCCGTGCAGTTGTCCACCAGCTGCTTGCTGTAATACTTGGGGTACTGAGGATCCACATGTGGATAGATTCGATTGATGATGCTGTTGCAGTGACCCTGTCCGATTGTGTGTGCACCTGCATGAAACACAGCAGCACAGCAATTCAGAAAATGTATGTTGGTCCCTAGCTGAGCTGAAGAAATCTTATGTCAGCTATGTCACAGCAATAATAATTTAGACAATTCATCAAGTGAAAGTTATCATTGGCATGTCCCCTCTCATTGTCTCTATCATTGCAGCTGCCTTTCTGAAGAGAAGGGTCAGCTGATAGACCCTTCTCCTATTCGTAAAGACCTGAGAAAAATTTGCTATTGTTAGTTGGAGGGTCAGTTGTAAGCAAAAAATTTCCTCCATCTTGGGAAGAAAATTTCATTTTGCATCAGGCTTTTTCCATTTTGGAAAGTTTCTGTGGCCCAGTTTTACATTGGGTACAACACTTGGGGAAAGGCTGTTACTGAAATCAGGTCACCCCTTGGCTACCTCTCCCCTCATGTGGGCCTTTATTTTGGTAATGCCCTCGCCCTTGTGCTTTATCCTGCACATTATGGTCCCTTAAATTTTGCTTGTGTAATTTGAGGTGCCTCATGCAAGACAAATGTTTCAAATTTCACAAATCTTTAAACAGGTAGCTTCCACATAGTAAGATTTCATACATTTGAAAAGTTCATGTTGGGGAAGCAATCCTGGATTTTGAGGCTCTTAATCCTGGACTTTGGGGCCTGGCCAAGGCCTATAATCCATGAAGACCCTCAAAGGGATTTCTTCCCCTATACATAACTTTTAGTACTGAAGCTGATTGTTAGCCAAATTCTCAGTTGGGGACCTTAGAAAAAAAATCTCATTTTTCGACTTGTCTTAAGCAATTAAAAGTGTCTTTCGTAACTATTTTTTATCAAAAATAATCACAAAAGACATTTTTAATTACATAAGACAAGTCGAAAAATGGGGTTTTTCTACTTGTGGGAGCTGGCTCAATGAATTTCTAGAAATTGCATATACTATGGATTCATCTATGCACGATCCAACTTTAGAGCAACTCCAACAGACTTGCTCAGTATACGACCCTACAAAAATTAAGATGGGATGAAGACAAGTCAAAACATGTCCATTTGGCTCAGAATTAATTTTTGCACAATTTGCTGAGGTTGGTAATCTTGAGGCATGTGAGCAAAGCCTAACAGGCGCTGGTGATTGACTAGATAGTTCGAGGTGGAATGCTTGCGCACTGTTAGTGGTCTCCCACCTATTTGCAATCCTAATTTTAGTTTTATGGGTGGGGATAGAAACAAAAAGTAAATAACTAAACTTGGATGTGAGAAAAATATTTTCCCAGGGTCGCATACTGAGCACCGCTGAAGATGCTCTTAGACTCGTAAACGGCCAGTGCTGCAGCTCCTGCTGTTGTGGATACTAGATATATACCAGCAGCTTCATAGGATGCAGCTAGCTAGTTGGGAGAGAGAGAGAGAGAGAGAGAGAGAGAGAGAGAGAGAGAGAGTTGAAGAAGTGCAATATGACCCACCTGAAAGAACGATCAAATCCACGAGATTCAGACCCACGAGTTTGAAGTCTTCCAACAAGCCGGAAACATTGAGATTGAAAGCAGGCAGAAAAGTTTCGGAGCTTGGGGCATAGGAAGTAAGGCCGTCCCTGCGTCCGAGTTCGATGTCGTAGAGTGGTCCTCCCGCCTGTTGCAAACACGGATCGAAACAGATCACAGATCATGTCACGGAAATGCTGCAGACTAGTACTAGTGATCATCATGCACAAAGTTTATCAAAAGAAGAACAAATTTTGGAGTTACATATTTTGTGAGCAATCGACTAGTACTTATACCACGTACCGCTTTGATGGAGTAGACGGCAACTAGTGCGAGCACATCTGCGCAAGAGACTACACCCGGGCACTCTTTCTCCAGCTGCTCTTTGATCTCGTCGATCACGAAAAAGTTCCCAATACTGAAGTTGATGGACGCGTCTTTCTCCGCCTGGTTCAAGTTGGTGGAATTTATAAGTACCGACGCATCACAGCCTTGCACGAAGCAGTCGTGGAAAAACAAACGCAACTGAGGCCCCGAACTGGTCGGATCGAAAGCGAATTCTGCTGCCACCACTTTCTCCACAATCTCTGGCAACTGAGGACATGTCTTCTTGTAAAAATCAAACTTCAAAGGAGGCGCAATATAGTTGGGAACAGTACTATAAGTACCACCACTATTTTCAAGCAAACTCCTCCGTGTTCTCGGAATAACTCTAAAGTGATGAGCTTCAGTCATTTGCAGCTGGGTCGACACTAGCAGAAGAAGAATAAAAACTCCAGAAAACAGAAACCCATTAAGCATGAGCTGCAGCTGGTAAGCTACAACACGTCGATTATGGGCTATGTCCACACTTGGCTGCGACTTCATTGTCTTGTTCTACAACTCACTTAAAGATTACCTAGTGCGACTTAAGCTTTCCACAGGCCACTGCAGCAACAACAGGTACCCGAAGTACTCGATCGATCAGCAGCTGGTTTGTGATCTGATTTCTGCTGCACACAGTAGTACTAGTGCAGTTTACACAAGGGCGCTGACTGTGTTCAAGGAAATGAGAATGATCAGCTGCGGTTCCTTCACACTGCACAGCAAGTCTTGTGTCAGTAGCATGCAGATCGCAATTGTTTCTCGAGCACTGCACGCATTGCATGTGTTGATGATCACTGACGCACGCGCGATGCGCCATTTATAGATCGCGGATGCCATCCTCGATGCTCGCGGAGTACAGAGAACACGAGGTTTTCTGCCTGCTGCTTGTGTCTCGCGACCTCCTGACCTCGGACCGGGTCAGTCCAAGTCGGACCGGACGGAGTCGATCCGGTTCGAGCCGGGCTGAGTCCAGCCAGCTCGGATTGGGCCCGGCTGGGTATAGCCGGCTCAGCTCGGCGACTTGGGTCGGACCGGGTCGGATAGCATTCTGAACAGTAGTTTTTTTTTTCCCAGGTGTAAATTCGACTAAATTTGCTAATTTTATTTTTGAATTTCGCCAAAAGTTTGACACACCAAAAAAATAAAATAAAAATAAAAACAAACAAACACACACACACTGGTACTAATTCCTGGCTGGTTTAGCCAAAACTTGGCTGGCTAGACACTAGGGTATATTTAGGCTAAACCCTGATTATTATTATTATTATTATTATTATTATTATTATTA